>ERZ1036407.38-NODE-38-length-143575-cov-33.602055_pt1 | contig 143575 bp, 115 predicted proteins | sample MGYA00514217_ERZ1036407 | MGnify/ENA primary metagenome ERZ1036407 (study PRJEB33795, sample SAMN09464943) | human gut metagenome | host: Homo sapiens | place: USA: Stanford, California | collected 2016-11 | study: EMG produced TPA metagenomics assembly of the... | reverse complement strand
ACAAAAAAATAAGCAGCCATAAGGCTTGCAAGATTTTCAGGTGTCAAACTCCCGTCTCTCAGGAAGATTGGAGCAGGATATATGGCGCCCGGCCTTTTGACGTCCTGGCTGTTCCGTGTTACAATGACATAAAAAAGCACGGGGGATACCATATGAAATACCATTGGAATGATCACAGCAAGGATGACCCGGATGCCGGTGTATCCGCCGGAAAGTCCCATCCGGTTGAAATCCTTACCATGGAAGAGTTTCGGACCGCCTGCCCGGATATTTACCGGAGAATATTTTCCGGCAGCGGTCTGAACCATATACGGTTCTGCAAGGCAGATGTGTTTAGAGCAGCGGTGGCAGGCACATTTGCCATTCCTTCCAAGGAGGACCCGTCAAAGGAAAAGCAGGTATTCGGCTATTGCCTTACCGGGGAAAAGCTGATCTTTATGGATGACAGCGGTTATGTAAGGGGGCTTCTGGATGAGATGCAGGATTACCAGATGACAGATGTAACATCTCCTTCCCTGCAGCTTTTTGATGTGATGGAATATCTGCTGAAGGAGGATGTGATTTTTCTCCAGCAGTACGAGGACAGCCTGACACGCCTGGAGGAAGGACTGCTTAAGAGGGAGTCAGAGGAATTTGACGTGAAAATCCTGGCAGCCAGGAAGGATTTGTCCGCATTGAGCGTTTACTATGAACAGCTCTCCGACATGGGGGAAACCCTGCAGCAGGATGCGGCCGAGAGAGGGAATGAAAGGGACAGCCTGCTGTTTGGCCTGTTTTCCGATAAGGCGGGGCGCCTTTATTCCACGGTGCAGATGATGAAGGAGTATTCCATGCAGCTGCGTGAAATGCACCAGACCCAGGTGGACATACGCCAGAATGAAATCATGAAATTCCTCACCATTGTGACCACTGTATTCATGCCCCTTTCCCTGATTGCGGGATGGTACGGCATGAATTTTGTCAATATGCCGGAGCTGGGATTTCCCTATGGCTACGCAGTGATTTGCATTCTCTGTCTGCTGATTGTGGCAGTGGAAATATGGTTCTTTAAGAGGAAAAAGTGGTTTTAGGACAGGGGATTTTGGAGCGGGGAATAAGGCAGGAGGAAAATACATGAACCGGATTCACATGGAGCTGGTACAAACCATATATGATTACGGGGAATACTACTGGATGATTGACGGCAGACCCATTGTCAGATATCTGAATGAGGCGGTAAGTGCAGGGGCATGTCCCAGGCTGGAAGTATTCGGCTCCCTGGAAGGACTTCTGCCCGCGTGGACAGGTGAGCTGGTGTGGAAGGCTGAGAACCGTTTTATCTGGGAGATGGTGGATTCGTCGGAGGACTTGAATGTGCCTGTACTTGTGTGCGAGGATGACTGTGATTTGAGCTGCATTGTCATAATGGCGAAAATCAGGAAGGAACCGGATACTGTATACTGGGACAGTCTGGGGGTGCTGAGTTTGGAAAACCAGGATTTCCGGATGGAGAAGCAGTCAGGTATCCTGTGCCTGGAAGCATATTCGGACCAGGACTGGGAGGAATATGGGGATAACATAGCATGTGAGCAATTTGACAGTCCTGAATACAGGAAATGGGTGTCGGAACATTGGGATGAAGAGCTGATTCGCAGGAGGCGAAACTATACGAAGCCCTATATGCAGAGGGAGGAGAATATCACCTGGATATGCTCTCCCTTGTGGCAGTTTGAACGGAAGGAATATGAACGCATGGTGGAGGATTACCGGAAGGTATATGAGGACAGGATGGGAAGGGATTGAGCCTTGGAGCAGAACGGTTCTGTTTTTGGGGTTGGGAGTTGGCATGTGTTTTTTGCGGTTTTAATGTTGTGCGGCGTATGAGGATGGATGGGGGTGGGGGCAAGAATCTGTTAAATTCACGTATATTAAAAATCCGCTAAGATTCCATGTATACCGTTGACAACCCGCCGCCCATCCCGTATAATGCTGCATAATACAGAGGTATCTGCATTCACACAATGATTTCAATATAACTTTAACATAACTATGTAAAGACAACTATTTTAGTGATTGGCAAGAGGAGCTTGGAATAAGGATGGACGACGCTGACAGCGGCGGAAGCCAGGATTGTGATTATAACAATATAGGATTATGCACCGGCAGATTCAAGGCATAACCTGCATCTTTCATAAAGAATGCGGGCTATGTCTTTTTGCGTTGCCGTACCGTTCATTTTATCCGGCTCATGGCTTAAAAACAGTAATGACGCAAAGCGGAGGGACACATATGTATTACGGAAAAGACGGATACTGGAAGAAAGTACAGGAATACCTGCCGGAAGAAAACCGGCTGACCGGGGTTTGGCGGCCGGATGAGTATTTTGTGGGAATAGGCAGGTTTGGCATACATATAGACCACTACAGGGTAAAGGAACCAAAGGCGCGGGTTATACTGTTTCACGGTGTGGGGGGAAACGGAAGGCTTCTGTCTTTGATAGCAGTACCCCTCATGAAGCAGGGTTACGAGGTAATCTGTCCGGACCTTCCCCTCTATGGAATGACTGAGTATTACGGAAAGGTGGTATACCAAGATTGGGTGGACTGCGCGGCTGAGATAGTCATGTACTATCAGGCCAGGGAGATAAGGCCTACCTTTCTGTTCGGCCTCAGCGCAGGGGGAATCCTGGCATATCAGACTGCATCCGGACTGCCTGAGATTCAGGGAGTGATAGCAACCTGCCTTCTGGACCAGAGAGAGCCGTTGGTCCGGAAAAGCGTTGTGAGTTCCGGGTGGATGGCAGAACACGGCCTCAGGCTCATATCAAAGGCATCCGCATGGCTGGGCTTTATAAAAGTGCCCGTAAAGTGGGTGGGGAATATGAAGGCAATCGTAAACCATGAGGAACTGGCTGAGGTGCTGATGAGAGACAGGCGTTCTTCCGGGGCAAAGGTGCCGGTGGCATTTCTGCACACACTTTTAAATCCCCATATCCACCCGGAGCCGGAGCGCTTTAGCAGGTGTCCCGTGCTTCTGGTGCACCCGGAAAATGACAGATGGACAGATGCCAGTCTCAGCAGGATATTCTATGACAGACTGAATTGCAGCAAGGATATGAAGCTGTTAAAGGGGGCGGGCCATTTTCCAATAGAAAAGGAAGGGCTGATGCATCTGGAACAATACTGTGTGGAGTTTTTGGAAGAATGTCTGGCGCAGAGCCTTGTAAGTAACTGCCAATAGGGGAAGCTGGCTGGATTGCCATGTGGTAAATCATATCAAAAGATGGTATGATAATACTCATTGAAACAGGCTGTATCATTGTATGGGAGAATGCGCGCATGGAAGAACGGATATTGCAAATCATAAAAGGTGAGGACAGTAAGAATCCCCTGACAGATGAGGAGATAGCGTCCCGACTGCAGGTATTCAGGGAGGATGTGACCACGGTACGCCGGGAGCACCATATACCTGATTCCAGGAAGCGGAGGAAGCCGGTCTGGCACCGGATTTAGCGAAACATACGGAATATGCAAAACATACGGAATATGCGAAACATGCGGAATATGAAGAACATGCGGAATCCGGGGCGGAGGATGAAAGGGCTAATGCGTTCAGCGCTTTTGTAGGGTTTGACGGTAGCATGAAGACTCAGATTACCCGTGCCCAGGCTGCCGTGCTGTATCCGCCCAGAGGTCTGCACTGCCTTATATACGGACCTTCTGGAGTGGGGAAAAGCTTTCTGGCGGAGCTCATGCATGAGTATGCCTGCGGTACTGAAAATTTTGGTAAGGACGCCCCCTACTTTGAGTTTAACTGTGCGGATTATGCGGATAATCCCCAGCTTCTGCTGGCCCAGCTCTTCGGATACAGCAAGGGGGCATTCACCGGCGCTTCTGACAACAAAAAGGGGGTAGTGGAGCTGTGTAATGGGGGAATTCTGTTCCTGGATGAGGTGCACAGGCTGCCCCCGGAGGGCCAGGAGATCCTTTTTTACCTGATGGATAAGGGGAGGTTCAGACGTCTGGGTGAGGTGGATACCCAGCGGGAAAGCCATGTGATGGTCATTGCCGCAACCACGGAAAATCCCCAGAGCTCCCTGCTTCTGACATTCAGGCGCAGGATTCCCATGGTGATAGAAATTCCCTCCTTAAAGGACCGGCCGGCGGGAGAGAAGCTGCAGTTTATCCTGCGGTTTTTCCAGTGGGAATCCAGACGTCTGGGGAAACAGATAAAAATAAGGCAGCAGGCGCTCTGGTGTCTGTTGGGCGGGGACTGCCCGGGCAATGTGGGACAGCTTAAATCGGATATACAGGTGTGCTGTGCCAAAGCGTTTCTGGAAGGACGGGCCAGAAAGGACGGACGTATCACTGTATCATTCGCCAGCCTGACGGAGAACCTGAGGAAGGGTTATGTGCCTGACCGGATTACTAAAGAGATAAAGGAACTGTGCCCTGACGACTGTTATGTGTTTCCCGATGATACCGGGGAATCAGCAGGAAAATCAGGAACGGAAACCTTTTTGGAGGGCTTTAACATATATGAATCCCTGGAGGAAAAGTATGACCAGCTGCTGAGGGACGGCCTTAGGGAACAGGACATCGAAGTCCAGCTCACCGACGAGATAGAGTCAAGGTTCCAGCGCCATATCCATGAATTCCAGAAGTCGGGTATACGTGAGGACGAGATTGCCTCTATTGTGGGGGACGACATTCTGCGCATGACGAGGGATATCTGTGATCTGGCCAGGAAACGGCTTCCCGGGCTGGAGGAACAGGTGGTGTTTCCTCTGGCCATTCATCTGAACATGGCCATGGAGCGGATGCGCAGCCACGGGCGTATGGTGTACCCAGGCATGGAGAATATTCGCCAGCAGTCTTACGAGGATTATGAAGCTGCCTGCTATGCTGTGGATGAAATACAGAAAAAGTATTATCTGACCCTGCCGGAAGAGGAAAAGGCATTTCTGGCCATGTACTTCAGAAAATTCAGGAAAAAGGACATGGCCCAGGAGGGGAGAATTGGGGTGCTGGTGGTATCCCATGGCCCGGTGGCCAGCGGAATGGCCCAGGTTGCCAATGCCATCATGGGAACGGAACACGCTGTTGGAGTGGATATGAACCTGTGGGATACGCCGGCTCAGATGGCGGAAAAGACAGTGGATATGGCCAGGCGCGTCAACCAGGGAAAAGGCTGCATCGTGCTGGCTGACATGGGCTCACTCCTGAATGTGGGACAGAAAATTCGGGAGGAGACAGGCATGCAGGTCCGGGTGCTGCCCCGTACAGACACCATGATGGTGGTGGAAGCAGTGCGAAAGACCATGTGGACGGATGAATCCCTGAACGAGATTGCGGATGAACTGGACAAGATTAAACTTACCGGAACCAGGGAACAGAGCGAGTCCAGGAAAAAAGCAATTTTGTGCCTGTGCATAACAGGACAGGGAGCTGCCGTAAAATTAAAGGAACATTTGACGGAACGCCTGAAGAGCAACCTGGCCGGGACCGTTGTAGTGACCAGGGGGTATATTGAGGATTCCAGCATTGATCGCATCATTGCCAACACGGAAAAGGAGTATGAGATACTGGCTATTGTGGGCACAATCAATCCGGATACAGGTACTTATCCGTTTATATCTGTAAGCCGGGTTTACAGCCCGGAGGGCATCAGGCAGCTTCGCGGCATACTAAAGCGGAGTGCCATGTTCGAGGAAAACCAGCTGTCGGAGGTTATCTCTCTGGGCCATATCTATATAAGGACAGAGGCGGAGTTTAAGGACCAGATTATAGATGAGGCAGTGGGACATATGGCAGAGGAAGGATTGGTCCGGCAGGAATTCCTTCTCAGCGTCTATAAACGGGAGGGAATGATGACCACCCGGCTCAGCCAGGGGATTGCCATTCCCCATGGCGACCCTGGATTGGTTACAAAACCAGTCATTTCTGTTACAAAATTAGACAAACCCGTTTTATGGGATGGAGTCAACACCGTGGATGTTATTTTTGTGCTGGCCATTCAGGAGGATTCCAGAAAATATTTTGAACAGCTGTATCAGATTATTTCTGATGAATCCATGGTTTCTGCTATCCGCGCCAGCCGGACACGGGAAGAAATCCGTAATCTTTTATGTAAAAATACAAAATCAGTCAATTAGTTGGCATCATTCTTGCTTTATATATTGTCAGAAAGGAGCGAGAATGATGAATATAGAAAAATTTCCGAAAGTGACAGTAATCTTAAGAGGCTATACCTATTCACAGACCCGCACGGTTGTCAAGAACCTGGTGGGGACCTGCTTAGGCTCCGTTGAAATTACCATGAATACTCCGGGAGCCCTGGAATCCATACGGAAAATCAGCCAGGAATTTGGAGCACAAATCATGGTGGGAGCCGGCACGGTCCTTACTTATGAAGAAGCCGTGGAGGCCATTGAGGCAGGTGCAGCCTTTTTATTGTCTCCCACGGTATTTGAAAAGCGCATATTGGACCTGTGCCGGGAGCGCGGCGTGGTGTCTGTACCGGGGGCTTTTTCACCTTCGGAAATCAGACAGAGTTTTCTGGACGGGGCGGATATTGTGAAGATATTCCCTGCCGGCAGGCTGGGGAGCAGATATGTGTCAGACATCCAGGCGCCTCTGGGGAAAATGCCGCTGATGGTCGTTGGGGGCATCGGCACCTCAAATGTACAGGAGTACTTTGCGGCAGGGGCATCATTTGCGGGAATCGGTTCGGGTATTTTCCTGAAAGAGGATATACTGAATGAAAATGAAGAGGGAATCCGCGGTTCCATAGCAGCCATGGAAGAGAAAATGAAGAGTATGGAGGAAAAAGAATCATGAGCGGCATTGCGTTTAATGAATCATTGATTCTGGAATTTGACAAACCTATGACGGACCGGGAGGTTCTGTCTGCCATGACAGATTATCTCTGTGAAAAGGGCATTGTAAAGGATACATATAAGCAGGCTATCCTGGAGCGGGAGCAGTCCTTCCCCACAGGTCTTAAGACCGGGGGAATCAACGTGGCCATTCCTCATGCGGATATCTGCCATGTCAATGAGGCGGCCATCTGCGTGGCGGTGCTTAAGACACCGGCTCCCTTCAGGGCCATGGATGAGCCTGACAATGACGTACCGGTAAGCCTGGTCATCATGCTGGCCCTGACAGAGGCTCACGGACATATTGAGATGCTTCAGCGAATCGTAAAGCTGATTCAGAACCAGGAGGATGTGAAACACATAGTGGAGGCAGGACAGCCTGACACCATCCATAAAATCATCAAGCAGTATCTGCTGGAAGATGAAAACTAAAAGAGATTATCAAAGGAGAAAATAAAAATGAAACGTATATTAGTGGCATGTGGAAATGGAATCGCAACATCAACGGTAGTGGCTACCAAAATCAGGGAGAAATGTGAAGACAACGGAATCCCGGTATCTGTAACCCAGTGCAAGCTTCTGGAGGTGAAATCCAAGGCGGATGATTTTGATTTGCTGGTTACCACAGGAAAGTTTACGGGCGGAAATGTGAATATCCCGGTGGTAGGCGCCATTTCCCTGCTGACAGGAATTAATGAGGATGCAACGCTGGATGAGATTCTGTCCCATCTGAAATAAAAAGGGGTTGAGTGTGCCTCAAACGCGCTCAGGACAGACAGCCGTGGGCTATGAAAGACAAATGAAATCTTAGGGGAGATTAATCATATGCAGATACTTTATAATATTTTCAATACGATTCTGGATGCAGGCGCTGTGGTCATGCTTCCAATCATCATAACCATCATAGGGCTTATTTTCCGGGTGAAATTATCAAAGGCTTTCAGAAGCGGCCTTACCATCGGCATTGGCTTTGCGGGTATTAATCTGGTCATCAACATGATGAAGAGCAATCTGGGGCCTGCCGCCCAGGCCATGGTGCAGAATTTCGGTATTAAGCTGGATATTCTGGATGTGGGCTGGGGAGCCATCGCGGCAGTTACATGGTCATCGCCGATTATCGCTATCCTTATATTCTGTATTCTGGCCACCAACATTGTTATGCTGGTACTGAAGGCCACAGATACCCTGGATGTGGATATCTGGAATTATCATCACATGGCAATCGTAGGAATCATGGTTTATTTTGTGACTAAAAATGTGGCAATGGGTATCGGTGCAACGGTCATCATGGCCATTATCACATTTAAGCTGTCAGACTGGACCGCGCCTCTGGTGGAGGATTACTTCGGCATTCCCGGCGTATCCCTTCCAACCATGTCAGCTCTTTCCTCCATCATTATCGCAGCACCCCTTAACTGGCTGCTGGATAAGATACCCGGAATCAACAAGATTGATTTTGAAATCAAGGATGCCAAGAAATATCTGGGATTCTTTGGTGAACCCACCATCATGGGCCTGGTACTTGGCTGCGTTATCGGTGTTCTGGCCAAGTATTCAGTGGCTGATATTATGGCGTTGGGCGTAAACATGGCGGCTGTCATGGTATTGATTCCCAAGATGACCTCTCTTTTTATGGAAGGACTTATGCCAATCTCAGAGGCTGCCAAAAAGTTTACCCAGGAGAAGTTTAAGGGCAGGAAATTCCTTATCGGTCTGGATGCGGCGGTTGTAGTGGGAAATCCTGATGTCATCACCACATCCCTGATTGTCATTCCGTTAACCATCCTTATGGCTGCCGTACTTCCGGGAAACCGCGTGCTTCCCTTTGCGGACCTGGCGGTTGTGACCTTCCGTGTGGCCCTGGTGGTTGCTATTACCAGAGGAAACCTGTTTAAGAACATCATCATGGGCCTGGTGTGTACAGGGGCCATCCTGCTGGCAGGTACGGCTACAGCGCCTGTCCTGACCCAGCTGGCCACCTCCGTGGGCCTGGACCTGGGGGAAGGAATGATTACATCCTTCGCTGCCACCAGCCTTACGGTAAGCTTTCTGGTGTACGAGGCATTCATCAAGAAGCCGTACATTTTTGTGCCGGTACTGATTGCGGTTATGGCAGCCGTATGGGTGTTCATGAACCGTTATAACAAGAAGAAAACAATGTTAGCAGGAGGAAATGATGTTGCGGGCAATTGATAAATTGGAGCCGTTCCAGAAAGCCATATCCAAGGCCCATCTGGCATCGGCAGGCGTTTCCATCGACTCCCTGGACCACAAGCCGCTCATTGCCGTTGCCAACAGCTGGAATGAGATATGTCCGGGACATGAGCCTTTAAAACAGCTGGCTGAGGAGGTAAAGAAGGGAATCCTGGAAGCCGGCGGCGAGCCCATTGAGTTTAACACGGTAGCAATGTGTGACGGTATTGCCCAGGGACATTCCGGTATGCGATACTGTCTGCCCCACAGGGAAATCATCACGGATTCCATTGAAGCCATGGTGGTGGGCGAGGGAGTGTTTGACGGAGTAGTGTACATGGGTTCCTGCGATAAAATCGTGCCGGGAATGCTGAACGCAGCAGCACGGATTGACCTTCCTTCAGTCATTGTCACGGCCGGTCCCTGCTATGCCCAGATAAAACCCAATGAGTCAAAGGAACTGCGCCAGCAGTTCCTGCGGGGAGAGATAACAGAGCGGCAGCTGATTGAGGGAACGCTCAAATATTACACGGGCCCCGGAATCTGTCCCTTTCTGGGAACAGCCAATACCATGGGCGCTCTCTGTGAGTCCCTGGGTATGATGCTTCCGGGAGGAAGCCTGATTCCTTCAAGCACCAGCATGCGCCGTTTCAGCGCAAGAGAATCAGGTCGGGCTGTAATGAAGATGGTGGAGAAGCAGATTCGCCCCAGCCAGATTATGACACGGGAGGCGCTGGAGAATACCATTACCCTTCTTTCCGCTATCGGAGGGTCCCTGAATGCCCTGATTCATCTACCGGCGCTGGCGGCAGAGCTGGGGATTTCCCTGGACTGGGATGATTTTTCAAAGATTACCACTGCCACGCCGGTACTGTGCTCCATTGTACCCAACGGAAACCGGACCGTGGTAGACCTGCACTATGCAGGCGGAATACCGGCTGTGATGAAAGAGCTGGAGTCTGTAATGAACAAGGATGTGATGACAGTGACTGGGGAAACACTGGGGCAGATTCTGGAGCGTACGTCTCAGGGCGACAGGGAAGTTATAAAGTCCATGGACGATCCTGTATCCAGGGCAGACGGAATCCAGGTGCTCTATGGCAATCTGGCGCCCCAGGGAGCCCTGGTAAAGACATCGGCAGTTCCCATGGAAGTGCGGCGTTTTAAGGGCACGGCCAGGGTATTTGAGGGCGAGGATGAGTGTTATGCTGCTTTCCGGGCAAAGGAGATAAAGGAAGGTGATGCCGTTATTGTACGCTATGAAGGTCCAAAGGGAGGTCCGGGAATGAAGGAGCTGCACCGGATTACGGAAATCATCAAGGGAATACCCAACACAGCGGTCATCACCGACGGGCGTTTCTCAGGGGCCAGCGGCGGCTTAAGCATCGGGTATCTGTGCCCTGAGGCGGCAGAGGGAGGCCCAATTGCCCTGGTTAAGGATGGGGACAGGATAACGGTGGATTTGTATAAGGATTACCTCCATCTGGAGGTCAGCGACGAGGAACTTGAAGCCAGACGCAGGGAATGGAAGGCAGTGACGCGTCCAAGAGAAAAGGGTCTCCTCGGCCGGTACGCCCGCCTGGTGAACACAGCCAGGTCAGGCGCTACCCTGAGCAGAGAGTAGAGAAAAAGAGTGTAAACCAGTTTCGGGAGCGGTTCCGTGCGGTTTGCGCTCTTTTTCGATTTGCGGTAAGAACCGTCAGGACGAGGGTGGGGATGGGGGAACAACGGAGGGCAGGAAATGAATGTGAAAACCGATATAAAAACAGAAAAATAAGTATTAACCGGGATAGGGATTATGGTATACTGAAATGAGATTGGCCTAAGAATAAGAAATGAATGGTTAAGGGGAGGATACGGCAATGGAAGAACAAACAATGGAAGTACAAACAGTAGAAGAACAAACAATAGAAGAACAAACAACAGGATGCCTGGTATGCGGTGCGCCCCTGGAATATCTCCAGAGCCAGATTGAAATGGAATGTACCTACTGTCACAAAACATTTATGAGCAATGCCAGATGTGTGAACGGTCACTTTATCTGCGACAGCTGCCATGAGCAGATGGGCCTGCGTGTCATTGAAGATATATGCAGGCATACAGACAGCAAGGATCCGGTGGCAATCATGAAGAAAATCATCCTGTCTCCCTATATCTATATGCATGGACCGGAGCACCATGTGCTGGTGGGCTCCGCGCTTCTGGCTGCCTATAAGAACGCCGGGGGAGAACTGGATTTGGACGCGGCCCTGGAAGAAATGAGGAACAGAGGGGCACAGGTGCCGGGAGGTATCTGCGGTTTGTGGGGAACCTGCGGGGCGGCTGTGAGTACAGGTATTTTTGTCAGCCTGATTACAGGGGCCTCACCCTTAAGCGGAAAAGAGTGGGGGCTTTGCAATGAGATGACCTCCAGAAGCCTTGGGGCTATTGCCAAAACAGGGGGACCCAGATGCTGTAAACGGGATTCCTACACAGCCATACTGGAGGCAGTGGATTTTGTGGGGGAGAAATTCGGGATATGGATGGAGCGGCCCAAAAAGACAGTATGCGGATTGTACGGCCGGAATGAACAGTGCCTGAAGGAAAAATGTCCTTACAATCCGCTGGGATAAACAGCGGAACACAGGGATCATTGTATGCCCCTTCCGATGGCTGACAGAAGGCTTTTGCCGGTATCGTCCGTGTCCTGGGTCAGTTCCCATATCATGATTCCGCCCAGGTTATCTCTGGCATACGCGGCCTTTTTTTCAATGGTGGAAATGCCGTTATACCAGACATCCATTCCACTCACCATGGCATGGTCTTTATTCCCGGCATCCGGGTCAGCGGCCAGGATATCCCCGTAACCGGCCCAGCCGGGACGTCCGTAGAAGGGAACACCCAGCACCACTTTACCGGCCGGCATTTTTCTTGTGCCGCACCAGTAGGCGGCGCTGTTTACTGCAAAGTCATAGGAAGAATGGCGTTCCCCGTCACCGCCGTCATAGGCCATAACATGAATCCAGTCCACTGCGTTTAACACGGCATCGCTGTGGGCCGCGGCATCGTAATAGATATTGCCGTCTGCGCTGACCCCGCTGACGACAGCGCTGGTCAGAAGCTTTCCCTGGGCATGGAGCGCGTCTGCCAGGTAAAGAATCAGCGCCTGGTACTGGTTCTTGGAGGGCCCGTCCACCCTGGGATGCTCCCAGTCCATGTCCACGCCGTCAAACCCGTACTCATTGCACATGGCCAGTATTTCATCGCCCAGCTGTCTGGTTTTTTCACTGGTTGAAGTGGCGCTCACGAAGACTGGTTCCAGCTCGGCACCGTTATAGCTCCATCCGCCCACAGCTAATAAGACCTTGACCTGGTTTTTATGGGCGTCCTCTATCAGGCGGACTGCTGTTTCCGGATTTTCCAGGGGGAGCAGTCTGCTGTCCGGTGTGGGGATGGCAAATGCGTAGGCGATGTGGGTCAGCACATCCATCTGCAGCTTTTGGGGCTGGTAGGATTTCCAGTCAGGGTAATAACCCACCACCTTTACCGGGGATGAGGCGCCGGCTTTGGGAGCGGCCTGGGAATCTGCGGGAGGGGGCGTCTGCGGAGCAGCCTCCCACACATCGGCCTGCCCTGGAATGTCCCCTAAGGTCCACCACCTGGCTATGTATATTTTACCGCCGCAGGCCACCTGATCGCCGCCTGTATAGGTGGTGTTTTTGTCCCACTCAGCATAGGACGGTCCGGAGGTCAGTATGGCCTGGGGAGCAGGGATGCTGACGGCAGCTTGTTCCTGGGAAGCCGGGAGTGCTGAGTCCTCTCCGGTGGTTATAAGGGGGACGTTTTCCTGTGTGCCGGATATCCGGGAACCGGAAGTATCTGCGGCTGCATGTCCTCTCACCGCGCTGGAGAGCAGGAATCCGGCTATGAGTCCAAGCAGGAATATGAGAAGAAAAATACCTGTTTTCCGTTTGTCCATGATTGTTCCTTTCCTTTGTTTTATCAGATTTCTGCTGTATTTTCAGATTTTCATTCCCACAGGTTCTGATTCAGCCTGTTATTGATATGAGTATATTATACAATAAGATTAGGGTTAAGGAAACAGGCGGCGCCGGAACTGCTGCAAATGAAAGACCGGAAAAGACCTTTCAGAAAGGCAGTTCTGCCATGTCAGTCATAGACAGGCAAAACAGTGCAATGATATAATAATATAAATACTTGTAGTTTTACGGAACATAATCCGGACAACAGGAATGACACACAACTGCCCGCATGGAGGAGCTTATGCAAGAGGATACCCTTAAACAATTCCTGCCAGCCACTGAAAGCTGGTTTAGGAAAACATTCGGAGAACCCACCAAAATACAGAGAGAAGCATGGCCCGCTATTGCTGACGGAAAGCACGTGCTGGTAAGCGCTCCAACCGGTACAGGAAAGACCCTTTCAGCTTTCCTGGTGTTCATAGACCAGTTGGGCGGACTGGCTGAGAGGGGGGAACTTAAGGAGGAGCTGTATGTGATATATGTGTCTCCCCTTAAGTCTCTGGCGGGTGATATCAGGGAAAATCTACGCAAACCTTTGGAGGGGATCGGGGCAGAAGCTCCCGGGGAAAGCAAACCGGAAAGCAGACCGGGTAATCCATCCATAGGGCAGATTCAGGCCGCCATCCGTACCGGGGACACGCCTCAGAAAGAGCGCCAGAGGATGGTAAAGCATCCGCCCCACATCCTGATTATCACTCCGGAATCCCTTTATCTCATGCTGACATCCAAATCCGGCCGACAGGTGTTAAAGACTGCAAAGGCAATTATTTTGGACGAGCTTCACGCCCTCATAGACACCAAGAGGGGGGCGCATCTGATGCTGTCAGTGGCCAGGCTGGATAAACTTTGCGGCCGCAGGCTTCAGAGAATTGGCCTGTCAGCCACCATTGAGCCGTTGGAGCTTGCGGCCGCCTACCTATCCCCGGAACCGGCCGTTATCTGTGCACCTTCCATGGATAAACAGGTGGATATACAGGTTATTGGTACGGCTCCTGCTGTGGGAAGGCGGAAGGATCCGGTATGGGAAGAGCTGGGAATGGCAGTATACCGCCAGTGCCTAAGCTGTAAGAGTGTAATTGCATTTTCCGAAGGAAGGCGTTATGTGGAAAAGCTGGCATACTATGTAAATCTGTTGGGCGGGGACGGGTTTGCCAGAGTCCACCACGGAAGTCTGTCAAAGGAACAGAGGGATGAGGTGGAACGGGATTTAAGAGAGGGGAGGCTGAGACTGTTATGTGCCACGTCGTCCATGGAACTGGGCATTGACGTGGGGGATGTGGAGCAGGTTCTGCAGGTCGGATGTCCCCGCACCATTTCCAGCACCATGCAGCGCCTGGGCCGGGCCGGCCATAATCCGGGCCGGGTCAGCGTCATGTATATGTATCCCAGGACTGCGCCCGAATCAGTATACTGCGGCATGACCGCACAAGTGGCCCGCCGTGGAGGCGTGGAACGGGCCAATCCTCCGCGCATGTGTCTGGATGTACTGGCCCAGCATTTGGTTTCCATGGCTTCGGGAGAGAGCTACAGCATAGATGATGTGATGGATGTGCTGGAGCGGTCGTATCCATTTTACCAGGTGACCAGGAAGGATGTGGAGGACGTCCTTGCCATGCTGGCAGGAGATTACGAACACAGCCGGGAGATACCGGTGCGTCCGAGGATTTTGTATGACCGGATTCACGGCCAGGTGGCTGGGGATGTTTACAGCCGTATGCTGGCCACGGCAGCGGGAGGGACCATACCCGACAAAGGGATGTACGCAGCCAAAACAGAGGACGGGGTGAAGTTAGGAGAGCTGGATGAGGAATTTGTCTATGAATCCAGGATCGGGGACCGGTTCATGCTGGGCTCCTTTGGCTGGCGTGTGGTCCGCCAGGATAAGGACTCTGTTATCGTGACCCAGGCCCCGGCCGAAGGCGCCAGACTTCCATTCTGGAAAGGGGAGACAAAGGGAAGAGATCTTAGAACCAGTCTTGCCTTTGGCCGTATATTAGGAGAGCTGGAGAAGGCATGCCGTGACGGAGAGCTGGAAAAAGCTCTGGAGAAACTGGGATTAGACGAGTCTGCGTCGGTCCATGCGTCCGGATTTATAACACGTCAGATTCAGGCCACAGAAGGACTGCCTGATGACAGAACCATAGTGGTGGAGCATTTTAAGGACAGTACAGGAAGCCACCAGGTCATGGTCCATGCTCTGTTTGGACGACGGGTAAATGGTCCGCTGTCCCTCGTCCTGCGTCATACGATACGCAATACCATGGGGATGGATGTGGGGAGTGTGGATGAGGAGGATGGCTTTCTTCTGTATCCATACGGCAGGGAGCAATTGCCGGAAGGACTTTTATTCCAAATCAACCCGGACCAGGTACGGCCGGTGCTGGAAGCAATCCTGCCTGATACGCCTCTGTTCGGCATGACATTCCGCTACAATGCTGCCCGCGCCCTGATGATGGGCATGAAACGGAACGGGCGCCAGCCGCTTTGGATGCAGCGTCTTAAGAGCACGGAAATGTTAAGCTCTCTGATGGACCAGCCGGACCATCCGCTGATTCGTGAGACAAAACGGGAATGTCTGGAACACCAGTGGGATATCAGCGGAGTGATGGAGATACTGGCCAGGATCCGATCCGGCTTCATTACGGTCAGAGAAATCTGGCTGGATGTCCCTTCTCCCATGTCTCTGCCCTTCCAGTGGCAGGCAGAGGCAGAAGAGATGTATGAGTATTCACCGGTGACGCCTAAAATCCGCCAGACCGTGCAGGAAGATTTGAAAAAAGCATTGCTTAAGCCCACACCAGAGGAACTGTCCAGAGGATGGTCACGGAGAAAAATGCCGGAAAATGAGGAGGAGCTCCATTCGCTTCTCATGATGGAGGGAGATTTGGAGGCAGGAGAGCTGGATATACCTGCTGACTGGCTGGAGGCCCTGGCCCGGCAGGGACTGGCCTGTTATGTGGAGCCGGGAATCTGGATAGCGGCAGAACATGAGGACGAATATATAAGGGCATTGCAGCAGCAGGATGAGGAAGCCGCAATGCACATCGTCCGGCGTATGCTCTATTACCGCGGCGGTCAGACTGCGGTGGATGTAAGGGAACGGTATTTTCTGTCTGAGGAAACGACAGAGGCGCTTTTAGATAAACTATGCCGCAGCAAAAAAGCAGTGGAGGACCAGGGCGTATACTATCACGAAAAGCTCTATGAGAGGGCCAGGGAAGGCCATATACGCAGCCTGCGCAGTCAGACAGCCACACAGCCCGCATCTCATTACGCCGCGCTGATGGCTGCCAGGGCAGTGACACATTCCACGGCAGAAGAACAATTAAGGGAAGCCGTGGAAAAAGGATGCAGAAAGCCATGCCCTGTACGCTTTTGGGAAAATGTGTACTTTGCCAGGCGGGTGGAGCGGTATGGAGCCAGTCTTCTGGACCGGCTGCTGGCCCAGGGGGACTATTTCTGGAGAATGTCGCCGGAAGGAACCCTTTGTTTTTGCAGCTATGAGGATATAGACTGGGAGGCATCTGCCGAAGCAGAGGCAGCAGGGCTTAAGGGCGATGAGCTTCTCATGTACCAGGAGTTAAGGCGCAGAGGAGCCAGTTTCCTTAAATTCCTTACAAAAATACCAAAGGAAGGCAGCGCCCAGGAAGTATTGTTAAGTCTGGCTGAAAAGGGCCTGGTATGTGCAGACAGTTTTGTGCCTGTAAGGCAATGGCAGAATCAGGACAAGGTAAAGAAAGCTGCTGTGAGACAACGTGTGAATACCAGGGTCATGGCACTGTCAGCTGGGCGGTGGGATATAGTAAGGCCGGTAAGAAAATATGGACCGGAGGAATGGCTGGAGCAGTTTTTTGATGAAAATATGATTCTGTGCCGTGAGACTTTTAGAAAGTCTGTACAGGCTGTGTCAGACTCGCCTTATGTCCTGGCCGGAGAAGATGGAAAAAAATGGGAGTGGAGCTGGGCCCAGGCATTGGAAATTCTTCGTATCTGGGAATATACAGGCCGCATCCGCAGAGGTTATTTTGTAGAGGGGATGTCAGGAGCCCAATTTGTCCGCGGAGAGGATTATGATGCCGTGACTGGCGCATTGAGGGAGCCGGATGACCATACGGTATGGTTAAACGGAACAGATCCGGCCCTGGTGTGGGGAAAAGTTCTGGAACTACCTGAAAAATGTGGATTTCTGGCAGTGGCCGGAACAGCGGTGGCCCTGAAGGCGGGAAAGCTGGCTGCTGTAATGGAACGCCAGGGCAGAGTACTGCGTATTTACGATGCAGAAGATATGAAGGAAGTGATGGCGGAATTTGTCCGTGCGTTCAAGCAGGGAGCCATATATCCGGAACAAAAGAGGCTTGTATTGAAAGAGTATCCGTCGGAGGCGGCAGAGGCTTTGCAGCATGCAGGATATATGCGGGAAATGAAGGATTATGTAATATATAAGTAGAGTTGGTTTCTGTGAGTTGGGAGCCCTTCAAACCAGGTGCGAATGCCAAGCTGACATGAAATGCCAGGGAGATTCGCACCTGAAAAACAGAGGAAAAGGCTGTGAAAGCGGGCTGGGTGAATGGACTGAATTGGTTGAACTGGGGAGAGAAGAACATAATGCATAAAATGTTAGGGGGGATGTGGAGCAGGTTTGGATAATTTTGCTGTCGAGGCTCGCGAGAGCCTTGTGGATTGAAATGCCATTATCTCGGCTGTAGTCTCCCACCCAATCGTCGAGGCTCGCGAGAGCCTTGTGGATTGAAATCCGGAACCAGTAATGCTCCATTATCTTTGTTTCGTCGAGGCTCGCGAGAGCCTTGTGGATTGAAATTTGACTTAATCGGCGCAAGCGAAGGAGGGCGAGGTCGAGGCTCGCGAGAGCCTTGTGGATTGAAATCCTGGAAATAGGATACGTCAATCCCTTTAAACAGTCGAGGCTCGCGAGAGCCTTGTGGATTGAAATAAAACCTAACACGTTTTTGCTATTGATGTATGGCGTCGAGGCTCGCGAGAGCCTTGTGGATTGAAATGTTTTTGATAATTATTTAACCATGACTAGCGATTACGTCGTCGAGGCTCGCGAGAGCCTTGTGGATTGAAATAGCATCAGAAGCAGAAGCAACCGGAACACGAACCGTCGAGGCTCGCGAGAGCCTTGTGGATTGAAATCTCAATTATCATCATGTCTATGTTTAAAAACGTATGTCGAGGCTCGCGAGAGCCTTGTGGATTGAAATAAACTGTCCAGGACAATCTTGGCAATGTTGTCCGGTCGAGGCTCGCGAGAGCCTTGTGGATTGAAATTCAAAATCAATTGTTACCGCCTTGTCATCTGAAGTCGAGGCTCGCGAGAGCCTTGTGGATTGAAATGTCCAGGCGGTCCGTGACACCTCCTCCAAGGCCGGTCGAGGCTCGCGAGAGCCTTGTGGATTGAAATATCACTTCCAAACCGGGCCACATCAACTCCAATGCGTCGAGGCTCGCGAGAGCCTTGTGGATTGAAATTACATGGATGGCATGAGTTGGTTAAAGATAGCCGTCGAGGCTCGCGAGAGCCTTGTGGATTGAAATCCGGAAGAATCCGTTAGGGAACTGATAGCAGAGCGTCGAGGCTCGCGAGAGCCTTGTGGATTGAAATTCAACACCAAAGCTTTGTCCCTGTGTCTTGGTCCGTCGAGGCTCGCGAGAGCCTTGTGGATTGAAATTGGAAAAATCCAGCAACATTGCTCCCGTATTTATACGTCGAGGCTCGCGAGAGCCTTGTGGATTGAAATAAAAAATGGATGCTGTTAAGGTAAAAGGTTCGTTAGGTCGAGGCTCGCGAGAGCCTTGTGGATTGAAATAAGAGGATTGCAGGTAAAGCATAAGCAACTAATGTCGAGGCTCGCGAGAGCCTTGTGGATTGAAATTTTAGTACCAAGCTGCGAAACCGGCTGGCCACACGTCGAGGCTCGCGAGAGCCTTGTGGATTGAAATCTCGATTGTGTCCCTATCCTCCTGGTCCTGTTTAGTCGAGGCTCGCGAGAGCCTTGTGGATTGAAATTCATAACCCGAAAAGTATGTGGGCGGATTTGCTGTCGAGGCTCGCGAGAGCCTTGTGGATTGAAATTGAACTGACAAGTCCATCTGTGCAAATATGGGTGTCAAGGCTCGCGAGAGCCTTGTGGATTGAAATTCCTTCACCGGAGGAGCTATTGCCTGAGTCCTCGTCGAGGCTCGCGAGAGCCTTGTGGATTGAAATTTCTATGACCTCAGAAGAGAGTACATCTATGTCAAGTCGAGGCTCGCGAGAGCCTTGTGGATTGAAATCGCACATGCGGGAATGGATTGGCGACCGCCAGATGTCGAGGCTCGCGAGAGCCTTGTGGATTGAAATCTTGGAATCCTGCCGCAAATCCTGGAGACAGGAGTCGAGGCTCGCGAGAGCCTTGTGGATTGAAATCTCTAGTTGTGACAAATCATCAATGATTGGTTCGTCGAGGCTCGCGAGAGCCTTGCAGACCAAAAGATACCTGTAAGCCCCTAAATTGATGCAAAAGGAAAATTGCTCCCCACGTACCTAATGCATTGAAAGCAGCCATAATTATATATTGAGAATTCGCAAAACATCAGTTAAAAGAACATATTAACAGTATCCCGGTCAACAGGGAATCCGTTAAGCGCATACCACCCCACCCCCAGCAAATAACATCCGCCCCAAAAAACACCAACATAAACAAAGGAGTAACACATATATGATTGAAATAATCTATAAAGACAAACGCTTTCTTGTTAAGGGCAGCTTTTCCATAGGAATAGCAGGAAACTATGTAAATGAGGATTTTGGGGACGAGAATATCATGATTAACGATACGTTAGAGGAAATCATGAAAGAATTGCAGGATGAGGACTCTTTTTGGTACAAGCCGCTGTTTCCCTATCTTAAATCTGAGACAGCAGACAGTGGCGGAATAGCCAGAGGTCTTACCGCGTACTACAATCAAAAGGAAAAAGAAATCAGGGAGAATGAAAAGCAAATTAATGATTGTATATTATATCGGCTTTTCAGTGACTTAACAGGCAGCGGGTATCCATTTTGGGAGATAGAACAAGCGGTTATACCGGGGCGTATGAAAAATGGAGGCGGGGAGTTCCGGGAAAAAGAAGTATACTCAAAAGAAACAGCCGAAGTTTTCCAGTGGGCTGATGAATTCGACTGCGTACCTAATAATGGAACCGTGGATAAAACAGATGTGGAAGAAAGGCTTAGGGAATTGTTTCCCATGTTCAACTTTGAAGGGTTGGTTAAGACCATGATTCCGGAAGGTTTATCATTGCAGGGGCGGTTCATGGCTTTTCAGTTTTCAGACGGATGGGGATCTGATTTGCTGGAATGCGCATATGATGAAATGGATGAGGAATTTGCCTTCAGGGATTGGCACAATCATTAGGTGAAAACCAATCCGGAAAAGGTAAATTGAGTGCCATAATGGTGCCCAAGTCAGCAGACAGAATATGGACAGTAGCGTGAAGCAGTGAAAAGAAATGAGCTGTTTGACATTTCCATGCGCTAAGATTAGAATGAAAAAAGCAAGTTATATGCAAGTTATATGCAAGTTATATGCTTGCCTGCCCTGGGCAGATTACCCGGCATATCAGCAGTTGCAGAGGAGATAAAGATATGCATCCAAATTTATGGTTAATTATTATTTGTGCTGTTATAGCGATTACAATAGCTATTGTAATGAACAAGAAAAAGAAATAGTGAAAGAAATTCCAGGTTATAGAGGGGGCGAATTCCTCTGTTAATTGAAAACTGCAGGAGGCGGTTATGGACTACAAAATCAGAACAATATCAGAGGGAGAAGAAAGCCTGCTTCAAGATTTTTTGTACCAGGCTGTCTTTGTGCCGGAGGGAGTGCCTGCACCGCCCAAATCAATCATCAGTCAGCCGGAATTGCAGATATATATAACGGGCTTCGGGACGAAAAAAGACGATATTGGTTTGGTTGCAGAAGTTAATAGAAAGGCTGTGGGCGCTGTTTGGGTACGCATTATGAATGATTACGGACATATAGATAATGCCACTCCGTCTATTGCAGTTTCTCTGTATAAAGATTACCGTGGATATGGAATAGGTACAGCTTTAATGAAAGAAATGCTCCGTATTCTGAAAGACAGAGGATATAAGCAGGCGTCACTTTCCGTACAAAAAGCAAATTATGCTGTGAATATGTATCAAAAAACAGGATTTGAAATTGTGGATGAAAAAGGGGAAGAATATATTATGCTTTGCCGTCTGTGATAATACAATTCCAGCTTTTTGCCCGTATACGGCAAAATCACAGTAAAATAAACCAGAACATGAGAATATCCGGTTTCTTAGTAATCATACAGATCCATTTTCTGAAAGGAGAGATAAAAAGCCATGGAACAGATGTCATTATTCGATGACAGAGAAGTATACAATCCTCTGGCCAGCAGGCTGCGCCCGGATGACCTGGACGGATTTGTGGGACAGGAGCATCTTTTGGGAAAGGGGAAGCTGCTGCGCCAGCTCATAGAGCAGGATAAGATTCCATCCATGATTTTCTGGGGGCCTCCCGGTGTGGGCAAAACCACCCTGGCGGGAATCATAGCAAAGCGGACCAATGCCCAGTTCATTAATTTCAGTGCTGTTACCAGCGGCATAAAGGAAATCAAGGAGGTCATGGTCCAGGCTGAGAACAGCCGGAGGATGGGAATTAAGACCCTTTTATTTGTGGACGAGATACACCGCTTTAACAAGGCACAGCAGGACGCGTTTCTCCCATATGTTGAAAAGGGAAGCATCATTCTGATTGGGGCCACCACGGAGAATCCTTCCTTTGAGATCAACAGCGCTCTCCTGTCACGGTGCAGGGTCTTTGTGCTCCAGGCATTGACGGAGAATGACCTGGCCCGCCTTATAAAGACAGCGCTTAAGAGTCCTAAAGGGCTGGGTTATCTGAATGTGGAGATCACAGACCCTATGATTGATATGATTGCCGGGTTTGCGGACGGGGATGCCAGGACGGCTCTGAATACCCTGGAAATGGCAGTGACAAACGGGGTAATCAGTCCGGATAAGACCACGGTCACAGAGGATGTGCTGAAGCAGTGCATCGGGAAAAAGAGCCTTCTGTACGATAAGAAAGGGGAAGAACACTACAACCTTATATCCGCGCTCCACAAGTCCATGCGCAATTCCGACCCGGACGCAGCCGTATACTGGCTGGCGCGTATGCTGGAAGCAGGGGAGGACCCGCTGTATGTCGCCCGCAGGCTGGTCCGCTTTGCCAGCGAGGACATAGGAATGGCGGACAGCCAGGCTCTGACGCTGGCAGTGTCTGCTTACCAGGCGTGTCATTTTCTGGGAATGCCTGAGTGTAATGTACATCTGAGCCATACCGTGATTTACCTGTCCATGGCGTCTAAATCCAATTCTGCCTATATGGCCTATGAATCCGCCAGGACAGACGCCCAGAACATGCTGGCTGAGCCGGTGCCCCTTACCATTCGCAATGCTCCTACCGGACTCATGAAAGATCTGCATTATAGCGACGGCTATGTGTATGCCCATGATACAGAGGAAAAGATAGCCCGGATGCAGTGCCTGCCGGACTCCCTGGCTGGAAGGGAGTATTATCATCCTACGGACCAGGGCGCGGAAGAACCTGTAAAAGGCAGGCTGGAGGAAATCAAGAAGTGGAAGAGAGGGCAGTAATGCCCAATAGCCCCGGTATCCGTACCTGCCTCCGGCCATTCATACGGATTTCCGGCCATCCTTCTAAACAATCATCAGTTCCTTTGTCATGGTATTAAGGGATTCACAGCCTTTTTCCGTTATCACGATTAAATCCTCTATACGTATGCCAAACTGTCCAGGCAGGTAGATGCCTGGCTCATTGGAGATTACATTTCCGGTTTCCAATACACCTTCTTCGCTGGCTGAGGCAAAGGGCGGCTCATGAATATCCAGCCCTATGCCGTGGCCCAGCCTGTGGGTGAAGTATGCCCCATATCCTGCCCGCTCTATGACACTGCGGCCTGCCAGGTCCATATCACGGCAGGCCGTGCCCGGGGCAGCTGCCTTCAGGACAGCCAAGTGGGCTTCCAGAACAATGGAATACACCTCTTTAAATTCATCTGATGCATATCCCACGGCGCAGGTTCTCGTCATATCTGCATGATATCCCTTATAGGTCCCGCCAAAATCGAACATTACCGCGTCTCCTGCCTGTACCTTGTTGTCCGACAGGATGGGATGGGGGGAGGCGCTGCCCGGACCGCAGGCAATGAGGCCGGGGCCCACTGCGTCAAAGCCTTCCTCCAGACGCAGTTTCATCAGCTGTTCTGACAACTGGCGCTCTGTTTTTCCTTCCAGGCCATTCTCCAGCAATCTGGCAAAGGCCCTCTCGGCCATTTCCTGTGCTCTCCTGATTACGGCAATCTCTTCCGGCGTCTTGCTCTTTCTCAGGGGAACCAGGACACTGTCTGCATTTTTCCATGAAACGCCGGGATACAGTTCCATGAGCCGGATAAGGCAGCTGCTCTGCATTCTGCCTGCCACAGCTGCTTTTATGTAGGATTTCCTGGATATGCCGGGGGAGTCGGACAGGACCGAGTACATTTTTTTAAATGGGTCCCCGCTGTTTTCCCAGAAAATGGGGGCTGCCTGGCAGTCCACCTCTTTTAAATAGTTTTTTTCCACGGCAGGACACAGGAAATAGGAGTCGTGTTCGGTTAGGAGCAGGGCGGTTAGACGGTCCGTGGCTGGTTTTGAGTAGCCTGTAAGGTACATAAGATCAGATGAAGGCGTGATGACCAGCAGTGAAATGCCGGCGTCCTCCATGCGGTTTCTTGCTTTTGCAATGCGCTGGTCATAAATATTCATAAAAATTTCCTTTCTCACATTCAAAAATCATCCCATACTGATAATATTATAAAACATATTGGATATAGAATAAATGTACAAATTTAATGAATTATTTTATTAATAATAGCCAAATAACACAAAAAATGCTTGACATACCCCTTAACTGATAATATTATTAATAATATCAGAAGAGAGAATAATATACATATACATGCATCAAAAAGGGAAAGGAAGTAACAAAATGGAAACCATGACAAAGAGGGAACGTATCAGAAATGTATTAGAAGGAAAACCGGTGGACAGGACGCCTGTGGGATTCTGGCTTCATTTTCCGGAAGAAATGCATCATGGTGAGAAAGCCATTGAGGCCCATCTGGACTTCATGAAGGCCACGGATACAGATATCCTGAAAATCATGAATGAAAATATCCTGTATGACGGGAATACAAAAATTGAGCGGCTGGGCGACATCAGCAAGTTCAGGGGATTTTCCAGGAAGGATGCCATCTTCCAGGACCAGATGGAAATTATCAAGAGGATAGCCGACAAGGCAAAGGGAGAGTATCCCATCATGTCCACCATCCACGGCCTTATTGCCTCCGCCTTCCATGAGACAGGTTTTGCAGGCAACTACACCAGTATGGGATACCAGCTTACCTTATTCTGCCGGGAACGTCCGGCTGAGATGAAAAAGGTGTTCCGGACCGTGGCTGAGACTCTTATGGAATTTTCAGATTGTTCCCTGGAGGCCGGCGCGGAGGGAATCTTCTATGCGGCCCTGGGAGGAGAGCGGAATTTCTTTACAGATGAAGAGTTTGAGGAATTTGTGGCCCCCTACGAGAAAATGGTGTATGACCACATCAAAAAGACCACGGATTTCAATGTGCTGCACATATGCAAGAGCAATATTGACTTTAACCGCTATAAGGATTTGCACCCGGCCATTGTGAACTGGGGGATTTACGGAAATGATTTCAGCCTGACAAAGGGCGCCGGGCTTTTCAGTGACAGTATTATTCTGGGAGGATTCCCGGACAGGCACGGAGTCCTGGTCACCGGGACAGAGGAAGAAATCTTTAAACATACCAGCGAGGTACTGGAGGAGATGAAGGGAAGGCCCTTTATCGTGGGCTCAGACTGCACCCTTCCCACGGAAATCGCCTATGACCGCATCCGGTGCGTGGTGGACTCAGTGGAAAAGCTGGAGCAGAGGTAAAACCGGAACCGGCATCCATCAGGTGGTGATGCCGGTCCCCAGCAGTTCATCCTCCATAAACAGGATATCTTTTTTCAGATACTCATGAGCCGAGAATACGTCGTGTCTTTCCAGGCTGGACACGAAGAAGTCGTGGTAACTGGCTTTATTGGCAGCAATTACATCCTTTTTCAGGGTGTACAGCTGGGCATAGGCCCGGCGGTAGGTGGTCATGGCCTGCTCCATGGCATTGTTCACCTGCTCGTTGCCTGCCAGGCGCACCACTGTCATGTGAAACTGGTAGTTGTTGCGCCAGGCTATCCACAAATCCTTTTTTTCCGGATTTACCAGGCGCACCTGGTTCTGGCGCTTCAGCTCTTCGATGTCAGCCGTGGTGATGTTCTCCATGACCTTGGGGAGGCTGGACAGTTCCAGGTAGAGACGCAGCTCCGTCACATCGCGGACATTCTTACTGCTGATGGCAGTCACCTGATAACCGCATCTGGGAATGCTTTTCAGTACATTTTCATGGCATAGCTGGATTAAGGCTTCCCTGACAGGGGATTTGCTGACCCCGAAGTAGGATATCATATGGTTTTCCGTGAACAGGGTGTCAGGCAGCAGCTTTCCCTGGCAGATTAGCTCGATTAACTGCTGGTATACGGTGTCCTTTAAGGATAGTTTCGGTGACTGGTTGTCCATGTATAACTCCTTTTTGCATTGAGATAAGCGAAGGGAGAGAGAATCGCTTTTAATATTATAATAGGCCAATATAAAAAATTTGGCAACGGAATTTTTAAAATATGAAATGAGGAGGATATGCAGATGGAACGTTATAGGTACATTGCGAAACGGCTGTTGACAGCAATCCCTACCTTCTTGGGTATCACCATTCTGGTGTATGTGGTGGCCTCCCTGGCGCCCAGCTCGCCGTTGGAAATCCTGTTTAACGACCCTTATGCCACTGCCGAGGAGATGGCAAGGAAGAGTAAGGAACTGGGACTGGACCAGCCGGTTATCATCCAGTATATCAGATGGCTGGTGCAGCTGGTGCAGGGAAACATGGGAATGTCCATCCGCACCAACGGCCAGGTGCTGGATATGATTCTGGAGCGGATAGGGCCCACGCTGATTCTTACGGGAAGCGCCATGGCCCTGACCATTATCATTGCCCTGCCCCTGGGAATCATGTCGGCTTATAAGCCCTACTCCGGCTGGGATTATATTTCCTCCGGACTGTCATTTATCGGGTCCGCCATGCCGAATTTCTTCGCGGGACTGGTGCTGATATATTTCTTCTGCATCAAGGTGAAGCTGTTCCCTACCTCCGGCATGTACGATTCCTCCGGAGTCAGAACCTGGCCCATGTTCTTCCACCACCTGGTGCTTCCGGCCGTGGTTCTGGCCATTCAGCAGATAGGAAGCCTCATACGCCAGTGCAGGGGCTCTATGCTGGAGGTGCTCCAGGACGATTATGTCCGCACGGCCAGGGCAAAGGGGCTTCATGAGCCGTCGGTGCTGGTGCGCCACGCTTTGAGAAACGCATGGATTCCGCTGGTATCCTGGTTCGGCATGCAGATTCCCTTCCTGATAGGAGGGGCGGTTGTGACGGAGCAGATATTTGGATGGCCCGGGCTGGGAAGTCTGATGGTACAGTCCATCAATGCCAGGGATTATCCTGTTATCATGGGCATCACGGTGGTGATTGCCATTGTGGTGTTATTGGGCAACCTGCTGGTAGACCTGGTGTACGGACTGTTGGATCCAAGGATACGTTATGATTAAGAAGAAGGAAGGTGAGAACATGAAACAGGATGAAAGATTAAAGGATATTCCGGCAAATTCTTATTTTCATGACGTGCTCCAGCGTTTTTGCGCCCACAAACCGGCCATGGTAAGCGCTTTTGTACTGACCCTGGAAATCATACTGGTCATTGCCCTGCCCTACATACTGCATCTGGACCCGTATACATCGGATTACGAGGTGATGTTCGGTTCGGCGCCCAGCGCCCTTCATTGGCTGGGAACAGACGATATTGGGCGGGATATTTTCGCCAGGTTCATTTACGGAGGGCGGGTATCCTTAAGTGTGGGTATCATATCCGCAGTCATCAGTATGGCGGTGGGTGTGCCCCTGGGACTTCTGGCAGGGTACTACAGGGGAATTGCCGAGACGCTGATTATGCGCTGCGCGGATGTGTTCATGTCGTTTCCGGCCATGGTTCTGATTCTGGTGCTGGTATCTGTACTGGGGCCCTCTGTGGCCACGGTTACCATTGTTATCGGAGTCCTGGGCTGGCCCAAGTTCGCAAGGCTTATCTACGGAAATGTGCTGTCGGCCAGGGAGCAGGATTACGTGGAGGCGGCCAGGGCCATCGGCACAAAGGACGGCACTATCCTGACAAAATACATACTGCCCAACACCTTTGCCCCGGTGCTCATTTCATTTACATTCCGTGCGGCCCAGGCCATTATTACGGAATCAGCCCTTAGCTTTTTGGGAATGGGGGTCCAGGCGCCCCAGGCATCCTGGGGAAACATCCTCTATGATGCCCAGTCCATCAGCGTGCTTTCCCAGAGACCGTGGCTCTGGTTTCCGCCCGGCCTGGCCCTGCTGATAACCGTGCTCTGTATCAATTTCCTGGGAGACGGAGCCAGGGACGCCCTGGACACCAAAATGGTGATCAAATAGATACATGAAAATAAGTTCAAAATCAATGCCGAAAAGGCTTGAATAAAAAGGAGGATATAGTAATGAGAAAACGTTTAACAAAAATGACAGCTCTTGCCCTGTGTCTTATGATGGGACTGTCCGGCTGTTCAGCGCCTTCAGCTCCCAGCGATACCAAGGCCCCTGCCGCAACAGGAACAGCAGCCGTAGGCGGGGACGCCAAGGCGGAAGGCAGCGCAGACGGCAATGCCCAGGAGAACACTGCTTCCCAGGGACAGAAAATCGTGACCATGGCCATGACGGCCCCGTGGGACACCCTGATTCCCTTTAACACCACCAATGCCAACACGGACGCCGTGCTGGAGCTGATTTTTGACAAGCTGATTGTGGTAAAGGCAGACGGATCCTTTAAACCCCGTCTGGCAGATTCCTGGTCCATGGATGATGAGACCCATACCAAGATTACATTTAACCTGAACAAAAACGCCAAGTGGCATGACGGACAGCCTGTGACGGCTGACGACGTGGTATACACCGCAGAACTCATGTCCAACCCTGACATCAGCGTGGCCCGCCGTTCCAAGGTGGCTCCCTTTGCCGGTACGGAAGACGGAATCCGTGTGGAAGGAGAGGAATTCGGCGTGAAGGCCATTGACGCCAACACAGTAGAGTTTACACTGAAGGACCCCACCAACCTGGATTATATGCTGGACATCATGTTCCGCGATTTTTACATCCTGCCAAAGCACTGTCTGGAGGACATTCCTGTGAAGGACATGCTGGCAGCTGATTTCTGGAAAGCCCCCATTGGTTCCGGTCCATGCATCTACGAGTCTGAGATATCCGGCGAGCGCGTGGAATTCACGGCTAATAAGGATTACCACATCAACGCGCCTGAATTCGACCGCTTTGTTGTTAAAATCGTGCCGGCATCCAACCTTCTGTCAGGTCTGATGAACGGAGAGATTGATATTGTGGCCGGCGCAGGCATCGGCAATATCCCGTTAAATGACTGGGATATGGCGGGACAGCAGGAAAACCTGACCACAGAGGCAGTGGAATCCCTGGGTTACCAGTATCTTTCCTGTAATACCAAGAACATTCCCCAGGAAGTGCGCCAGGCAGTAAACATGGCCATTAACCGCGACGCCCTGGTCAATAACCTGATGAAGGGCGAAGGCGTACCGGCTCCGGGCCCCCTGGCTCCAAGCCACAGATATTTTAATGAAGAACTTCTTCCCATCCCATATGATGTGGACAAGGCAAAACAGATGGTGGAGGAATCCGGATTTGATACCAGCAAGACCTACCGCCTTAATGTGTCAAAGGGCAACGAGGTGCGCGAGAAATCGGCGCCCATGATTCAGCAGGACCTTGCAAAAATCGGCATTAACGTGGAAATCATCACCACAGACCACCCGACCCTGCTGTCCACCGCAAGAAAGGGCGAGTATGATTTTGCGCTGATTGGCTCCGGCGGTTCACCCGACCCGGGCGAGAGCGTGATGAACGTGACTCCGGGCCATCTGAATAACTTCTCCCAGAACGAGGATCCGTCCCTGGGCGAGGTGGGAAGAAAGGGCCTGAACCAGTTCAGCTTTGAGGACAGGAAGCCATTCTATGATGAGTACCAGATGATGCTCAGGGAACAGTGTCCGTTTGTGTGGCTGTATTTCCAGAAGGATCTGGTTGCCTACAACAAGAAAATCTCCAATGTATGCTTTGAGGATTACAGTCTTTTGAACCGTTCCGTTTGGGAATGGCATGTAGAATAGTCATGACGCAGCAAAGGCACCGGGATATTCCCGGTGCCGGCCCTGCAAAGGAGGTAGAATATGGCACAGCCATTATTAGAGGTTAAACATTTAAAGACACAGTTCAGGACCAAGAGGGGGACCGTGACTGCTGTGGACGATGTGAGCTTTTCCGTAAACCAGGGCGATACCCTGGGTATTGTAGGGGAGTCCGGCTGCGGCAAGAGCGTCACCTCCCTGTCCATCCTGCAGCTGCTTCCCCATGCAGTGGGTTCTGTGGCAGGCGGTGAAATCCTTTATAAGGGCGAGGATATTGCCAAAAAAGGGAATAAGGAGATGTGCCGGATAAGAGGCAGGGAGATATCCATGATATTCCAGGACTCCATGACATCCTTAAATCCTGTGCTCACCATAGGAAGGCAGCTGGAGGAGACCATTTCCGTACACAGCAGTCTTTCAAAGGACGAGATAAAAAAGCAGGCTCTGGATATCCTTACAAAGGTTGGTGTCTCTTCTCCTGAGCAGAGGCTGAAGGAATTCCCCCATCAGCTGTCAGGGGGAATGAGGCAGAGGGTTATGATTGCCATGGCATTGTCCTGCAGTCCATCCCTACTGATAGCGGATGAGCCCACCACGGCGCTGGACGTAACCATCCAGGCCCAGATTATCGACCTGATGGTGGAGCTGAAGAAGAACATCAATGCTTCCATTATCCTTATCACCCATGATATGGGAGTGGTGGCTGAGATGGCTGACTACATCATGGTCATGTACGCGGGCAAGGTCATGGAGTACGGAAGCGCCAGACAGATATTCAAGGAGGCCATGCATCCTTATACACAGGGCCTTCTGGCCTCCATCCCCCGCCTTGACAAGGATTTGGACCGCCTGTTTTCCATTGACGGTACGGTGCCGTCCCTGGACAGGATGCCAAAGGGATGCAGGTTCTGCGCCAGGTGCCTCCAGGCCATGGACAAATGCAGGGAGCACCAGCCGCCGGTGTATATCACGGATGACGGCCACAAGGTGAGCTGCTGGAAGTATGAGAATCTTAAGGAGGAAAAGGTATGAGCGGCAACGAGACAATTCTGGAAGTCAGAAATTTAAAAAAATACTTTTTTTCCGGCAAGAAGCGCAGGGGCAGGGAGCCGCGGGCGGTAAAGGCCCTGGACGGAGTCAGCTTTTCCATGGAGTACGGGGAAACCCTGGGCGTGGTGGGGGAGTCGGGCTGCGGCAAGTCCACTCTGGGCAGGACCATACTGCGCCTTCATGAACCTACGGAGGGACAGGTGGTTTACAGGGGAAAGAACCTGGCGGAATACGGCAGAGAAGAGATGCGCCAGATGCGCAGGGAGCTCCAGATTATATTTCAGGACCCCTATTCCTCGCTGAATCCGCGTATGACGGTCAGGGAGCTGATTTGCGCCCCGCTGGATGTATTTGCCATGGGTTCAAAGGAGGAAAAGGAAGCCAGGGTGATTGAAATTATGGATAAGGTGGGGCTTCCGCTGGAATTCATGAACCGCTATCCCCATGAGTTCTCCGGCGGCCAGCGGCAGAGAATCGTTATTGCCAGGGCCCTGGTGCTCAACCCAAGATTCGTGGTGTGCGATGAGCCTGTATCAGCCCTGGACGTATCGGTCCGGGCCCAGGTGTTAAACCTGATGATGGATCTTCAGAAGGAGCTGGACCTGACCTACCTGTTCATTTCCCATGACCTGAGCGTGGTGCGGTATATCTGTGACCGGATCATGGTCATGTATCTGGGAAATGTGATGGAAATAGCAGACAAGAAGGCGCTGTATGAAGACGCAAAACATCCCTACACCCAGGCCCTTCTCTCGGCTATCCCCATTCCGGATATGGATATTGAGTACAACAAAATCCATCTGGAGGGGGATGTGCCAAGCCCCTTTAACCCGCCCCAGGGCTGCAGGTTCCACACCAGATGCCGGTATGCAACGGAAAAATGCCGTGTCCAGGTGCCGGAATTAAAGGATGTGGGGGACAGGCATTTTGTGGCCTGTCATCTGTATGATGAATAAAAGCAGAAATTCAGACGGCAGGATGATGTGCCGTCTGAACTGCTATGAATAGAGGAAAATAAGGATATGGATGTAAAAGAATGGGTATTGTCCCAGAGAGAAAATATGCTGGATACCGCCATGGAGCTCATGAAAATACGCAGTGTCAGCGAACCGGGAACAAGGGAGCATCCCTACGGGGAGGGCTGCGCCATGGTATTGGACAAAGCTTTGGAGATAGGGAAGCAAATGGGCTTTGAGACGGAAAACCATGATTACCGATGCGGAAGTATTCTCATGCCGGGCCGGACAGGACAGGAAATAGGCATTTTTGTCCATCTGGATGTGGTGCATGAGGGAAACGGATGGACGACAGAGCCCTACAAACCTGTGATAAAGGACGGTTGGCTGTACGGTCGGGGAAGCGCGGACAACAAGGGGCCTGCCGCTGCCGCGCTCTACAGCATGAAATATCTGAAAGAACAGGGAGTCCCGCTGGAACACACCATACGGCTGTATCTGGGATGCAGTGAAGAGCGGGGGATGGAGGACATTGAGTACTATACCTCCCATTATCCTGCGCCGGAATTTTCCTTTACTCCGGATGCCTCATTTCCAGTGTGTTACGGGGAAAAGGGAATCCTGGAAGGGGAATTTTCATGCGCCATACCGGAGGGCCATGTGACCGGTTTTTCGGCCGGAGTGGCGTCCAATGCGGTTCCGGCAGAGGCACGGGTATGGCTGAACCGGACAAACTGCGATGCGGTCCGGGATTATGTGGACAGCCTTGATAACCCCCAGGATTTTACCGTAGAGGGCGGCAGCCAGATCGTTATAAAGGCTGCCGGGAAAACAGCACATGCCGCCTTTCCCGAGGGTTCTGACAGCGCGGCGGTGAAGCTGGCCCATATGCTGGCCAAAGCCCCCTTCCTGACAGAGGAGGAACAGGCCTGCTTCCGGTTCCTGGACCAGGGATTTGCTGATTATTACGGGGAAGGTATGGGCATTGCCTTTGAGGATGGGCTGTCCGGCAGGCTTACCCTGGTGGGAGGCATGGCCAGGACAGAGAGAGGACGGTTCATCCAGAATTTTAATATCCGTTATCCGGTGACTGCCGGCGCGGAAGCACTGGTAAAGCAGATGAGCGCACAAGCCGGGAAATACGGATGGATTCTGGACTGGAGCCGGGATAACCCGCCCTGTGTCATTGATCCGGAAAGCCCGGTGGTAAAAGAGCTGACCGCCCTGTGCCGCCAGGTGCTGGGGACAGAGACAAAGGCTTATTCCATGGGCGGAGGCACCTACGCCAGAAAACTGCCTAACGCGGTCGCCTTTGGGCCGGGCATCAGAGGACAGAAAAAGCCCTGCCCTCCGGGCCGCGGCGGCGGTCACCAGCCGGATGAGTGTGTAAAGATTGAAAACCTTACCAATGCCATGGTGATATACATAGAGGCCCTGAAACGGCTGGATGTCCTGATAGGGGAGTGATACAGCGCCTGTTTTCTGCTTCCTGCTATTTTGACCGTAAATATTAAGAAAGCCGTCAGGTCTCTTCCGCCTTTTACATGCTATACTAAAACCACCACATCCTGCGCCGGGCGTGCAGGTTTGCAGGAACATGTATATAAAAGGAGGTTTGTGAGAGATTGGAAGAGAACAAGGAGAAAAAAGAAAAGACAGGCTTCATGGCTCAGGCCAGGTCTGTGATTATCGCCATCATCGCGGCACTCAGCGCCATTATCTGCGTCAGCATCTTTACAGGCGGACTGGTGGATTATAAGAAGAGCGGCGGGGGAAGCGGAATCACGGCAACCGGTTCTGCCAGCTGTGATTTTGAGTCGGATTTGATTGTGTGGAGAGGCAGCTTTTCTGTCCACGGCGATACGCCCAGGGATGCCTATGCCATCATCAAGAAGGATGCGGAACTGGTGAGACAGTATCTGGAGGAAAACCAGGTGGCGGAGGATGAAATGATATTCAGCTCCGTGAATATTTCCCAGACCTATACATCCAGATACGATGAGGAGGGCAAGTACCTGGGAGATGAGCCGGACGGATATGACCTGACCCAGAGTCTGACGGTTTCATCCTATGATATTGACAAGGTGGAGAATATCTCCAGGGATATCACTAAGCTGATCGAATCAGGGGTGGAGTTCGAGTCTGAGCTGCCGGAGTATTATTATACCAAGCTGGATGAGGTGAAGCTGGACCTGATTGAGAAGGCTACTGCCAATGCAAAGGAGCGCATTGACATTATGTCTGCCGGTTCAGGGGCAAAGGCGGGAAAGCTGTTAAGCGCCACTCTGGGCGTGTTCCAGATTACGGCAAAGAATTCCGGGTCGGAATCCTACAGCTACGACGGGTACCTGGACACCAGCTCCCGTTATAAGACTGCCAATATTACGGTGAGATTGAATTATGCGGCAGAGTAGGCAGTAAGATCAGGACGGCAAACGGGCTGTTCGGGAATATAATCAGTTCCCGGACAGCCCGTTTCGTATATGGGTGAGCCAAACATAAATCAGCAGCCGGCATCCGTCAGGCAGCCGCCTGTCCAAGAGGCTTTATCTTATCCAGATAAATCTTGCGGAACAGGATGGAGCTGAGCACCACAGAGGTGATTTCAGCCAGAGGCAGGGAGAGCCACACTGCATGCAGTCCAAAGGTCCGGGCAAAAAACCAGGCCAGGGGGAGGATACATACAAGCTGTCTGGCCACGGATATAATCAGGCTGTATACGCCGTTGCCCAGGGCCTGGAACACGGATCCCACGATGATGCAGTATCCTGCGAACAGGAAGCTGAGGCTGATAATCCGCAGGGCAGGAACGCCGATGGCCAGCATCTCCTCGTCTGCCTGGAAGAGCATGAGCAGCTGGGGCGTCATAAGGTGGAACACCATCAGTCCGATGAGCATGATGCCCACTGCAATGCCGATGCTCAGCCAGACCGTTTCCATGATGCGCTTTTTACTGCGGGCCCCGTAGTTGTAGGCCACAATGGGTATCATGCCGTTGTTCAGTCCGAATATAGGCATGAAGATAAAGCTTTGAAGCTTGAAATATACTCCGAATACGGCTACGGCTGTCTCGGAAAATCCAATCAGGATTTTATTCATCCCAAAGGTCATGACAGAGCTGATGGACTGCATGATAATCGAGGGAACGCCTACCTGGTAGATAATGGAAATAGTTCTCCAGTTAGGGGTGAACGAACGGAAATTAATCCGCACCTCCTTGTTTTTTGTGTGGTTCAGGATGAGGGCCAGGAACATGGCCACAATCTGGCCGAATACAGTGGCTGCGGCAGCTCCCTGGATTCCCATTTTCGGCACTCCAAACAGGCCGAAGATAAGAATGGGGTCCAGTATAATATTGATGATGGCCCCGGTGCCCTGTGTAATCATACAGTAAAAGGTCTGGCCCGTGGACTGGAGAATTCGCTCGAACATCATTTCCCCAAAAAGCCCGAAGCAGAAAATGCAGACAATCTGGAGATATTGTACGCCGTATTCAATGATGACCGGGTTGTTTGTCTGGCTTTCAAAAAACAGCCTGGATCCGAACAGGCCGAATACTGCAAAGGCCAGAAAGCTTAAGAAGGCCAAAAACAGGCCGTTGGCAGCAGCCAGATTGGCCGCCTTTGAATTTTTCTCTCCCAGGGAACGGGACAGCAGGGCGTTGACGCCCACACAGGTTCCGGCGGATACTGCAATCAGCAGGTTCTGGATGGGAAATGCCATGGACACCGCAGTCAGGGCAGCCTGGTTTATCATGGATACAAACACGCTGTCCACGATGTTGTACAGGGCCTGCACCAGCATGGAGATAATCATGGGCAGGGACATGGATATAAGCAGCTTATTAATGGGCATAACGCCCATTTTGTTTTCTTGTGACATGTAGTGCGACTTCCTTTCTCGTTTGTGCATAAAAGATATTGTAACATTACTTATTATGGTAAGTCAATGACATATAGGGGCATAAAACGCTGGACATTGTGGGTTGTTTGTGCTATATTTAAAACAGTAATAATTACTATTATTGACAATAATCAAGAGAAGGGGGAAACATAATGGCAGTATACCGTTGCAGATTCTGTGGTTCAATTTATGATGAGGAGAAGGTGGGAGTTCCTGTATCTGATTTAAAAGTCTGTCCCGTGTGCATGGTCACAGCCGATAAGCTGGTGAAGGCAGAGGATGGAGGGGCCGGTGCCAAGGCTCCGGACAGAGAAAAGGAGAAGCCCGTTAAAAAAGACGGAACCCGGGAAACATGCCAGGACTGCGGCGGCAGTACAGGGGAGGCTGCTGCCTATGATCCTGAGTATGCCAGGACACAGACCGATGCCCGCTATATGGACGAAATTCATGAGATGGCTGTAAAGGGACAGTCCATCATTGCAGCCATGGGAACCCAGATGCCCATGCCAAGCTGGGATGACATCCTGTTTCTAGGGGCCCAGCTGAACCCCATGCCGCTTGATGAACATGCTCCGGTAAAAACAGAAACCATTATAGGAAAACACGCGGCCAAGCCCATGGTGCTGGACCATCCGGTATATATTTCCCACATGTCCTTTGGAGCACTTTCCAGGGAAACAAAGACAGCGCTGTCCAGGGGAAGCGCCATGGCCCGCACAGCCATGTGCTCCGGCGAGGGCGGCATACTGCCGGAGGAGAAGGCGGCGGCCTACAAGTATATATTTGAATATGTTCCAAACCAGTACAGTGTGACAGACGAGAACCTGAGGGAAGCAGACGCCATTGAAATAAAAATCGGGCAGGGCACAAAGCCGGGCATGGGAGGCCATCTGCCCGGAGGCAAGGTGACGCCGGAGATCGCGGCCATAAGGAATAAACCCTTGGGACAGGATGTTATCAGTCCGTCGCGCTTTCCGGGCATTGACACCAAAGAGGATTTGAAGGCCCTGGTGGACAGGCTGCGCCTCGTATCCGGCGGACGGCCCATCGGCATAAAGATTGCAGCGGGAAGAATTGAGAAGGATTTGGAATTCTGCGTCTATGCCGGACCTGACTTTATTACCATAGACGGCAGGGGAGGGGCAACCGGAGCCAGCCCCAAGATTATCAGGGATTCCACCAGCGTACCCACGATTTACGCCCTTTACAGGGCCAGGAAATACCTGGACCAGGCAGGCTGCGGGGCCCAGCTGGTGATAACGGGCGGCCTGCGGGTATCCTCTGATTTTGCAAAGGCACTGGCTATGGGAGCGGACGCGGTGGCCATTGCTTCCGCAGCTTTGATGGCAGCCGCCTGCCAGCAGTACCGCATATGCGGCACCGGAATGTGTCCCGTGGGGGTGGCAACCCAGGACGAGAAACTGCGCAGCCGCTTCAAGGAGGACGCTGCCGCGCAGAGAGTGGCTAATTTCCTCAGGGTATCCCTGGAGGAGATAAAGACATTTGCCAGGATTACAGGGCATGACAACATTCACGACATGGATGCGGATGATTTATGCACGGTCAGCAGGGAGATATCGGAGTTTACCAATATACGCCATGCTTAAGGGCGGTCAGGAACAATACGCTCCGTAAACCTTTTCAAAAATTTCCACATGCAGCCGTTCATCCAGGATAATACGCCTTAAATTTTCGGTGATATTTTCATCCCGTATGTAGGAAATCTGGTGCTGGTACTTGCTGATGGCTGCCTTTTCTCCGTCGATAACATTGCGCATCAGGGTCCGCAGATCTCCGGGATACTGGTTGTAGCTGGGGGACCAGTATATCTTCTTACATCCGTGCTGGGTCCACAGCCGCGGCTCCTCTCCCAGCTGCTGGGCCAGCTTGCCAAATATTTCCAGATGGTGCATTTCCACGATGCTGACCTTGTGGAATACGGCGCTGACATCAGGATTGTATCCGGTAATCAGTTGGTTGAAGACATAGAGGGATATGGCGGACATCTCTGAATTGCTTCCGCCTATGTTGTCCAACATCACCCTTGCATAGGCCGGATTCCCGGACTCTGCTTTGATGGGTGGATAGGGTGCATCGGAGGAATAATGAAAATCATGGATGGATAACATCATGAGCTCCTTTATATGTATAGTAGTTTCCATATTGCAGTCTATGCAGAGCGGAGTAAAAATATGACATGCCGGGACCTGCTTTCCATCCGTTTTATGGAATGACGGCAGACAGTTTCAATTGTTACAATAAATATTCAGACATGGACATATTTATTGTGAAATTATCTAAAATTCATCCCGGAGAAATATTTGCCCTTGACTTTGAATCAGTGATGTACTATTTTAGTAAATAAATAATCAACAGCAATGAAAGAGACTCTGGCCTGAGAAATGTGACAGGAAGGGGGCGTCACCGACTGAGAGCGCCGCCGGGCAGGACTGGGCTAAGGGAACACTCTGGAGCTGGTATATCGAAGCGGCCAGGACACGGCTGATAGTAGGTATATCCGTTGTACACGTTACGTACATAGAGAGGGGAGCTGGAAGCGCAGGGCAGTTTGCTGCGGGACCAGGTCTCAATGCGGGTGGTACCGCGGGAAATGTCTGAATTGAATCCCGTCCCGGAATGCAGTTACTGTGTTCCGGGGCGTTTTTTTATTTGTGGACCAGACAGCCGGCTTATGTCCATGGAAAAGAAAATCAACCGGAACCGAAATCCAGTTTGTACCAGACATCTAAAAGACAGATGTCAAGTGCTCATAGCGAATCACTGCACTAGGCAGTCAAAGTACGCCTGCCAAGTGCCAGTGACATGCATCGCACTAGACATCTAAAAGACAGATGTCAAGTGCTCATAGCGAGGAGAGAGTGCCATGGAATTTGTGAACGGAGTTAAGGAGAAGAGGGTCCTGGATATCAGGGAAGTGCTTGAAGGGGAATATGAGGGCAAGGAAATACGGATGAACGGGGCTGTTCATACCATACGCCATATGGGCGAGGTGGCCTTCGTCATCCTGCGCAAGTCCCGGGGGCTGGTGCAGTGTGTATATGAGGCCGGGATTACGGATTTTGATATCAGGGAGTTGAAGGAAGAGAGCGCCGTGGAGGTGATGGGTGTTGTAAAGGCCGAGGAACGGGCGCCCCAGGGTTTTGAGATACGGTTAAAGGAAATCCGGGTGCTGTCCCGGCCTGCAGAGCCCCTGCCTCTTGCGGTCAGCAAATGGAAGCTGAACACATCCCTGGAGACAAAGCTTTCCCTGCGCCCCATCTCCCTGCGCAACGTGCGGGAGCGGGCCAAATTCAAGATTCAGGAAGGCATTGTAAGGGGATTTAGGGATTATCTTTTAAGCAGGGATTTTACGGAGATACGCACTCCTAAAATCGTGGCCAGGGGAGCAGAGGGCGGCTCCAACGTATTTAAACTGGAATATTTTAATAAGAAGGCAGAGCTGGGACAGAGTCCCCAGTTTTACAAACAGACCATGGTGGGCGTATATGACAGGGTGTTTGAGGCAGCGCCTGTGTTCCGGGCTGAAAAACATAATACCACCCGGCATCTCAACGAATACACCAGCCTGGATTTCGAGATGGGGTATATCGACAGCTTCCGGGACGTGATGGATATGGAAACGGGAATGCTCCAGTATGTCATGAAACTTCTGGAGCAGGATTATAAGAAGGAGCTGGATATGCTGGGTGTGACCCTGCCGGAGGTGGGACGGATTCCAGCGGTCCGGTTTGACCAGGCAAAGGAACTTGTTTCAAGAAAATATGACAGGAAGATACGCAACCCCTACGATTTGGAGCCGGAGGAGGAGCTGCTCATAGGACGGTATTTCCAGGAAGAGTATGGAAGCGATTTTGTGTTCGTCACACATTACCCTTCCAAAAAACGGCCCTTCTATGCCATGGACGACCCGGCAGACCCCAGATTCACTCTGAGTTTTGACCTTTTGTTTCGGGGGCTGGAGGTGACCACCGGCGGACAGCGGATTCATGATTACAGGGAAATCACAGCCAAGATGGAGAAGCGGGGCATGGATCCGGAGGACATTGCTTCCTATCTTATGATTTTCAAATACGGCGTGCCGCCCCACGGCGGCCTGGGTATTGGACTGGAACGCCTTACCATGAGGCTTCTGGATGAACAGAATGTCAGGGAGGCGTCACTGTTCCCAAGAGATGTGACCAGGCTGGAGCCATAGGGACAGGAAAATGACTGAGAGGAGCAGGAATCATGGCAAATATTATAAGTGACGAGACAATCGAGTATGTAGGCATCCTGGCAAAGCTGGAACTTTCCCCGGAGGAAAAGGAGGAAGCAAAGAAGGACATGGGAAGGATGCTGGATTATATAGATAAGTTAAATGAACTGGACACACAGGGCGTGGAGCCTATGTCCCACGTTTTTCCGGTGCATAACGTGTTTCGGGAGGATGTGGTCACAGGCACGGACCAGAGGGACCAGATTCTCTCCAACGCCCCCCAGCAAAAGGACGGAGCATTCAAAGTGCCTAAGACCGTAGGATAGGAGGAATGGGAACATGAGCATATCAGATATGACAGCCCTGGAGCTGGGAAGAAGAATTCAGTCAGGGGATATCACTGTGGTCCAGGCAGCAGAAGCATCTCTGGCGCGGATAAAGGCCATGGAGCCATCCATCCACGCCTTTGTAACCGTAAATGAAGAAAAGACCATGGAACAGGCCGGGAAGGTCCAGGCAGACATTGAGGCGGGAAGGTTGAAAGGCCCCCTGGCCGGAGTACCGGTGGCCATCAAGGACAACATGTGTACAAAGGGAATGCGGACCACCTGCAGTTCCAGGATACTGGGAAATTTCATTCCCACCTACACGGCCCAGGCAGTTTCCAATCTGGAGCAGGCAGGAGCCGTTATCCTGGGAAAGACCAACATGGATGAATTTGCCATGGGAAGCACCACGGAGACCTCCGCCTTTGGCGTTACCAGGAATCCGTGGAATCTGGAACATGTGCCGGGGGGATCCTCCGGCGGTTCCTGCGCGGCGGTGGCTGCCGGGGAGTGCTTTTATGCCCTGGGGTCTGATACCGGCGGTTCCATACGCCAGCCCAGCTCCTTCTGCGGCGTCACGGGCATCAAGCCCACCTACGGGACCGTGTCCAGATATGGGCTTATTGCCTATGGTTCATCCCTGGACCAGATAGGGCCTGTGGCAAAGGACGTGTCGGACTGCGCCGCTGTTTTGGAGGTCCTGGCCTCCCATGACCCCAAGGACAGCACATCCATGGAGCGGGGGGACTGTGATTTCACCTCAGCCCTGTCAGAGGATGTCAGAGGAATGCGCATCGGCATACCGGAATCCTACTTTGGGCAGGGGCTGGACCAGGAGGTGAAGGACGCTGTGCTGGAAGCAGCCGGGATATTGGGAGAAAAGGGGGCCATTGTGGAGACCTTTGACCTTAAGCTGGCAGAGTATGCCATACCTGCCTACTATGTCATTGCTTCTGCGGAAGCCAGCTCCAACCTGTCCCGGTTTGACGGTGTAAAGTACGGCTACCGGGCGCCGGAATACCAGGGGCTTCACAGCATGTACAAAAAGAGCCGGTCCCTTGGATTCGGACCAGAGGTGAAGCGACGCATCATGCTGGGATCCTTTGTGCTGAGTTCCGGCTACTATGACGCATATTATCTGAAGGCTCTCCGCACAAAGGCACTGATTAAAAAGGAATTTGACCGTGCATTTTCGTCCTATGACGTCATACTGGCTCCGGCAGCGCCGTCAACAGCCCCGCGGTTAGGCCAGTCCCTGGGGGATCCTCTGAAGATGTATCTGGGGGATATCTATACCATTTCCGTGAACCTGGCCGGTCTTCCCGGAATCAGCCTTCCCTGCGGCCTGGATTCAAAGGGATTACCCATTGGACTGCAGCTCATAGGCGACTGTTTTAAGGAAAAAAATATCATCCGGGCCGCCTATGCTTACGAGAAAACGCGGGAGTGGAAGCTGTCTCCTGCAGCTGCCGGGAAGGCCAAGGAGCCGTCCGGCGCCTTGACCGGAAAGGCAGAGAGGAGGAGCCATGAGTAAACAGTATGAGACCGTTATCGGCCTGGAGGTCCATGTGGAGCTGGCCACCAAAACCAAGATTTTCTGCGGCTGTTCCACCCGGTTCGGGGGAGCGCCCAATACCCATACCTGCCCTGTCTGCACCGGCATGCCGGGCTCCCTGCCTGTGTTAAATAAGCAGGTGGTGGAGTATGCACTGGCTGTGGGGCTGGCAGCCAACTGCCGGATTAACCAGTACTGCAAATTTGACAGAAAAAACTATTTTTATCCGGATAATCCGCAGAACTACCAGATATCCCAGCTGTACCTGCCTGTCTGCCGCGACGGCTGGGTGGACATAGAGACGGAGTCCGGCCTTAAGAAACGCGTGGGAATCCATGAAATCCACATGGAGGAGGATGCGGGCAAGCTGATTCATGATGAGTGGGAGGACTGTTCCCTGGTGGATTACAACCGCAGCGGTGTCCCTCTGATTGAGATTGTGTCGGAGCCTGATATGCGCAGCGCCGAGGAAGTCATAGCCTACCTGGAGAAGCTGAGGCTGATTATCCAGTACCTGGGCGCCTCTGACTGCAAGCTTCAGGAGGGATCCATGAGAGCGGACGTGAACCTGTCCGTGAGAGAGGCGGGGACCTCTGAGTTTGGCACCAGGACCGAGATGAAGAACCTGAACTCCTTTAAGGCCATTGCCAGAGCCATAGAGGGGGAGCGCAGGCGTCAGATTGAGCTGCTGGAAGAGGGCAGGAAGGTAATCCAGGAGACGCGGCGCTGGGATGACAACAAGGAGAGCTCCAAGGCCATGCGATCCAAGGAGGATGCCCAGGATTACAGGTATTTCCCTGATCCGGATCTGGTGCCGGTGGTCATAAGCGATGAGTGGATTGCCAGGGTTAAGGCCCGCCAGCCGGAGCTGCGCACGGAGAAAATAGCCAGGTACAAGGAGGAATACGGGCTTCCTGAGTATGATGCCAGGCTTCTCACCAGTTCCAAGCACATGGCGGACATCTTCGAGGAGACCACCCGCTTGAGCGGCCGACCCAAGGAGGCATCCAACTGGCTTATGGTGGAAGCCATGCGTTTGATGAAGGAACAGGAGATGGAGCCGGAGGACATGGAGTTTTCCCCCTCCCATCTGGCTGCCCTTATCCGTATGGTGGAAAACAACATCATCAACAGGACGGTTGCCAAAACCGTGTTTGAAGAGATATTCAGGCACGATGCGGACCCTGAGGCATATGTGGAGGAAAATGGCCTTAAGGTGGTGAAGGATGAGGGCGCCCTGCGGGACACCGTAAAGGCGGTCATGGCTGCCAATCCGCAGTCTGTTGAGGATTACAGGAACGGCAGGGAAAAGGCCATGGGATTTCTGGTGGGCCAGACCATGAAGGCGATGAAGGGAAAGGCGGATCCGTCCATGGTGAACCAGCTTGTAAGGGAGCTGCTTGCCGGAGGAGATGTATAAGCTGTGATAGAGACAGATGGAAAAAGGCATAAGTATATCTTTTGACAATATAAGAAAATTTTGTATTGACGGAATGCTTTTATTGGTGTATGCTTGTGTACAATGTACGAAAATGTTGACCGGTGGCTGACAGATGTATGCCTGACGGACACATTTTATAGAAAATATAGTGAGCCAGGAGGATATTATGAAGCCATATGCAGAGATGACAAAAGAAGAACTGCTTTCACTGCGCCAGGATCTGAAAGCACAGTACCATGAGTTTCAGGCAAAGGACCTGAAGCTGGATATGTCCAGGGGAAAGCCGTGTGTGGAGCAGCTGGACCTTTCCATGGGTATGATGGACGTACTGAGCAGCACCAGCGACCTGACCTGCGAGGACGGTACAGACTGCCGCAATTACGGTGTGCTGACAGGAATTGACGAGGCCAAGGTACTGCTGGCGGATATGATGGAGGTGAATCCTTCCACCATTATCATTTACGGCAATTCCAGCCTGAATGTTATGTACGATACCGTATCCAGGGCCATGACCCACGGAATCATGGGATGCACTCCCTGGTGCAAGCTGGATAAGGTGAAATTCCTCTGCCCGGTTCCCGGATATGACCGCCATTTTGCCATCACAGAATACTTCGGCATCGAGATGATCAATGTACCTATGTCTGAGGACGGACCTGATATGGATATGGTGGAGGAACTGGTGGCTTCCGATGATTCCATCAAGGGAATCTGGTGCGTACCCAAGTACTCCAATCCCCAGGGCTATTCCTATTCAGACGAGACGGTCCGCCGTTTTGCAAGGCTGAAGCCGGCCGCGTCCGACTTCCGTATATTCTGGGACAATGCCTACGGCGTACACCACCTGTATGACCATGACCAGGACCATTTGATTGAAATTCTGGCAGAGTGCAAGAGGGCCGGAAATCCTGACCTGGTTTATAAGTTCGCTTCCACCTCCAAAATCAGCTTCCCGGGGTCCGGCATTGCGGCCATTGCCACCTCCCACAATAACCTGGAGGATATCAAGGCCCAGTTAAAGAACCAGACCATTGGCCATGATAAGGTAAACCAGCTGCGCCATGCCCGTTTCTTTAAGGATATCCACGGCATGGTAGAGCATATGAGAAAGCACGCAGACATCATCCGGCCAAAATTTGAGGCAGTGGAGGAGATATTGGAGCGTGAGCTGGAAGGACTGGGAATCGGCCGGTGGACAAAGCCAAGGGGCGGATATTTTATCTCCTTTGATTCTCTGGAGGGGTGTGCAAAGGATATTGTGGCCAGATGCAAGAAGGCAGGAGTGGTTATGACATCTGCCGGAGCCACCTATCCTTACGGAAAGGATCCCCATGACAGCAATATCCGCATTGCGCCCACCTATCCCACATTGGGGGATTTGATAACGGCTGCGGAGCTGTTTGCACTCTGCGTAAAGCTCTCCTCTGTGGAAAAGCTTTTAAAAACAATGGCATAATTGGAGGTCAGATACCTTCAAAGGAAAATGATTCAAGTGTAAAAGTCAGCACTTCATCAGATAATGATAGGGAGCGGCGCATCGCAAGCAGATGTGCGCGCTCCCTTCCTCATTGTCCCGGATATGCGGATAGCAGGCGATCCGGGACAGATTTAAGAGCAGGGACCATCTGATAAAGGAGGCAGGACCATGCAGGGCCGGAATGTACGGTTTCAAGGAAAATACGACCTCTTCACGATTTATCTGATTCCCGGCGTGACCATATTCCTGGCATCCTTTGACAGCTGGACCGGTACCAACCTGTCTGTCCTGGGCAACCGCACCGGCAACAAGCTGCTGTTTGCGGTGTGGGGATTTGCCACCGGCATCTATTACTGTGTGTATGTCCGTTATCTTTTTCACATAGGAAGATACAGGAATCCGGGAGGCAGGACCCTGATGTATACAGCGGCAGCCTTTCTTCTCATGGCGGTTATGATTCCCTATATGCCGGAGAAATATCCCCTGAAGGCAGACCTCCATGTGCTGCTTGCATTTTTTTCGCCTGTGCTTCTGGCCTTCAGTATCATTGGCTTCCTCCGCTTTCTCAGCTCCCGCGACCGGATGCGTTTTCGCAGGGCATGGGGCATCCTGTGGATGATGGCAGCCTGTTCCGTCCTCTTCCTCCTGGAAGCAGGCTTTATCACCAGTTTTCTGGAAATATTCATCATTACAGGGCTGTGCGGGTATCTGCGCTATATGGAACAGCTTCTGGCAGCGTGAAAACAGCAATGTGAAAAGGGTGGGAAAGACGAATTCTTTCCCACCCTTTTCGGGCAGTAAAAACAAACCGTATATATGGAGTGTAACACAAAAGGGGGCAGTTAAAAATCTACTTCCTCGTCATAGTAGCAGCATTTTAACAGCTGTTCCATAACCTCAGGAGTGATGGTTCTTGGGTTGGAGCCGGTGCAGGCATCGCCTACGGCCAGTTCGGCAACCTTTGGAAGCTTATCCATAAATTCCTTCTCATCAATGATTCCGCCTTCATAATCCTTTATGCAGGCCGGGATGTCCAGGGCCTTGTTCATCTCTAAGAGACGGGCAATAAGGGCATCTGTCAGTTCCACATCCGTGGTGCCGGGAAGGTTGATATATTTAGCGATTTTCGCATATCTGGCGGCGGCCTCAGGTTCTTTGGAGTTGAATTTTATAACCTTGGGAAGGTACATTGCATTAGCACAACCGTGAACAATGTGACCGCCGGAATATGCAGCACCTGTCTTATGGGCCATGGAATGTATGATTCCAAGCAAAGCATTGGAAAACGCCATTCCGGCCAGACACTGTGCATCGTGCATCTTATCACGGGCTTCCATATCCCCGTTATAAGAAGGTATCAGATACTCGTTAATCATCTCGATGGCATGGAGTGCTAACGGGTCCGTATACTCGCAGTGAAGGGTTGAGACATAAGCCTCAATTGCATGGGTCATGGCATCCATTCCTGTGTGTGCGGTCAGCTTCTTTGGCATGGTCTCAGCCAGGGCCGGGTCCACGATAGCCACATCAGGGGTGATGTTGAAGTCGGCCAGAGGATATTTGATGCCTTTCTTATAATCAGTAATAACGGAAAATGCGGTAACCTCAGTTGCTGTTCCTGATGTGGAGGAAATCGCACAGAATTTAGCCTTGGTACGAAGGGTCGGGAAGCTGAATGGTGTAATCAGGTCCTCAAAGGATGTGTCGGGGTATTCGTAGAATGCCCACATTGCCTTTGCCGCGTCAATGGGAGAACCGCCGCCCACAGCCACAATCCAGTCAGGTTCAAATTCCTGCATGGCAGCAGCGCCTTTTAAAACTGTATCCACAGATGGATCCGGCTCAACACCTTCAAATAATTGAACCTCCATGCCGGCTTCCTTCAGGTAATCAATTACCTCGTCCAGAAAACCAAACCGCTTCATGGAGCCGCCGCCCACTACAACAATGGCTTTTTTGCCGGCCAGGGTCTTAAGGGCTTCCAGTGCATCTTTTCCATGGTACAAATCTCTTGGCAGTGTAAATCTCATGATAATACCTCCCAGTATATGTAAAATGTTGTTTTGGTGTGTTATTTCTTTAACGATTACATCTTAACACCTTTGACCTGGAATGGGTAGGTATGAAAAAGGAATACCGGTATTCCTTTTCCGGTATCTCCCGAACGGAATTATAAAATTATTGGAAACTGGAGAGAAATGCTATCCGGTATGTGAAACTTATGGTATACTTCTCTAAAATGACTGAGAAAGGGGAATACCGGATGAATTTTTTCATGGGTAAGAAGTTCGTGGGACCTGGAGGCGGTAAAAAAGATCAGGGACCGGAAGTAGTATTTGACAACGGGGAAGAAAGCAACAAGAGGATGAAGCGGATGCTCCGCCCCATAAAGATAGCCATTGTGGTGGCTGTTCTGGCCATTGCTGCCTTTGATTCTTTTTATACCCTGTCAGAGAACGAGATGGCAGTGCTTACCACCTTCGGCCGTCCAAGCAGCGTCACTACCTCGGGGCCCAAGTTCAAGGTGCCTTTTATACAGAAGGTACATAAGATGTCCAAGGAAATCAAGGGCATGCCCATTGGATACGACCCGGATTACAACGCGCAGAACCATGCGGACAGCGAAAACAATCCAATTTCGGTTACGTCCGAGTCAGAGATGATAACCAAGGATTTTAACTTTGTAAATGTGGATTTTTACATCGAGTATCAGATTGTGGACCCCATTAAGGCGTATATCCACAGCGATACGGCCATTCCGATTTTAAAAAACCTGGCCCAGTCCTATATCAGGGATACGGTGGGCTCCTACAGCGTGGACGAGGTCATCACCACCGGCAAAACCGAGATTCAGGCTAAGGTGAAGGCACTGCTGTCTGAGCGCCTGGAGCAGGAGGACATCGGCCTGGGCATTAACAATGTGACCATCCAGGACGCGCAGCCGCCTACAGACGCTGTAAACAATGCGTTTAAGGCAGTGGAGGATGCGAAACAGGGCATGGATACCAAAATCAACGAGGCCAGGAAGTACCAGTCCGAGCGGCTTCCGGCAGCCAATGCAGAGGCGGACAAGGCTGCAAGGGACGCAGAAGCCTACCGCCAGCAGAGAATCAGCGAGGCAGAGGGGCAGGTATCCAGATTCAACGATATGTACCAGGAATATGCAAAGTATCCTCTTATTACAAAGAAGAGGATGTTCTATGAGACCATGGAGGATATCCTTCCGGGGCTTAAGGTCATCATAAACGGATCAGACGGGACACAGACCATGCTTCCCCTGGACTCCTTTGTTTCCGGAACCCAGAGCAGCACCGGCTCTCCGGCAGGTTCATACAACAGCCAGGCAAATCAGCCGGACCAGACAGGACGGGCAAATCAGGCAGGGGCCGACAGCGGCAGCCAGTCCGGCTCCTATGACCAGGAGGATTTATATGAAGGCAATGACCAGAACGGAGGTGGACAGTAATGAAGACATTGACTAAATTTATGAGAAACATGGGAATCATTGTTATTGTGCTCCTGGCTGTCACCATTTTCAATCCGCTGGTGGTCACAAAATCCAACGAGTACTCCCTGATTATTCAGTTCGGAAAGGTGGTCCGGGTAGAGAATTCGGCAGGACCATCCCTCAGGATTCCCTTCCTGCAGTCCGTGCAGAAGATACCTAAGTATAAGATGATTTCCGACCTGTATCCAAGCGATGTAACCACAAAGGATAAAAAGGTAATGACCGTTGATTCCTTTGTCATATGGGATATCAATGATCCGGTGAAATATCTGGCGTCTCTGAACGCCAGCAAGGAAAAGGCGGAGGTCAGGCTGGGGAATGTGGTATATAACTCCATCAAAAACGTGCTTTCCTCCACTAACCAGGCGGATATTATATCAGGCCGTGACGGGAACCTGGCTAAGACCATCACGGAGAATATCGGTGATGCCATGGATTCCTACGGCATCCACATCTATGCGGTGGAGACAAAGAAGCTGGATCTTCCTGATTCCAACAAGGAATCCGTGTACCAGAGAATGATATCCGAGCGAAACAACATTGCGGCCCAGTATACAGCTGACGGCGATTACCAGTCATCCCTGATTAAGAATGAGACGGATAAGACGGTAAAGGAGACCATTGCCAAGGCCAACGCTGAGGCAGAAAAGATCAAGGCGGAGGGCGAGGCCAGATACATGCAGATATTAAGCGACGCCTACAATGACGAGGCAAAGGCCGACTTCTATAATTATGTGCGCTCCCTGGATGCCCTTAAGGCTTCCATGAAAGGGGACAATAAGACTGTCATACTGAACGAGGACAGTGAGCTGGCGAGGATTCTCTCCGGATCGTGGTAAAACGGATTACACTATATAAATAGGAACAAACTAAATAGGAACAAACGGGATTTAAGAGTAAACGAAAAGCCCGTCAGCCGCTCAATGAAGGGGCTGACGGGCTTTTATGTACGTGCGCCCGGCGGGTCAATCGGAAAGACGGCTTACCATCCGTGAAAGGCACCGGAGAAACTCCTCCTCTTCCTTGGAAAAGCGGTATCCGTTCCTGTAAATCAGCAGGTCCTTGTGGATGTTTCCGGGATAACTGCATGTCTTTTGAATCAAACCTGAGGAGGTGAGACAGCCGTAAGGCACAGGCGAGGTCCACATATAGGAACCGGGCAGCTGGCGCAGCAGCTCAAACTGGCTTCCCCTGTCATAGATGGAAACGGTTTTCTTGGAGTTGCCGCCGGTGGCAGAGGCATCCTGGGCCTCAAAGGTAAAGGAAGGATTCTGGATGTCGCCCTGGACGATTTCGATGTAATCGGTAAAATCCAGGTAAGTCAGCTTGTCCCTGGAAGCAAGGGGATGGCTGGGAGACATAAGGACATTGCAGGAAAATTGCCACAGTTCCTTCCACTCCAGGTTCTCATCCTGGAGAAGCTTCATATAATAAGATTCATACAGGGCCTGACAGCGTATAATGCCCACGTCAAAGGTCTTGCCTGACACACCCCGGATGGTGTCCCTGGAATTGGTTTCCATGTAATGTACATTGACAGAGGGACAGCTGTCCATATGCTTAAGAAAATCAGAGAAGGCATAGGAAATATAGGTGGCTCTGGGAACACACAGATTCACCTCCAGGGCTTTTTCGCTGTTCTTCACGCACAGGGCCTCAATCTGTTCCTCCTGGACCAGGATTGCCTTTGCATAGCGCAGGAACTCCTCACCCTTCTTGGTGGGAACCATCCCGCGGCTGGTCCTGTCAAAGATGTCACAGCCCAGGTCACGTTCCAGCTCACGGATGATTTTACTCAGATGAGGCTGATTCATATAAAAATTCTGAGCCGCCTTAGTGATGGACCCAGTTTTTTCCACTTCTACCGCATATTTCAAATAAGAGAGATTCATAGTACAACTCCTGGATGATTTGTGTTATAATGTCCACGAAGCCTGTGACCCGGACAAAGGGCATAGCCCGGCGGCAAGGCGCACTGCGTACCGGGCAGTCACGGCGAGGGCAGTGCAGAAAATGCATTCTATCCACCTACCAGTATATACTACGAAATCACATTTGAAAAGCTAAAATAACAGGGGGACAAGATGGATAAACTTGACTATAAGATACTGAACATCCTAAAAGAGAACGGAAGGGAGACAGCCTCAGACATCAGCAAAGCCATTCATTTGTCCGTATCGGCCGTACTGGACCGCATCAAGAAGATGGAAGAGTCCGGCATCATCAAGGGCTATACGGTAAGGGTGGATGCCAAGGCCCTGGGGAACGATGTCACAGCCCTAATGGAAATCAGCCTGGAACATCCCAGGTTCCATGACTCCTTCACCGAGGTGATCATGGATCATCCTAATATCCTGGACTGCTACTATCTGACCGGAGATTATGACTTTGTGCTGAAGATATCCTGCGCCTCCTCCGATGAGCTGGAGCGCATCCACCGCACCATCAAGAGCATACCCGGTGTGTCTGCCACCAGGACCCATTTCGTTCTGAAGGAAATCAAAAACATGTATTCCGCCATACCGGAAGAAGAGAAAAAGCGGTTTTAGCATCATGTTTCAATGAATATTTTATTATAAAGGAGATTACATATATGAAAACGCTTGGATATTATAATGGAAAGTACGACGAACTGGAGAACATGAGTGTTCCCATGAATGACAGGGTATGCTGGTTTGGAGACGGCGTATACGATGCAGGTCCCTGCCGCAATTACAAGATTTTTGCAATTGACGAGCACGTTGACCGCTTCTTCAACAGCGCAGGCCTTATTAAGATGCAGGTGCCGTGCACAAAGGCAGAGCTGAAGGCGCTGCTTCAGGAATTGGTCAATAAGATGGATACCGGAGATCTGTTTATTTATTTCCAGGTAACCAGGGGTACCGCTGTCAGAACCCATGAATTTCCGGAGAACGTACCGGCCAATCTCTGGGTTATGTTAAAGCCCATGGGAACACCGGACCTGTACAAGAAGATTCGCCTGCTTACCCAGGAGGACACCCGTTTCCTTCACTGCAACATCAAAACCCTGAATCTGCTGCCCAGCGTCATGGCTGCCCAGAAAGCAAAGGAAGCAGGATGCCAGGAAGCGGTGTTCCACAGAGGCGACCGTGTGACGGAATGTGCCCATAGCAACTGCCATATCCTGAAGGATGGAATTCTCTACACGGCTCCTGCGGACAATCTGATTCTTCCGGGCATTGCAAGAGCCCACCTGATTCGTATTTGTAAGAAACTGGAGATTCCCGTAAGCGAGACTCCCTATACCCTGAAGGAGATGATGGATGCGGATGAGGTTCTGGTGACATCATCCACCAAACTGTGTGTGGCTGCCAATGAGATTGACGGTACGCCGGTGGGAGGCAGGGCGCCAGAGACACTTAAGAATATTTTGGACGCTGTAATGGATGAGTACATGGAAGAGACCAAAGCCTGATGGGGCTGCCTTGACTTTTACATGCCCGGGTGCTAGAATGTAAGGCATGAAAAATACAGGATTAAAGACAATAATAACAGCAGGTTTGATTATCATGTGCACGGCTTGGCTGGCAGGATGCAGCAAGAAGGTTGCGGATCCTGTCACCAGGTCGTCTTTTTTGTTGAACACATTTGTCACCGTCACCTTATACGATTCAGAGGACCAGACCATTCTGGACGGCTGCATGACACTCTGTTCCGACTATGAGAAGCTGCTCAGCAAGACCCTGGAGGGCAGCGAGATTTACAAACTGAACCACCGCAGGCCGGGCGAGAGGACCATCACAGTATCGGAGAAAACAGCCCAGGTTCTGGCGGAGGGGCTGGAGTACTGCCGTATGTCCCGGGGGGCCTTTGATATAACCATAGAGCCCTTAAGTTCCCTGTGGGATTTTACAGGAAAGACGCCCCATGTGCCGCCTGAGGAGGAAATTGAGGCGGACCTTAAAAAGGTGGGCTATGAAAATGTGCTTCTGGACGGCAGACAGGTCACCTTTCTCAATGATGAGACAACCATTGACCTGGGCGCCATAGCCAAGGGGTTTATAGCAGACCAGATGAAGGCATATCTGGAAGAAAACGGTGTGAAAAGTGCGGTCATCAATCTGGGAGGAAATGTGCTCTGCGTGGGAAAACGGCCGGACGGCTCTCCTTTTAAAATAGGGCTCCAGAGGCCGTACGCAACCCATACAGAGACAGTGGCAGCGCTGAAAATAGACGATATGTCAGTGGTTTCCTCAGGGGTGTACGAGAGGCATTTTGTGGAGAACGGCGTCAACTATCATCATATACTGGATCCGGCTACCGGCTACCCATATGAAAATGGGCTGACCCAGGTCTCCATCATTTCCCCCAGGTCAGTGGACGGGGACGGACTGAGCACCACCTGTTTTGCCCTGGGATTGGAAGAGGGGACCAGGCTCATAGAATCCATGGACCAAATCTACGGCATATTCCTTACGGAAGACGGGGAACTCCATTACACCAGGGGAGCCGAGGATTTCCTGTACAGATAATGGTTTTTTCTTTACAATTCCATGATGCTACCATATAATAGAAGGGATTATTGCTCCAGGGCTTGTGGGCGCGCACTCTGGAACAGGGCAGGAGCAGAAAATGTTACGTAAACTATGGGAAAAATGTGTTAACTACGAGACTGTAAGCTACATTATATGCGGATTTCTCACCACGGCAGTGGATTTTGCGGTATATGCCCTGCTGAGGCAGATTGAGATAGGCGTAGGCCTGTCCCAGGCCATGTCATGGCTGGCGGCTGTGCTGTTTGCCTATGTGGTGAACAAGCTTATTGTGTTCCGCAATTATAATCTGCGGCCTTCCTACCTTGTGAAGGAGGTGGGGGCATTTGCGGCTGCACGGGCGTTCTCAGGAGCCGTTACCTGGGTGCTCATGGTGGTCATGGTGAAATTAGGCGGCGACAGGGGAATGCTGTATGAGCTGTTCTGCAAATTCACATCCTCTGTAATTAACATGGTACTGAACTATATTTTCAGCAAACTCTGGATATTCAAGAATAAGCCTGAATAGAGAAAGGTGACTGTGATGGAACGTGAAGAGATAGAACGGGTTGAACGGGAGCTTGACGCAATCCTTAAGCTTGTGCAGCCAGAACCGACCATACAGGATAAAGCCCGGGAGGAAGCGCTCTCAAAGGAGCCGGCTTCCGGCGGGGATAAAACGACATCAGAGGAATATTTAACGGAAGAAAGCACACTGGAGGCGTATCTTTTCGGTGAAGATACATCAGAGGAAAATGCTTCGGAATATGATGCGGCGGATAAATATGCGGCAGATAAATGTGCGGTAGATAAATATGCGGCGGATAAATATGCGGCAGATAAATATGCGGCAGATAAATGTGCGGTAGATAAATATGCGGCGGATAAGTATGCAGCGGATAAATATGCCGCAGATGAATATGCGGCGGATAAATATGCGGCAGATAAGTGTGTAGCGGATAAATATGCCGCAGATAGTTATATAGCGGATAGATATGCAGCAGACGAATATACATCAGAGGAAGACGAATACGGAATGGAAGAAGAGAATGAGACTGCCGGACAGGACAGGCAGCAGTACGATAAGAGAGAGACAGGGATGTCACGGACAGAAAACAGGCGCGGACTTCGGCTGCTAAAGCCTTCGGATGGTCTTGTGGCAGCATTTTTTGTCCCTGTGGTGGCCATGATAATCATATTTGCCCAGAGAGGTATCTTTCCATTTGGGGAAGAGTGTTTTCTCAGGACGGATATGTACCATCAGTATGCCCCGTTTTTTTCAGAGTTCCAGTATAAGCTGACCCATGGGGGAAGCCTGCTTTACAGCTGGGATATCGGCATGGGGGTGAATTTTTCTGCGCTCTATGCCTATTATCTGGCCAGCCCTGTAAACTGGCTTCTGATATTATGCCCGAAGAAGTTTATCATTGAGTTTATGACCATACTCATTGTTCTCAAGACAGGATTGTCCGGCCTTAGCTTTTCGTGGTATCTGAAGAAACACTTTGGAGTTAAGAAGTTCGGCGTGGGCTTTTTTGGTATTTTTTATGCCCTTAGCGGTTATATGGCTGCTTACAGCTGGAACATCATGTGGCTGGACTGCATCATGCTGTTCCCGTTGATTCTGCTGGGGCTGGAGCAGCTGGTAAAGGAGAAGAAGGGGACGCTTTACTGTATCACGCTGGGCCTCTCCATCCTTTCCAATTACTATATTTCCATCATGATTTGCATTTTCATGGTTATCTATGTGATTGCGCAGATGACGCTCAATCCGCCCAAAAGCTTTGGGGAGTTCATGGGAACAGGTCTGCGGTTTGCCTTCTATTCCCTTCTGGCAGGCGGTCTTGCCGCGGTGGTGCTTTTGCCGGAGATTTATGCGCTGCAGGTCACGGCGTCAGGGGATTTTGATTTCCCTAAAACCTTTTCATCCTATTTTTCCATCTTTGATATGATTGCCCGTCATATAGGAAATGTGGGAACCGAGATAGGATTGGACCACTGGCCCAATATATACTGCGGTGTGGCAGTGCTTATGTTCTTCCTTTTATACCTGGGCAGCAGGAAGATTACCTTCAGGGAAAAGGCAGTGTACTGCTCCATGCTGGTTCTGTTTTACGCCAGCTTTTCAGTCAATGTGCTGAATTTTATCTGGCATGGGTTCCACTATCCCAACAGCCTTCCCTGCCGTCAGTCCTTTATTTATATTGCTCTGATGCTGTATATGTGTTACCACGCCTATATTCATCTGGAGGATATGTCCTGGAAATCGGTATGCCTGGCCTTTTGGGGGGCTGTTTCCTTTGTGCTGCTGGCAGAGAAGCTGGTGGATAATCCGGAACAATACCATTTTTCCGTGTTCTATGCGGCGCTCCTGTTCATTGCCATATATGGAGGTCTGATTTACCTGTACCACAAGGGAAAATGGAGTCTGGACGCCATTCTTCTCACTGCTCTGGCCGTGGTTGCCATTGAGGCGGCTGTGAATACCGCTGTAACCAGCATCCCTACCACCAGCAGAACTTCTTATGTGAAAGATAACCAGGACGTGGAGGATCTGGTGTGGAATATTAAGTCAGATACATTCTATCGTGTGGAAAAGACAGACAGAAAGACAAAGAATGACGGCGCCTGGATGAATTTCCCGTCCGTATCCCTGTTTTCATCCACAGCCAATGCCTCCCTGTCGGATTTCTTCCGCAGGATGGGGTGTGAAAGCTCCACCAATGCCTACAGCATCACAGGAAGCACGCCTCTGGTGGACAGCCTGATGTCCGTGCGTTATGGCATATACGGGGACCAGCAGCCTGCCGATGGACTTAGGGATTTGTCCGCCAGAAAAGGAAGTATGTGGCTGTATGAGAATAAATTTACCCTGCCCGTGGCATTCATGCTGCCGTCGGATGTGGAAGGAAACTGGATTTTGGATTCCGGGAACCCGGCCCATGTCCAGAACGATCTCTGCGATGTGCTGGATACAGAGCATGTACTGCTTCCCAACGAAAGTGTGACAGAGGGCAGGAAACTTACATTTACAGCCCAGGAAACCGGCGATTACTACGTGTATGTGACCAATAAGAAGGTAAAGGAGGTCACGGCTGTAATCGGAGAGCAGACCGAGAGCTTTGATAATGTGGACAGGGGCTACTTCATGGAGCTGGGCCGTATCAACAAGGATGTGGAGGTGCGCCTGGAGACAGGAGATGACGGCAGCCCGACCCTGCAGGCAGAGGTGTGGCGTTTTAATCCCCAGGCCCTGGAGGCTGTTTACGGAAAAATGAACCAGAATCCCATGGTGCTTTCCAGGTGGACGGATACGGAATTGTCAGGCAGTATCACCGCAGATACGGCAGGCGTTATGTATACCAGCATTCCTTATGATAAGGGATGGACCATACTGGTGGACGGCAAGGCCGTGACTCCGCGGAAAATGTTTGACACGTTTCTTGCAGTGGACATCGGTGAAGGGACCCACCGAATCAGCTTTTCCTATGAACCGGAGGGACTTAGGACCGGGGCCTGGATTACCGGAGTCAGCGCGGCTGTCCTGGGAGTCACTGTACTGGTGGGAATCAGCCGGAAGAAGAAAAAGGACCGTGCAGTAAGCGGATACAGCATAAGAAAGAACAGCAAAGAGAACAAAAAGAGCCAGAAAAAAGAAAATAGCAGCAAACAGGAAAGCAGCGGTAAATAGGAAAGCCGCAGCAGGCCAGGAAAGCTGCAGCAGACCAGGAAAGCCGCAGCAAACAGGAATACAGGATAAAAGAAATTTAGAAATAAGGAGATAAGAGCCATGAAATTATGGGGCGGACGTTTTACGAAAGAGACCAATCAGCTGGTACACAATTTTAACGAATCCCTTTCCTTTGACCAGAAATTCTACCGTCAGGACATCAGGGGCAGCATAGCCCATGTGAAAATGCTGGCCAAGCAGGGAATTCTCACAGAACAGGACAGGGATGATATTATCCGCGGGTTGGAAAGCATTTTAGAAGACCTGGATAATGGGAAATTGGCTATATCATCCGATTCCGGATATGAGGATATCCACTCCTTTGTAGAGGGTACCCTGACGGAGCGGATTGGGGAGGCGGGAAAACGCCTTCACACAGGACGCAGCCGCAATGATCAGGTAGCCCTGGACATGAAGCTCTATACCAGGGATGAGATTGACGCCATTGAAGCGCTGGTGAAGGAACTGCTGGAAGAGCTGCTGGCGGTTATGGAGAAGAATACAGACACCTTCATGCCTGGTTTCACCCATCTTCAGAAGGCACAGCCAATCACCCTGGCCCATCATATGGGCGCTTACTTCGAGATGTTTTCCAGGGACCGCTCCCGCCTTAAGGATATACGCAGGCGTATGAATTACTGCCCTCTGGGTTCAGGCGCCCTGGCAGGCACCACCTATCCTCTGGACCGGGAATACACGGCAGAGCTTCTGGGATTTGACGGACCTACCCTTAATTCCATGGATTCAGTGGCTGACAGGGATTACCTGATTGAGCTGCTCAGCGCCCTGTCCACTATCTCCATGCATTTGTCCAGGTTCTGCGAGGAAATCATAATATGGAATACCAACGAATACCGTTTTGTGGAGATTGATGATTCTTACAGCACAGGAAGTTCCATCATGCCTCAGAAAAAGAACCCGGACATCGCAGAACTAATCCGCGGCAAAAGCGGGCGCGTATACGGCGCCCTGGTGTCCATGCTGACCACCATGAAGGGGATACCTCTGGCTTACAACAAGGATATGCAGGAAGATAAGGAGCTTACCTTTGACGCCATTGACACAGTAAAGGGATGCCTGGCCTTGTTTACCGGCATGATTTCCTCTATGAGCTTTCGGAAAGAGGTAATGGAGGCCAGTGCAAAGAACGGCTTTACCAATGCCACAGATGCGGCGGATTATCTGGTGAATAAGGGAGTGCCTTTCAGGGATGCCCACGGCATCGTGGGACAGCTGGTCCTTGCTTGCATTGCCAAAGGAATTGCCCTGGATGATCTCAGCCTGGAAGAATACAAGGCCATCAGTCCGGTGTTTGAGGAGGACGTATATGAGGCCATCAGCATGAAGACCTGTGTGGAGAAGCGCCTTACCATAGGGGCTCCCGGCCAGGAGGCCATGAAAAAAGTCATTGGGATATATAAAAAACAGCTGGAAGTGGATGATGTCCGGTGATGCTAAATGAGATTTTATCTCACAGAAAATCCCTCTTGACGGAAAAATCTCTTGATTATATAATATTTACAGCAAAAGAGTTGTAAATGCAACGGAAAGAAGGGCGAATATGGAGGAATGGCTGCCTCTTGTGAAAAAATCTCCGCTATTTTATGGCATAAATGATGACGAGCTCTATACCCTGTTAAAATGCTGTGCCTCGGAGCAGGTGCTTTATGAGGATGGGGAATACATTTTCCGCATGGGAGAATCCGTCAATAAGGTGCTGGTTCTGCTGAGGGGAAAGGCATGCGTTATCCAGGAGAATTTCTGGGGACATCAGGAACACATATATCATATAAAGGAAGGGGAGCTCTTTGGCCAGTCCTATTCCTGCGCCAGGACCCCGGTGCTGCCGGTGAGCGTGGTGGCAGAGGGGGGATGCGAGACCCTGTTCCTCAATTACCAGCGGATGATCACATTTTGTCCTCTGGCCTGCGATTTCCATACCAGGTTCATACACAACATGCTGCGTCTGGTGTCGGAGCACAATGTGAAGCTGGAAAACAAACTGGAGCATGTGTGCCGCAGGACCACCAGGGAAAAGCTTTTGTCCTATCTGTCAGAGCAGGCCATGGCAAAAGGGGGCAGGGATTTTGACATACCCCATAACCGCCAGGAGCTGGCTGAGTATCTCTGTGTGGACCGGAGCGCTATGTCCAGCGAGCTGAGTAAGATGCGGGCTGAGGGGATACTGGATTTTCAGAAGAACCACTTTGTGCTCCATGACAGAGGTGCGGGGGAGCGCAGGGAAGGGGCTTAAGAATTTCGGGGAAGTTTAGATATTATTTATAATCGGATAATAAAAAATGATACATGTCAGGGCAGGATTCTTATGAATCCTGCCCTGTTTGCAATGGTGCTGGATATGTATCTGGCGGTCCGTTGTTAAAGATCATTCTTCTGATATAGATTGACAGACTGTCCGGTGGTGGTTCCTGTTCTCCCCCAGTGTAATTACGATCACACTTGCCAGAATCAAGATACATCCAATTCCTTTGTAAAAGGTCAGTTTCTCATCTAATATTATAACCCCCAGAAGTACACTGGTAATTGGTTCCAAAGTGGATAAAATTGAAGCTGTACACGGTCCGGTCATGCGGATACCCAACTGCAGCAGGGAGATAGCGCCTACGGAAACAAAAAAGGATACGATAACCGCAAATCCCCAGGCAGTCCAGGTTAAATGAAAGGACAAAGTCCCTGTCAGGGCGCCAATCAGGCCGCATATAGTTCCTGTAATCAGGCAGAGGTAAAAGGACAGTTTGAAAAAATACATATCCTGTAATCCGGAAGCCGAAATATAGGATATGTGAAAGGCATAAAAAAATCCCGATATCAGGGCAAGCGCTATTCCGGCAAAACTTCCTCCAAAGCTCAGGTCCATGAAAGTACTGATTCCAATACATCCCAAAATCAGTGAGAACAACTGGAAAGTCTGCAGGCGCTGGCGGAAAAAGAGCACACAGCCGAGACTTACCAATATGGGATAAATAAAATGCAGGGTAGTCGCCATTCCCACTGATATAAAATTATAGGACATATACAGGCAGACAGTAGTTGCGCAGGAACCCACGATGCCCAGAAGCAGGACGTGCTTTACCTGGGAATCCTCAAGCCTTAGGGGGATATGACGCCGGTGCATAAGAGCATACAGGAGAGGGAGCGCCAGCCAGGCCCGCAAAAAAGTAATGGTGATACTGTTGGCGCCGCCTTCATATGCAATGCGTACGAGAATCGGAGTAAAGCCAAAGATGACTGCGGATAGAAGTGTGCAGCAGATTCCCTTCATATATGTACTCATGTTTTATCTCCCAATCTGGCCGGGCTACATGCTGCAGGACATGGCTTCCATGAGCCCGTCAAGGTGCTTTAAGCCCCGGCGCAGTGCAGTTTCCCCGTCCGGTACAGGAAAACATTCCAATGTAAGGCTGCGGTCATAACCGATTTCCAAGAGCAGAGACATAATCTGACGGAAATCTATCAATCCCCATCCGGGATAGTTGCGGCTGTTGTCGGCCACATGTACGTGTCCAAGTCTGCCCTTACAGCTGAGTATGGCCCTGCGCCAGTCCTGCTCTTCCAGATTCATGTGAAATGTATCCAGATGCACCTTGACTCTGGTACTACCCACATCTTCTATTAGTTCCAGTACATCCTGGGCAGTGCGCAGATAATTTGTTTCAAATCGGTCAATGGCCTCAATGACCAGTTCTCCATCTGTTTTTTCGGCGTATTCTGCCAGCTCCTTCATGGCATCTGTCATCCTCTTGTTTATGAGGCTGAAAGTTTCTCCTGTTTCAATCAGGCCGCGCATGGAACCGATGATGACAGGGCATGCAAGTATCCGGCCTAAATCCAGCTGATCTTTTAAACGTGTAACGGCCCTGCGGCGTATCTGTTCGTCAGAACTGGTCAGGCTCAGACCCTCCATGCCATAAGCCATCCCTGTGCCTATGGATGATATCTCCATGCCGATCCGCAGGCAATGCTCCTGGAGCTTTGGACCGTCGATCATTTGGGGAGCGCGGATATGGACCTCCATGGTATCAAAACCGTTATATTTAAGCCAATCTGCAGTCTGCGTATAATCGGTAACTGAAATGGGGAAGGGGGAACCGTCAGGGGCTCCCATGGCAGCGGTGGCGCCGATTTTAAATAGTCTTGACATACAAAGGCCCTCCATTAGCCCAGCAGAACTTCCAGCACTTCTCCGGCCGGGAATTTACGGACATCTACATCAGTGGCGGATGTGTTTTCAGCAAAGCTGCAGATTATGCGTGAGTCGCCGCCTACCGGCATGGGGGTCCAGTGCCAGACTCCTGTATCCACGACAACCCCCTGCTGCGGCGTAATCAGGAATGCCTCGGCTGTCTCTATATCCGGTTCTTCTGAATAATCCATCCCCTTGTTTTTAGAAAACACGATAATAATTGGATTAGTTAAGGGGACCATCAGCTCTTGGGTATGATAGTGGCGTTCCATATTGACTGTGCGAAAAGGTCTTTCATACAGAGTGGAAATACCAATCTGAAAGACATTGGAATCACAGGTGTAAGTGCATAATTTTGGATAAAAATCGAAGCGGTCGGAGCTTCTCAGCTCATAATCTCCTTCAGCCGGTAAATCAATGCAGGTACCGTACTGAGAGAAGGCCTTCTGGGTAAGAGGCTGAACTTTAATCTGATGAATTGACATAATAGTACCACCTTTCGTTGTGATATAAAAAGATAATTTATGTCATAAATATTATCAATAAAAAAGTAGAATGTCAATAGAAAAACATGTTAAAATTAACTAAAACAAATATTTAAAATAAAAAATAGTGGTGAATAGTTACAATAAAGCAATGTGCATAAGGGGGGTTTATAAATTTAGTTAAATATTAGTATTGAAATAAAAATGATAATATTATATGATAAAAAACGAAAAGGATATAAAATAATATCTCAATCGAAAGGAGCAGGGAAAGATGAACAAGCAACCAGCGAGTACAATGAATTATAAGGAGGTTCTGGCTGAATTAGAGGAGGTTTATCAGAATGCCAGGCCATATATGAGTCCTAAATGCAGAGTGTGTAAGGTATGCAACAGCCTGAACTGCAAGATGATTCCAACAGAGAGGTCAGGGTCTGCAATCCGCAACTATGAGAAGCTGCAGCAGATTAAAATCCGTTACGACACCATATATGAAGGCGGCGATGGGACGGAGATAGACACCTCTCTTGAGTGGCTGGGCCACAGGTTCAGAGCGCCCGTCATGTCAGGAGCCTACGGTCATGTGTCCAGTTTTAACCCTTCAACCCATTTTGCCGGGGATTATGAGTTTACCCAGGCATTGCTGGAAGGGATGGAAAGGGCAGGATGTTTTGGATGGACGCCTGACACTATGGGAGAGGGAGCGTATTCTGAACCGCTGCGCTGCCTAAAGGAACACGGCGGCGTGGGGATTCCGGCAATCAAATCATGGGAACCGGAAGTGATCAAGGAAAAGATACGTATGGCAGAAGATGCTGGGGTCATGGCTATTGGTCATGATGTTGACTGCGTGGGGCTGGCCTATCTATCCGTGAATGGTAAGGCAAAGACATATCCGAAATCAGCGGGACAGTTAAAGGAAATATTCTCCATCACAGATAAGCCTTTTATATTAAAAGGTATTATGACGGCAAGAGGAGCACTGAAAGCCCTTGAAGCAGGAGCGTGGGGAATTGTCATTTCCAATCACGCAGGGAATACCATGGATCAGTCCATGGCTACAGTGGAGGTACTTCAGGAAATAAAGGAGGCAGTGGGGGATAAGCTGAAGCTGATTATTGACGGCGGAATCCGCCATGGTGAAGATGTCTATAAGATGCTGGCTCTGGGTGCGGATGCATGTCTGATTGGACGTCCATATATTATTGTGGCTGAGGGAATGGAAGCCAGAGGCGTAGAACTGTATACGCAGAAAATTATTTGGGAGCTTCAGAATGCCATGCGGATGTCAGGTTGCAGAACATTAAAAGATATCACAAGAGATCATATCGTTATCACGAAAGAATTTTAAAAAATCACAACAAAATGCTGTTTATATGCAGGGAGTAACAAGAAACCAATGTTAATATGCACAAAAAAAGGTGAAAATATAAATAAAAACTGTTGACATATAATATGATAAATGTTATCTTAAATATAGCATAAATATATCTAATTATTATCATTTTGGATTACACAAAGAGGAAAGGGGTAGAAAATGAAGGATACACTGGTAATAGGAATGGAACATAAAAAATTTGCCTTTGACCGCAATATAGAGCCAGTGGCAGCCATCCATTCCGGTGACCGGGTCATATTTGAGACAGAGGATGCTAATGTGAGTCTGATTACAAAGGAGAGCGATATCTGGGCGGAGTTTCCGAAGCTGTACGATAAAGGAGGCGGATGTAATCCTGTGACCGGACCGGTTTATGTGGAGGGGGCCAAACCAGGAGACTGCTTGTCGGTAGATATATTACGTGTGGTTCCGGGATTTATCAGAAAAGGAGGATATACCTCCATCTATTCCGGACTGGGAATGCTTCAGGATTGCAAAGGGTCTTTGCAGCCCCCTTTAGAACCGCGCACCAAGATTTGCCCTATTGAAGAGGATGGTATTCATTTTAAACTTCATGAAAGCGATGAATATTTGAAACTTCCGGTACGTCCCTTTGTGGGAACCATAGGTGTAGCGCCGAAGGAGGACCGAAGGTCTTCGTTTTATCAGGGACAGGATTGGTGCGGTAATGTGGATATAGGCGATATTACGGAAGGTACCACGGTTATACTTCCTGTGCATGTGGAGGGAGCCATGTTTTCAATCGGCGATATCCATGCACTACAGGGGGATGGGGAAATAACCGGATGCGCTCTCGAATGCCAGGGAATCGTGGAGGTACGTATTTCCGTAATATCATCAGAGGAAGCCTTTTACTGCGACTGGCCCCAGGTGAATACAGACGAATGGATGGGGGCAATTGCATGTCTGGGCTACCGGAATTTATCAGAAGCAGTAAAAACTGGTTATACGGAATTGATTCGCAGGATGGAGAAGGAATATGGCATGGATCAGTTGGACAGCTATCAGCTGCTGAATCTGATGGGGGAAGTAAAGGTGGGAAATTCGTCCAGCTGCCTGTGCAAAATCAGAAGGGATGTACTAAAACGGTATAAAGAGAATCAATCATAACATAGCGGAACAGATGGGAGGTAGAGAATGTGAGTAAAACAGTCAAACTGGGCATGGAACACAGGAAGTTTGCTTTTGACAAAGAGATGGAGCCTGCAGCTTCCATTGAATCAGGCGATTCGGTGGTCCTTGAGACAGAGGATGCTAACTGCAGCCTGATTACAAAAGAGACAGACCTGTGGCCGGAGTTCAAGGTGATTTATGAAACCGCAGGCGGATGCAATCCGGTAACAGGCCCTATTTACGTAAATGGAGCTAAGCCCGGAGACAGCCTGGCAGTCACTATAAACCGAGTGGTGCCAGGATTCGCCCGGGGTGGAGGTTATACATCCATCCAGAGCGGTGTGGGAGCCTTGGAGGATATCAACGGTACAATTCAAAAACCGTTGGAGGCCAGGACACGGATTTTGAGGATTGAAGACGGGCAGGTTATCTACAAACTGGACAATAACAAAGAATACATAACAATTCCTCTTAATCCCTTTGTAGGCACCATTGGAGTGGCACCCAAATATGACAGGCGTGCATCTTTTTATAAAGGAAAAGAGTGGTGCGGCAATGTGGATTGTCCGGATGTGAAAGCTGGCTCCACGGTGCTGCTGCCTGTACATGTGGAGGGGGCGCTGCTGTCCATGGGAGATGTCCACGGCATGCAGGGAGACGGTGAGATAACGGGCTGCGCAATGGAATGTCAGGGAATCATCGAGGCCACTGTGCGGGTGATTCCGGGAGAAGAGTCCACATATCTGAATTGGCCCCAGGTGGATAACAAAGAGTGGATCGGTGTGATATCTATTGCCAATAGAGGCCGTCTCAGTACTGCCATGGTAAATGGCTACGTAGAGCTGGCCAAACGAATGGAACGGGAATATGGAATACCTGTCTGCGATGGTTATATGATACTTAATCTGGCAGGCAAGGTCAGGATTGGCAACTCAGGAAGCTGTGTCTGCCGCATTGACAGGAAACTGCTGGAAAAATACAGACTTAAATGAAAAAAGGGGTGAATCAGGGTGAGCAAGGTTTATAAGCTGGGCATGGAACATAAAAAGTTCTGCTATGACAAGAAAACGGAACCGGCTGTTATAATCCAGTCTGGTGATGTGGTGGTATTTGAGACTGAAGATGCCAACTGCGGGCTTATTGCAAAAGACGAGGATGTGTGGCCCCGTTTCCAGGATATCTATGAAGCGGCAGGAGGCTGCAATCCCGTAACAGGACCGGTTTACATAGAAGGTGCAGGGGAGGGAGACTGTCTGGTAGTGGACATTTTAAGCGTTACCCCGGGACCTGAGAGCGGAGAAGGTTATACCTCCATTCAGAGTGGAGTAGGTGTGCTGGAGGATATCAACGGGACGTTTCAGGAGCCGCTAACAGCTAAGACCAGAATCTGCTGTTTTGAGGATGGCATGGTGGTCATGGGAACAGAGGAAAAAGGCAAATGCTTAAGAATACCTATGAATCCGTTTGTGGGATCCATAGGAGTGGCTCCTAAATATGACCGCAGGGCTTCCTTTTATCAGGGCAGTGAATGGTGCGGCAATATAGATATTTGTGATGTGAAGCCGGGTGCGCAGGTGGTGCTGCCTGTGAACGTGGAGGGCGGACTTCTGCTGATGGGCGATGTTCACGCATGCCAGGGTGATGGCGAGATAACAGGATGCGCACTGGAGTGCCGGGGCAGGATTGAGGCCAGGATTACATTGGTTTCGAGAAAAGAAGCAGGATATTTCGGATGCCCTCAGATTAACAGCGATGAGTTTATTGGCTCCATCGGACTGCCGAACTGTGCGGATCTGAGTATGGCCATGAAGATGGGATATACGGATTTAGTTCGCAGGATGGAAGCAGATTACGGAATTGCCCAGTGCGATGGTTATATGCTGCTCAATCTGGCAGGTCAGGTGCAGGTTGGAAATGAGATGAGCTGTCTGTGTAAAATCCGGCGGTCCGTATTGGAAAAATTTGAAAAGCGGGGATAAATATATGAGTGTACTGACGATCAAAGCAAAGGAGCTTACAAAAGAAGGATTTGCTCCCTATGGCAGCGCTGTGTGTATTCCGACTGACGGAAATCCGGACCGTCCCACAGACCGCTTTAATTTCTGGCCCAAGCTCTGCCTTTACCGCTGCGACAGCGGTGTGTTTCAAATCGGTGTATCCACGTTCTTCAAACGCCCTTTCCGAACCGTGAACATGGAACGCCATTTTAAAACAGAAGAGTTTATGACTCCCCTGACAGGGCCTATTGTTATTGTGTTTTGTCCCAATAAAATAGTGGACGGTGCAGACACGCCTGATTATGAGAAAATGGAAGCATTTCTGATTACGGAAAAACAGGCCGTGGTTGTGGAAAAAGGGGTCTGGCACTGGACTCCCATGCCTTTGGAACCGGAAGTATCCATTATCTGTAGTTTTGCCGAGGATACGCAGTGGAATGATCTGGATGTTCAGGCCCTTCCTCCGGGAGAGGTTGTCCAAGTCATCCTTTAGAGAGGAAGGGATAACATGGAAAAGAACGATTATCTTGTGATAGAAGATATACATAAAAGTTTTTTTGGCGTCGAGGTGCTTAAGGGGGTAAATCTCTCTGTGGCCGCCGGCGAGGTCCACGGGCTGCTGGGAGGAAACGGAGCCGGCAAATCCACACTGATGAATGTACTGGGAGGCCTGTACGCCAAGGATTCAGGCCGCATACTGATTGATGGCAGGGAGGTGTCAATTACAGACAGCAAGGCGGCGGAACGGGCAGGAATCGGATTCATACATCAGGAGCTGAAACTGTTTGATTTGAGGAGTGTGGCTGAAAATATTATGATTTCCAACCTTCCGACCAAGGGAGTTTTTCATCTGGTGGACGATAAAAAGAAAAATGAGTCCGCCAGAAAATGGCTGGAAATGGTGGGACTTAAGGTGGAGCCTGCCACCAGGCTGGGGGAGCTCAGTATAGCGGAACAACAGCAGGTAGAGATAGCAAAGGCATTGTCCCTGAATGCCAAAATACTGATATTCGATGAGCCTACCTCGTCGCTGACCAACAGGGAGACGGAAATCCTTTTTGGCATCATAAATAAGCTGAAGGAAAAGGGTGCCTGCATCATTTATATTTCCCATAAATCAGATGAAATCTTTAAAATATGTGACCGTGTGACCGTATTGCGAAACGGTGAAAATGTAGGGACGCTGGATACCGCTACTGCTACCAATGAGGAACTGGTAAGCCTGATAATCGGCCGTAAGCTGGAACAATATTTTCCGGAGCTGCCGCCTGCCCCCGGCCCTGATGCAGAGAAAGTGATGGAAGTAAAAGGTCTGGTTAATAAGAAACTGGCAGGAGTATCATTTGATGTGAGAAGGGGAGAGATATTAGGTCTTTTCGGCCTGGTGGGAGCGGGCCGATCCGAGACAGCAAGGGCGATTTTTGGATTGGACCATATTGCGGCCGGAGAGATTGTGTTAGAAGGTAAGGCGGTAAAGATTACTTCATCAAGAACAGCCATGAAGCACGGACTTAGCTTCCTGACGGAAAACCGTAGGGAAGAGGGGCTGATTATGAAGATGGACATTAAGAAGAATCTGACCTTCCCCATACTTAAACGGATTACGGTTCCGGGAATTGGGTTTGTAAAACAGCATAAAGAACTGGAACTGGTAAAGGATGCCTTCCGGAAATTCCTTATTAAGGCAACAGGACCCAAACAGCGTGTAAGCACCTTGTCAGGCGGCAACCAACAGAAGGTAGTACTGTCCAAATGGTTCATGACAGACTCTAAAATCCTGATTCTGGACGAGCCTACCCGAGGCGTGGATGTGGGTGCCAAGGCCGAGATTTATGAACTGATTGTGGAAATGGTGAAGAAGGGTTTATCCGTTATTATGATATCCTGCGAGGAAGCGGAAATACTTGGCATGTGCCACCGGGTACTGGTGATGCGGGATGGAAAAATTTTAGGGGAATTCGCCCATGATGAGGTGGATTCGGAAGAATTGGTAGGACTCTGCCTGGGAGGAAGGGAGGTGGCTGTGTGAAAGGTATAAACCGCATAAGAAGTGTTGTATTTAAACATGCTACTCCCATTCTGATTGGATGCCTTGCAATCTTTGTACTGATTAAAATGCCGGTGTTCTTTAGTGTGGCGAACCTGCTGTCTCTGGGAAGCCAGGCTGCTGTATGGGGAGTAGTGGCTATCGGCATGACTATGCTGATTATGACAGGCGTGACGGATATTTCCGTTGGTGCCCAGGTTTATCTGGGAGGAATTATTGTGGTGCGTATATACCAGATGACGGAGAACATGCTGCTTGGAGCGCTGTGCGCAGTGGTTATTTGTATGCTGGTCAGTTCTGTCAACGGTTTTGTAATTGCCAAGCTGGGACTTCCGTCCATGATTGCCACCCTGGCCATGCAGCAGGTCTGTAATGGCGCGGCGTCAATCATGATAGGAAAGGATTCGGTCATAACCATGCCCGATGCATTTTCCAACCTGGGTCAGAGCCGTATATTCAACATACCCATAAGTGTAGTAATATTTCTGTTTCTGTTTGCCATGGGGGTTGTTCTGATGAATCATACAAAATTTGGCCGGTATGTGTATGCAATCGGAAACAATGCAGATGCACTTCAGGCTTCAGGCATTAATGTATTCTTGATTCGGCAGATGACTTTTGTGATTACGGGGGCACTCTGCGGGCTGGCAGGTACGGTCAATGTATCACGTATCGGCGGAGCGCAGTTTGGCATGGGAGCGCAGATGGAATTTTCCTGTATTGCTGCTGTGGTGGTAGGCGGTACCAGCATGTTGGGCGGCAGTGGAAATATCATAGGTACATTGATGGGCGTGGCGGTCATTGCATCTATTGACCAGTTACTCAGACTGTTTAATGTATCCATATATCTGTACAACGTGTTCTGGGGAATTGTAGTTTTGTTTACCGTATGTATGGATTTGTTGAAAAAGCATGAAGAACGCAGGGAACGGGAAATGCGTTTGGAAGAAGCAAATGAAAACGAGATAATGTAGAGGAGGAAAAGTATGAAGACAAAATGGATGAGACGGATGGCACTGGTGATGGCAGGTACCATGCTCCTGGCAGGAACAGCGGGATGTACCAAGCAGGCAGCTCCTGCAGCAGTAGACGGAGGCGGCTCTGCCAAGCAGGGAATGGCTAAGAATCCGAATCTGGACGACGGAAAGAATGTGGTGGGAATCTGCTGGTCCAGTCTGGCTGCGGAGGCGACACAGGTATTGATTCAGAATTATCAGGACCATTACAAGGAATATGGAATTGATGAAATCATTCTGCTGCAGGCTGAAAACAATCTGGAGCGTCAGATAGACCAGCTTCAGGACCTGGCCAACCAGAACTGTGATATCATCATCGTGAATTCTGTGGACCCGGATGGCATTGCGCCGGTTGTGGACAGCATCATGGCCCAGGGAATCCCGGTTATTGCCGTTGACCGGCGCATCAATACAGATATCTATTATACTCTGGAAACGGATAATGTGTCCTGCGGACGTGATGTGGCGAAAGCCATTGCCATGCTGACACTGAAGGATGAAAATGGAAACGATGCAGAGGAGGGATCTGTGGAAATCCTCAAATGTGTGGGAAACATGACTTCATCCGCAGTCCGCGATCGTATGTCGGGTCTGAATGAGGAATTGGCATATTGGCCGCATCTGAAGGTGATCGGAGAACCAAGTGTGGAATCCAACATAGAAAAAGTTTACAATGCAGTGCTGGATGGATTTAAGACCAACCCTGATATTAAGGCGATTTTTGTGGTAGGTGATAACCAGGTGGCTCCTGTTGTGTCTGCTCTGAAGGAAATGGACAGGCTGTATCCGGTGGACGATCCCCGTCATGTCATTGTTGCCAGTGTAGACGGTATTTCCAGCGTTCTGAAAGGCATTCAGGCCGGTGAAAATGACATCGTGGCAAATCAGCGTTTTGACCTGTTCTGTTATGACATTCTTTCACTTTGCCAGGATTACTTTAATGGCGATACATCGTCTATGGGGGTAAACAGTAAGCTGCCAACAACCATTGTGGTGCGTCAGAATCTGGAATATCTGAAGCAGCAGGGGCTTTTGTGGGCAATGCCTGCAGAGTAGACGGGCATGAGGCGGGCCTGCCGCCGATGACGGAGACAGGCCCTGTACTGGAGGTAGCATATGGAACGAAATATATCAGTAAACTTCCGCGGCCATATCACATGGCAGAAGATAATGCTCAATTGCGGCCTGTATCTGGCAATCCTGTGCATTTTTATCCTGTTTGCAGTGATTAATCCTGATTTTCTTACGGTCCGAAACATGGTGAACGTATTTGAGCAGTCAGCCTATTACCTGGTCTGTGCAGTGGGAATTACCTTTGTGCTGGTCAGCGGTGCAAACGATATGTCTGTAGGGTCCCAGGTGGCCTTTTCCAGTGTGGTGGCAACGCTGTATCTGGCGGCAGGGGGGAGTATCCCGGCTTCCATGGGGATCATGCTGGGAGCTGCCCTGGTCATAGGATTGTGCAATGGACTGTTCGTTGTGGTCATAGGTCTTCCGCCTTTTATTGGAACCATTGCCACCGGCTATGTGGTGCGCGGAGTGGTGGCTTATTATACAAAGCAGGAGACTGTGACAGGACTTCCCAGAGATTATACAGCATTTGCATGGACAAAGACCCTTGGATTATCCAACCTTACATGGATTGCGGTTCTTATTGTGCTTTTGGGAATCTACGTGCTTAAATATACGGCATACGGAAGACGGGTCTATGCATGCGGAAGTAATCCTGTGGCGGCAGGTGTCATGGGAATCAACGTGAAGTGGATTAAAATATCTGTTTATGTAATTGCGGCCATGTCGGCGGCAGTGGCATCCATGATGCTCATGTCACGCATGGGGGCTGCCAGGTCGGGGACGGCTGACCTGCTGCATATGGAATGTGTGGCGGCGGCTGTAATTGGCGGAACCAGCTTAAAGGGCGGACAGGGAGGCCTGATTGGTACATTTATCGGAGTGTTCCTGGTGTCAATGATAAGGAACGGACTGAACAGCAATGGAATCAATTCATTCTGGCAGCTGGTGTTTACTGGGGGAATCACCCTGTTTGCAGCGGTGTTGGACAGCTATAAATCAAGAACCAGCGCATGATATGATTTCTTGATGGTTAGAGATTGGGGTTAAAAGATATAAAGAGGCAGGTGTATCCGCCTGCGAAAGGGATGGGGCGGGTGAACTGGACACTGTCTGCGGAGAGGGTATCACCGCGTCTGCATCATTTATATCCAATCAGAAGAAAAAGAAAAAGAAAAACGGCATGCCGGGACCGGTATGCCAATAGATGAAAAGGGCCACATTATCTTGGTATCTTCTTGATATGCGGCCCTTTGTCTGAGCATTGATTTAAGCCGCGGATGTCTCTTCTCTTGGTGGGGGAGAGACACCGGACGCTTTGGATATGTAATGAATGAGAGCCGGTAAGTACCGCCCTTATTTGGGGAGGATTTCCCCTAACAGCCTGGCGCTTTGCGGCAAATCCTGCTCTGGATTATCAGCGTAAGCTTCAATGCTGATACGGCCTTTATATCCGGCATCAAAAAGGGGAGTAAGCAGCTGACGGCAGTCATCCATATCAGATTCAAGGGGATAAGAGCGCCTGGCCTGGGCAGCATAGTGGATATGTCCGATATGGGATATGTTTCGGATGACTGTGTCCGGGTCATCCTTTTGCTTGGTGAAATGGTAAGAATCAATCATGGTCATAAGGTTGGGACGGTTAACGGCCATGACAGCATCCATTGCAGTGGAAACAGTGGAGATGAAACTATGCTCCTCTTCATTGATGGGTTCTATTACAAGGGAGACACCATATTCTGCCGCTCTGTCTGTATATTCTTTAAGGAACTGTATGTAGGAAGGAAAAATATCCATCCATGTCTGGTCTGAAGGCACTGTGAGACGGTTAGGACCGCTCATGGTAATCATGGAGACACCCATGAAACCGGCCAGGTAAAGGGCTCGGTCAATGTAGCGTGACAAAGCCTGGGGGTCGGCGCCGGGGCCGGCCAAAGCCAGTCCCTTAGGGACAGCATTGTTAAAAACCTCTACAGGCAAGCCGGATTGTAAAAAGAGACTGCGGTAATCTGACAGCTGGTTGTCTGAGAGAGAGTAAATCCGGGCCAGGGAGACCTCGGCATAATCGTAACCGGCTTTTGCAGCGGTTGGTATGGCGGCCCGGGCCAGAGGGTCATGATTGGTGGCCAGAAGTAAGAGACAGATTCCTGATTTCATTGATAGTACCTCCTGTGGTAAATTGAAAACAACTTGTCAAACCGTGAATGTTTGATATAATAATAAGATATAGCGTGGCCCAATGGGCCAAAGGTCGTGAAAAGGAGAATAAAAACAGAATGAAAGTTACCATAAAAATGGTAGCAGAAAAATGCAACGTTTCACCAGTTACGGTATCCCGCGTGTTAGCGAATCACTCCAGTGTCAATGAGAAGACGAGGGAAACCGTACTGAATGCAATGCAGGAATTGGGATACCGCTCAAAGAAAGTGGAAAAGCTGATGGACAAAAAGGAATCCCGTTACATTGCAGTCATGATTGAGGATATTACCCAAAGCGCCAACTGCATTATTCAGGCGGCGGCTAATTATTTGCGGGGTGAAAATTATCTTCCCATTGTGTGTGAAACGGGAGAAAAAGCTGTCTATCTGGAAACGTATTTAACGAACCTGGACAAGGACGGGCTTCTGGCGGGCTGTATTGTTATCTCCAGCCAGGGAGCCAGGGCAGAGCTGGCGAAAATGGCAGAGAAGTTCAGGGCACTTCCTCTGGTGGCGGTTCATTGGTGTGAGGCCTGGTCCAAAGTGGATTCAGTCATCCTGGATAATTACCAGGGAACTGTCTGTGCTATTCATTATCTGGCAAAGCTGGGACATCGCGAAATCGCCCTGATTAATGCGCCTCAGGAGGCGTCGGGTTCCTATGAGGAACGAATGGGGTACATGGACTCCATGAAAAGCCTGGGCATCCCTTTTGAGGAAAAACGTATTATTCCCGGTAATTTGAAACGGGACGGAGGAGTGGCTGCCGCCCGCAGGATTCTTACAGAGCAGCCGGAGGTGACCGCCGTGGTGTGTTCTAATTTCTCCATGGCCATGGGCGTCATTGATGAAACAACAGCCCAGGGAAGACGTGTTCCCGAAGATTTGAGTGTTGTGCCCTTTGGAATTATTCAATCCAACGAGGACACGGCAAATTTCACCTCTGTGGGTGCCCATTACTCTGACGCAGGAGTTGCTGCGGCCCGTATGGTATTGGAGCGCGTTCGGGAGCTGGAAGAAAATGGAACTCGCTTTAACATTGTGAAAAAAGTGGTTTTGGAGCCCAGAATTTTCTATGGTTCCACCACCTGCCAGTGCCAAAAAGGATAAAATTCAGTACAGGTTCTTTAAAATCCGAAAATGCGGTTGATTCCCGCGTTTTCGGATTTTCTTTATTTTATGATGAATTGCAGCTTTATGGAATGTCGAATTTAACTTCAATTCCTGCCGCCTTCTCAAGAGGAAGAATGGCAGACCACACATCGTCTGTCCCGTGCTCCTCCATGGCCTTGCTGAAATTTGCCGAGGTGGCCGCAATGGATGGAACGGGAAGACCGCATGTATTCGCTGTCTGACAGGCAATTTTCATGTCCTTATCCAGAATGGATAATGGGTTACCGGTGCCGGTAAACTGGCGGCTGGCTACATTCCGTGCCGTGGCCCGGAAAATGTTGCTGGAGGCGCCTGTATCGTCCAGAATGCTGTAAACAGTGGCAGGGTCCAGGCCCATGGCTGTACCCAGAGCCAACACTTCGTAAGTAGACTGGAACGTGAGACTGAAAAATGCCTGCATGCATGTTTTTGCCTTTTGTCCCATGCCTGCTTTATGTCCTGCACGGACCACACAGCTTCCTATGGTGTCAAGGACTCCTTTGGCTGCAGTGAAGGCTTCATCTGATGCACCCACCATCAGGTAGAGTGTTCCGGTTTCGCAGGACAGGGCTGTGCCGCGTACAGGGCTGTCTACCAGATGAATGCCCATGTGTTCCAGCTTCTCGGCAGCCTGCTCACAGGCCGGAGCTCCTACGGAAGCACAGATGATGACACAGCTGCCAGGCTTTAAACTTTCAGCGGCTCCATTCTCTCCAAAGAGGACATTCATGACCTGTTCCCCATTAAAGACCATGAGTACCAGCGCACTGCAGTCTTTGGCAGTCTGTGAGGGCGAAGATGCGGGTATACCGCCTTTTTCTGCCAGGATTCTTAAGCGCTCCGGGTTAATATCATATCCCTTCACTGTACATCCTTCATCCAGCAGATGGCCTGCAATCCCTATTCCCATAGTTCCTAATCCAATCACTCCAATTGTATCATTCATTTTAGATACCTCCTTTATGATAACTATTTTAAAATACTTTCAAATATATGTCAATAACATATCAATAAAAGGTGTTTAAAAACACAATAATTAATAATGGCTATTTGAAGATAACAGAAGTAATATTGTGAGAATTGCATATAAATAAATGAAAAAATATTTTAAAATAATATAAAATGTAAAAAATGTATTGACATAAATGATAGCAATATGGTAATTTTAAGATATAAAATAATGAGATAAAAATGATAAAAATAATGTAAAGGAGGCAGTGGGATGTTAGGTGATTTTGCGTTTCAGGAATTGGGGAGGCAAGAAGGGCGTCTGTGCGACATGAGCCGATCTATCTGGGAGAATCCGGAGGGACCATACCGGGAGTACCATGCCAGCCGGTTGTGTGCTGATTTTCTTGAGGAAAACGGTTTTGCGGTGGAAATAGGATGCTGCGGAATACCGACGGCAGTCAGGGCTGTATATGGTAAGGGGAGCCCTGTAATTGGATTTCTGGGGGAATATGACGCACTGCCGGGACAAAGCCAGAACGATGTGGACCACAAAGAGCCTGTTGAAGGACAGGCATTTGGACATGGATGTGGCCATAACCTTCTGGCGGTATCCATGGCAGGCAGTGCCGTGGCAGCAAAAAAGGAAATGGAAAAGCAGGGAGTAGGTGGAACCCTGGTATTTTATGGCTGCCCTGCAGAGGAGGTGCTGACGGGAAAGGGATTCATGGCCAGAGAGGGTGCCTTCAGTGAGTTGGACTGTGCATTGGCCTGGCATCCCGGACGGTATACCAGGGCTTCCTACAGCGTCTGCACCGGAGTTCATTCTGTTAAATACCATTTTAAGGGAAGGACGGCCCATGCTGCTTGTGACCCTGAGAAAGGCCGCAGTGCCCTGGATGCAGTGGAACTGATGAATGTAGGAATCAACTATCTGCGTGAACATGTGCCGATGGATGTGCGTATGCACTACGTCACCACCAATGGAGGCAGCGCTCCCAATATTGTACCGGATGAAGCGACCGTGTGGTATTATGACAGGGCTCTTAATCGTGAAACAATGAAGGAAGTTGAAAAACGTATGGAAAAGGTTGCCAGGGGAGCTGCCATGATGACTGAGACTGAACTGACAATAGAGGAACTGGGCGGCTGCTATCCTACACTGCCGAACCATGTGCTGGGGGATCTGGTGGATGACTGCATGCGCTCCATACCTCAGGATGCCTGGACGGAGGAGGAAATTGAATACGCAGGCAGGATAAACGCAACTGTGCCTGATATTTGGAAGGACAGCGTAAGATTTTCAGGAGCACAGGACAAAAACACCCATATTTATTCCGGTGTTATGCCCATTGATACACAGGATGATTATGGTTCTACGGATGTAGGGGACGTGGGACACATTGTACCGACCACTTTTTATAAGACGGCCTGCTACAATATTGCCGCACCGGGACATAGCTGGCAGGTGGCTGCCTGTGTGGGAAATTCCATCGGGTTTAAGGGAATGCTTTATGGGGCCAGAGTCACTGCCCTGGCGGTTCTGCGCCTTCTGACCCAGCCGGATATCATACATAAAGCAAAAGTAGAATTTTCAGCATCCATGGAGGGCCGCAGCTATGAGTGTATGATGCCGGATTATGTGAAGCCGCCGATTGAGTAGGTGGGGGAAGAAAGGGGAGTGGAAACTATATGACAGCGAATCTGGAAATGGATGCAGAGCAAATACGCAGGGATATTGTTACAATGATACATCATGCAGGAAGCGGACACAGCGGCGGCAGTCTGTCGGCAGTAGAGATATTGACGTGTCTGTATGGGGCGGTCATGCGCCATGATCCGGGGAATCCCGAAGATTCCTGCCGTGACCGTTTTATTCTCAGCAAAGGCCATGCTGCTCCGGCACTGTATGCAGTGCTGTCACATTATGGATATTTTCCGAAGGAGGAACTGATGACACTGCGCTGCCTTGGAAGCCGTCTGCAGGGACACCCCTGCCGTGACCGCCTGCCCGGGATTGAATTGTCCACCGGTTCTCTGGGATTGGGGATTTCAGCCGGTTTAGGAATGGCTCTGGCATCCGGAATCAGTGGAGACAGCTACAGGGTATTTGTACTGTGCGGTGACGGGGAGCTGAATGAAGGGCAGAACTGGGAGGCATTTATGGCCATGAACAAATGGAAGCCCCATAATCTGACGGTGATTGTGGATTATAACCGGGTTCAGCTGGATGGCACAGCCCAGGAGATTATGCCTATGGGCAGTTTGAGGGATAAGATCCAGAGCTTTGGACTGAAGGCTGTCTGCTGCGACGGCCATGATGTGGACCAGTTGATGAATGCATTTAATGAGGCTGGAGATACCAGAGGACCGTGTGTTATTCTTGCTTACACAGTAAAAGGGAAGGGAGTCTCCTTCATGGAAGGCAAAAGTGCTTGGCATGGAAAGACGATTGGAGATCAGGAATATGAAGCGGCTATGGCAGAACTTGGGGCAGAAGAGTCTTGCGCAATGCAGTCTTTAGCAGTGGAGTATGTCCGAAAGGAGGCAAATTAGTATGGAACAAAAGGCCATGAGGGCGGTATTTGGCGAAGAACTGGTTTTGCTGGGGGCGGAGTATCCTCAGATGGTCGTTCTGGACAGTGATACGTCCTCCAGTACACAGACACGATTATTCGGTCAGGCCTATCCGGATCGCTTTTTCAACTGTGGAATCGCGGAGGGGAATATGCTGGGAATGGCCGGCGGAATGGCTGCCTCTGGTCTGATTCCTGTAGCGGCTGCCTTTGCTTTTCTGGTTGCGCTCCGGGCGGGAGATGATGTTAGGAGTCTGATTGCCCATAATCATCTGAATGTTAAGATGGCCGGATGTTATTGCGGACTGTCGGATTTTGCCGATGGTTCCAGCCACCAGTCCGTAGAGGACATGGGAGTACTGCGTTCCATTCCCGGTATCACAATACTATCACCATCTGATATAACCAGCACAAAAGAGGCCATAAAGGCCATGATGGAGTATGAGGGACCTGTCTATATAAGGCTGTCAAGACAAGAGGTTTCACGGATTTATCCTGAAGATTTAAGGATTGAAATAGGGAAAGCACAGAGGGTCCGGGAAGGTAAGGATGTGACGATTGCAGTTACGGGCGCACCCCTGGCTGCTGTTCTGAATGCAGCGGATATCTTAAAAGGGGAGGGAATAGAGGCTGAAATTCTGGATTATATTACGGTAAAGCCGTTTGACAGGAATACCTTGTTGGAATCCGTGGCAAAGACAGGTCTGCTGGTGACGGTAGAAGAACACAGCATCTGCGGCGGCCTTGGAAGCAGTGCTGCAGAAACGCTGGGAGAAGTATTTCCTGTGGCCATAAAACGGATAGGGATGGAGGACTGTTTTGGTGAGAGCGGACCTTATGCACTTTTACTGGAAAAGTACGGAATAAGCACCGATAACATAGTTAAGCAGGCAAAGAGGCTGCTAAAAATGAAGGGAGAGAAGATAATATCATGAAAGAATCAATTCATACATATTTTCAAATTGGAACCATTGAGTGGATGAGTTATCCGCCTGAGAGATATCCATTTTTGGATTCCCTCAAAAAATTGGCCTGTGATCCCTTTTTTACAGCAGTGGAATTGACCCATATTCCAGACGATGGAATGCGGTTGAAAGCCAGAGAAATTCTGGAACAATCCCATATGAAAGTTTGCTATGGCGCACAGCCCCGGCTTTTGGGCCCCGGCCTTAACCCTAATGCATTGGACGAAGAGAAACGGATGAAGGCCGAGAAAACATTGATGGAGGCAGTGGATGAAGCGGAATATCTGGGGGCGCAGGGAATTGCCTTCCTGGCCGGCAAATGGAATCCGCAGACCCGCATGGAGGCCTATGCCCAGCTTCTTAAAACAACCTGTTCTGTCTGCCGGTATGCGGCAGAAAAAGGGATGAAGGTGGAATTGGAGGTTTTTGATTTTGACATGGATAAGGCGGTACTTATTGGACCTGCGCCGTTAGCGGCAAGATTAGCGGCAGATGTAAGAGTGGTCTGCCCCAACTTTGGACTTCTGGTGGATTTATCACATTTTCCAACCACCTATGAGACATCCCGGTTTGTGATTCAGACCCTGCGTCCGTATATAACACACCTGCATATCGGAAATGCAGTGGTGAAAAAAGGATGCAGGGCGTATGGAGACCAGCATCCGCGCTTCGGATTCCCGGACAGCGCCAATGATGTGAATGAACTGACAGATTTCTTCCGTATTCTGAGGGAAGAAGGATTTTTTAGGGCTTCGGACCCTTATGTACTTTCCGCGGAAGTAAAACCATGGGAGTGCGAGGATGCGGATATAATCCTGGCAAATACAAAGCGGGTCATAGAACGTGCATGGGCTCTGGCATAGACAACCGCATGTGTGGAATAAACGAAAGGAGAGCGGACCGCTGATGCCCTGCACTGCGGCAAGGTATATGCCGCAGGCCTGTATGTGGTAAATGAGTTTTGATATTGCTGTCTTATTGGGGATACGAAGCATTAAGACAACGTTCTACCGCCTCCTTGGGAGCCAGATTCACTGCCCGGGAGGCGGTTTTTCTGACATAATATCCGGTTTCTTCCTGATTTTGACTTCCTATTGTCAGGGTAAGGCTTTCTTCTTTTCCATCTTTTTCATATGTCCAGGAAAGCGTCATAATCGGCTCAGACAGGCCATAGCTGCCCAATTCCTCATCGCTTGCCTTATATGATACACAGGACTGGAATGACAAACCGCTTATGGCATCCGCCAGATTATTAAGAGCGCCATTGTCATCCAGGCGGTTGGCCTCGTCCGCGTCGGAGTCCTTATACCAGGCGATATTGCCTGCGTCATCCACGGTTTTCTTACAGAACCGTCTGGTCTGTCCGTTCCTGGATACGGTGATTTCCCGGATGTCGGCACCAGCCACATGGGGAAGAGATTCTGTCTCAACAAAATCATAAAGTCCCTTGGCAGCTGTTTCGGTCAGATAACTGCCGATGGTATAAATCTGATTGTCCCCGTTCATAGCTGCATAGTACTGGGCGGGGAGCTGGGAACCGTCCGGGCCTGAACCGCCGGTACCGGGAACCTGGCTTCCCACCAGGATAGAGTGAGAAGAACCATCAGAGGAAAGGGTATCAAACCGTACGGAAGGGTTATCCAGGCCATATGCTTCCGGAGAATCCGCGCCTTCCAGCTTCCGTTCAGCTTTTAAGTGGGACAGAGTATCTGACAGGGTGGTCAGGGGATATTGGCGGATGGGGCAGTCCGTATCCCCTTTATAGTACCAGGTACCGCCTTCCCGGGTAAAGGACAGACTCTTGCCGTCCTTTGTCCAGGACAGGGAAGACAGCTCCGGAAGGTTGGTTATATATACAGAAGCATTTTCCGGTGACAGGGCCTGTGATTCAGCATTCCTCCCCTGCTGCCGGGTGATGACGCCATATGCTGCGCAGAGAAGGACCAGGGCTCCCAGAGCGGGAACCATTGGCCGTATACGTTTCTTCATGTTTAACCTCCTTTTTATGAGCACGTAAGTGACCGTATTTCGGTCACTTACATGCGATACATGTTATATGTGATGCGTATAAACGTGATTTATAGCTTCCGGCGCTTCAGCCAGATCACAAAGCCTGCAATCAGGAAAATGACAGGAATCACGATAATAAACAGCGCACTCCATAATCCGGCGGATGTTACCATATTATAGGTAATATCCAGACTTTTGCTGGGGATGGACAGCGGTGTGACTCCGGGCAGTCCGCTGGCCGCGGCGTTCATGAACAGAGTCAGGTTGGTGATGCTGGGGAAACGTGACAGGATGGAATCATCAATCATGCTTGGCGCTGTGATGACGGTAAGCATGGAGGATGTGCCTTCTTCCTCGTTTACAGTCTCCGTGGCCACAGCTCCCAGCACATAAGTGCCCTGCGTTTTTTCCTGTGTGGCAGGATCCACTAAAAATGCAGAATCAGAGGTAGTCAGGAAGGGCTGGACCGCAATGTCCTCCGAAGGATTTTCCTGTATGGTCATACCCGCAGGCTGGACCAGAAGGGCCGCTGCGGAGGAATCAATTCCTGAGAGAAGGCTGCTGGCAAAGTCGTAATCCGGAATTACGTTAAAGGGATTATTGTTGTAGTAATGCTGGGGAGCCGGGTCGGCCACAAATCCATTTTTCAGGTCCATTCCGTACTGGGAAATGAAATCGGTCAGATTGGACAATGTATCCTGGGTACAGCCGGCAAGAAGCAGCATGCGGCCGCCGTTTTTCAGGTAATCGGTCAGAGTTTCTTTTTCATCCGCGGAGATATCCTTGACAGGAGCGTTCATGATGAGAAGGCTGCAGTCCTGGGGAACGGCTCCCTGGGTGAGCAGATTCAGATCGGCTGCCTTCATGCCGGATTTATCCATGGCATCTGAGACGGCTGACGAGAGGGCGGTTTCCCCGTGTCCGGTCAGGGTATATACGGCCGCCGCTGTATCGCTTGTGACATAGCGGATGGCGCTGGTAATCTGTCCTTCACCGTCAAAGGCTGTTTCCTTGATTTGCCCGTACTGGTAGTAAACCATGGGGTCAAACTGGATGATATCGTCAAATGAAATGGATGTCTTTTTTCCGGTGGACTCGCAGGATACAATCAGATTGCCGGGCTCTGTGTCTAGGGAAGTAAGTACATCCGGGTGAAGCACAGGGTCATTGGCTTCCACCGAAATGTGCGGGGAAAGGTCCTTATACAGATTCACAAAGGATGTAATCCTCTCATCCACTGAGTTGGGATCGGCCACAATATGGATGGTAACGTCTCTGTCCAGCTGTGCCAGGATGTCCCTGGTTGTATCCCCCAGAGTAAGGATTTGGTTGGAACTTAAGTCATGTTTCAGGTATTTGGCAGGAAGCTTTCCCACTATCAGGTTGAGTACAATGACAGCGGCAATGACCACAAGGGTGAACAGTGCCATATAGCTGCCTTTTTTACATTTTCTGGTCATATGATTCAACTCCATCTTCTTTTCTCGATTGACTGGACCGTCAGAAACAGCAATACACCGGCCACACTCAGATAATAGACAAGACCGCTGACATCCAGCATATGGCTGCTGACAATGCCGTCAAATACGTCTGTCAGCACGATTTTTCCCAGAAGTCCGGTCAGAGCCCGTTCAAACATGCTCTGCTTTACGAAAAAGGTTCCTATAAGGACTGCCGCTCCGGCTGCTTCCAGTCCGAGGGAAAGGGGGATATGGCCGGTCAGCCGGTATATGATAAAACACACCAGGGTCCACAGGATAAGGAAACCGGCCAGGGAACCTGCTGCGGCAGCCGGTATAAAGTTTAAAAGCCCTGGCCAGAGGATGCTGAGCAGCAGTATGCCGAAGGTCCCTGCAGCGGCTATGAGCTGGCTTTCCGTAAGGGAGGAGATGAAAAGCCCAATGGCAATATACACACATCCCAAAAGGAAGAAAGCCAGTATAGATGCATAGTCCTCGGTCAGATAAGCGGTGCCGGCGCTTCGGATGATAAGGGGACAGAGGCAGGCAATGGCCATGGGGACGGCCAAAATAGTGACCATGGAAAGAAATTTTCCCATAACAATGCCCCATACGGATACAGGGGAGGTGAGAAGCAGCTGGTCTGTCCGCGCCCTGTGTTCATCCGACATGCTGCGCATGGTCAGAATCGGCACCGCAATCATAAGTATCATCAGGATGGAATTAAGTGTATAGGAAAAATAGGGGTAACCGTTAATCATATTGTAAACCATGAAATAAATGCCCATGAACATGGTCATGAAAGCAATGAAAACATAGCCTGTCATGGAGCAGAAATAGGATTTCAGCTCCCGCTTATAGATAGCTCTCATTGGGAATCCTCCTCCTTTGATGGGTCTGTGGGGTCTGTGGTGCCTCTGTCCTCCCGCAATTTTGGGGAGTCCTCTGTCAGCTCCAGGAATATTTCTTCAAGGGATGCCTTGGATGGAGCCATGGACAGGATGGGAAGTCGGTGGTTGGCCAGGGCGTAAAAAATGGTTTCGCGGATATCTGTATCAGCGCTGGGAGCAATGCCCCTCCCCGAAACACTGCTATCTTCATCCCCGCCAAACTGCAGATTCACCACACAGGTGCCTGCCTCGCCTCCGGTCCCTATACGCTCTATGGACAGACCGTGAATTTCCTCCAGCACAGGCCTTACCGTTTCCTCGCTGCCTTTTACCGTCAGCTCCAGGCCCGCGGCGCCTTTTAACCGTTGCTCCAGGTTTTCAGGAGTATCGCTGGCAATCAGCTTTCCGTGGGCAATAATCATGATATGGTCGCAGACAGCGCTTACTTCAGACAGGATGTGGGAGCTCAGGATAACGGTATGCTGTTTGCCCAACCCCTTTATCATATCCCGTATCTCGATGATTTGTTTCGGGTCCAGTCCCACAGTGGGTTCATCCAGGATGATAACAGAGGGCTTCCCTAAAATAGCCTGGGCCATACCCACCCTCTGGCGGTAACCCTTGGACAGATTTCGGATCAGCCGTTTTCTGACATCCGTAATCTTAACCAGTTCCATCACTTCCTGTATAGCGTCCTTCTGCCCTGCTTTCGGCAGCTTTTTAAGGCAGGCCGCAAATTCCAGGTACTCATCCACGGTCATATCCATATACAGAGGCGGAATTTCCGGCAGATACCCGATGCGTTTTTTTGCGGCTTCAGGCTCTTCCAGTATGTCGTGGCCGTCTATGATGACCTGGCCCTCTGTGGCGCCCAGATAACCGGTCATGATGTTCATGGTAGTGGACTTCCCGGCTCCGTTAGGGCCCAGGAAGCCGTATATCTGGCCGTCTTCCACCCGGAAGCTTAAATGGTCCACTGCCAGATGGCCGCCGTAATCTTTTACAAGATTTTTTACTTCAATCACTGATTGTGTCCTCCTGTCAGTTTTTTATAAACATATTCACCAAACAGTTTTAAAATTAAAATGTGATGAAAATGTGTTTAAATTATAATCTTTTTATAACAATTGTTTTTAAATTTGCAAAATAACGCAAAGAACCGCAAAATGTTGCACTGATTTTTGCGAGAAAAAGTATTGCCCTGCATGGATGGAATTGGTATAATAAAGGGCAGTTGGTAAAAAAATAACATCTATGATGCGTGGGCCCCCTTGGGGGCACCGGAATGGAGGGAACTATGAATCAGATTGATACCATGTCAGTCAATGCAATCCGCGTTCTGGCAGCAGATGCTGTACAGAAAGCCAAATCAGGCCACCCAGGTCTTCCTTTGGGAGCCGCAGCCATGTCCTTTGAGCTGTGGGCAAAACATATGAACCATAATCCTAAGAATCCGGGATGGGAGAACAGGGACCGTTTTATCCTTTCAGGAGGCCATGGCTCCACATTGCTGTATTCCCTGCTTCATCTTTTCGGCTACGGCCTTACAAAAGAAGATATGATGAATTTCCGCCAGATGGATTCCCTGACACCGGGACATCCGGAGTACGGTCATACAGTAGGCGTTGAGGCCACCACAGGCCCTCTGGGCGCAGGGATGGGCATGGCAGTCGGCATGGCCATGGCAGAGTCCCATCTGGCAGCTGTATTCAACAAGGACGGATATCCGGTTGTTGACCATTATACCTATGTGCTGGGCGGCGACGGCTGCATGATGGAGGGCATTTCCTCCGAGGCATTCTCACTGGCCGGTACCCTGGGACTGGGCAAGCTTATTGTATTTTATGATTCCAACCGTATTTCCATCGAGGGAAGCACGGATATTGCATTTACAGAGAATGTACAAAAGCGCATGGAAGCCTTCGGGTTCCAGCTGATTACCGTTGAGGACGGCAATGATCTGGATGCCATCGGCAAGGCCATCGAGGAGGCAAAGGCAGATACCGCACGTCCGTCCTTCATCACCGTAAAGACCCAGATTGGCTACGGCTGTCCCGCTAAGCAGGGCAAGGCCAGCGCTCACGGCGAGCCTCTGGGGGATGACAATGTAAAAGCCATGAAGGAATTCCTGAACTGGCCCTCCATGGAGCCTTTCTATGTACCGGATGAGGTATATGCCAATTATAAGGCATACGCTGAGAGAGGCGCTGAGACAGAGGAAAAATGGAACGCATTATTTGCGGAATACTGCGGGAAATATCCGGAGATGAAGGAATTATGGGATAAATTCTATAATCCGAATCTGGCTAATGATGTTTATGACAGTGAAGACTACTGGGCATTTGAGGACAAGCCGGATGCTACCAGAAGCCTGTCCGGCAAGCAGCTTCAGAAACTTAAGAACCTGATGCCGAACTTGATTGGAGGAGCAGCAGACCTGGCTCCCTCCACTAAGACCTATATGGCTGATATGGGGGACTTCTCCAAGGATAACTATGCTGGACGCAACCTGCATTTCGGCGTCCGCGAGCTGGCCATGTCCGCTATCGGAAACGGTCTTATGCTTCACGGCGGCCTGCGGGCATTTGTGTCCACCTTCTTTGTGTTCAGCGATTATACAAAGCCAATGGCAAGGCTGTCCGCTCTTATGGGTGTGCCCCTTACCTTTGTATTTACCCATGACAGCATCGGCGTGGGCGAGGACGGACCAACCCATGAGCCAATCGAGCAGCTGGCTATGCTGCGCGCCATGCCTAACTTCCATGTATACCGTCCGGCGGATGCCACGGAGACAGCTGCTGCATGGTACAGCGCCGTATCTTCCAAAAAGACTCCTACGGCTCTGGTACTCACAAGACAGAACCTGCCGCAGCTGGCCGGATCCAGCAAGGAGGCATTAAAGGGAGCCTATATACTGGAAAATTCCGCAAAGGAAGTTCCGGATGCCATCATCATTGCCACTGGTTCCGAGGTGGAGCTGGCAGTGGGTGCAAAGGCAGAACTGGCAAAAGAGGGCGTGGATGTGCGTGTTGTCAGCATGCCCAGCATGGACGTGTTCGAGGAGCAGCCTGAGGATTACAAGGAGAAGGTCCTTCCAAAGGCAGTTCGCAAGAGAGTGGCGGTAGAGGCACTGGGCGATTTCGGATGGGGCAGGTATGTGGGCCTTGACGGAACCACCGTCACCATGAAGGGCTTTGGCGCCAGCGCACCGGCGGGACAGCTCTTTAAAAAATTCGGATTTACGGTTGAGAACGTTGTGGCAGCCGTGAAGTCACTGTAGACATAAACAGCTGCTGCTCAATGGCAGTTAAAACCGGACCCATGAAGAACAGACTGCTTCTTCATGGGTCCGGTTTCATTTAAAGCAGGATAAAGATATATTCAGGCAGCACTGTCCGTATTTGTAAAATTGACAAATAGCTTCCCAAATAATATAATATTATTCAAAGCTGTTTAAAGTTATATGGTTTCCGGAAAAGCGAGGTACGGCAGATGAAACAGATACGAAAAAAACATAAGTTTTCTCTGCCCATAACCATCACAGTCTGTATCGCCCTTGCGATTGTCTTTTACTTATCGTTATCTTATTTCCTGGAAGGATACCGCAGGGACATCTACGACCGCATCATCAATTCCAATATCTCTGCGCTGAAAGAGACAACCAGCACCCTGATTTCCAAGACAACCGAAGGTTTTGACCATTGCCGGCATGAGATACGCGTGCTGGGAATCGGCATGTCCGAAGAACTGAAGGAAAATGGTTTTGACTCCATTGACGGCCTCAGCAACGGGGACCGCAGTTATCTCAGGGATTTTAATAAAGTGTCTGTGTTCGATTACTGCGTACTTCTGAATGAATCAGGCCGCGGTGTCTACAGCCAGGGGGATAGTGTGAAACCCATCAACCTGTATTCCAGCCAGGCCTATGTGGATTGCCTGAACAGCCCGGACGGGGAGGCGATCAGCTTTATTTCAGACCCGTTCAGCGCTTCGGGGCAGGATGTGGTGGCATTTTCCTGCCGCGCGGGCTCTGTCATACTGATTGGAATTTACAGCCAGGAATCCTTCCGGGCCCTCTATGATTCCACTGCGTTCGGGGACAATGCTTCCTATATGATCACCACTGACTCAGGTCTGATTCTCTCCCGCACCCATGTGAACCGGGAACTGGGAGAGACCCTGAATCTGTTTACATATTTTGAAGAAAATCCCCTGAATGCGGAATTCTTTAAGCCGGACGCCCAGGGCGGCACGGAATACGAACGGGTGCTCTCTGAATTCAGGAACGATAAGGGCGGCAGCGCCGAGATTTATTTTGGGGATTCCCGGTATGAACTTGTGTATGCGCCCATCCCCCGGACCGGCTGGGAGTTCATTTCCTGCGTCTCCTATGACCACATTACGGCGGACGCGGCGCAGATTAACCAGGAGACCATCCAGCTGACTATGTTCATCATTGTGCTGATGCTGGGCATGTTTCTGGTGATTGTAATTATGCTGGTATTTGTGGTGCGTGCCAATGCATCCAGGGAAGCTGTTCGCCGCGACCGGATTTTTACACTGATGACCCATTATGTGCCCAATGTCATCGTTATCGGCGACAGTGAAAGCGGTGCCATTGAGTATGCGTCCCGCAACACGGAACAGGTCCTGGGGATTGAGGACGCGTTTGGAAATGCCATAGAAGAGAAGTTCTTAAGCTGTATCAGCGGCAGCGACCGCCAGGCGGTCCTGGATCTCATGAGCCGGATCCGGGAGGGAGAGTGTGTCAGCGGGAGCCTGAAGCTGCATTTTACCCGGCCCGACACCCAAAGGGATATCGTGCTGTCCCTTAACGCCTATCTGATTGCGGAACAGGACAGCAGCCAGCGTTTTATCACTCTGACGTTGGAGGATATCACGGAACGGGAGCAGTCCCGCAGGCGCCTGGAGGAGGCGCTGGAGAGCGAGGCCCGGGCCAATGCTGCCAAGAGCACCTTCCTGGCCAGCATGAGCCATGATATCCGTACGCCCCTGAACGCGGTAATCGGCCTGACCAATCTGGCCCTCTATTCACCGGAAGACAGCAAAAAGGTGACGGAATGTCTTCAGAAAATTGCCAATTCCTCCCAATTACTGCTGGGACTGATTAACGATGTGCTGGACATGTCCAAAATAGAATCCGGTAAAATGCAGCTGGCAGAGACAGAGTTTGAACTGGGTGAATGGCTGTCCGGCGTGGTTACGGTGACCCAGTCCCAGACAGGTGTGCGCAGCCAGCATTTTGACGTCAATGTCTGGAACATTACCCATGAATTGCTGTGCGGCGATACGGTGCGCCTGGGGCAGGTGCTTACCAACGTGCTGGGAAATGCGGTGAAGTTTACGCCAAAGGACGGGGAAATCTATCTGGATATCACAGAGGTACCATCACAGGATCCTTCATTTGCCAGCTTTGTATTCCGGGTCAGCGATACCGGCGTGGGCATGAGCCGGGAATATATGGGCCGGATTTTTGAGATGTTTTCACGGGACCAGAATTCTTATAAACAGGGAATCCAGGGAACCGGCCTGGGCATGGCCATTACCAAGCGTATTGTGGATCTGATGGGCGGCACCATCCTGGTGGAGAGCGAGCCGGGAAAGGGCACCACCTTTACCATTGGGCTATCCATCCGTTTAAGCAGCCGCCATGTGCCTCTGGCCGCAGGCTGCGCCATGCTGGTCATCGGCGAGCCGGGAAGTGAGGAAAAGTGCAGGGATGCAGTGGAAAAGCTGGAGGAAATCGGTGTGGATGCTGCCTGGGAGACAGATTATCAGGCAGCCGTCTCCCTGGCGGCCCAAAAGAGGGCGGCGGGCCGTCCTTTCTCCATGGTATTTCTTCCCTATAAAATGCTCCGCTTTGACCGGACCTTAACCGGAGAACAGCTGAAGCGGGATTTGGGCGGGGATACCCTTTTACTTCTGGGACTGAAACCGGATGAGCAGGAGCTGTTTGAGGAGATTAAGCAGAAGGGATTTAAATATACAATCAGCCTGCCTCTGTTCCGGATGAGCCTGTACCGGAAAATTACCGGAATGCTGGGACAGGGGGAGAGCATATCCGGCGGACTGGCAGGGGAGTTAAAAGGCGTGCGTTTGCTGGTGGTGGAGGACAATGCGGTCAACCTGGAAATCGCAGTGGAAATGCTCTCCGGACTCATGGGAGCGGCGGTGGATACTGCCCGGAACGGAGAAGAGGGATGCACCCGTTTTCTGGATGCACCTGAGGATACATATGACGTGATTCTCATGGATTTACAGATGCCGGTTCTGGGAGGACTGGATGCGGCCCGCAGGATACGGGAGAGCATCCATCCCCAGGCAGCGTCCATCCCTATTATAGCCCTGACAGCCAATGCCTTTGAGGAGGATCGCAGGGAAGCTCTTGAGGCAGGGATGAATGGTTTTGTTCCAAAGCCCATAGACTTCGCGGTCCTGGCAAAGGAGATTGGGCGGGTGCGGCGTGAGGGCCGCAGCCTGCGGCTTTTGTTGGCAGAGGACAATGAACTTAACCGTGAGATAGCAGCAGAGCTGATACGGGCCGACGGCCAGCAGGTGGATGCGGTGGAAAATGGACGCCAGGCACTGGAGGCATATCTCAATGCTCCGGACGGCACATATGACGCCATCCTGCTGGATTTGCGTATGCCGGTTATGGACGGCTTTGAGGCAGTGGCAGCTATCCGCGGCAGCCAAAGAAAAAGTGCCGGAACCATTCCTGTCTTTGCGTTTACATCCAGCAGTGAGGATGAAGTGCGGTCAGAGGCGGCGCGGGCAGGATTCGGCGCTGTACTGACAAAGCCCATCAATATGGAACAGCTGCGGGGCCTGCTGGGCTAAAAGGGCTGTCCCTGAACGGCTTGGGCAGCTGGTACGGCCGGAGCTGTGGGACTGGAGCTGTGGGGCTGGAGCTGTGGGGATGGACAGGAGGATACCCGGTACGGCAGCGAAACGTGATTAACGAAAACCATACCCGGGGAAGAGGGAGAATAAATATGAAGAAACGGATGGGAATAGGGCTGCTTCTGGTGCTGGTGCTGATATCTGCTGCTACCGGATGCACGGCCGTTTGGGATACCGGGGCCACAGAGGATAAGAAACAGAGCGGTGCGCCGCCGGCTGAGGAGCCGGTTGTGCTGCATGTGTACAATACCATGGGTGAGAATATCAATACGGAGCAGGCGGAAGCCTATATCCACCGCACGATGCCCGGAGTTAAAATTGAGAGCACATATGAAATAGCGCCAAAGATGGAGAATGCCCAGCTGGCGGCGGTGCGCAGCGGAGGCGGCCCGGAAATCCTCTATACACAGGATTATTATACCTATGTCCAGAGCGGTTATCTGAAGGATTTGACCTCCGAACCATTTTTGAAGAACTACATGATCAGCGCCTTAAATGATGCGGAGGTAGGGGGGAAGGTATATGCCCTCCCGGTTGGAAACGGGTATATCTCAGGGCTGATGGTGAACAGACAGCTCCTGGCGGATATGGGATATGATATGCCCCGGACACAGGAAGAGTTTATGGGGCTCTGCCGCCGGATTCAGGAGAGAAGGGAGGAGACCGGGGTACGGGCCTATGCCTTTGGGATGCTTTACAATGACGCAGCAGCAGTGGTGGCCATGCCCTTTCTTCTGGATGCGTACACGGACAGCGAATATGTGCAGTGGCTGAATCTGTACCGGAATAATCCGGCAGGGGTCTCCTTTGAAAATCCGGCATTTGCCCGTGTCCTTAAGGGAATTGATGAGCTGGAAAGCATGGGGCTGTATGAGAACGGAGACTTTCTGATGAGCAGCAAACAGAATCTGCGGGAGGTGGTTCGGGGGAACGCAGTCATGTGTTCGGTGAGCTATGTGGACTATGCGGTTCATTTTGAAGAGAAGCTCAGGGATGTGAACGGGGTCCCAAGCTTTAAAATAGAAAAGGACGGTAAACAGGTATGGGTGAAGGCCGAGGACTTTGTATTCATACCATATATGGGAAGAACCAGGGAGGATCGCTGGCTGGCCACCAACGGGGACTGGTATCTGGGAATCAATGCAAACATAACAGACGAGACTGTCCTCAGGGCCTGCCGCCTGTATCTGGAATATGTGGCCTCCACAGAGTTTGCGCCGGAATATTACAGTGCTTCGGTTCCCGTGGGCGCTACCACCTACTACCGGCGGGATGACACATTAAATTATGATTATTTTCAGAATACCCATCCTGAATTTTACCAGTGCCTTACAGAACACTCCATTGTGAAAAATCCTTACCAGTTTTACGGTTCGGATTTGTTTACCTTTGCCCTGCGCCATTACCTGTGCGGACAGAACTATTATGCAGGTCTGGAAGGCGCCAGCTCCTACATGAAGATTGGCGGCACAGAGGGGATGCTGGAGGCGCTGGAAGAATACCGCACAACAGGGAAAAACCGTTACCAGGTCCCGGACCATGTGGTCGGGAAGACAGATAAGACATACAATTATGTGCGTATATTTTCCCGCTCCAATGAATCAGCTCTGGGAAACCTGCTGGCTGATGCCCTGCGCCAGTACACGGGCGCAGATCTGGCCGCCATCAATGCAGGAACTCTGACAGCAGAGCTTGAGGAAGGGGAGATAACAGAGTCTGATTTGGCCACGTCCATGCTCTACGGCCTGAACAACCATGTGGTCACTGTGCGCTGCAAGGGCGCCAACCTGATATCCATACTCTCCACCAATAACCTGACCGATGCGGTGAGAGCGGACCAGTCCAGTGTGTTCGGCGGCATGGTGATTCCCTCCGGCTTCACCTATACCATTACCTACGAACCGCTGGAGGATAATGCGTATGGGGGAAAGGCGGAAATCAGCGATGTCTGCCTGTCAAACGGAGAACCAGTAGACCCTGACGCCTGGTATACGGTGGCGACCACGGACTATGAGCTGGGGGGAAGCGACGGCTGGGACGCGTTTACGGTGCTCCCTCCGGACAAGCCGGAACAGCTGCCTGAGGGGATTGCCCTCTACCAAACCTTTGACCCTGGAAATGAGAGCGCCTGCAGGTTATTTGACCTGAGTACGGATACCTATGACGAGCAGTATCAGCAGATAACGGACTGGGCCAGAAATCAGCCCAACATCATTGACGCGGTGATTGCCTATATTGAGAGCCATAGTGAAAACGGAGTGCTTGAGCCGGTCACCATCGACGGAAGGATCCGGATTGTCAATATGCCGGAGGGGCTGGATGTGGAGAAAAACAAGATCCGCCTGGATTGATGGCGGTGAAAGGGAATTCCTGGCGGCAGGAGCAGCCGGCAGCAAAGAGCCGGAATAAAAGCCGATGATTTCACAGATACGGATGAAATCATCGGCTTTTCATTTAATAAGCGTTCCTTTCCTCAATATTAATATTTAGTTTCGTCACATCCCTGAACCATGTATTTGGTTTCATCTGGGACCGGCATCATGGGCTCCTCACCGGCTTCCGTGCTGCCAAACTTAAACTGCCCAACCAGATTTTTGAGAATCTGGGCCTGCCCGGACAACTCTTCGCTGGCAGCCGCGCTTTCCTGTGCTGTAGCTGAATTTGTCTGGACGACGCTGGAAATCTGGTCTATGCCCTGTGTGACCTGTCTGGCGGAGGACGCCTGGTCTGCACTGGCCGCGGAAATCTCATTGATGGCCGCGGATACATCCTCAACGCCATTTACCACTTCGTCCAGAGCCAGGGCTGTCTCACTGGCGATTTTGGTGCCGCGTTCCACCGCATGAAGGGATCCCTCAATCAGTGATGATGTATTTTTAGAAGCATCGGCGGATTTTCCTGCAAGATTGCGTACCTCGTCCGCCACCACCGCGAACCCTTTGCCTGCCTCTCCTGCCCGGGCGGCTTCTACCGCGGCGTTCAGCGCCAGGATATTTGTCTGGAACGCGATATCCTCAATTGTCTTTATGATCTTACTGATTTCACCGGACCCTTGATTGATGTCATCCATGGCTGTCAGCATTTCCTTCATGCGCTGGCTGCTTTCTTTTGCCTGGTCCATTACGGAGGCAGCTTTTTCGCTGGCTGTTTTCGCGTTGCCGGCATTTTTATCTATATGATTGGAAATCTCGTTTACAGTAGCAGCTAATTCCTCTATGGAGGATGCCTGCTCGGTCGCCCCCTGGGAGAGTGCCTGGGCTCCTGCCGCCACCTGTTCAGAGCCGCCGGCCACCTGTTCGGCACTCTGGTCAATGTTCCTTAAAACTGCTGATATCTCCTTTAATATTTTGTACATGGAGTCGGAGAGTGATTTAAAATCCCCCACATATAAATCCTGGGACTGGCTGGTGATGGCAAAGTTACCTGCGGCCATCTCGCTCAGTCCCCAGTCAATATCATTGATAATATTGCTTATGGAATCAGTAATGAGACGGGTGGCCTCGGATAGTCTGCCCGTTTCGTCTTTGGAATGTATGACTGGCACCTGCGACTTTAAGTCACCTTCCGACAGTTTCTGGATCCTTTCCGTGCAGATGTGGATGGGATTGCCGATTTTCCTGGCCAGCCAATAAGCGATTGCCACTGCAGCAATCAGTGATATTACTAACAGAGCGCATGTGATTCCAATGGAAGTAAGGGTCGCTCCCATAAAATCCGATGTGGGTGCCGTGATGGCCATGCCCCATCCGTCTGTGCCGGCGATTGGAGAGTAGGCAGCCAGCTTCTGCACACCGTTAATTTCATACTTGTCAAAGCCGCTTTCTCCCTTCCTTATTTTTCCATGTATGGCAGCCAGCCTGGCCAGTGATGAATCGGATTTCGCTTCCTCTTCTATGTTTTGTGTCATGATTGTGCTGGTGGTGTTGTCCGCAATGGTATAACCATCTGAATTGATGGCATAAGCTGCGCTGTTATCGCTGATGTGCACTTGCGAAACAATATCATTTAAAAATGTACTCTGCGGAACAAAGAATACCACGCCTGCGATTGTTGTATTAGGCCGTCCGTCCTTCCATAAGGGAGCAGCCACAATAATGGACAGTTCTCCGTTGACTTTGCTGACCAAAGGATCGGATATATTGGCCTGGCCGGCCATGGCTTTATGGAAATAATCCCGGTCAGAATAGTCCTTGCCGTCAAGGGCGCTGATTCCATCCGTCCCTATGATGTTCCCGCTCTGGAAACCGTACTGTTTTACCTTGTCATCAATCAGAAGCTGCTTATTCCCAGGGCTCTGCTGGGGATCCGTCAGCCGCGCGATGGTTCCTGTGTCGATAGCCACGTTAAGATAGGATGTAAGTTCATTTGCAACCTTGTCGGACGCGATTTTGACGGTTTCCCTGAGCGTCTGCTCCAACAGCTGATTGGTACTGCTGTAATTCAGACAGATGCCTGCGCCCCCTAAAATGCTCAGGCAGATGACAACAGTCAGTGACATGCATAATAAAATTTTTCCTTTTATACTTTTCATCTTCCTTTTACCCCTCTTTTGTGCTGATGGATTTAATATACATACTATCTTATATATTCGACACATTTTGGGAAAAAAGAAGAGGATCTATGCAGATTTAAGGTTATATATTCGTATATTTTTTAATATATTACCGGTTTTTCAAGTTAAAAAGGCTCTAAGGAAATTCAGGAAAGCCAATGCCGGGCCGGATTCCCTTATCCATAACCTTGCTCCTGAGCGGATCGGATGCAGGGGGAGAACAGCGGACACGGCGCTGTCTTTCCATGGAAACAGATTGAGTCCTTTCCTAAGAGAGTGAAATGCTGGCCAATCTGATCAGCATCATAAAGAAATGCCCCGGAGATGGAAAATGTAACATCTCCGGGGCATTTCTTTATGTGTAACAGTGCATCCTGTCTCTTTACTGGCCTTTTTTGGCAGATTCCACCTCAGCCATTTTCATAGCCCTTACCTTAAGGGGCAGTCCGAACAGGGTAATGAAGCCGTCTGCGTCATGATGGTCGTACAGGTCGCCTGTGGTGAAGGAAGCCAGGGACTCACTGTATAAGGAGTATGGGGATGTGGTTCCGGCCTTGATGATATTACCCTTGTACAGTTTGAATTTTACTTCGCCTGTCACATATTCCTGGGTGGACTCAACAAATGCCTGGACAGCCTCGCGCAGAGGTGTAAACCACTTGCCCTCATAAACAATCTGGGCCAGCTTATCAGCCATGGTCTTTTTCGTCTCCATGGTGGCACGGTCTAATACCAGCTCCTCTAACTGCTGATGGGCCTCCATGAGAATGGTTCCGCCCGGTGTCTCATACACGCCGCGGGACTTCATGCCAACCACACGGTTTTCCACGATGTCCACAATGCCGATGCCGTGTTTTCCGCCCAGCTCATTTAATTTGCGGATAATATCGGAAACCTTCATCTTCTGTCCGTTTACGCTGGTGGGAACACCTTTTTCAAAGGTCATGGTCACATACTCGCCCTCATCCGGTGCTTTTTCGGGAGTCACGCCAAGTACAAGCAGATGCTCGTAGTTGGGTTCCTGTGACGGATCTTCCAACTCCAGGCCCTCATGGCTGATATGCCATAAGTTCCTGTCACGGCTGTAGCTGCTGTCTGCGGAGAAGGGCAGGTCAATGCCGTGCTGCTTGCAGTATTCAATCTCGTCCTCGCGGGACTGCATGGTCCATACATCGGTCATGCGCCAGGGAGCGATAATTTTGATATCCGGGGCCAGGGCCTTGATACCCAGCTCAAAACGAATCTGGTCATTGCCCTTGCCGGTAGCGCCGTGGCAGATGGCTGAGGCGCCTTCTTTACGTGCAATATCAACCAGTCTCTTGGCAATGGCAGGACGGGCCATGGAGGTGCCTAAGAGGTATTTGTTTTCATATACTGCATTGGCCTTTACGCAGGGCATGATGTAATTGTCGCAGAAATCATCCACTAAATCTTCGATATATAATTTGGAGGCACCGGATAATTTGGCTCTCTCGTCCAGTCCGTCTAATTCGCTGCCCTGACCGCAGTCAATGCAGCAGCAGATGACTTCATAACCAAAATGCTCCTTTAACCACGGAATGATTGCGGTGGTATCCAGTCCGCCGGAATAAGCTAAAACTACTTTTTCTTTCATATTGATATCCTCCTGAGATTGCTGTACTGATTGAACTTTCATAAATATACAACATTATGTGATAAAATGCAAGTGCTAAATAAAAATATTTAAAAAATGTTGCATATTATGCATTTATAATGTATAATTATGAAATCCAAACGGGAACCAGGAAACAGGGTTCACAGAAATGCTTCTTTTCATTTAAAGAAAAACTGACTATAATGAAGGCAGCAGCCAATATTTATAAATATAAGGAGATACGGATATGATTAAGGCAGGTATTATCGGTTCCACAGGATATGCGGGAGGAGAGCTGGCAAGGCTCCTGCTCCAGAGGGATGACATAGAGATTAAATGGTATGGTTCCAGAAGCTACATAGACCAGAAATATGCATCCATCTACCAGAACATGTTCCGAATCGTGGACGATGTGTGTATGGATGATAATATGAAGGAGCTGGCAGAACAGGTGGATGTGGTGTTCACCGCCACCCCTCAGGGACTGTGCGCTTCCCTGATGGACGAGGACGTATTATCTAAAGTAAAGGTCATTGATTTAAGCGCCGACTTCCGTATTAAGGATGTGTCGGTTTATGAGAAATGGTATAAGCTGACCCATGCATCCCCGCAGTTTATCGGTGAGGCCGTATACGGGCTGCCTGAAATCAACCGGGAAAAGGTGAAGAAGGCCAGGCTCATTGCCAATCCTGGATGTTTCCCCACCTGCTCCTTCCTGTCCACCTATCCTCTGGTAAAGGAAGGGCTTATTGACCCCAATACCCTTATCATTGATGCCAAGTCAGGCACATCCGGCGCAGGCAGGGGAAGCAAGGTGGACAGTCTGTACTGCGAGGTCAATGAGAACATTAAGGCTTACGGGGTGGCCTCCCACAGACATACGCCGGAGATAGAGGAGCAGCTGTCCTATGCAGCAGGAAAACCGGTAACCATCAGCTTCACCCCCCACCTGGTACCCATGAACCGCGGAATCCTGGTGACAGCCTATGCATCCCTTACAAAGGAAGTATCCTGCGAGGAGGTAAAGGCTGTATACGATAAATATTACGGGAATGAATATTTTGTGCGTGTCCTGGAAAAGGATGTGGTGCCCCAGACCCGGTGGGTGGAGGGCAGCAATTTTGCAGACGTGAATTTCAAGATAGACACCAGGACCAACCGGGTGGTTATGATGGGAGCCATTGACAACATGGTCAAAGGAGCGGCAGGCCAGGCCATACAGAACATGAACCTGATGTTCGGCCTGCCGGAGAATACGGGGCTTAAGCAGATTCCCATTTTCCCCTGATGGTTCAGGCTGTTGGTTTAAAGACATCTCTGAAAAGGATGAAAGAGGGAAAGAGAAAGGAAATATGAGATCATGGCAGGTACAATGGATATCCTTATCCGCGAAATGACAATAGCGGATTACGACCAGGTCTACGGCCTGTGGACAGAAATCAAGGGCTTTGGAATCAGAAGTATTGACGATTCACGGGAGGGAGTGGAGCGCTTTCTTGGGAGGAATCCCACTACCAGTGTGGTGGCTGTCCAGAACGGTCATATTATAGGAAATATCCTCTGCGGCCATGACGGCAGGACCGGTTGTTTTTATCACGTGTGCGTGGCGCCGGGATACAGGAAACACGGCATTGGATACCGCATGGTGCGCTTTGCCATGGAGGCCCTTCAGAAAGAAGGAGTCAGCAAAATCAGCCTGATTGCGTTTAAGGGTAATGAGGTGGGAAATGCGTTCTGGCAGGGAATCGGGTGGCAGGAACGGGAGGATGTGAATACATACGAATTCATACTGAATGAGGAAAACATCACCCGGTTTGTACGGTAAAATGAAAGGATAGTGCACCGTGATAAAGGCAGGTGCATCTTCATATGACATAAAGGTATGGAAATAAATGGAGGAATGAGTGATATGGATGAGACAGGCATGGGAATCAAAATCATAACCGGCGGCGTCACGGCTGCCAGGGGCTTTAAGGCTGCTTCAACAGCAGCCGGAATCAAATATAAGGACCGTCAGGACATGGCTATGATTTACAGCCAGGAGCCCTGCCGGTCGGCAGGAACCTTCACCACCAATATTGTGAAGGCGGCTCCTGTAAAATGGGATAAGAACCAGGTGACAAGCGGGGCGCCTGCCCGGGCAGTGGTTATAAACGCAGGCATTGCCAATGCCTGTACCGGAGAGGAAGGCATGGGGTACTGCGGACAGACAGCAGAGGCAGCGGCCCTGGCCCTGGGAATATCTGCTGAAAGCGTCCTGGTGGCATCCACAGGCGTCATCGGCATGCAGCTGCCCATGGACAGGATTACGGCAGGGGTCAAGGCCATGGCTCCTTTGCTGGACGGAAGCCTTGAGAGCGGCACAGGCGCATCCAGGGCCATTATGACCACGGATACAAAGAACAAGGAGGTGGCTGTCCGGTTTGAGCTGGGAGGAACCACGGTGACCATGGGAGGCATGTGCAAGGGCTCCGGTATGATTCATCCCAATATGTGCACCATGCTAAGCTTTGTGACTACGGATGCGGCCATCAGCAAAGAGCTGCTCCAGGAGGCACTCAGCCAGGATATCCAGGATACATACAACATGATTTCCGTGGATGGGGACACATCCACCAATGACACGGTTCTCCTTCTGGCAAACGGTCTGGCCGGCAACAAAGAAATTACAGAGAAGAATGAGGATTACCATACCTTCTGCAGAGCCTTAAAGATTGTAAACGAAACATTAGCGAAGAAAATGGCAGGCGACGGCGAGGGCTGCACCGCTCTGTTTGAGGTAAAGGTAGTGGGGGCAGAGACTAAGGAACAGGCCAAGATTCTGGCAAAATCAGTAATCTGCTCCAGCCTTACCAAGGCAGCCATCTTCGGCCATGACGCTAACTGGGGCAGGATACTCTGCGCTATGGGTTATTCCGGGGCACAGTTTGATCCGGAAAAGGTGGACCTGTATTTTGAGAGCGCGGCAGGAAAGATGCAGATTATTAAGGACGGCGTGGCCGTGGACTACAGCGAGGAGCAGGCTACCCGGATACTGTCAGAGCCGGAGGTGACGGCTGTGGCCGACATCAAGATGGGGGATGCAAAGGCCGCTGCGTGGGGCTGCGATCTGACCTTTGACTATGTTAAGATTAATGCGGATTACCGCTCATAACGAGCCACTGCACTAAGCTCGAAAAAGACCTCGCCAAGTGCCAGTGACATGTATCGCACGTAAGCGCCTAAAGGACAGGCGCTAAGTGCTCATAACGAGCCACTGCACTGAGCCCGAAAAAGACCTGCTAAGTGCCAGTGACATGTATCGCACGTAAGTGCCTGAAAGACAGGCGCTCAGTGCTCATAAGGAGGAGTATGAAAATGAATTTGGAACCAATGCAGAAGGCGGCCGTGCTCATTGAGGCACTGCCTTATATCCAGCGTTTTAACAGGAAAATCGTGGTGGTAAAATACGGCGGAAGCGCCATGGTGGATGAGGAACTGAAGAAAAAGGTTATACAGGATGTGGTGCTTCTTAAGCTTGTAGGTTTTAAGCCCATCATTGTGCACGGAGGCGGGAAGGAGATCAGCCGCTGGGTAGGCAAGGTGGGAATGGAGGCCCAGTTTAAGAACGGACTCAGGGTTACAGACGAACCCACCATGGAGATTGCCGAGATGGTCCTTAATAAAGTCAATAAGAGCCTGGTCCAGCTGGTCAGTGAGCTGGGCATCAATGCGGTGGGAATCAGCGGCAAGGATGGCATGATGCTTAAATGCCGTAAGAAATACGCCGGCGGAGAGGACATCGGGTTTGTGGGAGATGTGGAGGAAGTGAATCCCAAAATCATATATGATTTGCTGGAAAAGGATTTTCTGCCCATCATCTGCCCCATTGGCTTTGATGAAGATTTCCTGAGCTATAACATCAATGCGGACGACGCGGCCTGTGCCATTGCCACGGCAGTGGAGGCGGAAAAGCTTGCTTTCCTCACGGATGTGGAGGGCGTGTATAAGGATTATGAGGATAAGTCCTCCCTTATTTCCGAGATGACGGTGGAGGAGGCCCAGAATTTTGTGGACAGCGGAATGCTGGGAGGCGGTATGCTTCCCAAGCTTCAAAACTGCATCAACGCCATAAAAAACGGCGTATCCAGGGTGCATATCCTGGACGGGCGTATTCCTCATTGCCTGCTGCTGGAAATCTTTACTGACAAGGGTATTGGAACCGCTATCTATAATTCCGAAGAAGATGAGAGGTATTATCATGGCTGATAAACAGTTGATGGAACGGGCAGAACAGGCCCTTTATAAGGTGTATAACCGGTTCCCTGTGGTGTTTGACCATGGGGAGGGAGTGAAGCTCTACGATACAGAGGGAAACGAGTATCTGGATTTCGGCGCTGGCATTGCGGTCATGGCGCTGGGCTATGGGGATGAGGAGTATACAAAGGCCGTGGAGGAACAGCTTCACAAGCTGACCCATATTTCCAATCTGTTTTACAACCAGCCCTCCATTGAGGCCGGCGAGAAGCTGCTTCAGGTATCCCATATGGATAAGGTATTTTTCACAAACAGCGGTACCGAGGCCATTGAGGGGGCTCTTAAGATTGCAAAGCGCTATCACTATAACAAACTTCATGAAACCATGGGAGACGGCTGCGACGGCTGCGAGGACGCGGAGCCGGACATGACCGGGGAAATCATTGCCATGAACCATTCCTTCCATGGAAGGAGTCTGGGCGCCCTGTCCGTCACCGGCAATGCCCACTACCAGGAGCCCTTTAAGCCCCTTATACCGGGAATCCGCTTTGCAGATTTCAATGACCTGGACAGCGTGAAGAAGCTGATTAACAGTAAGACATGTGCGGTTATTATGGAGACCATCCAGGGAGAGGGGGGTATCTATCCTGCCACGGAGGAATTCTTAAAAGGGGTCAGGGCCCTGTGCGATGAACACGACCTGCTCCTTATACTGGATGAAATCCAGTGCGGCATGGGCCGTTCCGGGGAAATGTTTGCCTGGCAGCATTACGGCGTGAAGCCGGACGTGATGACAGTGGCCAAGGCGCTGGGAAACGGACTTCCCGTAGGCGCTTTCCTGGCATGGGGCAAAGCAGCCAGTGCCATGGTTCCGGGCGACCACGGCACCACCTATGGCGGCAATCCGCTGGTGACGGCGGGAGCCAGCGCAGTGCTTGATATTTTTGAGAAACGCCGTATCACGGAACATGTAAAGGAGATTGGGTCCTATCTCTACGAGAAGCTGGAGGAGCTGTCAAAGGAACTGGATTGCATCAGGGCACACCGGGGAATGGGATTGATTCAGGGGCTGGAGTTCTCTGTACCGGCAGGTCCCATTGTGTCAAAGGCGCTGCTGGAGCAGAAGCTGGTGTTAATCAGCGCCGGGACCAATATTATCCGTTTCGTTCCTCCTCTGGTGATTGAGAAGGCGGATGTGGACGAGATGATGAAACGTCTTAGGGCAGCGGCAGCAGAGTAGGGAAGCGGTAACAGCGCAGGGAATAAGCAGCAGAGTAACAGTAACGGACCAAGGATTCGGTTTAGAGAAAAAATCGGTTTCAAAGTAAGAATAGGCGGGGAGGGCAAAGGAAGATGCCCTGCCCGCCAAAGGCGGCAGGAAATACCTGTGTTACAGGGACCTGCCGTTTTTTTGTATGGTTGCCCCTTTCCTTAAGTAAATCTTTCGTTTTCATTTATGAAATGTTATGAAAATACAGGATGAAATATTTATGGCAAACCTATATAATAGCCTTATTAAATGAACAGCAATGGCGCAAATGTTTATTTTTTGTTGTATAAGTATGCCATATGTGATATAACTGTATTAATATAAATAATACAGTATCCGCTGGTATTAAGGAGGGAGTCATGGGAACAGAGAAAAAAGCTGGTGATTTAGAGGAAATCCAGGTTTTGGAAGGCATTTCAGAGTCTGAGGAAATTGACCGCCGTGTGGAGGAGCTGATGGCTCCGGAGGAGGAAGGAAACGGAAAGAAAAAGAAGAAAAAGCAAAAGCAAAAGACCGGACACCGGTCATCGGAGGGGGGCTTTCACCCCGTCTGGCGCTTTAAGGGGTTCGGCCGTAAGCGCAAGATAATCACGGTCCTGGTACTGGCGGCAGTGGTTTTGTTTGGGTTCTCCCGTATGTCCGGAGGAAAGAAGGATCTGGGGATCCCGGTTGCCGTGATGCCCCTTGCCAAACAGGACGTTCAGGAAAAGCTTACGGTAAGCGGTCCTGTATCAGGCACAGACAGCGTGGATGTGGTGTCCAATATTCATGCGGAAATCACTGCTATGAATGTGAAGGAGGGTGATACCGTGACAAAAGGACAGGTGCTGGCCGTGGTGGACAGCACGGATCTGGAGCGGGAAGTGCAGATTGCCCAGAACGCCTACGACCTTGCGGTGGCTAATAAGCAGGAAAAAGATAAGGAAGCAGCCCTTGGATACGAAAAGGCGGTCCAGGATTTCCAGAAGGCCAGCCTGGATCACAGCAGGAACAGCCAGCTCTTTGCTACCGGCGACATTTCACAGATGGAGCTGGAAGCCAGCGCCAATGCCCTGAATGACGCCAGAAGGCAGATGGAAGGCTATACGGTTGAGAATGGGAGAGGCGTTGCAGATTCGTCCTACGGCATACAGATACAGAACGCAGCCTTTGATTTGGAAAAGAAAAAAGAAGAACTGGATAATACCCAGATAAAGAGCACCATTGACGGCACTGTGGTCCGTGTCAATTCCAAGGTGGGCCAGTTTGCGGATAAGGTGGAGGATGATAAACCTATTCTCAGCATCGAGAATCTGGAGCAGCTGGAGCTGGAAATCAAGGTAAGCGAGTTCTCCATCGGCAAGGTAAAGGTGGGACAGATGGCGACCATCACAGCGGATATCCTGGACGGTGAGACTGCAGAAGGCGAGGTCGTAAAGATATCGCCCACAGGCGAGGAAAAAGGCGGCGGATCCACGGAGAGGGTTATTCCCACTACCATACGGGTGGACGGTGGAAGCTCAAAGCTTATTGCGGGAATCACGGCAAAAGCAGAACTTTTAATCAGGGAGGCAAAGGATGTTTTCGTCGTTCCCTCATCGGCGCTTTTTGACGACGGGGAAGTGACATACATAGCCATTGTGCAGGATATGAAGGTTAAACGAATACCTGTGACCATGGGAGTAGACGGCGACGTGGTGGTAGAGGTCATTCCCACAGACGGTACAGTGCTGGAGGAGGGAATGCAGGTTATCACCAATCCGGGACCCCATCTCATGGACGGTGCTGCCGTGCTGATTACCCAGTAGCAGGAGGCGCCGTATGAAGAAGTGGATGAAGTTTTTACACAGGGACAGCATGATTAAGGAAGAGGTCTATGACGGACCCCTGATTAAGCTGGAGAATCTGGTCAAGATATATGATACCGGGGCCATTAAGGTACTGGGACTAAAGAAAATAAACCTTACCATTGAACGGGGGGAGTTTGTGGCCATCATGGGACACTCCGGATCCGGAAAATCCACCCTGATGAACATACTCGGGTGTCTGGACCGGCCCACCCTGGGACATTACTATCTGGACGGCATTGACGTGGCAGACATGACGCCGGACCAGCTCTCCGATATCAGGAACCGGAAAATCGGGTTTGTGTTCCAGTCCTTTAACCTGATATCCAGGACATCGGCCCTTAAGAATGTGGAGCTGCCCATGACCTATGCCAGGGTGCCAAAGGCCAAACGGGCGGTCAGGGCCCAGCTGCTATTGGAACGGGTGGGGCTGGGAGCCAGGAAGGAACATATGCCAAACGAGCTCTCCGGAGGTCAGAGGCAGAGGGTTGCCATAGCCAGAGCCCTTGCCAATGAACCGCCCTTAATTCTGGCAGACGAGCCCACAGGAAACCTGGATACCGCCTCCTCGGTGGAAATCATGGAGCTGTTTACAAAGCTTCACCAGGAAGGGGCTACCGTGGTGCTGGTTACCCATGAGGAGGATATAGCAGCCTTTGCCCACCGCGTGATACGGTTCAGCGACGGGCAGATACAGAGTGACAAATTGAATGCGGCCAGGGTGACTTCTGAGGACGGGAAGGGGGGAGAGCAGAATGCTGATTGAAAACATGAAGATGGCATTTTCAGCCATCCGGTCCAATAAGATGCGTTCCGCCCTGACTATGCTGGGAATCATCATCGGCATTGGTTCCGTCATAGCCATCGTGTCCATCGGAGATACCATGCGCGGACTTTTCTCTGATTTATACAAGGATGTGGGTATTACCCAGGCCTATATATCCATTGGTTACTGGGTAGATGATGTGCGGCAGAGCGATTATTTTACCCTGGACGAGATGGAGCGGGCCAAGGAGGCCTTTAAGGACCAGGTCGCCTATATAGACAGCAGCGCCTATACCAGCAGTGATGCCGAGTATAAGCGGACTAAGATTAAATTTGACTATCAGGGAATTGACTACAATTACCAGGATGTGCAGCCGGTGAACGTGGTGTACGGCCGCTATCTCAACGAGGGAGACATCCTGGGAAGAAGGAAGAATGTGGTCATGGATACCAAGAGCGCCCAGATGCTGTTCGGCACTGAGAATGCGGTTGGGCGGTCCTTCAGAACCACCTTATATGGCTCTACCGACGACTTTACGGTGGTGGGTGTGTACCGCAAGGAGGTCAACGCCTTCCAGGCCCTGATGATGGGCAACAGCGATGACAAGGGTTCGGCATTCATTCCATACACCCTTCTGACCTGGCCAAACGACTATTTTTACCAGCTCCATGTGTATGCAAAGGACGATGTGAACCTGGACCAGTTCTTCAGCCAGTTTAAGGCATATGCGGCCAAGATGCACGGCAGGCAGCCGGAGGATATGTACATGTATACGGCCATGCAGGAAATGACCTCAGTGGACAGCATGATGGGCAGCCTGTCCATGGCAGTGGGCGGTATCGCGGCCATTTCGCTGATGGTGGGCGGAATCGGCATTATGAATATCATGCTGGTGTCCGTGACAGAGCGTACCAGGGAAATCGGCATCCGGAAAGCCCTTGGAGCAAGGACCAGGGATGTGTTAATACAGTTTTTGACGGAGTCAGCCATATTATCGGCCTGCGGCGGCATTATCGGTGTCATACTGGGAGTGGGAACCGTATCCCTGGGAGGATTCCTTCTGGGATTTGCGGTGGTCATAAAACCGGGGGTCATCGTGGTTGCAGTGTCATTTTCAGCAGTGGTCGGTATCTTCTTTGGATTATATCCTGCATCCAAGGCAGCCAAGGCAGACCCGATAGACGCGCTGCGTTACGAATAGACGGGACATCCCGACGGAGCAAATCAAGGATGCGGCCGGAGGAAATCAAAGGATGCGGCCGGAGGAAATCGAGAATCGAGACAGGAGGAAAGCAAGTGAGACGGATGAGCGGTACATGGAAGAGAGCAGGAGCCATGGGATTGGCCCTGATGCTGGCCCCGGTTTCGGGTATGCTGCGGCCGGTGACTGCATGGGCCAGCCCGGAGTTTGCCTATTCTGCGGACAAATGGGCGGCGCTGAGGGATGATGTGCTGGAATACGGGGAGCTGGCTGACCTGGTCCACGAATACAATGCCACGGTTATTAATAACCGTCTGGAATACGACGACTACAGGGGCAAGGACCACGATGAAATGAAAAATGCCTACCAGGACATTGCCGACAGGCTCTATGATTCCAGCGATAAGATGATGGATTCCGTCAATGAGGACCAGCCGGGATACGCGGGAACAGCGGTGGGGGCCATAAGCGCCCGCCTTCAGGCTGAACAGAACCAGGAGCTGGCTGATTCACAGAATGAGGACGGACGGGTGAAGAAGCTGGAGTACGACAGACAGGAGGCTGTTCTTGTAAAGGATGCCCAGACAAAGATGATATCCTACTGGCAGAAGGCCAAGGCGCGTCCTGCCCTGGAGGAGGATGTGAACCAGGCCCGGTCAAAGTATGAGGCCATGGCAGTGAAAGCAGGCCAGGGCATGGCTACCCAGGCTGAGCTGCTTGGGGCCCGGGAAAAGATGGAGGCAGCCCAGGCAGCCCTGGAGACCAATGACAGGGAGAGGGACGGACTGCGCAGAGAGCTCTGCGTCATGACGGGTTGGGATCACAATGCCCAGCCGGATATCAGGGAAGTGCCGGTGCCGGATGCCGGGGAGATGGATCAGATTGACCTGGAGTTTGATAAGGAAAGGGCCATAGAGCAGAACTTTACCCAGACAGCCAATGAACGCCGTCTGACATTTACGGGCAACGGGACCCAGTGGGATGTGATGAACCAGAAGGTGGAGACAGGCCGCAGGCAGATTGAGGCGGATGTGGAAGCCAGATATAAGCTTTTGGAGCAGGCCAGGGCTGATTATGAACAGGCGGCGGGCGAGCTGGAGCTGGCCCGTACCGGGGCCCAGACAGCCGAGCGCAAATACAGCCTGGGCATGATTTCCAAAAATGAATATACACAGCAGCAGGGAACCATGGCCTCCAGCCAGTCCGCATGCGATACGGCAGGCCTGAAATACAGGCAGGCCCTGGAGGATTACAGATGGGCGGTCAACGGCCTTGCACAGACAGAGGGGGCATAGGATATGGTGAAAAAATACTTACTGCTCTTCATGGGCCTCTTCTTTGCCTGCCTGTACCCTCTGGAGGCCCATGCAGATGCAATGCCCGATGTCATTCGTTATGAGGAGCTGGAGACGTTGGTAAAAGCCAGCAGCCCCCAGATACAGATGGAACAGGCGCAGTATGACAGCCGCCTGGCGCGGTACGAGAATGCCAGGGAGGAAATCATGGAAACCAGACGTCTTCTCAGGGAGGAGGCCGAGGACCTGGAGAAGAACGGGGACAAAGACAGTGCCGGACAGTACCGGGCCCAGGCCAAGACCCTGGAGGATGCGGCCAAGGATATGGATAAGCAGATTCGCTCGGCCCAGGGCAGCCAGGCGTCCATGTCCCTTCGCAGGATGGAGGATACCGTACTCTGGACAGCCCAGAATCTTATGGGCACCTATAACACCCTTAAAGCGGAACAGGAGGCGGCTTTGGCTCAGGCGGAGTGGAAACAGAGCCAGTATGAGAAGCTGCTGCGCCAGGTCCAGACAGGAAGCGCCTCTGCCGCCCAGGCGGACCAGGCAGGAAAAGAGGCTGATGCGGCAGCTGCCAAGGCAAAGGCTGTACAGGATGAGATGGAACGGGTGAAGAAGGAATTAATCATTCTCACCGGATATCCGGAAGGATCCCAGGCAGAAGTCGGTCCCATGCCGGCGCCCCGGCCTGAGCGTGTCCTGGAAATGGGAGGCAGCACCGACAAATGGCGCGCGCTGGGCAACAATTATTCCCTGAGGGAACAGAGGAGCGGAGGAGCCAGCTCCAATAAAGAACTCCATGCCCGCCAGCGGGATATCCGCCAGAGTGAGGAGGCTATGTACGGCCAGCTGGATACTCTGTATCAGGATGTCTTGGCCAGCCAGACACTCTGGACCAGCGCAGCAACATCCATGGCATCCCAGGAAGCCGCGTTCCAGGCAGCATCCAACAAGCTGGCCCTGGGAATGCTGTCGCGCCAGGAATATCTGGAGGCAAAAGCGGCCTACATGGACGCCGCCGCTGCCAAAGAAAGGGCAGACACAGGCTTCCAGCAGGCCATGGATACATATGACTGGGCTCTGAAGGGTTTCATGACATAAATACCGTCGGATTTCATCTATTGGTTGTATAATCCCTTACCGCTTCATCATCCGGTAACCCACTCCCACGTGGGTCTGGATGTACTGGGGCTGTGAGGGATTTTTTTCAATCTTTTTCCGCAGGGAGGCCATGAAAACGCGGAGGGAGGCCACGTCCCCTTCCCAGGCAGCGCCCCATATTTCCCGGGTTATGTAGGAGTGGGTCAGGACCTTTCCCACATTGTGGGCAAGGAGGCAGAGAAGCTTGTATTCATAGGGAGTCAGGTGCAGTTCCTCCCCGTCCAGGCAGGCGCACCCCGCCGCATAGTCAATGGTCAGCCCTCCGTTGGCAAACAGGGAGGTCTGTACTTCCTCCAGGGACTGCATATAGCTTAACCGTCTCTGGGTGGAGCGGAGTCTGGCCAAAAGCTCGTCCACGGAAAAAGGCTTGGTCAAATAGTCGTCTGCCCCGGCGTCCAGGGCCGCTATCTTGTCGCTGTCCTCGCTTCTGGCGCTGATGACAATAATGGGGGTATTGGTCCAGGAACGGATTTTAAGAATCACGTCCACTCCGTCCATGTCCGGAAGCCCCAGGTCCAGTAAGATGATGTCAGGTCTCTGGGAAGCGGCGGACAGGATGCCCTGTTCTCCCTTATCCGCCCATATATAATGGTAATCGTGCATCTCCAGGGTGGTGGCGATGAGATTTTTCACTGCTTTGTCATCCTCTATAATCAGGATGGATGGCTTATTCATGTAAGGATACCTCCTTGGCTGGTAATGTAAGCCGGAATATGCTTCCGGCAGGCTTGTTGTCTAAAACTTCGATGGTGCCCTTGTGGGCGCTCAGTATTGCCCTGCAAAGGGGCAGTCCCAGTCCCATGCCCCGCTTTCCGTCCGCGGATTTGTGGCCGGTGGTATAGAACATTTCAAAAATCTTTTCCTTTGACTCATCGGGAATACCGGGCCCGTTGTCGCTGACGTCAATGACGGCAGAGGCGCCTTCCTGGCGGCTGTTTACCATGATGGTGGAACCTTCCGGCGTGTACTTCACCGCATTGTCCACCAGGTTGGTTATGACTTGTATAATCAGCCTGGCATCCATGTCAGCCAGGATATAGTCGCCCACCTGATTTACCCTGATGGTGTGGTGTTCGTGACGCCGGTTGATATGGCGCATGGCTTCGTCTATGACTTCCTCCAGCAATTCGGTTTCCATGTGCAGGTGGACGCCCTGGCCTTCCATACGGGTGATGGACAGAAGGTTTTCCACCAGATTGATAAGCCACATGGAATCATCGTATATGTCCCTGTATATCCGGCTCCGGTGTTCGGCCGACAGGTTCTCCCCATCGCTCATCAGGACACCTGCATTGCCGGATATGCTGGTGAGCGGGGTGCGCAGATCATGGGAGATGGAACGCAGCAGATTGCTCCGAAGCTGTTCCGCCCGGGCCATGGCCGCTTCCTCCTCCCGCTTCCTGGAAATATATTCTTTTTCCAGCGCCATGGAACACTGGGCTATGATGGCTACTGCCAGACTGTTTTCAAAGTCGCCGGGAGGCGTGGTGCCCACATGAATTCCCATGACGCCATAGACAGCGCCTGAGCTTTGAAGGGGCAGGAAGTGGTAAGCTGCTGCAGGAAACAGCCCTGTGGCAGCCCCTGTTTCCTTTCCCTCCTGAAAGCATTTCCGGGCAGCAGTCAGTTCCTCTAAGGTGTCAGGGGCCGGTCCCCTTCCTGTTGCGGGAGAAGAGTACTCACGGAAACAAAGGGGGGACTTAAGGCCGGCTCCATCCTGTTCAAAGCAGGTAATGTCCCTTTTGAGCAGCTTGTTCAGCTGTATGGCGGTACAGGTCAGGATATCCGCCGGTGCAGCGGCCTTCTGGAGCATCTGGCTGGTGTCCAGGATGACGCCGGAGCGGTAGGCATCCTGTTGGGAAAGCCGTGCCTTTTCTTTCATCTGTACGGTGAAGGAACTGGTAAATACAGCTGCCAGAAATGTAATCAGAAGGGTAAGCTGGGTGCCTGCGTCCTCTGCCTTCAGGACGAACATGGGCTCTGTAAATATGTAGTTGAACAGCAGTACGCTGGCCAGGGAAGCGCTGATGCTGTACCAGCGGCTGGCTGTGACTGCCGCCACCACCAGGACTCCCAGAATATATACGGTAATGATATTGGCCTGGGACAGGCCAAGGGTTTCTAACAGAAATCCAATGGCAGTGGCTGCGGCCAGGACTGCCATGGTTTTTAGGGTGTCAAGGATTCGGGAACGAGCCATGGAATGAAAAACCTCCTTCATTGTCTACCCGGACAGTATATCATATCTTTGGGTTAAATGACTGTATCTTTATATAATATTTATATAATCTTTATACCGGAGGCGGTTCCGTTATACCTGCTTTATGCCCTTAGTGGTAAGCTTGAAGGCACTAGGAGGTGATTATATGAAGTATCTGGAAAGGCAGTCTCCGGCCAGAATCATTGCCATTGGTTTTCTGGCCGTTATCCTTACAGGATCTTTTTTGCTGATGCTGCCGGTGTGTGTAAAGCCGGGAGTCAGGCTTCATTATGTGGATGCTCTGTTTACATCCACCAGCGCAGTGTGTGTTACCGGTCTTATAGCCGTGGACACAGCCGATACCTATACGGCTCTGGGCCAGACTGTGGTGGCTCTTTTGATTCAGATTGGCGGTCTGGGTGTGACCTCAGTGGGCGTGGGCGTGATTCTGGCTCTTGGAAAAAGGGTGAATTTAAAGGAACGCCTTCTGGTAAAGGAAGCCCTTAACCTGGATTCCGGCAGGGGAATCGTGTGTCTGGTGAGAAATGTACTGATTACCACCCTTTGTTTTGAGGGAGTGGGAGCTGTCTTAAGCTTCCTGGTATTTTCCAGGGATTATCCGCCCTTAAAGGCGGTTGGAATCAGCCTGTTCCACTCTGTGGCCGCGTTTAACAATTCGGGGTTTGATATACTGGGGGGACTTAAAAACCTGACGGGATATCAGGACAATGTGCTGCTGAACCTGACTACGGCCGGACTGATTATATTTGGAGGGCTGGGCTTCCTGGTCATCATGGATTTGATAAAGAACCGCTCCTTTAAAAAGCTGTGCCTTCACTCCAAGGCGGTGATTGTGACAACCCTGATACTTTTGGCATCCGGCACAATACTGATTTGGCTGACAGAGGATATTACCTGGCTGGGTGCGTTCTTTACCAGTGTATCGGCCAGGACAGCGGGCTTCTCCACATTTCCTCTGGGAGAATTCACTTCCGCCGGACTGCTGAGCGTTTCCGTGCTCATGTTCATCGGCGCCTCGCCGGGGTCCACAGGAGGCGGCATCAAGACCAGCACCTTATTTACCTTGTTTCATACCATCAAAGGTGCTGCCTGCAATGAGGAGCCCCATGCCTTCCATTACCGGATTCCCCAGGAGGCATTTTACAAGGCAGCCATTGTGACGGCGCTGTCGGCCCTGGTGGTGAGCCTGGGAACCTTTTTCATGTGTATCCTGGAGCCGGGGATTCCTTTTGAGGATATTCTGTTTGAAATCACATCGGCTTTCGGAACCGTGGGTCTGTCCACCGGCATTACGCCGGGACTCAGCTCCCTCAGCAAGCTTCTGGAGGTGCTGGTAATGTATATCGGCAGACTGGGGCCGCTGACCATTGTGACGATTTGGGTATTCAAACCCACTAAATCCGTATCCTATGCGGAAGGAAGCATTTCCATCGGATAGGGGAAGATAAGTGAAATAGCTGTAAGCACATTTTGAATGGATAGAGGAGGTTTTATATATGGCACGAAAACAGACAGAGGCAATGTCCTATGGAATCATAGGTCTGGGAAGGTTTGGAAGCGCACTGGCGGCAACCCTGGCAGAGGCGGATAAGGAGCTTATGGTGCTGGACAGAAGCGAGGAAAAAATCAGGCAGGCCAGAAACTATACGGAACATGCGTATGTGGTAAAGGATCTGCAGAAGGAGACACTGCGTGAGACAGGAATACAGAACTGCGATGTGGTGGTGGTCTGCATCGGTGACAAGGTGGATGTAAGCATTCTCACCACTCTCAATGTAATCAATCTGGGTGTGCCCCAGGTGGTGGCCAAGGCCAACAGCCCGGAACAGGGCGAGATTCTGGAGAAAATCGGAGCCCAGGTGGTATATCCTGAAAGAGACATGGCAGTCCGCCTGGCCAGGAGACTTATCTCCAAGCGTATATTCAATCTCTTTGAGCTGGACCAGAACGTGGATATATCTGAAATAAAGACCACCAGGAAGCTTATGGGCCAGTCTGTGCGGGATGCACAGCTGAGGAACCGGTACGGCATCAACATAATCGCCATCACCAGAGGCGGATGGCTGACCACAGATGTAAGCCCGGATTATGTGTTCCAGGATGAGGATACGGTGATTGTGATTGGGGAGCGGGAGAAGATCAAGCGCCTGGCAGACGATTTGGCGCGGTGACAGAGGATTGGAAGTGTGGGGTGAAAGTCATTTAAACAGATGACCAAACAGCTCGTTCCTTTTACAGATGTAAAAAAACCAGGAGGAAATTTTCTTGATGGAGAGTTCCTTCTGGTTTTTTGCATAGGTTCATAACCGACCTGTTTTTTCTGCTGTTATACTGTTTCTGTTAACCGGAATAAACAAATTCACACCGGAAAACGGCGTATGCCAGCCGTAAACCGTCCGGCGTTCCGGACATGTTTGGGACAGCTCCTCCGGCTGGCGGATTTATATTAACCACATCGTTATGTTTTGAAAAGAATATTGGTTTCGCACAAAGAAAAGGGAGGGATTTCAAATATCTGCCAAATATTTTATACAAAATGTAGAAAATGCACAAAAAACACAAGATATATTGACATTGAGTTGTCTATTGTGATAGACTCAAGATGTCAGAAGATGACGCAATAGAATAGAAGTATAAGTATTCAAAACTTATATATGCTCAAGATAGGTTGAGCGTTTCTACCAACTACCGTAATAGTTGACTATAAGTTTTCACATCAGGTACTGCCCGGGGCGCCGGAGACAGGCTGATGTGGAGCCTTAGGAACAGCGGTGGTTTTTTTGTTTGCAAAAAAATGCAGATAGAAGCCCGGGCCCGCCGCTGTACGGGTGAATACAAGGGTGCGCCGGTCACCGGCGTATCACGGAAAAGGAGGAGCATATGGCAGAAAATTTTGTATTAAAGGGCAATATCTGCTACAGCCAGGATTCACGCACACTGATTTGTGTGGAACAGGGATATCTGGTATGTGCAGACGGCGAATCAGCCGGCGTGTACAAAGAACTTCCGCAGATGTATGCAGGCTTTCCTCTGACGGATTATGGAGACAGGCTGATTGTGCCGGGTCTTACGGACCTTCATCTCCATGCCCCGCAGTATTCATTCAGAGGTCTGGGTATGGACCTTGAACTATTGGAATGGCTGAACACGCGGACGTTTCCAGAGGAGGCCAAGTACAGCGATATGGAGTATGCCGGGAAGGCGTATACCATATTCGCGGAAAACATGAAACACAGTGCAACCACAAGGGCTTGTATATTTGCAACCATGCACAGGGAGGCTACGGAGCTTCTCATGGATTTGATGGAGGAGACCGGACTTAAGACCATGGTAGGCAAGGTGAACATGGACCGGAACAGTCCGGATATCCTGGTGGAGGAGACAGCGGAATCCCTGAGGGAGACCAGACAATGGCTGGAGGACATAAAGGGACGGTACAGGAACACGGTTCCCATTCTCACGCCAAGGTTCATTCCCACCTGCTCCGACACACTGATGGAAGAGCTCAAGAAGATTCAGATGGAGTATGACCTTCCGGTCCAGTCCCATCTGTCGGAAAACAAGGGAGAGATTGACTGGGTGAAGGAACTTTGCCCGTGGTCTGAGTTTTACGGCGATGCATACGACCATTTCGGCATGTTCGGCAGCGGCGTGAAAACCATCATGGCCCACTGTGTGTGGCCGCCGGAAAAGGAAATACAGAGAATGAGGGACAACGGCGTATACGTGGCCCATTGTCCCCAGTCCAACACCAACCTGTCCTCCGGCATTGCGCCCGTCAGGACCTATCTGGAACAGGGTATCCCCACAGGACTTGGCACGGATGTGGCCGGAGGCGCGGGAGAGTCCGTATTCAGAGCCATGGCTGACGCCATCCAGGTGTCGAAGCTGCGCTGGAGACTGGTGGATGAGACATGCAAGCCCCTTACGGCAGAGGAGGCATTCTACCTGGGAACAAAGGGCGGCGGCGGATTCTTCGGAAAGGCCGGAAGCTTTGAGGAAGGTTATGAATTAGACGCGCTGGTGCTGAACGACGAGAGCCTTAAGCATCCTCAGCCTCTGAGCCTAAAGGAGCGGCTGGAGCGGTTCATTTACCTCTCGGATGAGCGCCATATTGACGCCAAGTATGTGGCGGGCAGAAGGATATTTTAACAGAAGATGTTTTAAATGAAAATTGAATAGATACATAAAAGGGCGGAAAGGGGTACCGTTCTTTAAAATAGAAACAGCGGAAAACTATAGGTATGAATTCAAGGAGGTATGAAGTATGGAGAACAAATCAAATCAGGGATTCCTGGAAAAAGTATTTCACCTGTCGGAAAACCACACAGATGTCAAAACAGAGGTAATTGCCGGTATCACCACGTTCATGACAATGGCCTACATCCTTGCAGTGAATCCGAACATCCTGAGCGCCACGGGAATGGACAGAGGTGCTGTCTTTACAGCCACTGCCCTTGCATCCCTGGTTGCCACCCTGCTGATGGCTGCATTTGCCAATTATCCTTTTGTGCTGGCACCCGGCATGGGACTGAATGCTTACTTTGCATACACCGTAGTACTCCAGATGGGTTATACCTGGCAGATGGCTCTGGCAGCCGTATTTGTGGAAGGCCTTATCTTCATCGCACTGTCTCTTACCAATGTGCGTGAAGCTATTTTCAATGCCATTCCCATGAATCTGAAACACGCAGTATCCGCAGGTATCGGGCTTTTTATCGCCTTCATCGGTCTGCAGAACGCTAAAATCGTGGTGGAGAGCGCCACCCTTGTATCCGTATTTTCATTCAAAGGCTCTCTGGACGCAGGAACATTTAATTCCGTGGGAATCACCGTGCTGCTGGCTCTTATCGGCGTACTTATTACCAGTATCCTGGTTGTTAAGAACATAAAGGGAAACATCCTCTGGGGTATTCTCATCACATGGATTTTAGGTATTATCTGCGAAGTGACAGGGCTGTACCAGCCAAATGCAGAGCTGGGAATGTTCAGCGTACTTCCTGATTTCTCCAGCGGTTTCGGTATCCAGAGCATGGCGCCCACCTTCTTTAAGATGGATTTCAGCGGCATCCTGTCCCTGAACTTTGTAACCATCATGTTCGCGTTCCTGTTTGTGGATATGTTCGATACACTGGGAACACTGATTGGCGTGGCATCCAAGGCCGATATGCTGGATAAGGACGGAAAGCTTCCTAAGATTAGAGGCGCCCTTCTGTCTGATGCCATCGGTACCTCCCTTGGCGCTGTATTCGGTACCTCCACCACAACCACATTCGTTGAGAGCGCTTCCGGCGTTGCGGAAGGCGGAAGAACCGGACTTACATCCGTAGTGGCAGCTATATTCTTTGGTCTGTCCCTGTTCCTGTCACCGATTTTCTTAGCCATCCCGTCCTTTGCAACGGCACCGGCCCTGATTATCGTAGGTTTCCTGATGATCAGCTCAATTTTGAAGATTGATTTCAACGACTTTACAGAGGCAATTCCAAGCTACATCGCCATCATCGCCATGCCTTTCATGTACAGCATTTCCGAAGGTATTGCAATGGGCGTTATCTCCTACGTGGTTATCAACGTTGCAACCGGCCATGCGAAGGAGAAGAAAATCAGCCTTCTGATGTATATATTGGCTATATTATTTGTACTTAAGTATGTATTAATTTAAAACGAGCAGCATATAATGCAGACGCCTGGAATACAGGCGTTTGCGCATTCAGGATAAGGAGGTAGAGCACACCATGGGAATTGGTAAAAACATGACCCGCGTTGACGCATTTGACAAAGTCACAGGCAGTGCCAGGTATACAGCCGATTTAGAGCCACAGGGTCTTCTGGTGGCAAAGGTAATACGCAGCACCATCGCCAACGGCGTGGTAAAAAGCTTTGATTTGGAAGAAGCACGGAAGGTGCCGGGGGTAGTGAAGATTGTTACGTGCTTCGATGTGCCGGACATCCAGTTCCCCACACCCGGCCATCCATGGTCTGTGGAAACGGCCCATCAGGATATTGCGGACAGGAAACTTCTCAATACCAGGGTGCGGGTCTATGGAGACGATATTGCAGCCGTGATAGCGGAGGACGATATAGCGGCAGCCAGGGCAGCCAGGCTTGTGAAGGTGGAGTATGAGGAGTATGCTCCCCTGCTGACCGTGGAGGACGCCATGGCAGAGGGCGCATCCCGGCTTCACGATGAAAAACCTGGAAATGTCATCGCCCATTCTTCTTTTGTGGTAGGCGAAGGGACTTACGGGGACGCAGTGAAGGAGGAGGGACTGGTGGAGATAGAAAAGGACTACCGGACCCAGAGCGTGCAGCACTGCCACATAGAGACGCCCATCTCCTTTGCCTATATGGAAAAGGGAAGAATCATCGTAACCACATCCACACAGATCCCCCATATTGTGCGCCGTGTCATCAGCCAGGCGCTGGGACTGCCCATGGGCCGTATCCGTGTGATAAAGCCCTACATTGGCGGCGGATTCGGCAACAAGCAGGATGTACTCTATGAGCCCTTAAATGCTTTCCTTACCACCCAGGTGGGAGGAAGAGGGGTCAGGATGGAGATATCCAGGGAAGAAACTCTGGGATGTACCAGGGTGCGCCATGCCATTGAGTTCAAGGTAAAGGCAGCGGCCAGAAAGGACGGCACGCTGGTTGCCAGGAAGCTGGAGTCATATTCCAACCAGGGCGGATACGCGTCCCATGCCCATGCCATCGTAGCCAACTCTTCCAATGAGTTCAAGCAGATTTACAAGGATGAGAAGGTGCTGGAGTCCGATGCCTGGACTGTGTACACCAATCTGGCCACAGGCGGCGCCATGAGGGGATACGGAATTCCCCAGGCCGCGTTTGCCGCGGAATGCATGGCAGACGACCTGGCCCTGGCCCTTCACATGGACCCGTTGGAATTCAGGAAAAAGAACTGCATGAGGCCGGGATACGTTGACCCCCACACTCATGTGAAATGCAATACATACGGCCTGGCGGAATGTATGGAAAAGGGCCGGGAATTCATCCGCTGGGATGAAAAACGCAGGGAATATGAAAACCAGACAGGACCCGTGCGAAAGGGAATCGGTATGGCTATCTTCTGCTATAAGACAGGCGTATATCCCATATCCCTGGAAACAGCGTCCTGCCGCATGATACTGAACCAGGACGGCTCCATGCAGCTGCAGATGGGGGCAACGGAAATCGGCCAGGGCGCCGATACCGTGTTTACCCAGATGGCGGCAGAGGTGACCGGAATCACGGAAGATAAGGTAAATGTGCTGTCCACCCAGGATACGGACGTAAGCCCCTTTGATACCGGCGCATATGCATCCAGGCAGACCTATGTCAGCGGTATGGCAGTGAAGAAAACCGGCGCTATATTTAAGGAAAAGATACTGGATTACGCTGCTTATATGCTGGAGAAGCCCCAGGATACCCTGGATGTAAGGGATAACCACATTGTGGATAAGGTGACCGGAACGCAGCTGCTGCCCATGGAGGAGCTGGCCACCACGGCATTTTACAGCCTGGACCGCTCCGTACATATCACGGCAGAGGCCACCAGCCATTGCAAGACCAATACATTTGCCACCGGTGCCTGTTTTGCGGAGGTGGAGGTGGATATGCCTTTGGGCAAGGTGAAGGTGACCAATATCGTCAATGTACATGACAGCGGAAAACTGATTAACCCCAAGCTGGCTGCTGCCCAGGTACACGGCGGCATGAGCATGGGACTGGGCTACGGACTCAGCGAGGAGCTGCTCTTTGACGCAAAGGGGAGACCGTTAAACGACAATTTGCTGGATTATAAGCTGCCCACAGCCATGGATACTCCGGACTTAAACGCACTCTTTGTGGAGTTGGATGATCCCACAGGTCCCTTTGGAAATAAGGCGCTTGGGGAGCCGCCGGCGATTCCGGTTGCCCCGGCTGTGCGCAACGCAGTGCTTAACGCCACAGGCGTTGCAGTGGACAGTCTGCCCATGGATCCACAGAAGATGGTGAAGCATTTCAAGGAAGCAGGATTAATATAGAAAGGGCGGTGAAACAGCATGTATGATATCGGAAAATTTTATCAGGCAGCAGATGTGGAAGATGCGGTGCGCGCCCTAGTGGAAGACCCTGAGGCAGTGGTCATCTCCGGAGGCAGCGATGTGCTGATTAAAATCAGGGAGGGAAAGCTGGCCGGCTGTTCCCTGGTTAGCATTCACGGGATTAAGGAGCTGGAGGGCATAAGAATGGAGGAGGACGGAACCATTGTCATAGGTCCGGCCACCACATTTTCCCATATTACCAATAATGACATCATTCAGAAGCATATTCCCATGCTGGGAGATGCGGTGGACATGGCAGGCGGTCCCCAGCTGCGCAACATCGGAACCATAGGCGGCAATGTGTGCAACGGCGTGACCAGCGCGGACAGCGCCAGCAGCCTGTGCTGCCTGGACGCGGACCTGGTCCTTAAGGGGCCTGACGGCGTCAGGGAGGTGCCCATCAGCCAGTGGTACACCGGGCCGGGAAGGACTGTGAGGAATCACGATGAAGTGCTGACGGCTATCCGGATAAAGAAAGAGAACTACCAGGGCTACGGCGGTCAATATATCAAATACGGCAAGAGAAATGCCATGGAGATCGCCACCCTGGGGTGCGCTGTAAGCGTGAAGTTGACAGAGGATAAGAAACACATACAGGACCTTCGCCTGGCATACGGGGTGGCTGCGCCCACTCCGATCCGCTGCCATACGACAGAAGAGTCTGTAAAGGGAATGGAAACAGGGGAGGCCCTGGCCCAGGCTGTGGGAAAAGGCGCTCTGGAGGAAGTAAATCCGCGTTCCAGCTGGAGGGCTTCCAGGGAGTTCAGGCTGCAGCTGGTGGAGGAGCTGGGCAGGCGTGCCGTAAAGCAGGCCGTAATCAATGCAGGAGGTGAGTGGGATGCTTAACATAGTGCATATGACTGTTAATGGAAAAGAAGTGGAGTTGGCAGTGGACCCAAGAGAATCCCTTCTGGAGACATTGCGGAACCGCCTGGGACTGACCAGTGTAAAAAAGGGCTGCGAAGTAGGGGAGTGCGGCGCCTGCACAGTGCTGGTGGACGGAGAGGCCATAGACAGCTGCATCTACCTGACCATGTGGGCGGAAGGCCGCAGCATCATGACAGTGGAAGGGTTAAAAGGGCCAAACGGCGAGCTGAGCACTATCCAGAAGGCATTTATAGAGGAGGCGGCAGTTCAGTGCGGTTTCTGTACGCCGGGACTGATCATGACAGCGGTGGAGATCGTAGGTACCGGAAAGCGGTATAACCGCGATGAGCTGCGCAAGCTGATATCCGGCCACCTGTGCAGATGCACGGGGTATGAAAACATTCTCAACGCCATGGAGCGTATTGTGGAGGAAACGTACAAGGTGGTGGGAAAATAAAAGAGGTATGCAGGTGCGGTAAAGGCGGCAGCCCTGAGGAAGCTGCGGCTGACACCTGGGTATACAGGATTTTAGGATAAGAAACGAAGGACCATAGTGAAAAAGAAGGGCGCCGCGGAATGGAAGCGGAGCCTTTCTTTTTTACCACTTATTTTTAACACAGGTGGTTGCAAACATTGTGGAGGCAGATTAAAATCACAAATTTAATAAACCAGTTGAAAAAATACATATTTTAGGTAAAATATGGAGGGGCATTATTTGTATTTTCATGGATATAAAACTGGTCTTACAATGACATTTATGTTAACATATAAATAGGACCTGATGGCTGAGGAGGATACAAATAGGAGGATACAAATAGGAGCACACAAAGAGAAGCACACAAAGAGAAGCAGATTCTCTTTGAATACGGGATGATAGGTGAGCATGAATCATGTTTGATATAACATCGGATAAGGTATATGTAAAAACCTTTGGTGGTTTTGATTTGTATTATCAAGGTGAGCTGATATACTTTTCCAGCAGCAAAGCCAAAGAACTTCTCGCAATACTTGTGGACTGGAGCGGAAAGGAAGTAACATTATCTCACCTGGCTGAGATTTTAAATGAAGGAGAACGGGACGAAACCGCAGCCAAACAGGCTGTCCATTTAGCGTGGCACAGACTGAAGCAGACATTGAAGAAATATGGGATTGAGAAGATTGTGGTGAAGGGCAGAGGAACCTATGCCATTAATAAGGAGGCTGTGGTCTGCGACAGCTACGATATGGTCCGCCAGGTTCAGGGGGCCTCTAACTTTTTCGTCGGGGAGTATATGCCGGAGTATAGCTGGGCGGAGGTTACTTTGTCGAATTTGATAAGGGATTATTTTGAGGAGGGGGAGTCGTAGAATTATATAGTACATATGCTTAACTGTGTGAAGCGTTCTCATATGAATGCTTCCTTTTTTTGTAAAAAATTACCATAACCCCCCAGATTGGCAGGCTTTAGGATCAATGATATGATAGTTCAACACAGACAGTTAAGACTGACTGCAAAAATATTAGGGGGAAGATAAATAAATGGAGAAAATGTTGATGCAGGAATACATTGAGGATTATGCCAAATTTCTATGTATGGAAGAAAATGAAGGAACCCTGTTTTACTTTTTATTGAATAGAGATAGACTTATTGCAGTTGGGAGAGGTCCCGGAGTATTCCAGGATAGAATCCTCCTGTAATATATAACAACAAACGGAAAAGGACATAATAAAATACTATCTAAATTAGGACTTATCTATAGGAAAATCACATAATCAGAATTATGTGATGTTTGACCTTCTTACTGTAAATCCAATTTTAAACAAATTCAAGCTTCTTTACGGCAGCGGCTGCAAACACATAATTTTGATTATGTGTTTAAATAGGTTATTTTTGTGATTTATACCCATTTTAAGTGGATAAATTATATTTAAAATTTCCATAATACTACAAAAGTTGCTATAAAGTGCCTTTTGAAACGGTTTTGTAACGATATTGAAAGCAATTGAGTGGTATATCCTTACAAAGAATGGTGGCATGCGGCCTGGAATAACGGGAGAAATAACGCTAATGGCAGATACGGAAAATGTAAATATATTTATAAAGACATTCGACGGATTCGATGTCTATGTGAATGGCAAAATGTTGTATTTTCCCAGCAGCAAGGCAAAAGAAATGCTTGCTATCATGGTTGAAAAGCGTGGAAGCAGCGTATCCTTATCCCAGATGACGTATCTGCTGTATGAAAATATAGAAGAACGTACAGCAAAAAATAATTTAAGGGTTGTATACTATCGTCTTCGCATGAACTTAATGGAACATGGGATTGAACAGATACTGATTAAAAAGAGAGGAAGCTATGCCGTTGATACGGAACTGTTTATTTGTGATTTCTACGAATTTATCAAGGGTAATTCGGATTACATAACTCTTTTTTCAGGGAGTTATATGCCTGAATATGCATGGGCAGAGGATATGCTTCCTTACCTTCGAAATCTATATCGGAAATATAACGGGGGACTCATATGACTGGAATTATTGACATTCATGCCCATATTCTTCCTGGAATTGACGATGGTTCCAGGGATTGGGATGAGAGCAGGAGAATGCTGGAAGAGTCTTACCGCCAGGGAATCAGATACATTATTGCGACCCCGCATTATTCAAGACGCGGCCTGAACCCTGACATATACGATTTGTCAGAAAAGCTGAAAGAAGAAGCACGAAGGATTGCACCTGATTTTCGGACTGGGCTGGGACAGGAGACATATTATCACGATGGATTGGTTGAGAATCTTAGGGATGGAAAAGCCCTTACCCTGGAAGGGAGCCAGTATGTACTGGTGGAATTTGACCCTCAGGTACCTTACATGAAGATGTACCAGGCTGTCAGGAAGCTGACGATGGCCAGATATATTCCAATCATAGCACATGTAGAACGTTATGCATGTCTGAGAGAAGATACCAATATGTCTGAACTATTCCAGTGCGACTGCAGGCTGCAGATGAATTTCAGCAGCCTGAAGGGAAACAGCATATTGGATAAAGAGGTTCGATGGTGCCGAAAACAGATTATGCAGGGCAGGATTTATTGTCTGGGAACTGACATGCACCGAATGGATTACAGAAAACCGGAAATTGATGAGAGTTTCCAATGGCTGGTTAATCATTTGGATGGTCTTAAATTGCATGGGTTGTTGCGGGGAAATGCAAAGAATGTGATACGGAAAAGATAATATAAAAAAGTAAAACAGGAGAACAGAAAGACACATGGAAAAGACTTATGATGACGACGAAATTGAAATCGACCTTTTGGAACTGCTGGGGGAGTTTCGGCGGAAGATATGGATTATATTGGGCACCATTATACTGTTTGGCAGTGCTGCAGGTGCATTCAGTGCATTTGTACTAACTCCTCAGTATAAATCCACTGCAATGGTTTATATTCTTTCAAAAGAAACCACATTGACATCACTGGCTGATTTGCAGATAGGAAGCCAGCTGACAAAGGACTATAAAATCATTGTGACAAGCAGAAGAGTCCTCAATCAGGTAATTGAAGATATGGAATTGAACCTTACATATAAAGAGTTAGTGGAAAAGGTAACCATTGATAATCCTCAGGACACGCGTATTCTCTCCATCTCCGTGGAGGACCCGGACCCCGCCATGGCAAAATTGATTGCAGACAAGATTGCCGTTACTTCTTCTGACTATATTGGCGACATCATGGAAATGGTACCGCCTAAACTGATTGAGGAAGGTGAGGTTCCGATTCTTAAATCTAGTCCGAGCAATACAAAGAACGCATTAATAGGCGGTTTTATAGGGGCAGTATTGGTATGCGGTTTCATTACAGTGAATGTAATTCTGAACGATACAATCCGCACCGAGGAAGATGTTACAAAGTACCTTGGATTGTCTGTCCTTGCATCGGTGCCGGAACGTGAGGGAGAGAAACCAGAAGATAAAGAGGCAATGATTTCCTCTAAACCAAAGAACAAACCAGCAGTAGGAAAATCCAGAAAGAAGAAAAGAGGAGGCCATGCGTCATGAGTCAATTTGTTACATTAAACAGGATAATGAAGGATGACTATCATTATAACGAAGCTATCAAGACGTTGAGGACCAATATACAATTCTGTGGAAACGGCATTAAGACAATCATGCTGACCAGTTCTCTTCCCGATGAGGGAAAAAGTGACATAACATTTGCCATGGCCTCATCCCTTGCCCAGATTGGAAAACGGGTAGTGATGATAGACGCGGATATTCGTAAATCAGTTCTGGTTTCACGTTACCAGCTGGAACATGAGGTGCCTGGATTGTCACAATATTTAAGCGGACAAAGGCCGCTTGAGCATGTCCTCTATGATACGAATATAGAAAATCTCAGCATCATATTTGCAGGACCTTATTCGCCGAATCCGGCCGAGCTTTTGGAGGAAAGCCTGTTCAGCGACATGATTTCAAAATTAAAGGAAAAGTATGATTATGTCATCATTGATACGCCACCCATGGCAAACCTGATAGATGGAGCTATTGTGGCCCGTCAATGTGATGGGGCGGTGATGGTGATTGAAAGCGGTTCAATAAGCTATCGGCTGGAGCAGCGGGTAAAGGGACAGCTGGAAAAAAGCGGGTGCCGTATTTTGGGGGTAGTTCTCAATAAGGTAAGCATGGAACGAAATGGCTACTATAGTAAGTACTATGGAAAATACGGGAAATACTCTAAATATGGTCATTATGGAAAATATGACAGATACGAGAAGGCAGAGGCATGAGTTGGATCCGAAACCATAAGAATTTGGTGTACCGGATAGCTGTGGGAGCTGCAGCACTTTCACTTACCTGTTTCATTTGGACTGGTGTTCAACTGTATCGGGGCAGGAAGGTCCTGGAGGCAGAGATTGCAGCCAGGAATCATGGGAAACAGTATGAGGTACAGGAAGACAGCATGTGCAGTTTTAGCGGAGATGTTGTGAAATATAAGGGAAAGCAGTACAGACGCAACAGCTATGTCAAGGTTATTTTGTGTATAGGGGTGGACCGGTCAGGAAATATGACGGAGAAGACCACCACCGGATTTGGGGGACAGGCAGACGGTTTATTTTTAATTGCCCAGGATACGGTCCGGAACACGGTGAAAATACTGATGATACCCCGGGACACCATGACGGATATCATGCTCACTGATTTAAGTGGAAATGAGTTGGGAAAAGACCTGCAGCATTTGAATCTGGCATATGCGTATGGGGATGGGCGGGAGAGAAGCTGTGAGTATATGGCGGAAGCAGTATCTGAGCTTTTTGGAGGATTGAAAATAGAGTGGTACATGGCAGCTGACACAAGTGCCATCCCCGTGTTGAATGATGAGGTCGGTGGGGTTAGCGTAACCATTGGAACAGATGGAATGGAATCCAGGGACCCTGCGTTGGTGAAGGGGAAAACTGTAACCCTGAAAGGAAAACAGGCGGAGATATTCGTCCGTTACAGGGATATTCGTGTTGACCACTCGGCAATATACCGTATGGACCAGCAGCAGCAATACATAAAAGGTTTTTTTGAGGCAGTCCAAAAGCATTCGGCTAAGGACAGCGGGCTTGTGGTCAGGTTATTTGACCGGGTTCAGGAATACATGGTTACTAATATGGCCAAGGACCAGTATCTAAAAGTAGCTATGGACGTAGTAGGAAGCGGGAAACTGAGTGATGAAGATTTCTACACAGTGCCTGGTGAAGGCGTGGTGACTCCCAGATATGATGAATTTTATGCTGACAAAGAGGCATTGACGCCTATACTGCTGGAGCTGTTTTATAGGGAGATAGAATAGGACGGCAGGACAGAGAACCGCCATACCCGCGGTGCAGTAAAATACTGCAATATCCAGCATGGTATCATGCTGTTTATTGAATATAACTACTCTTAGGAGAGAAAGGAGAGGTGAAGGATATGAAAAAGAAATGCATAGCAGCTTTAGTGCTGGCAGCAGCTCTGGCATCTCAGCCTGCATGGGCTTTTGCAGCAGGCAGTGCTTCCAGCAGCGGCAGTGATGGTAGCGGTTCCATTAGCTCATCCAGCAGCAGTAGCAACAAAGGCACTACAAGCTCTAAGTCCAACACCACAGTATCTGTATCATCTACTGGTGTCAAGACTACAGGCGCCACAACCAGTGCAAGCCCAACAGGCAGTACCATTGGCGTTGCAGTAGACACAGTAACGACTACAGGACAGCAGGTAACAACCAATTCCAAAGGAGAGGCTGTTATCGGCGACACCGCTGTTGCATTTGCAGACAGCGTTGCAGCAACAACAGGACTTCCTTCTAATGTGGTATCAGCTATCAACGATATCAACGCAGGGAAGCCTCTGAATGAAGCTGTACAGGGGGTTGACCTGACAGGTTATAATGCCTTGACAGGAACACACGCAATCATCACAAAAGATGCAGCTACCGGCACAGTTAAGACTGGTGCGGTAGAGGTATCTCTGTATGTGCCCAACCTGGTTTCCAACGTTAACAACGTACAGGTTTTGTTCTATGACAATGCTACTGGCCAGTGGCAGCTGATTCCGGCTGTTAAGGTGGATCCGGTAACAAAAACAGTAGCTGTCAATGTTCCTGGGTCTGGTACATTATCCGTAGTGTATAAGAACTAGCAGCATTGAGAAAAGGCTGGCCGGGGGCAGTAAATGGCTGAAGCCGGGCCCCCGGTTTTACAGAAGTGCTGTGGAGAAAAGAGTGGTGGGAGAGAGATGTATCGAAAAGCAGATAAAGGCTGGCTGAAGCATTGTGACTTCACCTTAATAGATGCAATATGCCTTCAAGCCGCATATATTGCTGCATACTTTATACGACAGGGGATCCGTTGGCCTTATGCCAGCCAGTTGTACCGAAATATGGCATTTGTATTTCTGTTCATACAAATTTTTGTGACCTTTTTTGGCGAGAGCTTTAAAAATGTGTTAAAAAGGGGGAAATTTAAGGAGCTTACAGAAACTATAAAACACGTATGCCAGGTTATTCTAATTGCGGCTTTTTATCTGTTTGCGACTCAAAAAGGGGAGGAGTATTCCAGGATAACCTTAGTAACAACAGGCATTTTATATATTGTTATTAGTTACATAGCCAGAATTTATTGGAAGAAATATTTATTGACAAGAGGTTTGGAAGGAAAAGGCAAGCGTTCTTTACTTATTCTTACATCCAAGGGAATGGTGGAAGAAGTGGTACAGAATATACTAAATAAAAATTACGAGCGTTTCCACATCATAGGCGTATCTCTGATGGATGCGGATTGGGCTGGCAAAACTATAAATGGAGTAACCATAGTGACAGACAGGACCGGAATTGCTGAATATGTGTGTCGGGAATGGGTGGATGAGGTGTTCATAAATCTGCCGAAGAACATGCCGCTGCCGCAGGAGCTTATGGATGATTTCATTGACATGGGAGTCACAGTACATCTTAAGCTGATTGAGATGGGTAGGCTGAAAGGACAGATACAGCATGTGGAGCGTTTGGGAAGTTATACGGTTCTTACCAGCTGTATTAATATGGCGTCATGGCGGCAGGCATTTTTTAAGAGGGTCATGGATATTGCGGGAGGGGTGTTAGGCTGTATATTGACAGGAATATTGTTCTTGTTCGTGGCGCCCTGTATCTATGTTCAGTCACCGGGACCGATTTTTTTTTCGCAGGTGCGCATTGGAAAGAATGGCAAAAGATTTAAATTATATAAGTTCCGCAGTATGTACATGGATGCGGAAGAACGGAAAAAGGAATTAATGAATCAGAACCGTGTAAAAGACGGGATGATGTTTAAGATAGAGAATGACCCCAGGATTATAGGCGGAAAAAAGGGAATTGGAAATTTTATCAGGAATTATTCAATCGATGAGTTCCCGCAGTTCTGGAATGTGCTTAAAGGGGATATGAGTCTGGTAGGCACCAGGCCGCCTACTGTGGATGAGTGGGAGAAATATGATTTGCATCATAGGGTCAGATTAAGTGTAAAGCCTGGAATTACAGGTATGTGGCAGGTAAGTGGAAGAAGTGAGATTACGGATTTTGAAGAGGTCGTGAAGCTGGATAAGGAATATATAACTGAGTGGAGGATGGGGTTGGATATTAAGATTTTGCTTCAGACAGTGCAGGTTGTGCTGGGGAGAGGCGGGGCCATGTAGGGATGGTGTACTGTAATGTATGCTGCCACTACTGTTCTAAAGCGTGATTTTGAATTCAAGTTGAGTACCAAGTTTGCGGGATGGTATGCGGAAGTTTGCCGAAAGGTATAAAGAGTTTTTCTGTAATCCTAGGGACACATCTTGGAATATATGTCACCAAAAACGAGTGGCTGTAAACAAAAATGTCAGCCATAGAGTGAGGATGTATGTGAAACAAGAACATTGGATCTGATGGTCGCACTTGATGCAGAAGTTACATATTCTGATGGAAATTTTGTGATTATTGTTGCATCAATGAATTACAACGGTAAGAAGAATTTCTTTGACACATATGTGGTCGAAGTGGTTATTAAGCTAGTGGTTCAGTATAATCCAGATACTATGCTGATAATTAAATCCACAATTTCGGTTGGATTTACTGCATTTGCTCATGAAAAGTACCACTGTGACAATATCATCTTCAGTCCGAATTCTTGCATGAGTTTAAGGTATTGTATGACAATGTCTATCCCAAATTTTAGTTGCTTAGAAATGGGGGATGATGACCGGAAAATACAGCATTATAAAGCGAAACTACGCCTGAAAAGCAGGTTTTGGATTGATAACGGCAGAGAGTGATATCTACATTATTAAGTGAAAGGCGCATCATAGCAGGTCTCCCAGACTGATAAACACAGGAGCTGAGAGCTTGAAAAACGGCTTAAAAACAAGCTTTTTCAATATCAAGGCTCTGTAAGATCGGGTTTACCCTAAATTATTGAAGAAAAATAGTTGATAGGGAGATGCACGGTGTGAGTGAATTTTGCAAATCACTATAACACTGGGTCTGTACAAAATGAATTATTGAGAGATAGAGATTTCAATAAATGATAAGCATGATGGTGGGTTTGTCCTTAAAAAATAGTTGGTGAGAATTGGGCGGTGGATGGGTGTGGAATGTGCAGAACTGGGGTTGGTTAGGGTTGAAAATTTGAGGCTGGTTTTGGACAGACTTGGGGTGAGAGTGATTGGGAACTGTGGAGAGTGGGCGGATAAGATTTTCTATTATTATGCCGTTCATTGTCCACAGTGCCTGGGAAAAGAATAGTACGGCTTTGGCCGGAGAAAAAAACAAGTAATAAATGGCGCTGTGGTGATCATCGAGGACGATGAGATGCCTGGGTGATAGCCACAGATGTTTGTGTATAAAAATGGTCAAAGTAGATGAGCCTGTGGGAGGATGGGTATGAAAAAATCAAATAAGAAGCTTAAAGCTTGTCTGGTTGGATCATCCGGTGGTCACTTGACACACCTATATATGTTAAAACCGTTTTGGCAAAACAAGGAAAGGTTTTGGGTTACATTCGATAAAGAAGATGCCAGAAGTCTTCTTAAAGGCGAGAAGATGTATCCCTGCTATTATCCCAGTAATCGGAGTGTTAAGGCTCTGATTATTAATACTGTGATAGCACTGAAAATTATTCCGAAAGAAAGACCTGATCTCATCATTACCTCTGGAGCTGCACCAGCTATCCCGTTTTTCTACATAGGAAAATTGTTCGGTGCAAAGACAATCTACATAGAGGTGTTTGACCGCATCGATGCTCCTACGATTACAGGAAAGCTGTGTTATTCCGTCACGGACAGGTTCATTGTCGAATGGGAAGAGATGAAGAAGGTATACCCCAAAGCTGTAAATTTGGGAAGCATATTTTGAACTAAGGTGGTGAGGAGATGATTTTTGTAACTGTTGGTACTCATGAGCAGCCGTTCAATCGCCTGGTCGAGTATATAGATAGTCTGAAGAAAGATGGCACGATTACGGAAGAGGTTATCATCCAGACGGGTTACAGTACATATGAGCCGAAATATTGTAAATGGCAGAAGCTTTTTCCATACCAGGAAATGATAAAATTTGTGGGTGAAGCCAGAATCGTAATTACACATGGCGGTCCGTCCAGCTTTATTATGCCATTGCAGATAGGAAAGACGCCGATTGTGGTTCCCAGAAGGCATGAATTCAACGAGCATGTGAATGACCATCAGGTTTCGTTTTCAAAAGCTGTTGCGGAGCGGATGGGAACGATCATCGTGGCTGAGGATATGGATAAATTAGGAGAAACCATTACTAACTATGATGAAATCATAGGCGGAATGGAAAGCGGGTTAAAGAGTAATAATGAACTATTTAACGAAGAATTGGAAAAAATTGTAAATAAAATGTTTGAGGGCAGAAAGTGATGAGCAAGGTAGGAATTATGTCAATGCAGAGAATAGCAAATTACGGCTCATTTTTGCAGGCTTATGCATTGAAACAGCTCATTGAAGGTTTAGGACATAAAGTTGAATTTGTAGATTACCATATCGGGGCGCCTGTTATAAAGGATAACGCAGATAACGGAAATAAGTATGCTCGAAAGATTGAAAAAGGTCTTGAGATGTTTCGATATAAAGCACCTCTGTCACACAAACTCACATTTATTCAATACAAACAGTCTTTTGGAAAAAAGTATATGCCGCTTCTCGGAGTAACAAATGAAATGAATTATACACCGGAGCTGGACTGTTTAGTAATCGGAAGTGACGAGGTGTTTAATTGTATTCAAAAAAACAGTAATGTTGGATACTCTCCTGAATTGTTTGGCAAGGATAACAGGGCAAAGAAACTGATTACCTACGCCGCTTCTTTCGGGAATACAACAATAGAGAAACTTGATACACACAGGAAGAAAGATGAGGTTGGAGAATTACTCAGTAAGTTCAATGCACTTTCTGCCCGTGATATGAACACAGGGAAGATAATTGAGAGTTTAACGGGAAGAACTCCAGTCTATCATCTTGATCCGGTACTCACCTACGATTATATGAAATGCTGTGATCAGATACCTGATATAAATCCAACAGAAAAGTATTTGATCCTGTATGCTTACTCTGGAAGGATATCAGAGAAAGAAGCTGACTGGATTGCAGCGTATGCAAAAAAGAAAAAACTGAAAGTGTATGCGAACGGTGGAATTCAGAAGTGTGCCGACAGGTTTATAGATTGTTCACCTTTTGAAGCACTCGCTTATTTTAAGAATGCAGAAGAGGTTATCACCGATACATTCCACGGTAGCATTTTCTCAGTAATCACACACCGCAGATTTACTACATTGGTAAGGAATAGTGTGGGAAACAGTTATGGCAATGAAGAAAAGCTGACGGATCTGCTGGAGCGTCTTCAGCTCACTGACCGTATGACTGTGGGTATTACAAACGTTGAGAAGATCAACAGCAAGGCTGTGGATTATGGAGCGGTTGACTCTGTATTAAGACAGCATAGAGAGTACGCAGAAAAGTACCTGCGGGATAATATCGAATAAATGGGAGGAAACAGATATGTATACAGAATTAAAAACATATCAGCTCATAATAGCACTCCTTAAAAAGTACGGGATAAGCCATTGTGTACTTTCTGCGGGAAGCAGAAATGTCCCGTTTGTGCATTCTATAGAAGAAGATCCTTACTTCCATTGCTATTCTATAGTGGATGAGCGCAGTGCCGGTTACTTTGCGATGGGACTTGCACAGGAACTGAATGAGCCGGTGGTAATCTCCTGTACTTCTTCTACGGCTACATGTAACTACTGGCCTCCTGTTGCAGAGGCGTTTTATCAGGGAGTACCTATCGTTGTCCTTACCAGCGACCGTGATCCGGCTATGCTGGGGCAATGGGAAGACCAGATGATCAACCAGGTGGGGATGTATGACCGCCACGTTAGAAAGTCTGTAAACCTCCCTATCATCAATTCCAGAGATGACGAAATATTCTGCCAGAGGCTTGTTAATGAGGCTCTGTTAGAGCTTGACCATCGTGGTACAGGGCCGGTGCATATCAACGTGCCCATGAAGTCTTACAATAACTCATTCAATGTAAAGACCTTGCCTGATGTCACCAAGATTGATTGCCTTGGAATCAACGATGATGACGCTGTATGGGATAAGAAAATCGAGAAATTAAAAGCAGCAAGAAGAATTCTTGTTACCTGTGGCCAGAACAGCTATGTGAGTCCAAAGTTACAGGACGGAATTAGACAGTTTTTTGAGAAATACAATTCGGCAGTCGTGCTGGATTATATGGCAAACGTTGAATTGGAAGAAGGCATCAATACCACGGTCTGTATGGACGCACGGTATATCACGGACAAGAAAACGAAGGAACTTCTTCCGGATATTGTGATTTCCTTTGGCGGGAATATCTTCTCTGGAATAAAAGAGCAGTTCAGAAAATTTGCGGGTCAGTTTGAACACTGGCTGGTGCAGGAAGACGGACGGGTTGTTGATCTATATAAGAGTATAACAACGATTTTTGAGTGTAAACCAGAGTGTTTCTTTGAGTACTGTGACCGGCATGCATCCGGGAGTATGAATGACAGGAAATACTATGAGGAATTCAGAAACTATGCGGATTCTGTTATCGTTCCTGAGTTTGAATGGTCCCACGTTTATGCGATCAAGGAAGTAGTGGAGAGAATTCCGTCAGAATCTATCCTGCATCTGAGTATTAACGACAGCATTCGTATTACGAACTTTTTCAAGCTTCAACCAGGCATCAAGACATATGCAAACATCGGTACGCATGGAATTGACGGGTGCATGTCCTCTTTCCTAGGTCAGGCGGTAGTGTCGAATAAGCCCAGCTACCTGATTATTGGTGATCTTGCATTTTTCTACGACATGAATGCGGCAAGGCTAAGGCACATCGGAAACAATGTCCACATTCTCTTGATTAATAATGAGGGTGGCTCAGAGTTTTATTTTAACCGGATGTGGAAGAATGAAGCCAGTGACCTCCACACCACTGCAAGACATTTTACACAGGCAGAAGGATGGGTGAAATCCAATAATTTCATTTATCTCAGCGCCTATGACAAAGAGTCCCTGCAGAGCTGCATCAAGGAGTTTATGCGGAATGATCTGGATAAACCGGTGTTCTTAGAGGTGTTTACCGAGATGAAGCATGATGCGGATGTGATTTACGACTATTTTGACCAGAGCCGTCCCAGGGATCTGCAATCCGAAACCATCAGACGGAGCAAAGAACTGATAAAGTCAACAATCGGTCAGGAGAAGGCTCAGAAAATCGCCGGCTTCTTCAAAAAGTAGTCACGGTAAGGAGAAAGCAAATGTATACAGAATTAAAATCATACCAGATAATCATAGCTCTTTTGAAGAAATATGGAATCAGACATTGTGTTCTTTCAGCCGGGAGCCGTAATGTACCGTTTGTCCATTCCATCGAGGAGGATCCATTTTTCAAGTGTTACTCTGTGGTGGATGAGAGAAGCGCAGGGTATTTTGCGATGGGAATTGCACAGGAACTGAATGAGCCTGTGGTGATCTCCTGCACTTCGTCTACAGCAACCTGCAACTATTGGCCTGCAGTGGCGGCAGCATATTATCAGAATGTACCGCTTGTGATCCTGACCAGCGATCGAACCCCTGCGATGTTGAAACAGCGTGAGGATCAGATGATTGACCAGGTTGGGATGTTTGACAGACATGTAAGAAAATCGGTTAACCTTCCTATAGTGGATGACCAGGATAACTTTATTTTCTGCCAGCGTTTGGTTAATGAAGCACTGCTTGAACTGAACCACCATGGAACGGGGCCGGTACATATCAATGTGCCGATGAAGGCTTATAATAATTCCTTCAATGTAAAGAAACTTCCCGATGTGGTTTGGTTTGAAAGGCTGGATAAGCTGTCTGAAGAGGCTGTCTGGAATAAGAAAATAGAGAAGCTAAAGAAGGCAAAGAGAATCCTGATAGTTTGCGGCCAAATGAGTCATGTTTCAGACAAGCTGAGGAACAATCTGGACAGATTCTTTGAGAAATTTAACACATCCCTTACCATGGAGTATATGACGAATATTTATGCTGGGGATATGGGGAGTGGGGGGGGGGGGTAAATACCTCTCTGTGCTTTGATACACGCTATATAACTGAGAAGAAGTTTGCCGTGTTTGTTCCTGATATCGTCATATCCTATGCCGGGAATATCATGTCCGGTGTTAAGGATATGCTGAGAAAATATGCTGGCAAGTACGAGCATTGGCTTATACAGGAAGATGGAATGGTCGTAGATCTGTTTAAGAGTATAACAACGATTTTTGAGTGTAAAGCAGAATACTTTTTTGAGAGATGTGTAGAGAATGCTGATGATAGGCAGAAGAATGATCTGGCTTATCACAACGCAATCAAAGAATATGCTGAATCTGTGATATACCTGGATTTCGTTTATTCCAATGTATGGGCCATCAAAAATGTTGTGGAGAAAGTTCCTTCCGGTTCCATACTCCATCTGAGTATAAATGATGCGATCCGGATCACCAATTACTTTAAATTGCAGGATAAGGTAAAGGTATATGCCAATATTGGAACACATGGTATAGATGGCTGTATGTCCTCCCTACTTGGGCAGGCGGCAGTTACGGATGAGCTTTGCTTCCTGGTAATAGGAGATCTTGCGTTTTTTTATGATATGAACGCTTTGGGAATAAATGAAATAGGCAGTAATGTCAGGATCCTTCTTTTAAACAATCGTGGCGGAGAAGAATTCTACTACAATCAGGTGTGGAAAAACGAAGCCAGCGACCTGCATACAACTGCAAGACATAATACAGATGCGGCAAGCTGGGTGATCACAGCAGGATTACAATATCTGCCGATAACAGATAAAGCCTCATTTGAAAAGGCCCTTCCAATCTTCATGGATGAAAAAAATGAGCGTCCGGTATTGATGGAAGTATTCACGGAGATGAAACACGATTCGGATGTCATATATGAATTCTATGACCTGAGCAGACCTAGGGATATTAAGTCGGAGACCATAAGAAGAAGCAAGGAGCTTATTAAGGCGACCATAGGTCAGGAGAAGGCACAGAAGATAGCCGGTATATTTAAAAAGTGAGGAGTTAAGTTGTGGGTTATAAAAGAGTAATCAGGAAAATCGCAAAGTTTATATTAGCATCTCAACCGGAATTTTTTGTCCAGGTAAATGTGGGACAGATCCAGTTTGGACACACACTCCAAGATAAGAAGATCGTGGTCACAGGCGGCGGTAGCGGTCTTGGCTATGCTATGGCAAAGAAGTTTGTCTCGGAGGGAGCGGAGGTTCTTATCTCAGGGAGAAATGAGGAGAAGCTTAGTGCTGCCGTCAAAAAGCTGGGTGAACGTGCGAAGTACATAGTTGCTGATGTGTGCGATGTCGAGCACAGCTTAGAGTTTCTGGAAAAGGCGAAAAAGCTGCTGGGCGGACGCATCGATTGTCTGGTGAGCAATGCCGGCGTATCCTTGCATGAAAATATCTATACGAATGTGACGGTACAAGGGTTTGACAAGCAGTTCAACACAAAGTTCCGGGCAGGTTACTTTCTGGGCAAGGCATTTCTTGAGATGAAGACAAAAGAAAAAGCCAAGGGATTACTGAACTCACAATTACTTTACATTACGTCCGAAACCGGGGATCAGGTATATGACATACCATATGGAATGACCAATGCAGCTTTGAACAGTCTGGTGGGAGCATTCTCCAGGCGCGTATATAAGGAAGGGATCCAGGTTAATGCCATTGCACCCGGTGTAACGTTGACTGAAATGACAAGAGATTACGCAGAGTCAAGCGATGGAAACTTATATAGAGACTGCGCTTCCGGTAGGACTTTTGTGCCGGAGGAAGTTGCAGAAGTAGCTTGTTTCCTTTTGAGCGATGCATCGAGATGTATCTCAGGCGAGATTATACATTGCAATGCGGGGAATCATTTGAAAGCTTTTTGGGATGAGAGTAAATAAAAGCAAAGGTGTGGTAAGTATGTTAGTTTCTATTATTGTACCCGTTTATAAAGGAAATCAATATATTGATGGCATTATCGAAATGGCAGAAAATAACCAAATAAAACTTCAAACATTAGGAATAGATGGAAAAATTGAATTAATTTTTATAAATGATTTCCCAGAGATTGAAATTAAATCCTCCAAACTCTCTGAAAGCAGAACAATTGAAATGTGTGTCTATAATAATACCCGAAATGAAGGTATTCACAAGTCACGCATAAATGGTTTAAAACACTCCAAGGGAAAATATATACTTTTTTTGGATCAAGATGATTTGATTTCTGATAAATGTATAGCATCTCAATTACAATCTATAAAAGAAGCAGATATTGTTATTGGAAATGGATATAAAGCTACCGGTGATTGTAAAAAACTGATATACCGAAATATAAAAAAACAAAAACTTGCAGCTTCGGTAAAAACATATTTATACGCAGCCAACCAAATTGTTTCACCAGGACATTGTTTGATTTTAAAAACTGCTATTCCTCAAGAGTGGTTTTCGCATATTGTTAAAGTTAATGGTGGAGATGATTTGTTTTTGTGGTTATTGATGTTTGCATATGGTAAAAAGGTAATTATTAATTCAGAACTCATATACACTCATATGGACACGGGCACAAATGTTTCTGGAAGCACTATTGCTATGATAAATACGGCGAAAAACGTAATCACTTTATCTAGAAAATGCGAATCCATTCCCTCAAAATGGGTTGATATATATGAAAGAAGAATTCAATTAACGGAAAGTCTTGTGGGAAGACAAAGAATAAAAAAACTATTTGCTATTATTAAAAATATGGATTTATGTGTCTATAAGTTGTTTGCATACTGCAGATAATTTTTATAGAAAATTAGAAGGTAACCACATGAAAGGAATTATTTTAGCCGGCGGGTCTGGTACACGCCTATATCCGCTTATGAAAGTAACGTCAAAGCAGTTACTTTCCGATTTATGACAAACCGATGATTTATTACCCGATGTCTGTACTTATGAACGCAGGTATCAGGGATATCCTCATCATCTCCACACCACAGGATACGCCTCGGCTCAAATATCTTCTTGGTGATGGGCATCAGTTTGGTGTCAATCTCACCTATGCTGTACAGCCAAGTCCTGACGGTCTGGCGCAGGCGTTTATTATTGGAGCCGACTTTATCGGCAATGATACTGTGGTTATGGTACTGGGTGACAACATCTTCGCCGGACACGGCCTTAAGAAGAGACTGAAAGCGGCTGTGGAGAATGCAGAAACAGGTAAGGGCACTACAGTCTTTGGATATTATGTAGACGACCCGGAGCGGTTCGGAATCGTGGAGTTCGACAAGAACGGAAAGGCTATATCAATAGAAGAAAAAACCGCAAAACCGGAGAGCAACTACTGTGTAACAGGTCTGTATTTCTATGATAACCGTGTGGTCTATTTTGCGAAAAATCTGAAGCCCTCTGTCCGCGGAGAACTGGAAGTTACAAACCTTAATCGCATTTATTTGGAGAATGGAATTCTTAACGTAGAGCTGCTCGGTCAGGGTTTTACTTGGCTTGATACCGGCACGCATGAGAGCCTTGTAGATGCCACCAACTATGTGAAAACCACAGAGCAGCATCAGTACAGGAAGATTACCTATCTCAACGGTTGGATCAGCCGTAAGGATATTCTGGCTGTATACGAGGTATTGAAGAAGAACCAGTACGGTCAGTATTTGAAGGACATACTGGATGGTAAGTACCTGGATGTGCTGCATTAAAGGCCATCCATCCATTCTACCACAGTAGGTGGAGACGGACTGTATAGAAGTGTGAGGAGAGAATTATGTTGGATTCCTTCGCAGTATAGATGAGTTTGAACTGATAGATGGTGTAGCAGACGCGATATGAAAGATAAATGAATCAGGATATCTTGCTGTTGTGACGAATCAGCCAGTGATAGAGCGTGGCAAGGTTACAGTAGAAGAGCTGGAAGAGATTAACAATAAGATGGAAACACTGCTTGGGGCCAAAGGAGCATATTTAGATGCTATATTACTGCCCTCATCATCCACACAAAGGATATGAAGCGAGGTTCGTGAGTTAAAAATAGATTGTGAATGCTGCAAACCAAATCCTGGAATACTGCCAAGATACGACTGTAAATAAATTGCTAGATTTTACAAATTTTATACTATAAAGCGATAAAGGAGCGAAGGATATGAATCTGAAGACTTTAGAAGCTCGTGTGGAGAAAAACGTTGATGTGTTCTTGGGCATTTCTACCTCTGGTAATAGCAAAAACGTATTAAGCGCCACAGTTGTTGCTATGGCCCTGGGATTAAAGTGGTTGGATTAATTGGTGGAGTAGGCGGTGAGCTTGCAAAAGTGGCAGATGTTGCTGTAATTGTATCGGAAAAGCGTAACTACATGATACAAGAATTGCACCTACCAATACACCATTGTTGATGTCTTATGTTAGAAGAGAAGTTTTTTGGGAAATAAATTTAACTCGGTACCTAAAAACATAGTACTTGAAGTACTCGAACTATATGTTGTGGTACATAAAGTTATACTTTTTTCCCTTGAGTGCCCTTGATTTGGGCGAATATAGCCTGTCAAAGGCGAAGCTGCGTAGCACCCTTTACAGGACATATGAGGTCAAATACCTACATCTAGGGAAGAAGGAACAGTTAGAGTACGGTGTACTCGAAGTAAAAGTGTCGTGTTTACTGGCTTTGCGGCTGGTATACACGAGTTATTGAATGGAGGATATAACAGTATGAAACGTAAAATTTTATATATTTCTATGTGTTTGCCATTTGACAAGGCGTTTCATGCTGGAGGTAAAACATTCAATTATTATATTAATTCTTTTGCAAACGATGATAGCAATGAGGTCACCTTAATAGCCAAGGTACTACCTGATGAAGAAAAGTATATTGATACTGTAAATAAAAGAATTAAACTTTTCACGGTAAGTGCACATAAAAGTGGTGTAAAAAAATATTTAGCATATGCAAAGAGCATAAACTCAAAATTTAATCCGCTTTATAGATACGGTAATACGTTGACCTATGATATATATACCCAAATCGAAAAAAGACTAAGAAAACTGGAAATAGAAGGATATGAACCAGATATTGTGATTCTTGAATGGACTCAAATGCTACTATTTATCGACTGTGTAAAAAAAAATTTTCCAAGAGCAAAGTATGTTGCCTCGGAGCATGATGTAACCTTTCTAGGAAAAGAAAGGAGGTATAGAGCAGCGAAGGGCATATGGAATAAAACAATTAGAGGATTATCCTATAAAAATATGATGAGTAGAGAGCTTACAGCTATTGATGGATGTGATTTAGTTGTCACGCATAACCAGAAAGATAAGAAATTGTTGCTGGACCACGGCATCGATATAAAAAAATTGGATGTAATAGCACCATACTACGAACCATTAAAATCAATAATTCCAAGTGAATCTGCAAGGGATATTGTCTTTTATGGTGCAATGAATCGTTTAGAGAATTACAGTGCCGCACTATGGTTTATTGATAACGTAATGCCTCTATTGGATAATATAGACATAAGATTTGTTGTCGTAGGAAATAAACCGCCAATAGAGTTACAAAATAGAAAAAATGAAAGGGTGTTAGTAACTGGGTTTGTTGAAGATGTCTCGGTCTATTTTGAGCAAGCGGTATGTCTTGTTGCGCCATTGTTTCTAGGCGCAGGGATAAAGGTGAAGATTCTCGAAGCATTAACGGCAGGCCTTGTTACACTAACAAATGACATTGGAATAGAAGGCATTGGTGCTGTTGATGGAAGAGATTATATTCATTGTAATACGCCAGACGAATACTCAAGACATATTATTGAATTGAAAAATGATATAATTTTACGGAAAAAGATTTCCGGAAATGCAAGAAAATTAATCTGCCAAAATTATGACTTAAAAAAATCGTTTATAAATTATAGCAATAAGATATATAGGCTATAATGCGGAGGTTGTTATGAAAATTATAGCGTATTATTTGCCACAGTTTCATGAGATAGAAGAAAACAATAAATGGTGGGGGCAAGGATTTACAGAGTGGGTAAATGTGAAAAAAGGGAAACCCTTATATAAAGGGCATTATCAACCAAAAGAACCATGTATTGGATACTATTGCTTGGAAGATAGAACGACGATGGAAATTCAAGCGAGGCTTGCCAATGAAAATGGGATATACGGAATGGCATTTTATCATTATTGGTTTGAAGGGAAATTGTTATTAGAAAAGCCGATACAAAATTTACTGAAATGGAAAGATATACCGATGCATTATATGTTCTTCTGGGCAAACCATGATTGGATAAGAAGTTGGAATGGAACAAAGGAATTACTGATAAGACAAACATATGGTAGAGAGCATGACTGGGAAGAACATTTTAAATTTATGCTTCCGTATCTAAAAGATCAAAGGTACATAAGAATAGATGGTATGCCTGCGATAGGAATATATGCGCTATCCCAGATACCTGATGGCTCTGAAATGATTGCTTATTGGAATGAATTAGCTCGTGAAAGGGGTCTAGATGGTATATATGTTGTAGAAACGAAGATGACACCGAAAAGCGAAACTGAACAGCCAAAGGGGAATGCTATCACTTTGCGGCAGCCAAACATCGCGCAGTATAATTCGCTTAGAGTATATGAAAAGGTTAAGAAAAATCCAAAAATCCAAAAATTCATTCCTTGGTTATATCCGGCAAAAATCGATTATGATAGGGTTATGAAGGAATTAATTTCTTATTCAGAAGAATATAAAGCAAGCGTGGATTTAATTTATGGTTTTTTTGTAGGGTGGGACAACACGTGTAGACATGGCAAAAGAGGATTTGTTATAAAGGGACAAACTCCAGAAAAATTTAAGGGTTATCTAGAACGGCTCAAACAAATATGCGATAAGACGGGTAATGAATTTGTACTATTAAATGCATGGAATGAATGGGGAGAGGGAATGTATCTTGAACCGGATTGCAGAGATGGTATGGCATATTTAAAAGCTATACGAGAGGTGCAGATGGGAGGAGAAGTTATTGAATAGTGGTTTGCGTATAAATAACACAAGATGGATTATTACTACTACCTCGGTATTAGCGCTTTTCTGTTTTTTATATACCATCACACCTGACTGCTTTAGTATTGGTCTTTCTGGAGTTAGCTGGTTATATATAATCTTGTGCTTTGTTTTTTTCAGCATCAGAAGAGGTACTTTGCGGAAGCCATTATATTTTGATGGTTGTTTCATTTATTCATTAATTAGTATTATACTTCAAACCATTCATGGTGAGTATGCCTCTGCATTTTGGACTGGAGTTTCACTCTTGCTAGTACCCTGCATATTTGTTTCGGAAGTGAAAGACAAAAAGGTTTTTTTTAAGCTAATAGATTGTGTTATTTATTCTGGCATGATCGTATGCTTTTTGGGTATTGCTGAAGCTTTAACGGGCTTTAACATATTTTACTCGATTTTAAATACAGTTGGAGCCGTTGCAAACTATAATTCTGCAAGGTTGGGCATGGTGCGAATCATCGGTTTTACTTCTCATGCCATTTCTTATGCAGCGTATATTATGTTCTTACTTTCTATGGTTATATATAGAATAAGACAAATTAGTAGCCGTAGGAAGAAAAGAAGTTATTCTATTGTTTACATAACTGCAGTTGTTAACGCTGTATTGACATTATCAAGGTCGGCCATTATGGCAATCATCCTTTGCCAGTTGTTATTACTATTGAAGTTAGGCGTACAGAAAACTGTAAAAAAAGTATTAGTTACGATATGTGTAACACTTGCACTGTCGCTAATCATTCAAATTATGGTTCCTGATTTTGATTTTATAAGTCAATTTTTCTTGATGATGATAGGTGTTTTTAACAAATCGGTAAGTAATATTATTACAGATGCTGTTGGTGCTAATGCAAATGGCATAGGCGAACGGCTATTGTTATACAAGTGGGTATGGGATAGTATGGAAGGCAGTATGATAGTCGGGCACGGCGGAGGAACTGCGTTCGCATATAATTACACCATTAGTGGAGATATCTGGAATTTAACTCATACAAAAGAAAGCATAGAGGTGCAATACTTATATCAGCTTTATCATTATGGAATGATAGGTATGCTATCTCAGATTATAATGTATATAAGTTTATTGATTGCAGGGATTAAGAGTTATAGGAAAAGCAAAAAATCTTGTGAAGGAAAACTAACCTTTGATTATGTGTTTTTGGTCACGTTGGCGGTTTATTTTTTGCTCTTCTTTGCAGTGAACCAAGCGACTGAAAGATATATATTCAATATGTTCCTTTACTTGTTTTTTGCGTACAGCACAAATAGATTGTTCGTAGAAAATGAAGGATTGAAATAAATGCAGAGGAGATCTAATACATGAGGATTGGACTACTTGGATTTTGTTTTCAAGATGAAAATAAAGGCTGTGAAGCACTGACGTATTCTTTTATAAACATGCTGAGAGAAAATCTTGATGATTTGGAAATTTACAATCTGAGCGAAAATAGATTAGGAGAAATACCAATAAATTTTCCATCAATAAAGTTTTTTCATCACAGATTGAGAATTAAAAAGCCGATAGATACGATAAATTTCTTGAACGAATTGGATTGGGTTTATGATATTACTTACGGCGATGGGTTTTCCGATATCTATAATTCAAGATTTGTGTTAATGACTACATTACAAAAACTATTTGTGGTAAAATCTAAGACTCCTTTGGTACTTTTGCCACAAACATATGGGCCATTTAAAAATAGACTGTTAGAGCGGTTCGCTTCGTACGTTATAAAAAAATCCCAAGTAGTATATGTAAGAGACCGATTGTCCAAGGAATACGTCAAAAAGATTTCGGGAGTCAAGGCTGTAGAAACAACAGATTTAGCATTCGCTTTACCTTATGAAAGGATTGATTTTGAAACAACCAAAATCAAGGTTGGGATCAATGTTTCCGGGCTATTATGGAATGGCGGATTTGATGGTAATAAGAATCAATTTGGTCTCACTGTATCCTATCGTGATTATATTGAAGAACTATTAAAATACCTACTATCTGATGATAAATACGAAGTTTATATAATCCCTCATGTGCTTGAATTGTATGAGAGTTCACATGATGGAGATATTGAAGTATGTAAACATATAAAAGAAAAATATAGTATTAGATATATGTGCGAAAACAAAACCAGTTCGATTGATATAAAGTCATATATTGCAGGAATGGATATTTTTATTGGTGCAAGAATGCATTCTACAATTGCGGCTTTCTCTTCTGGTGTAGCAACAATTCCTTTTTCATACAGCCGCAAGTTTGAAGGTCTGTATGGAGACTTAGATTATCCTTTTTTGATTTATGGAAAAAGTGATACAACGGAAGAAGCAATCAAAAAAACTATTAAATATATCAAGGAATACGATAAGCTTCTTGAAGCAAGCAAAGTATCTATGCAATATGTTAAAGAGATGCTGAAGAAAATACAAATATTACATGTTAAATAATGGCTGTTCGGAAGCCTTTAGAAGTGATATGTAAATATGAATATATCAAAATATATAGTTGGAGCGGTTGAGGTCTATGCCATGGTTTAGTTCTTCATTACAAAGATCAAGATAAGTTTGAACTGTGGGGGAAGATATGATACCGTGAATTATAGTTTAATCCAAAAATTTGGAGATACAGCATAAAATGAAGGAGGGAAAATAGCGTGTTTAAGAGGCTACTTACAAAATTTCATACAGCATCTCCGGCAGTAAAGGCATCTATGGCAATGCTATTTGCTAATGTCATTTTGAAAGGGTTCTCTTTTTTAAGTGGTCCTATTTTTACTAGATTAATGCCGACAGAGCAATATGGATTGGTTTCTACTTTTACTTCATGGCAAAGTTTATTATCTGTTTTTTTTACTCTAAATTTGTCTCAAGGTGTTTATAATAATGGAATGCTAGATTATAAAGATCACAGAAATGAATTTCAATTTTCGCTTTATGCAATAACTTCTATTATAACAATATCTCTATTTATAGTTTTTTGCTGTTTTACAGATCAAATTGTTTTAATTCTAGAATTACCTATTCAGTATATTGTTATAATGTTTATCTATTTTCTGTTTATACCTGCCTATCAATTCTGGGTTGGTAGACAACGCTATGAATATAAATATAAAGCTTTAGTATGTATAACGATTTCCATTGCTTTTTTTTCACTTGGGTTTGGAATTATTGCTGTATTATTATCTGATGTTTCAAATGTTGCAATGACTCGAATTATAACTATGGAAGGTGTCAATATAGTTGTTGGAATCTTCTTTTCTATACTTTTAGCCGTTAAAGCGAAATTTAAAATTCGATTAGAATACTGTAAGTATGCTTTGAAATTCAATATCCCTCTGATTCCTCATTATCTTTCAATGTATGTGCTGTCCAGTTCTGATAGAATAATGATTTCCAGAATGGTGAATCATACAGCTACCGCAATATATTCTGTAGCATATACTGTTGCTTCCGTAATAAGTATAGTATGGCAATCTATCGAATCATCATTGTCACCTTGGATATATGAAAAATTAAGTACCAATAATAAACAATCTGTACGAAGTCTTACTACAAAGAGCATTATGTTGTTTGCTTTTCTATGCCTGTTTTGTACTTTGTTTGCTCCGGAAATAATGACAATTTTAGCTCCAAAAGAATATTCTTTGGGAATTTATGTCATACCGCCGGTTGCTGCCGGAGTATATTTTACAGCTATTTACAGTCTCTATATGAGAATCGAACTATTTTATAAACAGACAAATTTCGCTGCTGTAGCTACGGGAGTTGCTGCATTAAGCAACATTATATTAAATTATGTTTGTATAACTATTTTTGGATTTGTAGCGGCAGCTTATACTACTCTAACATGTTACGGCATGCTTTCCTTACTTCACTATATTAATATTAAGAAAAAGGGATATTCAGATATATTTAATAATAAAATGATTCTGTCTATATCCTTTTCGGTGATAATATTATCAGTTGTAATATCACTTCTATATTCGTTTTCTATAATACGTTATTTTGTCATACTTGTGATAATTATTAGCGCTATTTATAAACGTAATATGATTTTTGATATTGTCAGATTTCACGAATGATTTGCCGCAATAAACCTGAGAAAAACCTATGCTGATTTTGGTATAATCAATAACCACGATGCAGGCAAATGTTATATTTTCTGTGCTAATGTATACCTGGATACTATTTATCACCACTAAGAATTGAGTCTTTATAGATCTTCAAGCTGTTTACCAATGCAAACGAAATTGAAAAAAATTTATTTTACTAATCAAATAAAATAGTTAAATATTACATAAAAATATATTTTTCTTTTCTAAAAAGAAATCATACAATAACCTGAAGGTGCAGTGTTTATGATGTCATTAATCATGTGTTTGAATATCTAGATGGAGTTTCTTATGAGACGCACAATTATTGCATCGAAATATTAGATAATGTATTTATTGGAGGAAATACTACTATAGCCGGAAATGTTTCAATTGGGCCTAATGCTATAATTGCTGCTAGGTCTGTAGTTACTGAGGATGTACCTAAAGATGTTATTATCGCCGGAAATCCTGGGAAGATTGTTGGGTCTTTCGATGAATTACATAAAAAAGAGCTGAGTTACATGGAAATAAACCATTTTTTAATGTCGACTTTGATAGTGTTTTTTTGTGAGGGGTGGGTGGGTAT
>ERZ1036407.19-NODE-19-length-197837-cov-38.542628_pt1 | contig 197837 bp, 226 predicted proteins | sample MGYA00514217_ERZ1036407 | MGnify/ENA primary metagenome ERZ1036407 (study PRJEB33795, sample SAMN09464943) | human gut metagenome | host: Homo sapiens | place: USA: Stanford, California | collected 2016-11 | study: EMG produced TPA metagenomics assembly of the... | reverse complement strand
TCTTAGTATTGAGCACACTAACATTCTCTTTCAGCTCGTTTGTTATCGCCGTGATTTTAGGTCCCACATCCGCTGCCAGGACCTGCTGCGCGTTGACGCTGTCCAACACATGGCACAACATGCTTTTTTCTATCATCTTGTTTGCCAGCCGCTCCAAGAATGCATCATTGTTAATCAGTTTCTCGAATAGGGCATTGTATACATTTGCGTGGACCGGGTCTGAGGTTTCCAGCTTCCTCAACTCCCGGATGAGCGCCGCCTGGTCTTCATCTATCTCAAAATTCGCCATCTTCTCTGCCTCCTAAAAGATATCATCAAACGCAAAGGTCATCTCTTCGTCATCATCCTTGTTCTTGTCCGAACAGGTGCGTATCATCACCAGGTCACCCTCCGCATCACACAACGCCATCTCATTGATGGCCGTGTTGGCCAGCTCCTCCCTGGATAAGGTACAGATATACCGGAAGTTGGTGTCCGTCACCTGCTCGATGCTGCTCAGGTCTTTCCGTAACAGCTCGTTTTTCAAGGTGTTGTCATTCTCTGACGGCGTACCATCCGCACCGTTCCCAAATGCCATCTGTGTGACTGCCGGCAATGCCTTGATGCCCGCCCTAGCCTTCAGTATCTTGTTCTTACTCAACTTGGTTATCGTGGTTGTACTTGCCATCAGATTTCCTCCTCTATGACTTGCGCATCCATATGTTTGGCTCCATCATTGTACGTGCTCCCATCATGGATTCTCCAGTGATGCCAGGTTGTACATGTCAGCCTTCCCTTCTCCCTCTCCTCCATCCGGCTGCGTATGTGCAGATAGGGCAGGTGGTTTCCAATCACATTGTCATGATGGATGCTTCCATCGTTGTTGTGCTCCCCGTTCAGGATGTTATTGTTGTACCAGCGTACCTCCGCCCGTATCAGGATGTTATGAGGGCGGATGCATTCTTCCAGTCTTGCATCCTGAATCCGGTACAGGAAACGGTAACGATCCAGTCCGCTTACCTTCTTTACCCGCCGCACCTCCCGGCGGATGATATCATGGCCGATGTCAAAGGAGTCATCTATATCCCGGGACAGGATGACATAAAATTCCGCCCAGTGCTCCCGGCTGCCCTCCAGTTCATACGCCGGCACCATCTCCACATCGGTAAATCCCAGGGACCGCACCGCCTGGAGCGTGCCCACCTCCGTCCCGCCAAGCCGGCAGGTGTCTGCATACATCATCAGCCGTACCCGGAAGTTTTCCCAGGTCTCGCCCTCGTAGCGCGTCAGTTTCCGGTCCAGGCCATGCTCCGGAAGCATCCGTGGACTGGCTGTCCTTACCATGCCTTCCTCCCGTGCCCGCCGGAGCATGGTCTTGTTTTCATCGAACAGCCGCCCGGTCACTTTGAAATAGATATACCACTGGTTCCTGGCCTTCCTTGCCTGTTTGAAGGGCGTGGACAGCAGATAATACATATATTCCCCGAATGTCTCCAGCATGGCGTCCCTCCTATGTGTTCCTTACCTTGACCGTGATACTCCCCAGCATGACCACATTCCCGGCCGTCAGCTCCACGTCCACTGCGGGGGCCGTGAATACGGTCTTACGGTAGTCCGGTATGCTCTGGCGGAGCACATACCGGATGTCATCCTGTAAGAATAAGTTGAAGTCCGTCCGGTTGGAAAGAGACATGGCCCCTGCTATCAGGGACCGGGCCGTTTCCTCCACATCCGTCACCCCTGCCCCCTGTTTGAGGTACAGGGTGATGTCCACATCCTGATAGGTGATGGTTCCGGACTTTGCCAGGTAGTCCTCGTAATTATCCTTCAGCTGGTCCGCCGCCGCCTGGGCCTTGCGCACCAGCTCCTCGCTGGCTTCCCCCGCCGTCCCCACCACAATCACATCCACCGTTCCCTGCCCCCTTGGATGCTGGTCATCAATGTAGGCGCACATCACACCCGGGATGGCCTCCACGGCTGCCTTCAGCTTGGCCGATGTGGTATTGGTGGACAGTTCCTCCCAGCTGGACAGGGTCCGGCTGCGTAAGCCGGCTTCGCTCTCTTCATCTGCCCCCTCGGAATATATCCATCCCTGCCGGTTCGTGACCTGCGACACGCCCTCCATATATAACATGCTTACCCTTATCTGGTCCTCACTCACATTGTAGCGCGCTCCGGCCGCTTCCGCCTCCACCAGCACGCTGCCCTCCGCCTGGCCCGCCTGTATCACTGTATCCTCTAACGCGTAGTAGACCAGCTCATCCCCATTGATGTCCGGGGCCGTCTTAAACATGTGCCCCTTCGTTATGATCAGGGCCTGCCCGTAATCAGACCGGATAAGTGTCACATATCCCTGGGTCCGGGTCGCCGCCTTTCGAAACTTGGAAAAGTCCGCGGCCTTCAGTTCCAGCCACCTGCCTTCCGCATGCCTCAGGAACTGATTATTCAGGATGGTCCGCGCCAGCCGGAGCAGCTCGATGTGTATCTGCACGCAGATACGTGTCAGCCAGTAAAAGACGCCGCCACTGCCCCACTTGGTGATGGTAAACCCTTCCGCCGCCAGCTCCTCCTTCAGCTCCTGCATCTTTGCATCGGCATCCGGTACCGGTATGATTTCATCCAGAATGCTTTCATCAATCAACGAGTTTCACCTCCGCCCCGTCCAGTTCCAGATTCATCTGGTAGGACACATCCTCATTTGCAATCTTAAATCCCACATGGATGTTCACTATGTCATCCTCCATCCGGGACACGCCAACCTCAATGCTGTGCGGGTTGATTTCCTCCCGTTTCTTTAACTTTTCCGTGACCCGGTTCTTTATCTGCAGCTCCTCCAGTTCGCCTATCTCCCGGTGGCAGAAATCCAACAGCGACCATCCGTAATCGGAATCAAAAAAACATTCCCCCTCCATGGTCAGGGCCTCCAGGCGGATGTCCTGCAGGAAACAGTCCAGGCCGCCCGCCAGTGCTTCCTCTCCCGATGCCAGGGGGACCGGCTGCCCGGCATCGTCTAACATCAGGTCCGTTGCCGTCAGTATCATAAGCATCTCCCCAGGATGTACGGCCGGCACTGCCCATATAAAAGCCCGACTGCCACTACATCCCCTTTCTTCAGGACCTGCTCCGTCCTTATATAAGGAATCGCGGGAAAGGCTTCATCCGTCTCCCCGTTTTCCTTCAGCAACCGCAGCGTCACATACGATGCCCCATCCTTCACGGTCCCTTCCATCACCTTTGCCTGGCACAGGGCCGGATGGCGTATATGCGGATAGTCTGTCCCTATGGTCTCATTCACCGTCAGTTTGACAAATTCGTCAAGAAAACCGGCCATTTTGAATCCCCTTCCTTCCAACTAAAATGATACATACATCCTCACGCTTCCCGTTTCATCCGCCTTCACCCGGACCGAGGTCACAAGGGCCTCCCCGTCAAACTTCCGGTGTCTTATCCGGATACGCTCTCCCTGGTGAATCCACGGGACCCCGATGGTCTTGATTTCGTTACCGCCGTTCCATTGGTTGAAGGAAAGGATGTTCTTCCCTTCCTCCAGTACATAGATAAGCGTCTGCTCTTCCCCGGTCCCCCAGAAAAACCGGCCGGACCGGAAATAAAAGGATGCCTCCAGGCCCCAGACCCGGCCCACCTCCTGGATAAGCTCCGCCACATTCATGCGCGGGACCGGGACCACATCCTTTTTGGAGTACATGGTATCGGACAGGCGGTAATCCGCAATCCCGGCCCTTCCAAGGCCGAACCGGATGATATCCTGCGGACAGCAGTCCAGGAAGGTCTCCTTTACGTAGGTCCGTTTCAGGAACAGTGTATCGTCCAGTATCCGGTAAGGCCCCAATGCCTGGCCGTCCTCCATGTATCCGGTTAAGAGCGTGTCATATTCCCCATCATAGCCCAGTTCCACCTGAGCCGGGGCCATGGATGCAAGGTCCAAGAGCCCGGCATAACCGGGGTCATATTCCAAGGTGGCCCAGCTGCACTGCTCCCTCCGGCTGGAATGACATTCCACACGGATTCCCTGCGTGAATACCTGGTCCCCAACGGTTATCCGGAACCGTGGTGTAATCAGTTTCCGTTCTGCCATGCTGCCTCCTATGTATCCCGGGCCGGGCTCTCCGATGTCTTATCCTTAATCCTGGGGGCCTGACCTCTCTGTGTGTTCAGATATTCCTGGTAGTCGCTACTGATTCCCTGGGCTTGTGACATCCCTGCCTTGCTGCCGGAGGATGAGGTTTTACTGCTCCCCGCCGCCTGGGTCTGCACGGTAACCGGCAGGTACTCCCAAAATTCCAGTGCTGCCTCCCCATAACTGTTCTCTGTCTTCTTGGACAGGTCGATTCCTTTAAAATACACCCTGCTCAGACCGCAGGCCGCGGCCTGGCTGTTCACCACCGGCAGCGGTATGGCGGTCGTCTGCCCTGGCGGCTTAAACAGTAGCTGGATGGTCTGCACCATACTCTCAACACTTTCCCCGGCACTGGGTTCCAGCAGTAGGTCCACATTCATCTTCAGTGGTTCGTACCCATTAGGCTGGTAACCCAGGGTCACGTTGTTGTCATCCGTCACCGCGTCAATCACGGCGGCCCCGGTTATCTCCAGCTTCTTTACGAGGCCCGGGACGGCCACCCCCGCCACCAGCATGGATGTATCCTTTATGTACAGCATTCTTCCTTCCTCCCAGCCGCTTTCTATGCAGGCGTGACCGATACGTTCCCGTTGGTCTTTTCCTTGATGTCGTCAATCAGCTTGAATAAGAGCGGCAGGTCCTTCAGCCGTTCCAGGGACACATGCAGCTCCAGGCGTTGGATGACGGTCCCGCCTCCCTGCTGCCTCTGGCTCCATATGTTTCCCTGGCCGGACGGTTTCCTTTCTTCCTTCCCTCCGGTCAACAGCCTGGCAAAAGCCGCGCCTCCTTCCTGGTTTTCATCCCTCAGTGCCTGGAATGCGTCCCTCGCCGTATCCGCCGGCAGGGAAGCCGTCTGGCTCATGCCGGTATGGATGGTCTCAAACACACGCCGGCCGGACAGGGTAAGCTGGGACAGGGGTCCCTCCTTCGCATCGGAAAAGGGCAGCATCTGCCGGATTCTGGACAGAGCCCCCTTCACCGCCTCCACCGGCTTGTTCACGGCGGAACGGATTCCTTCGGTAAAGGTCTCCATTATCTTGACACCAGACTGTTTGAACAGACCTACAGCCCCATCCACCACACCACGGACCTTTGCCAGGCCCTGGCTCCACAGCTCCTTAATGCCGTTCAGCTTTCCTCCCGTCAATGTATTCAGGAAATCAAAACCTGCCGTATAGTAGCCCTTGACACCTTCTACAGCAGCCGCTGCAATCCCACGTATACCTCCGCCATTCTGCTCATAGGCATTTTTCATGTTATCCAGCTTCTGTTTGACAGTCCCGACAGCAGCTCCCATCACGTTGCCCATTACATTCCGGACCGCCTCCATTCGGCTTCTGACAGCCCCGCGGACCCGGTTAAACACATTGGATACCGTGGAGACAATCGCGCCGCCAATGTTGAAGAAGAAGTCCTTCATGGCCTGCAGGCCCGCCCGTACTTTCTCCACACAGGCATTCCAGACGTTCTGGATGAAGGCGGATACCTTATCCCAGTTCTTCCAGAGCAGGATAAGCCCGGCCGTCAGGGCCGCAATTCCGATGACAATCCAGGTCACCGGATTGGCTAACAGGGCCGTTGTGAAGCCCCACACACTGGATATCAGGCCCGGAAGGGCCGCAGCTGCCGAAGCAATCCCCTGCCGGACCATGTTGAGCAGGCCGGCCCCCATGGCCTTGATTCCATCCGCGGCGTACATCCCGTAAATCCGCAGGGTCTCAAAGCCGCTTTTTAAGCCGCCCACCATGCCAATGGTCCGTGTTATCGCCGTCCCGAAGATGCCGATGATAGAGGTCACACTCCCCGTCACGGTCAGGAACATGCCGAGGAACAGGACCGCATTTAGGATGCCGGTTGCAAGCCCCTGGTTCTCCGCAATCCATTCGGACGCCTTCCCCACGGCCTGCCCCGCCTTCCCAATCCAGTCATTCACAGTGGGCAGCAGATTCACCCCAAGCTCCTCCGTCACGTTGTGTAACTGCTGCTTTAACACCGTGTACTTCTGGGATTCCGTTGCGTTGATAGCCGTTGCCATCTCCTGGGCAGCGCTGCTTCCTCCGCCCAGCGCATCATACATATCCAGGATGCCCGTCTGCAGCTCTCCTGTCTTCCCGTACAGGAGGTCGATAACGGCCACCGCCTCGTCCGAGCCAAAGGCCTCTTTTATCTGTTTCTTCTCCACCGCGTCGATGGTATCGCCGTACTTACCTTTCAGGATTCCCAGGATTTCCGGCAAGCTCCGCAGTTGGTTGTTGGCATCCAGGAAGTTGAGTCCCAGCTTCTCACCCGCCCCGGTGGCGGCATTTAATAACGCCTTATATTTGGTGGCTGCCTCGCTGCCCGACATGGTGGCCTGCAGCATGCCCAGCACGGACAGCTGCTCCTCCAACGGCACATTGGCCGATGTGGCGGTCCCTCCCAGGGCGCTGATGGCCGAGGCCATCTCCGAGCCGCTGGTCTTATACGCCTTGACGGCGGTCGCAATACCGCCCGCAAACATCTCCCCGAATTCCAGGTCTGACAGTTCTGAGTAATACCCTTTATAAATGCCATACCCGGTCGCAAACAGGGAGGTCATCTCCCCGGTCGTGGACTTGGTGGCCTTGGCCGTCAGGCCGGCCAGCTCCGTGAACTGCGCCACCCCTTCGTCCGTCAGGGACGCGATGCCCGATTTGATGTCATAGGCGGCTGTGATGAAATCAGCCTTTGTGGTCCCGGCCCAGGTGTCTGAAAACTGTCTGGCCGCATCCTCCACCGCTTTCAGGTCTGTGATTCCCAGCGACTTAAGCTCTGCCAGGGCATCCTGGGTCTCGAAGGTGGAACCGGCAATCTTCATCATCCCGTTTGTGATTCCCACGCCCGCCGCCGTCATCCCACCTCCGGCCAGGGCCGCCATCCCAAAACCGGACTGCAGGCCCGACAGGCGGGAACCCAGGTTCTGGGACGCCCTCCCCATGGGGGCGGTCAGCTGGTCCACCATGTTCAGTATCACGCTCAGCTTATAAACAGATTCCATCCCCATGGTTCGTTCCTCCTTGTGTCACGGGCTCGCTTATGTTATGATGATGGTATAAAGATGTGTTTGGAAAGGAGGCGCTTGTATGTTCCATGGGCTCTGGCTCATAATGGCACTCATACTGGCCGTCAGCCTGTCACTGTACCTTGTGGTCATGGCCGTCCTTGTCACCGCATATCTCCTGTTCTGTGGTCCCTATCTGTGGTGGGCCTGTGCCCATCTCCCCAAGGACAGGCGGCCCTTCTCTATGGGACGGGATTTCCACAACGCATGGCGTTTTTACCGCTCCAGGCTGACAGGCAAGCCCCCGGTCTTTCTATGACCGGGGCTTTTTTATTCCGGGAACAGGTTTCCCAGTGCCCGGGTGAATCCCTGTTCCAGGTCATCCTGCCGCCAGCGGCGTGCGCACCTGGCCAGGCCCGCCAGACGGATGAAGTCATCCGCGTCCATCCCGTCCAGTTCTCCCGGTATCATGCCGGAAGGCAGGTACATATGGATGAGCAGCCGGCTGGTCCCCACGAAGTCCGCCTCCAGTTCCCCCTGCGCATCCTCTATAACTTTTTTACTGCGGTCGCCTTTGACAGGCCAAGCATGGCCAGCAGCTTCTCGCCAACCGACAATGCCATGGCCGGGTACTCCTTAAAGTCTGCCTCCAGCTTCTCCCGCTGGTCCGGATGAATGTTGTCCAGGCAGAATGCTGTCAGGGCCTTGCTGTTTGAGGTTTGGACCGTCTTTAAATACCGATCGTAGGATGGAGTTTTCGGTTTACGGAAAAAGTAGGTCTTATCCTCCTCTGTCTCATCATCCACCTGGAGGGTGACGGTCACCTCGTAATACTTCTCATCCGTCCCCTTTAACTGCTCTCTCAGTTCCTTTGTTTCCATTTCTTTCTCCCCTTTCTTAGAAATTCACACCGTTTAACTTCCCGCCGCGGCAGGCAAAGCCGTCCAGGGATACCGTGTTCTCCTTATCCCCCTGTTTCGCGGAAAAGCTGTGCTTGTTAAGGATTACCTTGTTTAAGACATCCGTCACCGTGTCCTGGTCCTCATTGGCATAGGATACGGTTATCTTATCCAGAAGCAGACGGGACAGGGTCTTTCCCTTCCGTTTGCACCAGGCTAACAGCACGTTGTAATCCTCACGCCCCATGACCACCTTCACTGTGTTTTTCTTGTTTCCGGTCCCATAGCCGCATGGGGCTCCGCCGCTGCGGTAAATGAGCTCCGCCTCCTGCTCAAAGTCATAGGATATCTCCGTGATAGCGATTTCCTCCAGCCCCGGGACATTAATGGTGATGTCCTCCCAGCTGTATACCTTTCCGTTGACCATTTCCCAGTCCCTCCTAATTCCTGTACGGGTTCTCCATGGCCAGGCTGAACCGGAATTCCCGGACATACCCCCTCGGAACAAAGGATATCACCAGGTCCAGGCGCTCATCCTGCAGGATGTTCACGTGCTCCAGGTCCTCAATGGACACGGAGCCGCTTGACAGTTCCCCGGCCTCCGCCATGTCCTCCAGGGGGATGTTCAGGGTCTCCAGGATGTTGTTGATATCCGTCTCCATGTCATCGGAGGCGCTGATATCCATCTGCACCATGTTGACAGCCCGCTTGTAGATTTCCCGTATCATCTTGTTCAGTACGCGCACATGCTCCGCATACCGGTAATCGCTGCCCTCGCGGCACAGCACGCGCGCGTTGTTTACATAGCATCCGTCAATGCCGTAGTACTTACGCCAAGTCAGATAGCCGGCGTCATCCAGCTCGCTGATATAGTCCTCAATGCCCTCCGGCATGAGCCGGGTCATCTTGGCCTCCGAGATGGAAAAGGTATCCACGCGGCCGATGGACTGGGCCACGCCGGCTATCCCGTACAGTCCTGCCACAATCCCGGCGTTGTTGATGCACTGCTCCCGGCCGTCCCATCGTGTGTACTGGGACCAGGCGCTGCACACCTGGACGTAATAACTGTCTATCCCCTTGGCCTCCGCCTTCAGCGCGGCGGCATATTCATCCAAGCTTTCCTCCGCCCCTTTATTACGTGCCTCACACAGGAAAAACACAGGGCGTTTGTACAGGGACAGGAACAGCTCTGCACTGGCGGCCAGAGAGGCCCAAAGTGCTTTCGCAGATGTCCCAACCACATGGATGAACTCAAAGTCCAAATCGCTGTTATACAGGCTTTCCACCGCCTTAAGGACCGCGCTGTTGCTCACAGCCGGGGCCGTGGTCGAAAACCGGTAGGTATCACCCGCCTTAAATTCTTCCGCAAACGTAAGGGTGATTCCGGTCCCGGTAAGCTCCTTCTTTCCTCCTAACGGTATGGTTTCCTCCGCATCGTAGCTGTATCCGCCATTAACGGAGCAGCAGAAGGCTGCCGTATTGAGCGGGCCGTCCTCCGTTATCTTAAGGATGATATCATATGCATTGTTCGGTGTCCCGCTTACGCTTACGGTCCCTTCCCCAGTCCCGCTGTGGGTAACTTCCCCGTTGGTACCAACGGTCTCCGGCCTGACCGGCACGCAGTAAATCCGGGATGCCCCGTTCTCGACGCTGTCAATACAGGCGTCTGCCAGGGGGCTGAGCCCCAGCTTTTCCTTCATCTGCTCCGGCTTCATGCTCCCGGTAATCAGGATGGGAACCGTTGTCTCCACCGGGGAAGCCCCAATCTTTACGTGGACCCCGGTTCCAGTGCTGCCGGAATTGCCCAGACTCCCGTCCTCCACCACAAATGTTACGTCCCTTAAGCTCATCTTGTTCCTCCCGTTCCGGCCATGGGGCCCTTCTCAAATGCGGTGACGGCGGCCAGGTATTCCTGTTCCGTTACCTGTTTCCCCGGCCTCCAGCCCTTCAGGCACAAGGTGCCGGCGTAGACAGCCGGACCCGTGCCATGCACGTTGTACCAGTGTTCTATGGTTTCATAGACAGGCACAGCCGGTTCTGCTGCAGTCTCTGCGCCCATCCCCTTCTCTTCCTTTGCCATTGCCTTTTCCTTTCCCTTTCTCAGGCCGGCCGGATTCCTCCGACCGATGCCGTTTTCTTTTTGTCATCCCGGTAAATGCCCCCGTGGAAGGTGACCGGTATCTGGCATGCGATGTTGGCCTTCAGGATGCTGTCCTCCTTATCGACCCACTCCACCTCTCCCAGTTCAATGTCCACATAGTTTCCATCCAGACGGATTCCTTGTCCCAGCGCTTCTAAGAACGCCAGGAAGATGGCCTCACAGGACTCCTCCGAATATTCCCCGATGACCACCTTGAAGCGGGTGTCCACGGCATAGACCTTGGTCCGCACGCACCGAACCCCGTTTTGGTCTTCATAGTTGCGTTTTGAGCCGTCTCGCGTGATGGTCTGGCCTTCCCGCAGCACCGCTCCCACATGGCTGTCCGTCTTCAGCTGCAGCCGTTTCCAGGTGGTAATCACTTCATTTTTGATTCCTGCCTTTTCAAGGCATTCCTTCAGGTATTCCTTTTCCCGTCTCATCAGGCCCTCCTGACTGTGTATTCCACTTCGCTTCGGATTTCCTGCAGGTCCTCATCTGAAATCCCTAAAAATGGCCTTGCAGGGATATGGATGGTCACCCTCTTTGCCGTGACCCACACACCCTTGTACCGGAACCTCAGGTACTTTGCCTTCTTGGCCCGGATGGTCCTCTCATCCCCGTACTGGTGCGTGGCCGCGTAAATAGTATTGGTCCCCACCGCCGCTCCGGTGGAATCCGCGATGGCCCGGATGGACTGCTTCAGGCGGGTGGTCTGGGTCAGCGTGATGCCCTGTCCCTCCTGTTCCCGCAGGGAGACAGGCCAGGGCTTCCCCTCCGGGCTTTTTCTGCTCCGAAACCGGTCCATGGTGGTGGACCGCAGCCCCTCCGCCACATCCTTCATGAGTGCGGATCGTTTTATGTCCGACAAGCCCGCCAGCTTTTTCTGAAGCTCCGGAAAATCCCCGGACAGGGTTGTGGTCATTCGCATCTTAAAGTCCCCTCATGGTTGCCCTGGAAAACAGCCTCGGGCTGGATGAAATGCGAAATCCCTCCGCTGCCGCCTTCGATGGGTCCGTCCCTTCCTTCACGATGTCGGTTTCACCTTTTGCCACCTTTGTTAAGAACGCAATGGCGTTCTTATACCGCGTCAGGTAGTTGTTCTCCCGTTCCCCTTCGTCGATTCCCGCCCGGGAAATCAGGTTATAAACCGCGATGTCCTTTGAATACTTCCGGATAACCGCCGGCACGGGGGACATGGGGACCGGGTACCGCTTCATCAGGTACCCGTCTATCTCCGCATCCGCATCCCCGATGGCCTCACAGGCCAGGGGTTCCAGCATCTCCCGGCGCTTTTGGGGGTCCTCAATGTACCGGTCACCGATAATAGGGTTCATGGCATCCTCCTTCAGCATGTCCATGACATCCCCCGCTTCACAGTATGCCATGTCTGTCCTCTCCCTTAGCTTGATTCCCCAGTGCTTCCGTAAGCCATCTGCCAGAAACCGTAACCTACGTTATTGCGGCCGTCCGCGCCGTACAGGAATTCGTCCCGCATGAATACATTGTCATCATTATCCGCCGTCTTGCTGACCAGCTTTATCTTCTTGCGTTCCTGGTAGATGATAGGTTTCAGGGACCTCCTGGTACACAGGAGATACCATGCGTCCTCCTGGGCCGCCAGTTCCGGTTCCACCAGGAGTTTTGCTGTCCCCTTGTACACGTTGGAGCTGCCGTTTATGAACTCCGCCTCCAGTATCTGCCGTCCCATCTCCTCATTGGCCGGGGATACCACTAACAGGTCCGGCACCAGGCCCAGGCTCTTGCCCTTGTCCCCCACCAGGCTCATGATGGCAGTACGTCCCGCCTTGTAGGCCTCCATGGATAACTTCTTGGTGCCCAGGTTGGATACCTTTTTCTTTTCTACCGGGTGGTCCGCACTGAAAAAGGGCTTGCCGTCATAACACGCATTTTTAAACCCGGCCATGAGTGCGCCGTAGCACTGTTCATTCGGATGACGCGCTGCACACTCACCAAGATTCTGGAACATCGGGTTATATACGCCGTAGGTATCATCCTCAATGTCATCCCGTGGGACCGCAATGGTCATCTCGAACTTCTTGTTCTTGATGACATAATCATAGGCGCTCAGGTTCTGGATTTCACGGTCCCCAATCCATTCCCGCATCTGCGGCATCTGCCCCAGCCAGTTATAAGACTGGTCCCGGGTGGTACTGGGTACGGTGGTTGCTATCTGCTGGTAGGTCGTTGGCGTTTCCGCCAGGGCCTTGTTGAAAATGACGCTGTATCCGATGGACATGCTCCGGATGTTCGCCTGGTTAATAATCATGGCTGTTTCCTCCTCATTCTTATGCTCGCTTACTCCGCAGCCGGCATGGCAGGCTGGTTGAACCACACCGTCACCCCGTCCGCTTCTACCGCCAGCACGGTTCCGGCTGGGCTGCTTCCTGTAGAGGTCATGCTGATGGTGACCGCATCCTCCAGATAACAGGTCTTTAAGATATCCGTTGCCTTTGCCTGGCTCCCCGGGGTGGCGGAATTTTCCATCACGAATGCCCCGCGGCGCACCTTTACCCAGATGTCCCCGGCCTCCCCGGTCCGGTTATCCGCCGGCTCCAGGGCCACTCCGGCCACCGTAAGGTTCGCCGCCTTCGAGGCCGGCACCGCGTAGCCGTCCGCCCCAAGGGCCACCATGGTAGCCTCCGTAATGGCTGCGCCGGCTGCCACCGGCAGCACCAGTGTCTTAGGGTCTAGCTTCTCATTCCCCGTCCGTATCATCTTCCATACCTCCATACTTCTTTAAATCCTCCTCGGTCACTCCCTGGTTCTTTAAAATCTTCCAGTCAACCCCGGTCTGTTTCCGTTCATCCACCGCAAAGGCAGTCTTTCCCATAGGGACCACCACCGGGGCCTTCTCCACAAATGCGGCAAAGCCCTTGGGGTCGGACAGGGCGTACGCAACCGCCCATTCCTTCTGGGCCGGGGACAGCTTCCCATCCTTGAGGGCCAGGCCTACCAGTTCCTCCGCCTTTTGGCTGGCCGCCTGCTTTTCAAGCTCCGCCACCCGCTGCTGCAGTACAGAATCACCGGCCTTGAATGCCATGATTCTTGCCGTCACGTCCTCCGTCCTTGCATTTTCCGGAAGGCCTAACAGGTCCAGAACGGTCTTGTTGGCTACCAGCTGTGTCCCTTCCTTTGCAGGGTCCTCCTTCCCGCTCTTTCCTTCCTGACCATCCTGTCCTTCCCCGCCTGTCTGCTGTACCAGTTCCTTAATCCGCTTCAGGACGTCCTCTTCTGTCGTTCCTTCCTCCAGTCCCAGGAGTTGAATCAGTTCACTTAATTCCATTTTTGGTTCCTCCTCTTCCTCTTCGATGCTTAACACATCGGAATTTATGATTGCAAACATACCGGTGATGGCCGGGGTATTGGTCAGCGCCGCGCTGTGGAACACCGCCGCGTGCTGGTCTGCCTTTTTAACCAGTACCACCGGGGACAGGTAGCGGTATTCCTTGTTGGCGATATACTCCCGCCCCTTTGGGGTCCACTCCACCCGGGCCATCAGGGCATCCTCACCCGGATACAGGTCCTTTATCCAGCCGGCCGCCGGGGCCTGCACGTCACTCAGGGTCTGGTGCTCATAATCAATCACTAGGTCCAGCCGGCGTGCCTTGAACTGCCGGATGATTCCGGCAATATCCCGGTCATCCACCTCAAAGTCTCCCTTTGTGCTGCTCACATGCCCTTTGGGCAGCACCCGGATGACCTCCGGCACCCCGCTCAGGTCGATTCCCGACAGGGGCCGGACCGTTAATTCTGTCTTCTTCATCCCATGCGCCTTTCTGTTTTGCGTTTTAACGCGCCATTGACGCGTTTTGACGCGTTAAATTTATCCGGGGCTGGAATTCCCCGCCGGACGGTCCGGATTGGCCTTACGCGCCTTCTGCTGTTCCTGGTACAGCTTCCTTAAGACCGGTGGGAACGCAGCCAGGTCCGGCTTCCACTCCGCCTTCGCCGGGTTCGTCCGGAACTTCGGGTCCGGCAGCAGCGCCTCCGTCTCTCCTGTGGCCGGATTGGACGTATCCGGCAGGGTCTGCTCTACGGTAAGCCCCATACGCCTTACCTGCTCCTCCGTCCTGGAGACAACCATACACCGGCAGCCGAATCCGTTGGGCGGATACCAGATATCCCACACCGGGGAATCCGCTGGGAATACCCGGCCGTCCATGGCCGCGTGGCTTTCCCTCACATGCCTGTCCCCGGCCGTCTGGTACTGCCAGTACCTCCGCCGTCCCATCACATCCGGGTCCGTCATCTGCTGGTAATGGCCTACGCTGTAGGCTGTAAGCATGTTTTGGCGGAAGATACGGTCCGCATGATAAGGCGTCAGGCCGTCATAGCCCCGCTCCTCTAAGAAACGGTCCATGTTTTCCTGGAATTGTGTCTTCGTGGTCCCTTCCCCTATGGCCCTTTTCAGTTCCTCCAGGAACTGGTTCAGGACCTCAAGCTCCGTATAACCGGCAACCGAAAATGCCAGGGGGCGGTACCATTCCTTCAGTTTCCTGAAGTCCTCATACCGGATGACCCCCTTCTGTTCCAGGAACGCTAAGGCTTCACCGAACACCTCCGGCTCCGTCCCTTCCTTCAGTTCCTTTAATATCTGCTCATCCATCCTGCATCCGCCCCAACATGTTTGATACATACATGACCTGCTCCACCAACTGGTCAAAATCCTTCACCTTCATGGCATTGTATAACTGCCGCAGGGCCTCCTCGTCCTTCAGCTGCTCCTGCAGGCCTTCCAGGCTGTCGCAGTGCTCCACCAGCTCCAGGACCGGTGACATCATCTGCCGGAAAAAGGCACTGGACTGCTCCACGGCCGCCGCCTCCAGGCGGTCTAACACCTGCTGGCCGTCTGCTTCCTTTCCATCGGCCTTCAGCTTGAGCCCCCGGAACATGCCAGGCTGCCCCGTACCCGCCATCCCGGAGACGGCCGGGGACGGTCCGATGGTTTCCTCCCCGTCTTCCGGGGCCGGGATGTTGAATTTCTTGTACAGCCAGCTCTTGGGGATTTCCAGACCGGCGGCCGCCAGGGTGTTCACGATTTCCGCGGTTTCCTTCAGGTCATCCGTATCGGTGGCATTCAGTATGAAATATGGTACATGAGCCTGGACGCCGAAGTTGAACTCCACCAGCGGTCGGATAAGGTCCCGGCGCACCGTCTCCATTACCGCCTTGCAGTCCGCCTCCGTCAGGTCCTGCCTCACATCGTTATGGGTCTTGGACTGAGCGTAGGAACCGCCGGAATCCGATGTCAGTGTCTGACCCACAATGGCCTTGCTCATCTGTTCATCACAGAACCGGGCCAGCCGTTCATAGATGTCCACACTGGATTGTTTGTTCGATTCAATGAATTTGATATCGGTCCCGGACGGCACAATCCCGGCCGCGTCCGTCCCCATCCTTACAATGGCATCCATCAGGGCCGCTTTATCCTTTTCACTGGCCGTTGCGTCATAGGTGCCAAGCCGCAGGGGCATCCCGTAGACCTCACAGAAACTGACCCAGTCCTTCAGGTCATAGTTTTTAAACAGGTACATCCAGGCCACCACCCGCAGAACGCCATACCGGGAAGGGTGGCCGGAACGCGCCTTGTACCGGTGGACGATGAACTTGTTTTCCGGAAGGGGTATCCCTCCCGGGAACGCCTCCGTCCGGAGCATGAGCGCATCGGTCAGGGTGTCATAATAAAACTTTTTCTGGTGGACGTACTCAATATTTCCCACCACCACGTGGCCGTCCCTGTATTCCCACTCAATTTCCTGGAAACTGATGCCCTTTCCGATGGCATCCAGGATGTCCATGAGGTTGTCGCTGAATCCGTCCAGCTCCTTCAGCTGTTCCTCCACAAAAGCCGCTATCTCCTGGTCTGTTTCATCCTGTGAAAAGGGCTGTACCTCCCAGTCCAGGCCCGTCACCGCAAGTTTGCGGGTCTGCAGCTGGGAGAACAGATGGGTGTCCTTGCTTTCCATCTCCTCGAACAGCTCCATCTGCCGGAAGGGGTCCCCGGCGTCCGCCTCCTTGAATATCCGGGCCAGCTTTACCGGTGTCAGGCCGTCAGACGGGTAGCTGCTGAATTTATCGTTCACGTCACGGATGGCAACGGCTGCCATGATGGGTCTGCCGCTTTTTGCCATTTCCGGTGAGAATCTCTTCTTGCTTTTCTTTGCCATCAGTATGCTCCCTCCCCAAACCGCATGGCCCGCCTTAACACGGACTTATAGTCTGTCTTCTTCGCCATGGACTTCACCGCTACCGCCAGGGCCACGGCCATCTGAAGGCCGTCCGGAGCGTCATCATTTCTGCCCATCGGGAACTCCTCCAGCTGCTTAAGCAGTGTCTTATGCTTCCGGTTAAACTTGATATACCCGTTTTTAATGTAGGGCTGCAGGGACTGGATGCGTAGCATCTTGTTGGCGATGGACTGGATTTCCTCAATAGGGATATACTCTCCCAGCTCCACCGACAGCTGAGCCATAACTTCTTTAAAAAAGTATTGGAACTGCACCGTCTCTACCCCAAAACGATAAAAGCCCCTGTGATAGTCCCGTTTCAGTCTGCGGTTCATCTCAAACACGTCCTGGATAATGACGTCCGGCTTCCTGCGTTCCACGCTGGCCGCCTCCACATACATGTATCCGGTATACTGGTCCAGGGCCAGGTTGATGATGGAGGACGTGTCCGCCTTTTTGTTTTTCCCCAGGGACGGGTCATTAGAACCAACAAAGAGGTAGCGGCTGTCCGTAAAGTCCACCAGCTCCTCCTCGTAGTAATCAAACCACTCTGGGTTAAAAGCCGCATTGTCCGGGTCGATGGGGTTGTTCTGCAGTTCGCTGTTAAAGGCCGCCTCCCCGTCTGAAACGCGGATGACCATCAGTTTGTAATAATCCATCTTCTCCGGCCACAGGACCTGGGTTCCTGTCAGCATATCTGCCTCGTTTGCCTCGTAAAATTCCCGGGCGTGCTCTTTATGCTTATCATCAAACAGGTTGGTATAAATCTCTGTCCAGCGCTCCCACAAGTCCTCCCGCTTTGCAAAGGACAGCACGGCCTGATAGGTTCGGGAATCATACTCTGGATTCTTCAGTACTCCGCTGAGCAGGGAATCGTAATGGAGTACCGTGCCGATGTACATGATATCCGTATAGGTATCCCCGGCCTTGGATACCGCCTTCTTGAACCAGGATTCCAACTTCCGGCGCTGCTCCGCCGTGTTGACGTTCTCGTCATTCTCCACATCGTCCAGGACAATCAGGTCCGGCCTCCAGGCCCGGTGCCGGCGGCCTCGTATCTTCTTCCCGGAACCGATGGCCTCAATCTTGATGTCCTGGGCCGTCAGGATGACATTCCCCTTCCACACCTTTCCCTGCTGCCGGCCGAAGTCCTCCTGGATGTCCCGGTTTTCCTCCAGCTCTGTCTTAATATCCGTTAAGAACCCTTCGGCCTGGTCGGACGAATCGGACAGGATGATGATGTAATGCTTGTACCGGTACAGGGCCGCGTGCAGGGAATCCTTAAATGTAAAGTTGGTGGACTTTGCATGGCCTCTCGGGGCTGCCACCACGTTCCGGCTTCCGTCCAGCCGTGAGATAACGGCCGCTTCCTGGTATGGATTGCGCCCCTTCAGCACACCTCCGGTCCAGACCGCGTCCAGCTCCTCATGGAAGGCCGGGGATTTGCGGACAAAGTAGTGTTTTAAATAGGCCCGGCCAAAGTATCCCAGGTCAATGGCCGCCAGGCGCTTCCTGAGCCCTCTCGGACCCGTCAGGGGATGCCCGTCCCGGTACATCCGCATCAGCTCCCGGCGCTCCGGCTCATGATCCGTCCGGCGCAGGACATACGCCTCAAACAGCTCCCGCTGATAGGCTTCCCGTTCCTGTTCCTCCCGGCCTTCCTCTTCGTCCAGGCGCTCCAGGTATTCGTTGATATCAATCATGCAGCATCAGCTCCTTTGCACGGGTCAGGATTTCCTTCAGTCTCACCTTCAGCTCCGGATCTGACTTGATGGTCTTCATGATTTCCTCCTCCATTTCCTGAAAGGCCAGGTCCGCCTTATCCTTCATGTCCTGGCGGACCTTATCTTTATAGGCCTTGGTCCGGCTTAAGGATGCAATCAGACGGCCTGCCTTGTCTAACGGCAGGTAGTCAAACTCATCCTCCGCTGTTGCCAGGCGGTTAATCAGTCCGTCCATCATCAGCATCAGGCCCGCCTCGGTATAATCCGCATCCGGGTTCTTCCGGACCACGTTTACCAGGGCCTCGGTCCGGGACTGAGCCTCCAGTAAGCGCTGTGCAGCCGTATTGCTCCGGACTGCATACCGCCCCACGCTGCTTTTGCTGATTTCATAGCCCTTTTCCTTCAGCCAGCCGCTGACGTCCTGGTAGCTGTTGGATGTATCGGAAAGCATCACGTCTACCTGTCCTTTGATTTCAGACGGCAGTTCGTCAATCTTGGAGGATATGCGGTTCTTCTTCCTCGTCCTTCCCATCAGACATCCACTCCCGCGTCCTCTATAGTGCCCTCCGCCAGGTCCACACCGGCCTTGGTCAGCCGTATCACGGCGTCCTTGGCGTATGCGTTGTAGGCGGTCACCTTCAGGTTCGTGAACTCAATGTATCCAGCGTCCCTCAGGTAGTCCAGGTATTTGGTGATGTCCGGGGATACGATTAATCCCGCCGCTATCATGGAGTTGGACAGCTGCCTGGTCAGCGCCGTGTTGTTATATCCTTTTACCAGGGACCGTATGATATAGCCCCTGACTGCCTTGTTGTGCTGGATTTCAGCCAGCTCCCTATCATCCATCCGCTTTGCCTCCCTGTCTTACCAGTAACCGGTCCAGCTTGCCGTCCATGGACCGCATCTTGTCCTCCACCCCGTTCATGCTCCGGAAAAAATCCTCCCGCAGCACAAAGGTCGTAGCAAAATCCCCCTTGATGGAGCTCAGTTCCTTCTGCACTGCCTTGATGTCTGCCTCCTGCTTGTCCTCCAGCTTGGTAACCCTCTCGTCAAACCTGGCAATGGTGCTGTCCAGCTTGCTCCCGACACCGCTTACGGACTGCTTGAAGTCATCAATCATCATTTTTACCAGGAACCAGAGGACCGTTCCCACCGCAGTGGCTGCCATGCCGATTGTGACTGCATCGTTCATGCGCTTCCTCCCGGATGTTTGTATCTTGCCCACAGCTGCGCCAGCTTCTCCCAGCCGTACATGGCCAGGAAGGCCACATAAAAAGCCACTACCAGGGCCAAGACCGGGCCCCACCACACGGCCGCGGCCTTCGTGCTGGTCACATACCACCAATAGACCAGCTGACAGAGGACAACCGACAGCACAATCACCTGCACGGCCGTGGGTATCCTTCCCAAAAAGCCGATTTCCTTGGTTACCTCCGTGATGACGCTGACCGTAAAGGCCGCCACCGCAATGGCCGCCATCATGAGGGCCAGCTGCTGGGTATACTGCCCCGCCAAGGTCTGTAATACGTTCTCCATTTCCCATTCCTCCTCGCTCGTTCTGTCTGTCCTGGGACAAAAAAAACAGGACATGACTTTCGTCATGTCCATAGGATAATCCATCTGGAAACATATTGTTAGCCCAAGCATTTTGGACAACTTATCTTTTTTGGGCCTTTCCGGATTCTTCATCCAGGAACTCAAATAAGCTGATCTGGGTTGGGTCCAGGTCCCGCACAATCTGTAATATCTGGTTGGTGGTCAGGTCGTATTCCTTGGCCAGCTCCTTGGCGTTCCTTCCGTTGTACTCCCGCCGTATCCGGCGGTTCCGCGCCGGGGCCAGGATGCGCTCCGCCTTGGGCAGGTATATCTTGTCCCCCATGAAATACTGAGACAGCTTCAGCACGTTCTTCAAACCTATCATTTCCACCACCAGGCGGTACGGCTCCGCGATATCCTCCAGAGTGGTATCCGCTTCCAGCTCCTCCATCAGCTCCCTGCGCATCCATATCCCCTCCTCTTATTCCGCCAGGCCTTCCCACTTAAGTGCGCCGTCCTGGTCCGGGGTCAGTGTGACCGGCTCCGTGACCATGGCTCCGGCTCCGTCCATCAGATACCATTTCCCGTCTATGGTCTGCTGCCCCTTTACCATGGCACCATCGGTTCCCAGGTAGTACCAGCTTCCCTGGTACTGGTACCAGGTGTCCCTGACCATGCGGCCGGCCCCGTCAAACCAGTACCAGCGGCCGTCCACATCCAGGTACCAGGCGTTACGAACACATTGTCCCGTATCCCCCAGGTAAAACCGCCAGACGCCGTCCTCTTCCTGCCAGCCCGATTTCCTGACCGGCTCCTCCAAGGCCACGTCATCCAGCAGATAGCGACGGACACACACCAAACCCTTGTTCCCGCGTTTGGTGGAGGCTTTGGTATTCTGGCGCTGCCGGCAATAGGCTATCATGTCCTTATAGGATGGGCGGCCGCTTCCGTGTCCGCAGATGATGGTATCCTTCCCGTTCAGCGTATGCACCATCTCCACATGTCCGATGGTCTGCGGCCGGCTCTCGTCCGTCCCGGCAAACTCCAGCATGTCACCTACCCGCAGCTGGCCGATGTCCTGCACCTGGCCGTCCCGGATGGGGACGTCCACCGTCACCAGCCGCGCGGACTGGTAGATGCCGGCTGTGTTCAGGATACCGAAACCATATCCGGCTTCTTTGTATGCGTAACAGATGGAGCTGGAGCAGTCGCTGTAATAGTTCCCATCTCTGTGTTTCCGGTAGCAGTAGTCCCGCAGCGGCTGGCTGTAATGGTTCCTTCCGATGAGCTCGTCATACTTCCTGGCCACGGCCTGTCTCTTTTCGTCTGCTTTCATCATTTGTCCTCCCTTTCATAGGCAATTTCCAGTTTCAGCTTAGATGTCACAATAAGAGACCGCTTGATTTCATCCATGCTCCAGTCGATTCCCTCATCCGGCAGGATGGCCTGTATCAGTTCCGCGTTTTTAATCTTTGATATGTAGTACAGGTCCATGTCCAGGTTGGGGGAGGCGGCCTCCGCGGCCTCCTCCGTGGTCCCCTTGCCCAGATACCCCAGGACGGACAGCAGCGTCTTCTTATCCTCCTTGTAGTCCCCCTTCAGTCTCCGGGCCAGCACCTCCCTCTGGCCTGCGCTCACCGGTACGCTCATCTCCTTCAGGTAATCCTCCAAAGTATACTCAAAGGTGTAATCGTTGGCGGCAATGGCCTTCAGGGCCTTCTGCAGCTTTTTATCCAGGGTATAGGTAGTCTTCGTGGTCTCCGTCACCAGCCCTGTGCACACCTCCTCACCGATAGCCTGTTTTAACCGGGGCATGTTGAGGATGTCTATCTCCTTCGGCTCTGACACGGCCGCATAGCTCCCGTCCGTCCCATACATACGGCAGTACTGGTTATTCCGGTCCTTTAAGACCGACAGTCCCCGGTTCTGGATTTCCGCCTTGTATTTCTCCAGGGCGGACTTGGCATCCTCAGCCACCTTCATGGCCGCCACGGCCAGGTCCACCAGCTCCTTATCGTTTACCGTTCCCAAATCCATCATGCAAGCTCCTTCCGTTTCTGCTTCACGTATTCATCCACCAGCTGGTCTGCGCAGGCACGACAGACCCCTTTGCCATTTTTTTTAAGATGGATTTCCTCACTTCCACAGTAGATGCAGCGGGCCTGGTAGGCCCGGATGACCAGCTCGTTCCTGTCATTGACCTCCAGCTCAATGGCGTCCCTGGGCTCAATCCCCATGGACCGCCTGAGCTTCACGGGGATGTTGACCCCGCCCTTGCTTGTAATGCGTTTGTATTCCATTGCTTCCTCCTTCTTATCCCATGTCCCAGGTATGTCCCTCCCGGATTTCCTGGGCATGCTCCTCATCCAGACGGGCCGTGGCCGCCAGAAAGATATCCAGCATGGCGTCCTTGACTTCCTCCACACCCATGCCGCGTTTTACCGCCTCCGCTGCCACGATGCCGGCGAACACCCCCAGCATCCGGGCCATGTCCTCCATGCTCACGTCCGTCCCGCCCATCCGGATGGTCCCGTCCTCCCGGACCAGCTCTATCCGGGCTTGTGTTGGTTCCATAGGCCCTCCCTTAAAACTTCTTTTTTCCTATTAACGTGTTGACAATCGCTTCTACTTCGTCCGCGGCCTGGGCCACGCCGGCCCGGCTGCTGCGCATGACTGCCTGGTACCCTTCGCACATCTCCTTCAGCAGACGGATGCGCTCCTGGTATTCCTGTATCTGCCCTTCTCCCTCCTGCAGGATGGCCTGGTAGGCACGGTTCTGTTCCTCCACCTTGCGTCTTGTTTCATCCAGATGTCCTTTTGCTTCCTCCAGGCGCTGGACCATCCGCTCCACGTACAGCTTGTCCAGGTCCGGCCCGCAGCCAAGGTCCACCCGGTACAGGGTGATGACGTTGCGGGTTTCGGCATTAGCCAGCAGTATCCACAGGCCGTTCACATACACTTCCTTGGGCACCCGGTCCTTTCCACCCTCCGTCCGGCCCGTATAGACACGCTTCCCGTAACGCAGCATCTGGTTGATTTCTTCCTCTATCCGCTGGCTGTGCTCCGCCACGTAGGTGGTTATCTCCAGCCGGCTGTCCCGGTCCTTGCACCGTTCGGCGTAACGCTCCTTTGCGTGGTTGCTCACGGTATACACGGATGTTCCCTTTCCTGTCTCCATCCCTTCGTCCCTCCTTATTCATCCAGCGGCATGACATAGGTTTTGGGAGGGATGGCCACAAAGGCAGGCTGATGACGTCCCGTAATCAGGTTCGTCCCTCCCTCGCAGGAGATATACTCCGACTGTTTCTCCAAAATATCCTGAAGCACCTCTTTTGCCCGCTCCTTCCTGCGGTAAAACCCTAATGCATGCTCCTTCCGGTCCGTCTTACGGTTAAGCAGGAGCACGTAATCCATCCTGCCTGGCGCTGGCGGTGCAACGCGTATCTCATCCATGGATTCCGTAGTCAGCAGCCGCTCCTTATTCTGTGTCAGTATCCACATGTTCCTTCCCCCCTTCACCATCCGGCTTCATGCTGGTCTCCTCCGGCACTCCCGTTACCATCTCCCTTATGTAGCGGTGCGGCACGTTGCAGTCCACGGCATTTTTCATCAGTTCCGCGGATGTGCTTTCCCGTATGAGCCGGTAGAAATCGGAAAAGGTGACTTCCACCCGGTCCTCTTTTGAGAATGCATCCAGTAGCGTTCCCATCTGTTTCTCCTTCCTTCCGGTATCCCGGAAATGTTACTTTTTCTCAGTTTCCATAGCCTTCCTAATAGCCCTTAACTCCTTCAGGATTTCAATTAACACCTTCAGGATTTCTACCTTGGTCGTATACTCAAACATTGCCATGATTTCACCTCCATAACCACCCCGGCTCCTGGCCTTTCCTCTTCCGTACCGGCCTCAGGACCTTCAGCCTGGTACCATCCCACAGAACCTTCAGTCTGGCATGGTCCCACTCCGCTGCCCAACTTCCACGCATGGGTTCCTCTATCCGTTCAATCAGATAACGAGCCTTATACTCCCTGCCGGTATCACTATAATAGGCAATCAGCTGATGATGACGGATATCCAGCAGTTCCATAAGTTCAGAGTTTCTATACTCCCCCATGTACCTGCCATGGTCATACAGCCTGAAATATGTTGGTCGCCCTGCCATACCGGTCCCCCCTTCCCCTCAAAACCAGGCCTCATCTACCGGAGCGCTTCCACCATGAGCTGGATGCCTGCCTTCATACCGGCTATGTAGTTCTCTTCCTGGGCCCTTCCTGATAGCTCAATATCCATTTCCTCTAATTCGTCAAACGCCTCCAGCTGGCCTTTTTTTAATGTTTTCCGGAATCTCTGGTGGGCTTCATAGTTCTCCTTCATCCAGCGTTTATATGCGCGGGAATAGTCCATTCCGTCAGCCGGACGGAAATCACCATGGAATATGCGTTTAAAGAGCTTCGTATGTTTCCCTGGCATGACTACACCTCCTGTCCTGCAAATGCAAAACACTCCGTCCCGATTCCTTCCTCATCCAGGACAATAATCCCCTTCCCATTCGGGATACCAAAGAGTCCATAAGCCGCCCAGTTGCAGCCAGACGCATCTCCCGCCTTCGGGGACCCCTTTCCCGTATATCTTCCAAGGCACTCCTGACAGGCACAGTCTGGTCCTTTGGCTCCGGCCTCTTTAAAATCCCTGATTGATGCAATATGTCCGCACATGGGGCACTCAAACTTCCAATCCATGTAGTCCTTACCAAAACGTCTTTTTCCTTCCTCTCTCCATTCCTGGATTGTCATTATCTTATGCGTGGCATCCTCAACGACCTTGGTCGCTCCTGTGTGTAACTTAATTGTCCGTTTCATCTCCACTCTCCTCTCTTTACTATTCTATCCTATGGCTCCGGCGCACTATCTCCTCATGGTACTGCTTTGCATTCTCCGCCTTCCGGTCCCATAAGGCCCACATGCAATGCAGGACCCCCAGGAGGTAGGACTGGGCAAGGGCCGCATCCGCCCAGGACTTTTCATCCAGATAATCCTGGTATTCCCGGTATTTCCGGTCAAACAGCTGCATCAGTCCTTCCATCAGCTCAGCATCCCTTCCGGCGTATCCTTCTTCATCTGCTCCTTCTCTATTTCCCGGCGCACATGTTTCCCCAGCTCCAGGGTCTGCTTCAGCTGGACCGCCTCCCTGGCAAGCTGGCTTTCACGGAGAAGGGCCTCCACCTCCAGCTCCATCCAATCGGATTTTTGTTGCTGTGTAGCTGGATGCCCCAGGTAGATGGCCGCGGCTTCCAACTGCGCACATAGGAACCCCGCCATGACAGACCCAAACGTCCCCTTACCTTCCTTATCCTTCATCCCCGGCCATCCTCCTTTTCCGGCTTCCGCTCCAGGATGGCCTTCATGGCCTCAATCAGTCCCTGGCACTGGTAATAGGTCAGCCATTCCACTGCATCCACCCGGTACATCCGGTGGCACAGGGCACGGACCTGCCGCTCCTCCCAGCCCAGCTTCTCTTTCAGCTGGCCTATCTTTCGGCGCTGCCGTCCGGTCTGCGGGTTCCCCCTGCGTTCCGGCAGCCTCCCCTCCTGCCGTTTGATATCGTCCTTCTGTTTCTGCAGGATATGGCAGACATGGGACAGCTCCGACCGGTTCAGCTCACGGATGCTGTCCTTCCCGGTCTCACGGGCCACCAGCAGGTGCAGCTCCTCCTCGGTCAGCCCCAGCTCCTTTGACTTGGCTAGCCCCCAGAGGGTCTTGATGGTATACCTATATCCCGTTCCCATAGGCTTCCCCTCCTCCTGGCAGGCAGGGCACTTCCCTCCTGGATGGCCGGCTCCTGCGTTCCTGGAGGAATGCAGGGATTTGGGGTCCCGTCTCCCTGACCTTTGGCGCAGCCGGTTCCCGCACCTCCGTAGAACTTGCCTTCAGGTTGATATCATAGGCTCCCAGCTCCCCGAGTTTCTGGAGGATGGTTCCCATGATGTCCGCCTCCCCCAGGTTCACCTTGTCCTCCGGGCATGTGTATGTGATGGTCAGTATCTTCCTTTTCATCGTCCATTCCCTCCCTACAGCAGCATCATGGCGGATGCCTCGTTGATGATTGTTTCCGTGATGGTCGTCTGTTCCCGTTCCCGCATCAGACGGATGACGTTGTTCATGGTCCGGTCAAACAGCCGGAAACAACCGTTCTTGCTGTTCCTGGCCCGGCTGGTCAGCACCTCCATGGCCCTCTCCTCCACGCTCCAGTCCTCCAGGTAGCGCTCTACCTCAGCTTTTCCCAGGCCATGGAGCCGGTACGCAAAGTCCATACGGTTGGCAAACCGTTCATCATACGCAGCCAGGTGGGCCTCCAGGGACAGCTCCCCGGCCAGTACCATCCCTACCGCGGCCGAATCCATGATGGTGCGCAGCAGCTCAATCTTCTTGATGGTGTACTTGTTGATGAGCTTGTCCGCCTCGTCCACTATCATCAGATACCCCCGGTTCACGTTGAAGAACTCACAGATTTCCTCCAGACGTTCGTCATTCGTGCCGTAGCGCTTTGGCAGGCACAGCTGCTTCTCTATCCGCCTTACCAGGTCCCGGCAGCTCATGGACTCGTTGCACTCGATGTAGATGACACGGGGCAGCCTGGCGTACTGCTTCAGGCTGTAGGTCTTACCGTAGCCGGACCGCCCCACCACGATGGCGCTTCCCTGCTGTTGCTGGCACAGGTTGCAGATGCCTACTATGTTGATGTAATCATCGGATTCAAACACATCCGGCTTGCTTCCCATCCGGGGCGGCGCTTCCTCTTCCAGCAGCGGCTCCTGCTCTCCCGCTTCCTCCGGTTCTTTCTGGGAGGCAAACTGGCGGGCAATCTGCTGGGCATACTTATCTGCCACCTGCGGTTTTTCCTGCCGGAAGGCTGCTTCCTGTTCCTCTGTCTCTTCCAGCCACCTCTCCAGACGTTCCTCCAGCTTTACTGGCCTGCTTGGATATTTCCCGTTTAAGTACTGGCTCAGCATGGAGCGGGAGCACTTCATCCCTTCCTTATCAAACTGCCAGGCCAGCTCCGCCTTGTTCATGTTTATGATTCTTAATCTGAGGCACACACGTTCTGCCAGACTTTTCATTTACGATACCCTTCCTTTCCGTTTGATTGGTTTATGTGTTGGGACTTAACCCATGTTGCGCAGTTTCTCCAGCGCTTCGCGGCCCTGTCTGGCGATATATTCCGACTGCCGCGCCGTCTTCCTGTGTTCCCGGTAGCTCTCCTCCTTCGGCAGCGTGATGACCTTCCGGCTGTTCCCTGCCCCTTCTATCATCATGCTTCCCACGATGGTGTTGGCTTGGGCCGCGCCGGCAATCCGTTCATCCAGCGGGCATCTCATTTCCTTCAGCTTCTCACGCACATCCTTCATCTGCTGCTTCTGGAGCCGGATGTGGCGTTCCAGCGCCTCCTGTGGGACCTTGTGGGCAATCTTTAACAGTTCCTGGCTCTCGGCCTCACAAATCATATGGCCGTCCTGGGCGTCAAACACAAGCAGCCGGGTCACGTCCTCCGGGTCATACTTGATGTCCACAGGCTTGTCCATGTAATAAATCAGCTCCGGATGGTTATAGACCTGGCCGAATTTCCGGATTCCCACGTTATATACCCGTGCCCGTTCTGACTTCATCAGCTGCAGCAGGGCAAAGGATTTTGGCGGCAGGGCCTTCTCATACCGTTCCCCTTTGTCAAACAGTTCCTGTGGGGTACAGTATGTTTCTCCCTGGTTTTTCAGGCCCCTGTGGACCTTCACCGCATACACGTTGTGCAGGTAGTGGCTCCACTTCTCATAAAACTCCTCCATGGTCAGCAGCTTCCCCTGTTCAAGCATACGCTTGATGTCCTTGTCAATCTTGGCGCTGGTCCTGCTTCCTGTCAGTGTACCCGTGTAACTCTTAAACCACCGGGAGAATCCATCGCATACCGTCTTAAACAGACGCTCTATTTCGGATTTACTCCATGGCTCATAAGGACGGCTCCGGTGGAAGTCCTCTATCCCAATGGTGTGATAGAATCCCGCTTTTACCTCCTCAAATCCGGCATACCGTTCTGTTTCTTCCCGGGTGGGATAGCGTTTGACGCCGGTCAGTTCCCTGGAGGTATAGTCCTTTCCGTTGTCAATGTTCAGGTATTTCGGCATCCCTCCCGGGGTTCCGTACAATACCTTAATCAGGGATTGCTTCAGTATCTGGGCATTGGCATCCCGGCAGATGATATCCCCCAGCACCATGCGGCTCCTGGCGTCAATCCAGGCCACCAGCTTGGGCTTGATGGCCGTCACCTTCCCATTAGGTAGCTTATAAGAGACCCAGCAGTCAAAGGTATGTTCATCCCCTAAGAGGACCTCCATGACCTGGAGGGACCGGGTATCGCGCAGGGCCTTCACCATCCGCTTGTTCTTCCACGCCCTGTCACCTTTGGCTGCAAGGAAATGGGCGCTTTCCAGCTGCCCGTCTGCCATCAGGTGGGAGATGTAACGGCATACACTCTGGTAAGATGGGATGGGCCAGCCATTGGCCGTACCGATTTTCAGCAGCTTGTCATACAGCATCTGGCGCTTTCCTTCATTCCGGGCAAAGTCCTTGTCGAACCAGATGTTGTGTATCTTCTGCTTCACTTCCGGCGTAAAGGTGGGGAAGGTATTGGAATCCTTGGGTTTCCGGCACAGGCACAGGACCTTGTAATAATCGTAGTTGGCCCCGGTCTCCCGCAGCATCTTCAGGGCCCACCCTGCCGCCTCCAGGTATTTGTCCATGTGTCGGTACAAAGTCCTTTGGCTCATTCCCAGCTCCGCCGCCTTCCGGATGATGTACTCCGTCTTGTCTGCATCCGAATAGTTGATGATGTCCTGCAGGAGCCGGGACAGCTCCACCGCCTTGTAATATGACTGGCTGTGGTTCTCTATGTACCAGTTCACATCGGTATCCAGGTACCAGGGCTCCTCTGGGGGCAGCTTCTCCATCACGATATCACTTCCTTCTTCTGTATCTATCTTCTTCATGGCCCGGTAGGCCTTCTGGGCTTTGGGGCTTAGGTCAGTAAGTTTGATGTATTTTCGCTCTTTTCCACCAGATAAAATTTTCTCTTTTCGTAACACAATTTCTGCATTCTCTTCTCTACGGGAAACCTGTTTCATAAAAGTTCTATATAACATCCCTTCTAATTCAGCAGCATCTTTCATAGATATATAAATTTCTTCCATCAGATTTCCCCCTTTCTGTTGCAATTTGGCTGTTGGTATAGTACAATGCAGATGTGTGTTTATCGGAACGCCCGACCTTCCCCCAGAAGTAGGGCGTTCTTCTTTTATGCAAGTCCATATCCAGCCCCCTATGCCACATCATTCTCATTTATTTTGAGAATTTTCAGCATTTGCTTCCGATACTTATACCCAGGTCTCTTTCCCTTCAGCATCCGGCATAATTCTTGGGGGGTGGTCCCCAATATATTTGCCAGCTGGACCTGGGTCATCTCCAGTTCAATCAGACGCTTCTTGACAATCTTTCCAAGCTCCCTTGTCTTTACATCTGCCATCTTACTCACTCCTGTATAATCTTCTGGTCCGTTTCCTGCCTGTTCCAATTCGCTTAAGTTCCATTCTGCTTACCACTTCCAGAAACTCTCTGGTATCCTTTATCACCAGCCAGTTCTCTGGCTGCAGGCCATGAAGTTTCATCTCCTTTTTCTGACTTAAGGTTGGCTTCTTGCCATTTTTCATGAGAATTACCACCTCCTCTTTTCTAAAAGAACACCCTTAACAGGCTCACTATCACCTGAATCAGTATCGTATCAACAAGTGATAATCTTTTTTGTGTAAAAGCCCATATGGTTTTTCCCATACCCTTTTCAATCCGGTTCACCCCTGCTTCATATTGCTTTTATTTTCCTGTTACTTTATACTATATATACAGGCTATATCATAGCCGAGTACAAACCCAAGGAGGGGTCTTATGTTTTCTGATTTTGTTAGGAATTTTACTATCACTTGTCCAGAATGCAAAACCTCTGTAACATTTAGCATTGACATGGACAATACTCATGCACTATACAGCGCTGTTCATGATTTTAAGTGTCCTAGATGTGCAAATGAACTGTCCTACGAGGCTCAGAATATGATAAGTGCAATTCGCGCATATAACGATGCTCTTTCAGAGCTTCAGAATGCGGCTGAACAAAATCATGTAAAACTTTCCTAATCTTCATTCAAACGAGCTCTGGCTGTAAGAATCACTCCAAGTGCTTCTGCCAGAGCCACCATTTTGTCTGAGTTAACCATCCTCATCTCTTCACATATTTTTATAATAGTCTGGTCAATGTGTTCCAAAGTCTCTTTTTTCATTTTCAACTCTTCCTCTTTCTTAAGGTCTTAATTTTTAAAAAATCACACAACAAAGCTCCCAACGTAAGTAAGCAGAATGTAAGCTAAAATTGATAATACAAGAAAAATACGTTCAAGCATTGTATTACCCTTTCCAAATACCCCCCCAATCACTCCACCAGGAATCAATCCAGACCACAATGAAAAGAGCCATGGGCCATAATAAAATAGATAATATTTCACGGACTGTCATATTTACCTCCTGTTACATCTTACTTAATTTGTCAACTGTGAATTCAGGAACCTGAATCCGTAAGAACATTATTCAACCAGATTTGGTTGTTTCGATATGATAATTTTGTTTCTTTACATCCTGATATATGTTAAAATGGCACTGAAAGGTATAACGATACAGCCTTTCAGGGGAGGTGAGCCCCATGGTTATCTCGCCAAAGAGGCTGCCAGAAGTGAAAAATGATTCGTTAGCGCGTATTGTTTCCTTCGCTTCCGGCAACTCGATTGACTGGAAATTCGTTTCCGGTCAGGTCAGTGAGGATGGTTCCTGCTCTGCTGACTTTGAAGCAGATGCTCCGAAGCCAAAAAGCAAGTTCCGCCTCCATGGTGAGGTTTCCCAATATGGGGAATCATACCACTTCAGTGCCATTTAACATCTGGCACAGGGAACCATCAGCTTTGGCTGGTGGTTCTTTCCTTTTATAATCATAGGCCAGGAACCTGGCTTTCAAAGAATGTTGCTTATTCAATCAGACTTGATTGCAGATATGCCATGGATTCAAGTACTTTTCCTTGAAGTAATCTTCAAAATGTGGTACTTTTGTATTGGCTTATAAATCATCCATATAGATATAATAAAATAGGATATCCTATTTGTCAAGCCATTTTTTAGGATATCCTATTATTTATCTATATTCTTTCAGGAGGTTCTATGGATAATAATATGATTGGTCAACGAATACGTGAACGTAGACTTCACAAAAAGTTAACCCAAAAACAGCTCGCATCACTAGCTAAAATACGTGGAAGTATAAGTGAATTAGAAAATAGCAAGTATTTACCATCTGCTGAAACATTACTTAATATATCTCAAATATTGGATTGTAGCATTGAATGGATTCTTACCGGAGAGGATAGGATATCCGATAATGCAATTCCCGAACAATTATCGGATATCCTGCCTCTTTTAAAACAATTATCACCACAAAGATTGGAGGAAGTAAAAAAATTTATTAACTATAAACTCTATGAACAAGAAAATGACTCGGAGTTGTCATCAACCTCGAATCATGGAAAAAACGTCATGGACGGAAATAGTGAAATAGCCTAATTTTTTTTTCTTTGTTTTGGCCTATAAATAAACCAAATAGGGGCATTTGCTTTAAGCCCTTTAAATTTCAAAAAAATATCTACAAAGCCTTGAAGATTCAGCAAATGCCCCTATTTTTATTTTTTTTTCAATCAGGGCATTTGCTTATCGTTGTCATTCGCTTAATTTTACACGATTAGTTTTATGTCTTTTAACGCGTTAATCCTTGATTCTGCGTACTTTTCACATAATTTTATAACATTGATTAACGTTAATTTTTAACGGCTCAAAAAAAGGACCTTTCCATCAATTTTCTTGAAAAAGGTCCTTTTTCTATATTATTCTCATTTTATTTGTCAATAGCGATTTTCCTCTAAAAACCGTCGAAACCCTTGATATACCGTCACTTCCCGCCATATCCCACTCACTCCTCCTCTGTCTCGGTTTTGTCAAATATCTTGGTAACCTACACCCATTGACTTTTAACATAAGAATCCCTCCGATTATCTGGAATCCTGCTCCACATACCGGCTTCCCAGGTATGCGCGGATAACCTCTTCATTGCTCTGTACTTCCTTTGGCGTGCCTTCCGCTATCATGCGCCCGAAACTCAGCACAGTTATGTAGTCGCTGATTTTCATGACCACATCCATGTTGTGCTCAATCATGAAAAACGAGTATCCGTCCTCATAGGCCTTATAGATAACATCCACCAGCTCGGCCCGCTCCGACGGGTTAAGGCCGGCCGCAGGCTCATCCAGAAGAATCAGTTTGGGATCATTCATCATGGCCCGTCCAATCTCCGATATCTTCTGGCGTCCATAGGGCAGGTTCTTCATCAGAGAGCCCCGCAGCTCATACATGCCGATACGTTTAAGGACCTCTTCAGCCTTCTCCTTAAGCCTCTTTTCCTCTGCCCGTGATCCTCTGATGTCAAAAATCCCCCGCATCATTCCCATGGGGGCCTGCTGGTGACCCCCCACCATCACATTCTCCAGCAGAGTCATGGTTGGAAATACCTTTATGTTCTGAAAGGTCCTTCCGATTCCCTGCCTGGCAATATCATGGGTGGTCATGCCGGTAATGTCCTTTCCCCCAAATTCCACCTTACCTGACGTCAGAGGCAGCACTCCTGTAATCAGGTTTACGGTGGTGGTCTTGCCTGCTCCGTTTGGTCCGATGAGGGCGTGTATGGTGTGCTCCTTCATGTCGATGCTGACATTGTCAACCGCCACAAGACCCTGGAATTTTTTTGTGATTCCCGTCACTTTCAACAGACTTTCCATTCTCTTATTCACCGCCTTCTGCATAGCTCTTTCCGCTGATTCTCTGATACATCTTCATGAACAGGCCTGTTGCCGCACTCACCCAGCCGTCCGGGAAGAATATGGCCCCCAGCAGGATGATAGAACAGAACACGATTTGATAGTAATTGCCCAGGAAACGCAGCATTTCCGGAAGGATGGTGACAATGGCTGATCCAAAGATAGTTCCCACCACGGACCCCAGTCCTCCCACCATCAGCATAACCACATAGTTGGTGGACAAATCCAGGTTAAAGGTGGATGGGTTTATATAGCCCATATAGTGGGCATACATGGCTCCTGCCACGGTACCGAATATAGATGCCACGGTAAATGCCTTGATCTTGCAGGAAGCGATGTCCACACCGCTCATCTCCACTGCCTCCACATTATCCCGCAGGGATTTGAAAATCCTCCCCCACTTGGAATAGGCAATGCGCCAGGCAATAAAAAAAGCAATGGCGGTAAATACCAGAAACAGGTAATACATTTCCTTCTGGCTCTGTATCTGGTAGCTTCCGATGTTATAGGGCCGTATATTGCGGATGCCCTGGGTGCCTCCTGTGAATTTCGGCGTATTGGAAATCAGCAGGCGCACCACCTCCCCGAATCCGATGGTGGTCAGGGACAGATATACTCCCCTGACTCTCAGGCTGGGATATCCCAGTCCCCTGCCGATAAGGATTCCCATGATAACTGCCGCAATCAGCCCCAGCCAGGGCGTCAGATTCGTGTATCTGGTAAACAGGGCAGAGGAATAAGCGCCCAGCGCAAAGATTCCCGCTGTGCCCAGATTCATCTGGCCGGTCAGACCAGTGATGAAATTCAGGCCTAATACCACGATAATATTGATGAGCACGCGGTTAAGGACCATCATATAGTAATCATTTTTAATGAATATCGGCAGAAAAGCGCCAATCACAAGGGCTCCCACGGCAAAATGCAGTGATTTAAGTTTCAGCTTTTTCTTCATCTTCCCTTACTCCTTTCACGCCTTCTTGCCTAAGAATCCGCTGGGATGTACCAGCAGGAATATGATTAACAGGACAAATGACACAATATCTTTATAGACAGCCGGAAGAACCACCACCGCCAGGTTTTCCACCACTCCGATGAACAGACCGCCCAGGATGGCTCCAGGCAGGTATCCGAATCCTCCGATGACTCCGGCCGAAAAACCTTTGAGGCCTATGCTGGCTGCCATGGTGGTGGATATATTAAACAGCGGTATGATCAGCATTCCGATGACGCTGCATATAATGGAGCTGACTGCTGTTGTCACGCAGATGTTCTGGGCCACATTGATGCCCATAAGGGCCGCGGCCTTCTTATTCTGGGCCACACAGCGCATGGCCTTTCCTATTTTTGTAAAATTCATAAACAACTGAAGGGCCGCCACTACCAGGATTGCCACCACACATATGATGACATTGGCCTTTGTAACCATGAGTGTACCGATCTTAATGGTACCGCTGAGCCAGTTCTCAATGGTGAAGGGAACCGGTCCGTATATAAGCCGGATGGCCTCTGCCAGAATCCTGCCTAACATCATGGTTCCCATGACAGCAAAGATATTGGAACGCATATGCCGCAGCGGATTGAAGATTCCGGAAGCGATTACAGACCCCAGAATTCCCATGAGCATGAAAGTAAGCACAATGGCTAAGGGCTTGTTCATGTTGAATTTAATAATGAAGGTAGCGGCAAATATATATGCCCCCACGGTGATGATTTTGTCATGGCTGAAGTTAAGCAGTCCTGTGGAATTCCATATCAGGGTATACTCGATGGCAACCAGGGCATAGATGAATCCCATGGCAATACCGCTTATCAATAGCTGAAGTATAGTGCCCATCATTTACCTCCTTTTCGTCATGACAGGGGCCGGATTCAGATTCAGGCCGGGTCCGCCCCCTGTCCTCCATAAGCCAGAAACTATTCCACAGAAACAGCTTTGATAAACTTTGGAATCTTGTTTTCAATCCGGGCCACATTGATATTGTGGACTAAATCATTATTCTCGTCACAGGTAATGACTCCTACGGGTACCTTTAAGTCTTTCAGCCCCTTGACAGCTTCCATAACAGCCTTGCGGTCCGTGGTTCCTGCTGCTTTAATTCCTTCTAAAAGGGCCACTGCGCCGCCGTAATAGGATGCTGCATATAATTCCGGTTCGATCTCATACTTTTTCTCAAAGTTCTCTTTAAATGCAACAAGGGTGGGGTCGTCGCTGGTGGACACATAATCCGTCACTCCATACCAGCCTTCTATGTATTCCGCCTTACACATATCAATTACCTGCTGCATGGTAACACCCGGAGAAGACACTACCTGCACATCCAGTCCCAGCTCGTATATCTGGCGGGCATGGATTGCCAGCTCCGCGTCGTGGGTCCATATGATGACCGTATCCACGCCCGCGTCCTTCATCTTCATAACCTGAGGAGTAAAGTCCTTGTCTCCCGTGTTATGTCCTTCTTCCACATACTCCATGCCGTTGTCCGCGCAGTATTGCTTGATAACGCCCTCTGCTCCTGTTCCAAAATCGTCATTGTTAAAGAACAGTCCCAGTTTCTTGCAGCCAAGCTCTTTTGCGTAGGCTGCCGCCGCCTCTACGAAAATACTGTCAGAAGCCCTGCAGCGGAACAGATAATCATTGTCCAGAGTACTGATCTGCGGTGTGGTGCCGCCTGTGAAGGCAGCTACTCCCGCCTGCTTTACCACTGCCTCCACTGCCAGGGCATTGGTGCTTCTGTGGGGTCCCACGATACCCACCACGCCTTCGCCGATCAGCTTATTGGCACAGGTAACAGCCATGTCCTGAAGGGTCTGATCGTCCACAATGGTCAGTTCTATCTGCTTTCCGTTGATACCGCCTGCAGCGTTGTACTCGTCCACAGCCATCTGTACCCCCTGGTTCATACGCTCCCCGTTCAGCGGATTGTCTCCTGTCATCATAGAAATGAGGCCAATCTTGATAACATCGCCCTCATCCGCGGAAACCTCACCGCCGGAGGATGCCTGGGTATCCCCTGTCTGGGAACCTGCGCTGCCGGAAGATGCCCCCTGCTGTCCTCCACATGCTGCCAGTGACAATGCCAGGCTTACACTCAACGTAACTGCTGCCCATTTTTTCAACATAATACCTTCTCCTTTACTTTTGAATTTTTATGTTTTTAGTTACATGATATACTTAAAACCATCCCGGATTTGTTCCAGAAGTTCCATGTCATCCGGAATCGTAACCCGGTGAACATACGTAATCAGCTCCTCCAGCCCATCTTGGGGCACCCCGGCCTCCCTTATGCTGACAGGTATGCCCACCTCCCTGAGAAAAGCCTTCAGTTCTTCTATTTCCGCCTCCGGACGTCCGTTGACAGCCAGCTGAAGAGGCAGGGCCATGGCAACGATTTCCCCGTGAAGATATTTTCTTCTCACGTCCTTGTACATACAGCAGACTGCATCATAAAAATTATGTGCAACGGCCAGCTGCTTTCCTCCTGTGGACAGATCTGACACCATGCCGGTCAGCATGATATTCATGTTCACCATATCATCTATAAGCATGCTGTCCTTCCCGTCATCGAAATCCTTAAGGGCCTGTCTGGTGTCCCTCATGTACTTACTGTAGGTAAAATCCGCAATCTTTGTGGCTATCTCCGAGGTGGCAATCATACCTTCATCCTTCAGATGGGCCATGGTAAAGCTGAATTCCGGTTTTTTTGCCATGGCATCCACGATGCCCGACACAAAATAGCGCCTTGGACAATCATTGACAACCAAATCCATGTCCACAATGACCCCGCTGATTTCATGATTCAGGAAACCGCTGTGGTCCACATTGCCGTCCTCGCCGTATACCACATACAGAACAGCGTAGGCCGCACATGTGGCTGCGGATGTGGGTATGGTAAAGATACTGGCATCTGCCATATCCCCGGCTGCCTTGGCAATGTCTATGATACGGCCGCCCCCGATTCCTGCCACGATTTCTGCTCCCGATTCCCTGACCCTGGCTGCTACCTCTCCAAAGCTCTTTTCCGTGGAAGGTCCCTCAAATATCTCCGACTGAAATGTAATTCCGGATTCCCTGAGGCTTTCCTCCAGGACCTGGCTGGTCTTTCCCTTCACCACATCGTCCCCGTACAGCAGGTAAGCCTTCTTTCCGAAAAATACCATCTCCTCTCCCGCACGCTTCAGTGCACCATGGCACTGGATATAACGTCCGGCCCCTACCTGAATATGTTTACCTTCAAACATCTCTGTCCTCTCCTTTAACGCAATTTTTAATTTGTTATGGCAAAATAATAAATTAAAAATTAAAATTTTTTATTTGAGAGTACACGTTACCAAACTAAGTGCCGGACAACCCATGAACTCCTGACCTGAATTCATGGAACATGGATTGCCTGATTCTTAGCTTAATGCCAAACTTCTTATATTAGATTACTGCATATAGATTACTTTTTTTAAGCTGCTTCGTCCTGGAGCGCTGCACTTCTTGGCATGCTGCGTCTTAGACTGCCGCTTCTTGGTCTGCCGCGTCCTAGACTGCTGCTTCTTGGTCTGCCGCGTCTTTGATGACTGCATTTACTGCTTCCGCATCTGTTACTTCTGATTGGTGATGATGTAGAATATGTTGTTTATATGGCCGGCAATCATCTTTTCAGACTGCTCCATATCCTTATTCCTTAAGTACTCCAGCAGTTTATAATGGTCATCCACCGTGGAACGGAAATTCCTGTTTCTCAACGGCAGCACAAGGTAATTGGCCACCAGGAACTGGCCCTGTATCCTCTTATACAGCTCTGACAGATATTCATTCCTGGCCCCGGATACCAGCACACGGTGAAACCTCAGGTCTGTCTTGGACAGCTCCAGGAAATCCCCCTTATCCAGATACTCCTCACACTTTTTAGCACATATCTCTAGCTGGTCAAGCAATGAGGACACATCTGCTGCCGCTGAAAGATAATGCTCTATGGCATGCTTTTCAATCATAAGCCTTACATCACAGATATTCTTAATCTGGTTCTGGTCAAAGGTGGGAACCACCACACGCCCGTTGCTGAGCTTTTCCAGTACTCCGTCATTGACTAAAAGCTTCACCGCCTGAACCACCGGTGTTCTGCTGACTTCATACTTTTCGCATAAAACGTCAAGTGAGATAGCGTCATCCATCTTATATTCACCGAGGATAAAACTATCAATAATCTGATCGTAGATAATCTTATCTAAATTCTTTTTTACCCTCATCTCAACAACTCCTTTGCTCGTACTATCATTATAAAGGATAGAATGAAATAATGCAATATTAAATTTTTAATTTTTAATTTATTTTTGTTGCTAATATACACTCTCCCCCTGTTTATCTCGTTCATCTTTAGTCAAATTGCGAATTGTTATCTCCATCCCCCATTGATATACTGGTTATAATCTATAAACCAGCGCTGTATTGTATCCATAACAGTGATTAGAGTGCCTGGTACCACCATAATTCACACAATGCAGTGCACACCAACAGAAGCGGAGGGGTTTTGTATGAAACTGGAAAATATCTCAGATGTAAAAGCTTTTTTTGAAGCAGTGGACCAGTGTAAAGGAAAAATCGAACTGGTATCCCCGGAGGGCGACAGGATTAACCTAAAGTCAAAGCTATCCCAGTATCTTTCCATTGCCAATATGTGTTCCAACGGATATATTAAGGAATTGGAATTAGTGGTTCACGAAAAAGAGGACATGGACCGGCTGATAGAATTCATGTTAAGCGGTGAAAACCTGAAATAGAGCAAAATAAAAAGACAGGCCGCCGGGACAGCTGTGATTTCACTGTCCCCGGCGGCCCGTTCTCTACCGACCTGCCCTATATGCCCATTGCCCTACATCACAAGCTTTCGCGGAAAGGTTCTGCGCATGGCTCCTATCATTCTCTCATTTGGTTCAATCAGTACCTTAAAATGGTCCGGACCCTTCTGGTATATAAGGGCGTACACCTTGGCATCCTTCCTTCCGGACGAAAAATCCTTTATCTTCATGCCCTGCTTCTCATAATCCTTAAGCACAAAGGAATCAGCCGGCGCCACAATCTGGATATCATCCTTCTCACAGTCAAATATCTTCTTTCTCTTTGCCTTTCCCAGGATACGGTCCACCGACAGACCACCCTCTGCAAACAGATATTCAAACTCCACACTCAGGTTCAGGAACACAAAATAGGTAGCCACACCTGCTATGGTCATAACAATTACTCCAAACACGGTCTGCAGCGCTGAAAGGACGGAAAATATACAGACCACAATCATGAGTATTTTTACAGGAACGGCATATGCCGGATCTTTTCTCTTCACAAGCCACTCTACATAGTTATCATCGTTCATAATGTCTCTCCTTTATCATTTTGCATATTACACATTATACAATACTTTATCCCATTTTTCCAGTCATATCATTCTTATGCCGGAGGAAAGAAAGAGCCTGCTCCATATTTTCCACGGTCCTGTGATTGATAAAATGTTCAATCTTTTCCACCAGCTCCAGTTCATCCTCCGTATGGTTGAGGGTACAGAAAAAATCCTGGAGCACCCGGTGTCTGTGCAGCAGATACCTGCCCTCCTCATACCCCTTATCCGTGACCATGATGGAGCCGTATTTCTTAAAATCAATATATCCGGCTTTTCTCAGATTATCCAACATTTTTGAGGCGGATGAGGGCCGTACGTGAAGGCTGGCAGCCAGGGAGCTGACACGGATGGGTTCCCCCTCTTCCTCCATTCTGCACACCATCTCCAGATAATCCTCCATGGATGAAGTCATCTCATCGGAAGCAGAGCGTTCATATCCTTTCATGGTATAAAATCCACCTTTATCAGTAACCAAAGTGTCCCTCCTGTAATACTATATGAGTAAGAAAAAGTTTCCCTATCCTAAATCTATTGCGAGGTATTGTAATTATGAAAGAATTTCTATGTTTGAATGATATAAAACCCGGAAACCGGGCACGTGTAAAAGAGCTTACTTCCACAGGCAGCATCCGCAGGCGTCTTCTGGATATCGGCCTGGTTGAAAATACGGAGGTGGAGTGCCTTGGGCAAAGCCCTCTGGGAGACCCCTGCGCCTACCTGATTCGCGGTGCTGTCATCGCCATACGCTCAGAGGACTGCCGCGGGATACTGGTTCAGCCCTGTACTGGTTTCAGTGAACAGGAGGTAATGGAGGGCTGCACCAGCCTGTGAGATATCTCCCCAAAACAGCTGTCTTAAGAAATATCATCTGACTCCGGTCAGATATGGAATTGCCTAATAAAAAAGAAAAAGGAGTATTAAAATGGGTCTGACCAAACAATCCGTCGGAATGGGAGCTGTGGATTCCGGTCTGGAGATAAAAAAACAGACACCTGATGATAAAATAATCGCCATAGCAGGCAACCCCAATGTAGGTAAAAGCACCCTTTTCAACAATCTCACGGGAATGAACCAGCATACCGGAAACTGGCCTGGAAAAACCGTGACCAATGCCCAGGGCTACTGTAAGACAAAGGAACACAGCTACGTGCTGGTAGATATCCCCGGCACCTATTCCCTCATGGCCCACTCCGCGGAGGAGGAAGTGGCCCGCAACTTTATCTGTTTTGGCGGAAGCGACGGGGTTGTGGTTGTGTGCGACGCCACCTGCCTGGAGCGCAACCTGAACCTGGTACTTCAGACCATGGAAATATCGGACCGGGTCCTGGTATGTGTGAACCTGATGGACGAAGCCGCCCGCAAGAATATCACCATTGACCTGAAGGGTCTGTCGGAAAAGCTGGGCGTTCCGGTGGCCGGCACCATTGCCAGGAAAAAGAGAAGCCTTGACCAGCTGATGAAACAGCTGGATGACCTGGTGGAAGGTACACAAACCGCCTCTCCCTATCAGGTGGAGTACTCCCCCATTATTGAACAGGCCATCGCCATGGCGGAGCCTGCCGTAAAAGCCAGGGTGGAGGGAAAGGTCAGCTCACGCTGGCTCACCTTAAAGCTTCTGGACAGCGACCCGTCCCTTATGAAAGAATTAAGGGAATATCTGAATGAGGATATACTGGAAGTGCCTGAGATAAGCCTTGCCCTGTCACAGGCCAGGGAGCATCTGGCCAAATACGGCATTACCAATGAAATTCTAAAGGACCGCATCGTGGCTGCCCTGGTGGCATCGGCAGAAAAAATATGCCGTGATACGGTCCAGTTCCACAAAAACGGCTACAATGAGGGGGACCGTAAGCTGGATAAAATTCTCACCAGCCGGTTTACAGGCTATCCCGTCATGATAGGAATGCTGGCCGTGGTATTCTGGCTCACCATCACAGGCGCCAATTACCCCTCCCAGATGCTGGCGGATGCCCTGTTCCGCCTCCAGGACCAGCTCACCAAAGCCTTCATGGCTGCGGGCGCCCCCCAATGGCTTCACGGGCTGCTGATACTGGGTGTCTACCGGGTCCTGGCCTGGGTTGTCTCGGTAATGCTGCCGCCCATGGCCATCTTCTTTCCTCTGTTTACCCTGTTGGAGGACTCGGGTTATCTGCCCAGGATTGCCTATAACCTGGATAAACCCTTTAAGAGCTGCCATGCCTGCGGCAAACAGGCTTTAACCATGTGTATGGGATTCGGATGCAACGCAGCGGGCATTGTGGGCTGCCGTATCATTGATTCCCCCAGAGAACGGCTTATTGCCATGATAACCAACAACTTTGTGCCATGCAACGGAAGGTTTCCGCCACCATACAAAGGGAAACAAAAATGTTCCTCGGCGCTGACAATGAAGAAACAGCCGAATTAATCATACCAATATATGGCTTTGAGGATTGGGCTTCAAAACTGAAGGCCTATCGTAAAATGAACCATATCACGCAACAAGAGCTTGCACAGCTTATGGACGTAAAACATCTTACCCTTCGCAGCTGGGAACAAAAACAGGCAAAGCCACCTTACAATGTATGGCGGCTTCACAAACACCTATTTGATGATTCCATCAAACTCACGTGATTTTAGGTTATCCAGTATTTTATCAATGACGGCTATCTTATCATCGGTCGTTAGATTAGAACTGTTTAGCCTGCGTTCCACCACCTCTAAATGGAACTCATTGATTTTATCGGAAAGTGCGTGCAGATCCATATTGTCAGGAATATGGACAATAACATTCTGAACACAGTTCCTTTTCACTCACGCTCTCCCTTCGATAAATACCAGTCATTTTATGGTATGAAAATATCGGTATGTCCTATTACATCTTACGAAGCTGTTCCAATCCGGCACAGCTTCATTTTATGCCTTAAGTCAGCACCACTCCCTGTTTCTGCCTCTCCTCCCAAAATATCCCACCGGACTCCGGTACCATATCCAAGCTGATTCCTAACGAGATGTCAACCGCCCTCATATCTCTATGATCTAAGTGTCCTATGTACTCCAACAGCCTTGACTTATCAATTGTGCGAATTTGTTCCAACATGATAATGGAATTCTTTTGCAGAACGGAATTCCGGTTAATAAATACGTGGGTCGGCAATGGATGCTTCTCCATCCGGCTTGTAACTGCTGCCACAATTACGGTCGGGCTGTAACGGTTTCCGACATCATTCTGGACAATGAGTACCGGACGTACTCCTCCCTGTTCACAGCCAACCACCGGACTTAAATCTGCATAGTAAAGATCTCCCCTGCATAACATTCTCTTCTCTCCTTCCTTTCTTCTTGACAGTTTCTGGCTTTCCATATAACGATATATTTCACTTGTGCCAATTGTCTGCGCCACTCTGACCCCACAATCAATATCTGGAGTGAAATAATATGGCAGCAACTGGTCCATTAGATGCTTGTCCACACATAAATTTGTGGTATGTCGATTTACCGCGTACCCCTCTTGTCGGTTCTGCTCCTCGCATCCGAATAGCTAACGTAACGGATTGGCTGGATATGAAATTTTCAATGTGCACCTGTAAGGGACTGATAAAATAAAATACCCTCTACTATTTAAAAGCCGAAAAATACCACAAGTGATAACCAACTTTTTGAAAAAAATATTAAAAAGTTTTGATAATGATCTAATATTTGATTTTGACAGGTAATAATGGTATAATAAGGCCATAATTAAACCAGGAGGTGCGTTTATGCCACAAATTATTCCGATTAAGGATTTAAAGAATACTTCTGATATCTCTGATTTATGTCATACATCCCAGGAACCGGTTTTCATCACAAAGAATGGTTATGGTGATATGGTAATTATGAGTATGGAAACATATGAGAACACGATGTGGAAATCCAGCCTTTACCGCGGTCTGGAAGTTTCCGATGAGCAAATACGTTTAGGAAGAACTAAGGACGCCAGGGCATCCCTGGATGAGCTAAAGGATAAATATGGATTATAAACTTCACATTACAGAACAGGCGGTTGAGCAACTGGACCGGATCATCAGTTATCTTGTTTCCAATTTAAAAAATCCTCCCGCCGCCCGTAAGCTTCTATCTGAAATTGAAACTATTTACAGCCATTTGGAATCAGACCCCTATATCTACTCTCAATGTAATGATCCGTTTCTGCGGACGAAAGGCTACCACAAAGCAACTGTCCGTCATTTTCAATATATAATACTTTTCTTAATCGATGATGAAAATAGAATCGTATATATATCTGGGTTGTTTCATGAAAAAGAATTTTACGCCCAAAAATTGTAAAGATGCTTGTCCTCACAGGTTGATGAATTACCCATAGTATTCAGAATAAGCTGACTTTCCATTATGAATCCCCTATTCCTTTCGTGCATTATATTTCAATACTACACCCACGCAGCCGTCTAAGAGCAGACGGCTGCGTAATCTGGCATTGAAATCACCCTCTTTCCAATTTATTCTGCGCTTCTATTCGACACTACTCCCCGAAGCCTGTCCAGACATTATACCTGGACGGGGCAGCCCCCCCGCCTGCCTGCAGCTAACAGGCATCATAGGAATCCCACCTCCACCAGGATCTCTGGCGGCCGCCCTCATTGCGTGGTCCCCGGCCAAGGGGGCTGTGACTGGACGGAAGTATCATTATAAGCTATCCGGGGTCATGGCGATTCAATCTGCTATAGATTGATTTTGAGACAGGATTTTATCGCTCTTACCTTAAGCACTTATCATGCTGTTCAACAGGAATAGCAACCCGCAGGCAGTCATTGCGTTCCCCTCATGTCGCTTCCGTTCCTCACGACCGGATAGCCAATGTAACGGATTGGCTGGATATGAAATTTTCAAGGTACAATCCGGGATAAAAATTACCCCCTCACTACTAGTGGTAAAAAAACGGCCTAGTGATAACCAAAAAAATCAAATTTCCCAAAGTTTTTTTAAATCGAATAATATTTTCTTTTTTCTCTTGTGAATTGCTGGCTGAGATATGCCATAAGACTTCGCCATATCACGTTCACTCATCCCATCGAAATAGGCGATTTTGATAAACTCCTGATCTTCTTCTGGTAATTGTTCAATACAACATCTTAAGTGTTCATATAGAACATGGTTAATTGCATCTTCTTCCACATGAACGGTTTCATCTGGAAGAGTTTCTTCCCCTACTATTTCATCTGTATCCATGTTACTATATGGAATTTCCTTATATATTGCTGCCATTCGCAACAAATAGTTTTCTCTGGACTTTTCCCTGTAAAACTCCATGTACATGTCTTTTGGTACCTCCATGACCGCGTCTCCAATTCGTATAGCATATACCGGCTGTTCCTTGCTTCTTGATTCTACGTATAACTGATATTCTTCATATGTGACCTCTTTAAAAGTACTTTCTTCATGGATGTAATATCTAATTTTCCGCATATTGCATTCCTCCAATTCTGGAATCTCCATTGCTGCAAATCCAGAACTAGAGGTGGTGCTCTACATGGCGGTAACCGGTGAAACCTGAACAAAAAAAGACCATTACTTCCGTAAATACAAATGGAAATAACGGTCTTGATTTGATTATGATAACAGGAGCCACTGCTGTCGAAAAAAACAAAGTTACATCCAAACTTATGTAACTTACCCCAACCATAATTTAGACTGTGTATGCTGGTTGGATGATATCTGCAAGGTAATACTTCCACAAAGAAGTTCTGCCTTATACCATCAGCCCCTTATCCTGGCAAGCAGGATTGTACACAGACGTCTCTCCTTATCCATTTCTGACAAAGAGATTCATCAATACCCGTTTCAGTCCAATATCTTTTCTTCCTGTCATAAAACATATTAATTTACAGTTATCTCCTGTCAGCATTTGCGTTTCACCTCCTCCACTCATTCGCTGATTTATCTGATGGTAATTAATAAATCATATAAAAACAGCCGCTTACATTATTTCTTGTGTAAGAGGCCGCTTAATTTTTAAACCTTTTATTTGAATCAAATTATAAAACCTTGGTAAAATCATTTTACCATACAATGTTTACAAGAATATTACTTATTTCCTACTTTTTCCATATGTTTGTTTTCTCTTCCTTCTTCCTACGAAACATATAAGAGACTAAAATATCTATCCCCTGGGCACCTCCTTCTCCCACTGTCTGCATCACATAAACTTTCCATAACGGCAGAACGGTTTCAGCTTCTCTGGCTGAACTATCCTGATATACCGTAGATCTAACATTCTCGCCATCTCCTTGGGTCCCATCTTATCAGAAGGGACATACACATGGTTTTCATATCCTCGAATAATGTCACACGCTTTCCCTATGTTTTCCGGTAATTCAGCTCCAGAATAGCATAGAGTTTTTCCTTCCCCAGTATCCTACTGCGGATGACCTCCCTGTTGATTACAACAGCTACCAGGTCTAGTTCAGATAACGTAATTCCTGATTAAAGATAACACGGAAGTCCCTCCCAGATAACCATTGGTATGCTGTATGGCATCGTCTCGTTCCTCATCACGATAAAAGAATGCCAAAAACTGTCTACCAATTCATCAATACATCTAAAGTTTTAGTTCTGGAGCATCCTGCTCTAATTCATTCTCCTGCTGCATTTTATAATCCGGTATTATATTATGATAACGTATCAGTTGATACTTTAATACTTTCACACCTCTGGAAACAGGTTCCTTCTCTAAGACAGTCTGTAATTTTTCATAATCAATCATCAACCCGATTCCTGCCTCACGGGCCTGCATCTCTAAACTGGCTGAAAATGGCTGACCATATACTTTTTCAAGATTCTCTTCCACTGTTTCTTCGTCGAAACGATCCCAGTCACTTAACAGTGAATTTCCATTATCAAAAATAGGCGCCGCTTTATAAACTCCCGTCGATGCGTCCACAATTAATCCCAAATTATTAAAATGCCTGTCTGTATTTAAAGTAAGCATATCCAGAGCCAGTATTTGTGATAAATACATTGAGCAATCCCACCCTGTATTCTCTAATACAAACTTTCTTACAAAGCCAATGCGGTCTGCCACCTCTGATATTAAGCGTATTCTCTCCTGCAGACTTTCCCCAGTGAGTAGGTCATACAGTCTCTGGAAGCTCAGGAATGATTCGTTTTCTCTAATAAAACTTTTTGAACGGCATCCCGCCCTTCCATTAATCGTGCATTGTTCATATTTAACATAACTATCAACATTAGAGCACTCCAGCACCTTTGAGACGAGATATTCCGAGTAACCTTCATATCCCAGATTATTTACTTTATACCAAAATCCTTTCTCATAATACTTGGGCTGTGTTCCCTTTGAACTCCCTTGTACCATCACCAAGGCCTGTGGACTCAGCACGTATTCTTTTACACTCATCTCACTTTCACATCCTTCCATGTTATCGTCTCACCTGGAAACCGAATCCAAAACAAATCTTCGTATGTAACTCCATGTGTAATCTTCATCCATTTCCATGGATTATTATAAGTAAGACCGGCCTGATTAAGTATCTCCTTAAGGTCACTGCGTCCATCCTCGTAGCATCGGTCCTTCAAAAAATTGTAAACACGTTCCAAATCTAATTTATTACCACAAAATGGCTGCCTGATACAATCCGGTATCAATTTTTGAATTTCCACCTTCTTCTTATCTTCTGATAACCTTACTATCGCTACCGGCTCATCCTTATGCATCACAGTGAATTCCATATCTCGTTCTCCCTATACATCCAAGTCTGGCAATCAGACAGCACAACGCTTCTGATAACATTATAAACGGTTTTTCCCGTTCCGGTATGTGTTTATTCCAATGTATTTTGTTTTTTTACCTAACAGAATTATTGGCTGATTTTTTGTTCTATATTTTCTATATAATTCGATTTCGTCTATTATAACTGAGTTTAAAGTAAAGTGCAACATCTACGCAAGAACATTTGTTCCTTTATATTCTCCCATCTTTTGCCGTAACTCTACCTCAATTGTGGCAGTAAAAAGCGCCAGACACATCTCTGCATCCAGCGCATCACCATCTTTTTTTCTGTTGTTTCCTATATAGATTGGGACTGTCCCATCCCCTGCTCCACACCGGCCATCTCCAGATAACAGACCAATTGATGCTCTGTCAGATTGGCAACCATCTCTGCAAACGGAGCCAAATTTCCTTCTACAGCATACACTTCCAATGCATTGAAATACTCCAGCCTGTTTTCCTTTGCTATTGAAATAGCAGGAAATCCATTTACCATCAACTGATAATTCATAATCAGACGGAATGTTCTGCCATTGCCATCGGGAAACGGATGTATACGCACAAACTCAGCATGGGTCCAGGCGGCTAGTTCAATCTGATTCAATTCACTACCCTTCCATGCAAGGTCCGCATAAAAATTCTTGACCTGCCGGTATATATCATTAGGAGATGGCGGCGTGTGCTGTGCTCCTGATATATATACATCCACATTTCGGTAAATTCCTCCCACAAATATATTCCCCATCAGTATTGCATGGATATCCTTAATGACTTTTTCATTCAACGGCAATTCTTTGGCTATGCATTCCTTCACATAACGGTATGCTTTCTGATGATTTACTGCCTCATAAAGTTCCCGAAGGTGTTTGCCTCCAATCGAAATCCCATCTTCCAGCAAAACCTTGGTTTCAATGAGGGTCAGTGTGTTACCTTCAATTGCTGTAGAGTTATGGGTATACTCTATCTCAAATGCTTTCTCATAGCTTTGCAGGGTAAGTTCCGGAATAGAATCCCTTACCGCCTGATACCGATTCCTTTTCTGTACAATTTTCTCATAATCCATGGATTCACTCCTTCCTTATACCTATATGACTTACAGTATATCACAGATTAACTGATTCATAATCATCAATTTACAGCGGATTCCACCATCATTCTTCCAAGTTTTCCATTTACTTTTGTCAGCATTCGCGCTTCACCTCCCCTGCATACCTGCTGATTCCTTTCTTAGTACGCTTTATTTCTTATGTACAATTTCCTATGCGCAAAAACAGCCTCTTACAAAATTTTTTCTGTAAGAAGCTGTTTGACTATCTTGATATGTTTTTAATAATTGGGCTTAGGTCAGTTTACAAGAGACTACACGCAGATCGTGAAACGGGCTACTGACAACAAACGGCGCTATGCTCCCGGCAGGGTGACATAGCGCCGTTTTGTTGTGGGGGAATCCGTAATCCTTCGTTTCCTCATAAATAAAGGAGAAATCAACCACCTGGCGCTTTTCCGGCACAAGGTTTTCTATCGTTATCATATGAAATTTTATTTGTTTGTTTTCCATCCGCGTCATCATAGGTAAGCCCTCCCGTTCTTTCATACACTTATTTTATCATACGGCAGGGAATAATACAGGGGTTTGTCAACACCTCGAACTTGGCCCGATGTTGTGTATAGACACCCAGCAAAAATAGCAGAACGGACGGCACCTGTCAAGGCTAAAATGAACGGGCTTTCGCCCGGCCTTGACCGCCGCCGTCCCGCTGAATGGGTAGACAAGGCGGACAATCCCATACTGTGCTTGTCCGCCGACAAAGTTATTGTGGGGCTGTCCGTCCTCTCAAAATTGACCGGTTATGCGATTGCGTCTTATACCAATAAGGCGCAGCCAGCAAAATATTTATAGTTGCCACCATATTGTTTCTTCCCGTCTTTTCTCAGCGAAACCACAGCGTTGCAAAATGCGTTGTGAGGCAAAACCGTCGATGTCCGTTTCCGCGATAATATGGGACACGTTTTCTTGTTTCAAAGCCCACTTGCACATGGCCTGCACTGCTTCTGTCATGTATCCGTTGTGCTCAAACTCTTTTCCCAAACCATAGCCAATTTCGACCTCTTGATCCGTATTCGGAATATCCTTGAAATCAGCCGAACCAACGACGACCCGGTCACTTTTGCGAACCAGAAACCAGAAGCTATGCCATAAGTAATCGTTAGAATACTTTTCTGTTTTTTCTAATTGCCCTTTAACAATTTCGAGAAAAAGTCCCTCCATAGGCTCTGCTTGATAAGAACAATTTAAGTCTTTCTCCAGCTTTGGTATGTTCTCTACCCACAATTTTAATTGATAGGGAAGTAATGGCACTAATTCAAGACGCTCCGTTTGCAATCATTTTGCTACCTCGCTTATTTTATCTTTGTTCGCCTTATCCGCCTAATGCGTACTTGTCATTTTCTCTTACCTCTCTGCGGCAAATAGCTTTTTGCCCATTCGGATTTTTGGACAATCCGGGTTAGCCATTGTTTTTCTTCCTCTGTCAGCTTGCTATAACGCAGCTTTGTCTGCTTGCAAAATAACATCAACAGTTGTTCCGCCCGGCTGCCCTTGAAGCTCGCCACTTCCTCTAAATCCTGCTTGAGTTCGTCCACAATAGTATTCTCCGGGGCGCTGTCGCTCCTGCCCCTGTGGGCTTCCCGTGTGTCCTCCATGATAGCGAAAATATCGTGATGTACCCGGCTGCTGAAATAATCGCCCTCCCGCACATGGGCGGCTTGCAGCACTCCGGCAGTCTTGTCATGCTCACCCGGTTGGTACTTCTCCACGATTTCAGCCCTCGCCACGTCTACCCATACGTTCAAGTTTTGTATCTGCGTAGCAGCGATACCCTCCACATAAATCTGTATATCAGCCAGTAGCTTTACAAAATCTGTGTGCTCCGCCAGTTCACAAAGCAGGGCGGTATCAATTCGCACGCTTTTCAGCAGGTCTATCATCTCGTCACTCAAACGCAGGTCTGCAAGATCGGCGTTTGGGTGATTTTTCGTTTCCGTTAATCCCAGCAGACAGTCGGCGGTCACGCCGTAAAACTTCGCCAGCTTGATAAGGGCGTAGTGGCTGATGTCCTTGAAGTCGTACGCTTCTTAGCTCCCTAGCGCAGACTTTGAGAGATGTGTCTGCTCCACAAGCAGTTCCAGCGTCAACCCACGCTCCACACACAGGTTTTTTAGGCGTTCCTGTATTGTCAACTCAAATCTACACACCCCATCTTATGCTTATTTCATGCGTTCTTGACACTCGCTGCACTCTCTGTCATGGATAGAAATGATACCCCGGCATTTGGGGCAAATATATTTCTCTTTCTGCTGTTCCATGAACCTTTCCAAACCGTGTTGACGGACAAACTCGCTATTCTCCATAAGGCTTGCCTGATACCTTTTGTTGTAGCTTTTTTCAAGGTTTTTAATTAATTTACAAGGATAATCGGGACATTCAAAACAATAGGACTGCCCTTTGCCCTTGATACACTCTTTTATCTTGCACTTACGGCAGTGTTCCGGTTTGCCCATATCGCTGTTCAAGCAACCGGCACACGTTTTTTTATGATAACAATGCTTATAGCAAACCAAACAGTTCATGCCGCAGGGGGCAAACATAGCCGTATCAATTTTTTCTTTTGGCATTTTCATGGTGCGCCCTCCTTGTCGGCTTACTGTTTCTTTCATTTTACCACACATCCGAGAGCGTGGAAATAGTGTCTTTGCGGTGCAGATTTCCAACCTTTCGGATATACGGGACGGGCGGTCAAAAAGTGTAGACTAGCGTTTCCAATGCGGCAGAAATAATCCCCATATCTTCACCAAACATCTGCCTCATAAGGCCATCACCCCCAAGAGCGGCAGCCTCAGCAACTTTCTGATCTACCGTTTGCTGGAGCATTTCCTCGGTGACGGATATTTGTTGTAACATTTCCGTGCTGAACATTTGCCCTAATAATTCGACCTGCCGTTGTGCGTCAACGGCGGATTGAGCGGTTCCATCCTGTGCAGCGTCGTCAGGTTCTGCGGAAACTTTCAATTTTTCCCGCATCTGCTCAATCTGCTGATTGCTGTCCTCTATTGACTTTTGAAGCGACTCAGTCGCTTTTTCCGTTGCCGCCTGTGCACATTTCCTGATTTTATCGGGATCAACCATTCTCATTTCCCTCCCGTTCTTGTTCCGACGGCAGGGTGTGCCACGCTGTCGGCTTTTTATTTTTGAAAAGCCATTTTTTTAGTTGGCTTAATATTGCTTCCACAAAACGAAACCACAGGTTTCCGGCGACGAATACGATCACCAGCACGACCAGCACGACTCCAAATTGTCCCCATGGCATGAAAGCACCCCCTTATTTTTTCTGGAACTGCTTCAAGAAGAAATCGGTGAACGCCTTTACCTCCTCGTCTTGGGAAACATAGACATACAGTTTCTCGTCCTCCAGCCATTCACAGACACCGATCCCGATATAGCCCTTCCTGTCAGGGTAAATAATAAATTCGTCTGTGGGGAACTTGTTCTGATACGCCTTCAAAATGTCGCTCCGCCGGTAGAAAGTGGCATCGCCACAGCCCGACAGATCGGGAACAGTGGGAATTACAACAATGGTCTGACTGGCCTCGTTCCAGCCTACGATCAGATTGCCGATCTTAGTTTTGCTGCCGTGGACGATACCGTAATTGAAACGGCTAACATCTTCCGTGTAGCCAAAAAGGATTTTGTAGTCGTCTCCGTTTTCCACCACTTGATTGAACAGAACGCGCATTTTTTTACGGTTGGCGTCACTTTTTGCCATGTCTACTTGAGGCCCCTTAAACAGATTTCTAAACAGTCCCATGCTAATATTCCTCCCATGCTAATATTTTGGAATGATTTTATGTCTTTGGATTAAAGACACAAACATACTTCACACCAACACCCGCTAACTGCTCCGTCACTTCTGGTCGGTGTGACCACAAATTCATTTAATTACTATTTTGTTTTTAATAGTAATTAAATGAATTATACCTAAACACTGGAAAAAAAGCAAGCCCCCGCCCATAAAAAAACAGCGCACCATCCAGACGGTGCGCTGTCTGCTATCATTTGTCTGTGTCGACCAGGGAGGCCAGATACCGGGAGAGGGCGGTGGCCTGGGCCGTCCGCTCCAGCTCCTCCGGGAAGAAGAAGGGGAGCGACCGGGCCGCCGAGTTGTAGGTCAGTACCACCGAGAGGATCAGGTTGCCCAGCTCCTTGGGTCTACATTTTTCCTGGGGGATATGCCAGAGGGCCAGCACCTGTTCATAAAACTGTTCCTGTCCCTGCTGGTAAGTTTCAAACTCCTCCGGGCTTAAATGCTTATAGACCCACATTTCCTCCTCTTGTGTCATCACAAAGAAATGGTACTGGCGGCTGTGTGTGACCATATCCAAAAAATGATGTATCATTTCCTCCAGGCTCATATCCTGGTTTCTTACGCTCTCCTGCACCTCCCGGAGCAAAAGCATGTTCTCATAATTAATGATGTGGAGCACCAACTGGGCCAGGGAGGAATAATAGTTTCCGTAAAAGAACGGCTTGGAGATGCCCACAGCCTGGAGGATGTCCTGGAGGGTGGTGCCTTTCGGCCCTGCTGGGACAGCATTTGCAGCCCCACCGTCAGCCAATCCCGCCCCACCTGCTCCCGTTCTTCTTTGGAATAGCCCTTCTTTGACATAGCCCCACCGCCCCTTTTGTTGAGATACCAACTGTTTACCACAGCGGCGAGGAAATGTCATGCGTCCTTGAAGAAAGGCTTCAAAAATGCAGGCGATTCCGAGGAAGCGCGTTAGTGGTTATCAGGAATTGTGAGTTATCAGGAACCCATTGAAAATAGCCCTATTTTACAAGGATTGCTACAAATAAGTTCCTGATAACTTTTAGGGAATTCTTGTTTTGGAGGCTGTCATACATTTAGTAATGCGATTCTGAATTCCTGATAACTTTTGTACTATTTCAGCCCATAAAGCCGTTTTAACATTTCATCATCCGTAACCTGATATTTCATTCCATCTTTATTTTATAAATTTATATTCCCTTCCTCGGTAATGCTTGCTGCCCACTCACCTAAACGATTTTTTTCCGTATTTGCTGAAAATACTTTGCCCTCTTTCAAAATAGCCCCCGGACAAGACAGTACAAGTTCACGACTGGTTCTGCCCATGCCGCTTCCACCCGAGGTTGCAAGCGGTATCACCGTTTTACCATTAAAATCGTATCCCTCCAGAAATGAGTTTATGATAGTTGGGGCAACATACCACCAAATAGGGAAAGCTACGAAAATGGTATCATACATATCCATATTTTCTACTCTGTTTGCAATGGCAGGACGGAAAGATTTATCGTTCATTTCCACACTGCTCCTGCTCTTTCGGTTGGTCCAATCCAAATCCTCTCTTGTATACAAGATTGGGGGTTGAATTTCATGTAAGTCTGCATTGATCGCTGATGCCAGGTTCGCTGCCAATTTAGCGGTTGTTCCACTGGCACTGAAATATGCTACTAATATTTTACCCATCCTTTTATCTCTCCAATCCATTATTCTAAACTGTCAATCCATGCCTTTAAACTGGTGTCCGAAACATTGCTGTTGAAACGTTCGCCTGTAACCCATGTACCGCTTCCGGCCAGTTCTCCCAGTTGGCTGCCACTGCTGCCAATACCGCTGCCTCCGGAGGTACAAAAAGGAATTACGGTAATGCCGTCAAAATCATGGTTCTCCACAAAAGTACTCATAATCCGAGGAGCCTGCCCGTGCCAGATGGGATAACCTAAATACAATGTAGAATATCCATCAAGGGATATCGTTTCACCGCCGATTTCAGGGCGGCTGGCCACATCCTCCATTTCAAGTGAGGTACGGCTCTGGCTGTTGTGATAATCCAGATCTTCAGTGGTATAGGCTTTAGCAGGGACAATCTCATAAATGTCGCCACCAGTGGTCGTTGCAATCTTTTCCGCTACTCCTCTGGTACTGCCGCTAGCGGAGAAATAGACCACCAGAATATCCGATTTACCATTTTGGGGATCAATATCCGTTTTTTGTAATTCTGACGGCAACTGCTTATCGGCCATCGAAGCTTCATACTCTGTGCTCTCAATTATACGGGATTCCAGTGTTGCCGCATTCGCCTCAGACGTAATTTTATCATTTTTGCAGGCCGCCAGACTGAATACCAGACAGGCTGCTCCTAAAAACCCGATAAACCGTTTCGTTTTTTTCTTCATTCCTAAACTATTAATTATGTTTCGTTCCAACAATATTATTTACCTCCTGCTAATCTCCAAATCCGGAATTACGCCCATCATTGATTATGTTTTCGATACAGATACCTTGTCGTCCTGCTGCATTTGACACAATGTACAAACATTATCCTCTGTCTTTACTCCACCGCCAGGTGTTCTGAAAAGAAGGTTTCCAGCCGGTCAAACGGAATCACATCCATCTGATCTTACAAATCTGTGTGCTTTGCACCTTCTACAATCATCAGTTCCTTGTTGTTTACATAGCTGCTGTTTTCTGTCATATTTCTATAAGCATCTTGGCTGAAATAGAGAGAATGAGCTTCACTGCCATGTACCATCAACACAGGAGTACGGATTTCTGCCACAAAGTCCAACAAATGCATATTAATCAGAGAACCAATAGCGGTAGACGCAAACCCGCCATTAGAACCTAACGAACGGATATGATAGCCCCGTTCTGTCTTATAGTAATCAATGTAGTCCTTCTGGAACTGGGGCATATCTTCACTTGCCGCCTTAGGATGCCCGCCCAAAAGGGTGTATGTGCCATTTTTATATCCTCTGTTCTCTGGCTGTTGTAGGAAACGCGCATCTGGTATCTTGCTTCCTCGTCACTAGAATCATTGCAGCCATAGGCAAGGACACGACTCATATCGTACATGGTCACGGTGGCCGTCGCCTTTACCCTGGTATCCAAAGCTGCTGTCTGAAGCGCATAACCGCCCCAGCCGCAGATTCCAATCACACCTAACCCGTTTATCAACTTATTTCCCAAAATACCTCTCAATTTCTTCCATCCGCTCCATCTGCATTACCTTAAAAGGACATCTTCTATTGCAGTGTCCGCAGCCAATACAGTCAGATGCTGTCTTTTTCAATGTCAGATAATGTTCCTTTGCCAGGGTATCACCTAACAAGGCCAGGTCGTAATATTTATTAATCAAACCAATATCAAGGCCTGCCGGACATGGATGGCAATGCCTGCAGTACACACATGTTCCAACCGATTCTTCCGGTGTAAAGGAACTGATTACCGAATAATCCCGTTCCTCCTCTGTTGTATTAAAATAAGCCAGTATTTCCTTCAGCTCCCGTTCATTGCATGGACCTCCAAGGACTGTCAGAACACCCGGTTTGTCAAGTGCATACTGGATACACTGTGCTGTGGTCAACGCATGACGGAACGGTGATTTCTTCGCATCTAAAAGCTGCCCGGCATTAAACGGCTTCATAACCGAGATGCCGACGCCCTCCTTTTCGCAGCGGCGGTACAGTTTCTGTCTTTCCCCACCGCTTCCAATTGCGTAGTCCCCCTGCCCATAGTCATACATTGGATTGATGGAAAACATCAGCATATCGAGAATATTCTTGTCCATCACCTTATTGGCCAGCTCCGGCGCATGGGTGGAAAGACCAATATACCTTACAACCCCTTGCTCCTTTAAGTCCAGGATGAACTTAAGAACCCCATTCCTTTCATAATCAATCAAATCCCTTTCTTCATCAAGACAATGGATAAATCCAAAATCAATATAATCTGTCTTCAGATTCTTAAGCTGCCAGTCAATGGATTTTTTCACTGTATTCAGATTCGTCGTCCATCCGTATTCTCCGGTTATATAGTTTGCTCCAAAATGTACCTGCAGCATTGCCTCTTTTCTTCGGCCTTCTAAAGCTTTCCCATATGCCTGAAAAATACTTGCGTGTCCACCGGCCATATCAAAATAATTAATTCCCTCATCCATCGCAAAATGTACGGTCTTAATTATATCCTTTTCCGCCTGTTCGCCGATTACAGAAGAACCCATACCAATAATGCTTATTTGTTCCTCTCCATGAGGCAGTTTACGATATTTCATACAATCACCGCCTTTCTGTTACATTGCCTGAATCAGCACGTTGCGTATATCCTCTTTGGAAAGCACTTTATAGCCGCCCTCCATAATCAGCGTACCGTTTACAATATCATCAAGCATTTCAGACGTTACGCCGATTTCTGTAAGATTCATCGCAAGTCCAAGTTCTTTCATCCACGTCTCCATAGCGCACAGACCCTCTTTGGCAAGCTGTTCGTCCGTCTTGCCGTTGCGATCAATATCCCATACATTCACAGCAAAACGGGCAAATTTCTTCACACCGTAAGGCATAATAAATGTATAGTACGGTATGGAAACCGCTGACAGAGTCATACCATGAGTCGCGTTGCTGCACGCTCCCACCGACTGTCCAAGCATATGCACCATCCAGTCAGTGCTTTTTCCTTTTGAAATAAGTGTGTTTAATGCCCAGGTTGCCGTCCACATAAGGTTGCTTCTGGCTTCATAATCATCCGGAGTCTGAACTGCAATACGGCTGGAGTGAATCACGCTTTTCATCAGTCCTTCGCTGATATAGTCACTGGTATTATCATCCTCTCCTGAAAAATACTGCTCGCAGATATGATTGAAAATATCATAGATACCGGCAATCATCTGATATCCCGGAAGACTCATGGTGTATCTGGGATTCAAGACAGCAAATCTCGGCATAACCGTCTCATCCGCAAACACATGACCGATTTTCAATTTCTTTTCGGGATAAGTGATGACTGCTCCCGCGTTCATCTCCGAGCCTGTGCCAACCATTGTAAGTACCGCTCCTACGGGAACGATTTCACAGGCCGGCTCCTCAAACCGGGCATAATATTTCTCCCACGGGTCCTCCTCACAGTGAACGGAAACAGACAGAGCTTTTGCATAATCCACTACAGATCCTCCGCCCACAGCAAGAATAAAATCAACCTTATTTTTCCTTGCAATTTCAATGCCCTCGTACAGTTTGTGAATGGTAGGGTTCGGCATAACCCCCGCTATCTCCGCAACGACTTTATCCGCGGATCTCAAAATGCCGATAACCTCATCGTAAATACCATTTTTCTTAATTGAACCGCCTCCGTAGACAAGAACGACGTTTCTGCCGTATTTTACAAGCTCAGAGGTCAAATTACCAAGAGCATTCTCACCAAAATATAATTTTGTAGGGTTACAGTAAGAAAAATTTCCTAACATATAATAATCCTCCTATCGTTAATTTGCTTACTTAATAACTATATGCCGAAGCCAAACCGCACCATCTTTAATAGCTTTACAGCATTCATTTGTATTCCATCTCCCGTTACATTAAACAATCGTATATCCGCCATCAACGCCAATCGACTGATATCCTTCATCTATTAAACTCTTTTATAACCAATCCCTCCTTCAGGTCTGCAAGCACTACCGCCGCTCCCGATTCAGCGAAATTCTTTGCAGCCGCAAGTCCCATACCTCCTGCCGCGCCTGTTACTAAAGCAACTTTACCTTTAAATGTGATTTCCATGAAAAATCCTCCTTGACTTCTGATTAACCTTAGCTTAACATTAAAGTTGAGTTTAAAGTCAAGGTTTTTCCTGAAAATTTTGTAAAATGTAATTTTTTAATTATATTATCTAACTCAAGGGGGCTTCAATATGGAAACAGGAAATTATACAATTAAAGACGCAGCGAAAATGATGGGGGTTCCAACCAGCACAATTCGCTATTATGACAAAGAGGGATTGCTCCCTTTTATGGAAAGACGGGAATCCGGATATCGTATTTTTACAGAAAAGGATATTGCAACACTTCGTATTATTGATTGTCTTAAAAAAACAGGAATGCCGATTAAAGAAATTCGTCAATTTAGCGATTGGCTTGAACAGGGTGATGCTTCTTTACAACAAAGATATGAAATGTTTTTAGAACGAAAACGGGTAGTGGAAGCACAAATTGCTGAATTACAGGAAACTTTAAATACAATTAACTATAAATGTTGGTACTATGAAACAGCCATTGCAGCCGGTACAGAAAAAATTCACACTGAAAAAGACGTTCCGAACGGTAAATTAGCTTGTGAAATATAATGATGGACTGTTACAGCCACCGAACGGTTCAGAAAAATGCGATGTATGCTTGACAAATCGGGATTTAGGGCTTGACAGAATAGGAAGTAAAATGAAATCTTTTCGTAAGTATATAATCATTCTTTTTATGTGTATCATAGTATTTAAATTTCAAACAGGCTGTGCCGACGATTCACTAAAAAGCACAATGCCCCCCAACACAACGCAAGACACACAAAATACAAAGATAGATCTCATGCAAATCCAAGTCGGGGACTATTCAAGTTTGCTCGGTATTTGGAAGGAAATAGCTTATGCAGATAACCAGTTTGACGGAACGGGTCAGCAGTGGCATATGGGTAGGTCTGATACGGTTTCCTCTACCCTCTCTGTATCATCTGACAAAATAGATTTTAATGAATCCGCTATGATTATTCAGGGAAATACGCTTACGGACGGTATGGGTTCCCATCTTCTTTCATTTGTAAACGATGGAACTTTACTCGACGCTTACGCTGATTCAACTACCGCCATCTACTGGAGTGTCACATTTTACCCAAAGGGAGTAACAAATAATCTCGAACCCAATAATGATGTGCAAATTGACAGCACTAAAAATATCATTGTTGTTTGGTATAGCGGTATGCAAGTCCTAACAGTTTTTGGGCAAGAATAGAACGAATCCCGTCCACTTGAAAAAAACGTTTGTGATATGGTACTGTATGATGAATTACCAACACCAAAACTTAAAAAGAAGAAATAAACAATTCCAGTTGATCGAGACGTTGAAGCGGATGAAAAATAAGAAATGAATGGAGAAGCAAATGGCAGTTGTGATCATATTGTTCCTTATCTTTGTGATAATGGGGATTATTTTTTTATTTGGAAAGGGGAGCTTTCTGATAGCCGGATATAATACGGCGGATAAAAAAGAGAAAGAAAAGTATGATGAGAAAAAGTTAAATCTGTGTTTTGCCTGTTTTTCGTTTGGTATGGCGGCGGTTATTGGCGCATGTGGTTATATGGATACGGAGGCATTTGCAGTACAGGTGGGCTTGCCGGCCATCATTGCATTGGTAATATTCGTTTTTATTGCAACGAATACCTTTTGCAAAAAGAAATAGTCAGACATAATGGAGAAATCCATGTCACGGACAGGAGTACAGCAGACTAACGAGAAAATCGGAATGTGTAGGAGTGATAGTATTATGTTTGAAGATTTCCTAAAAAACTTAAAGAATATGCAAGTAATACTTTGCATATTGAGAGCATTATCGTTGTAGGCTCTTATGCGAGAGGAACAAACAAAGAAAATTCGGATTTAGATATTGTTATCGTCACATCAAATAAATCAAATATGATTGCAAATCAAGATTTCACTCAAGAATTTGGGGAGGTTTATAAACAACAAACTGAATATTACGGTGCATGTACTTCTATTCGTGTATGATACAAGGACGGAAAAGAAGTTGAATTTGGAATTGCGGAACCGTCTTGGCCTACAATGCCCTTAGGTACTGGGACTTATCAAGTATTATCTGATGGATATAAACTTATCATAGACAAGAAGCAATACTTTGAAAATTTGAAATTATAAAATTCCAGTTTGTCAGACAAACGCAAAGAATAAAAAAATCAGAAGTTAGAGAGATAGCCATGAAAGAAAATATTGCAGCAAAGTTGACGGGAAAAGACGATAAATATGCTTGCGCTCTTGCCGATAAAATCATATCAGAAAGTTTAGAAACCGATAAATGGTACGAATATTTTGATGACTTTGCCTCTTTGCTTAATTATCCAAAATCATTCGTGAGAAATCGAGCATTGTATATCCTTGCGGCAAATGCTCAATGGGATGACGAAAATCGTTTCGACTTGATAATTTCCGATTTTCTTGCACATATAACGGATGAAAAGCCAATCACAGCCAGACAGTGCATAAAGGCTCTTGCACAGGTTGGTTCGGCAAAGCCACAATATATACCAGTAATATTATCATGTTTGCGGAGTGCAGATTTATCGAAATACAAGGACAGTATGCGTCCACTGATTGAAAAAGACATAGCTGAAACGGAAAAGAAATTGACAACGTAACTTCCAGTTTGTCAGACAATCACAAAGAATAAAAAATTAGAATTTGGAGGAATAAGCACATGGCAAATAAGTATAAAGTAATTGATGAAAAAACATGGAATAGAGCAATGCACTGTATGATTTTTAGAAATAGTGTTGAACCAGCGTTTTGTGTAACCTTTGAAGCGGATATTACAAGATTTAAACGTGTAGTTAAAGAGCTGGGGGTTTCTTTTACATTGGCAATGGTATATGCAGTTTGTAAATGTGCAAATGATATAGACGCATTTCGTTATCGGTTTGTTGATGGACAGATTGTTTTGTTTGACAAGATAGATACTGCATTTACCTATCTAAATCAAGAAACCGAATTGTTCAAAGTGGTTAATGTTCCCATGATAGACGATTTAAAAGAATACTGTGAGTTTGCAGAAACGATAGCAAAGGAGCAAAAAGAATATTTTACAGGTCCATTAGGAAATGATGTTTTTCAATGTTCTCCTATGCCGTGGGTCACCTACACGCATATTTCTCATACCAATTCCGGGAAAAAGGATAATGCAACTCCTCTGTTTGATTGGGGAAAATTTTATGAGAAGAATGGGAAAATTGTCATTCCAATATCAGTACAGGCACATCATTCCTTTGTTGACGGCATACATATTGGGAAATTTGTAGATAATCTTCAAAGGTTTTTCGATAGATGTTAAATTCCAGTTGTCGGGCGGATTTTTTGGCGTTATTATTAATATTTGACTACCCGCAAGATAAAGGACCTATATTTTGAAAAATGTGCGGCCTGATTGATGACAAAAATTCGGCCCACGATCTCCATGGGCTTATTTAGTATGCTATCATATTACTTTTTCCAATAAATAACTTTTCAGAGCAGACTGAACGCCGCCCATTGTTTCCAATGGCGGCGTTTTGTTGAAAGTTAGTCCTATATGATTTAATCACCCAAAGTGTTCCGGACCTGGTCCATCACCTTTTTGCCGTCCATCATTCCATAAGCCATCATATCAATCACCTCCACTGGACACTGAACTGCTCCCTTTACAGAATCCAGCTGTAACCTGACCTGTGGCCCAAGAAGGACGATATCCGCATCAGCCCCTTCTTTTCCCACATTGGAAATCGGGTAAGCATTTACCTCGCATTCGTATCCCATTGCCGCTGCCGCCTCTCTCATTTTAGATACCAGAATACTTGTTGATAAACCTGCCATACATGCCAATACTATTTTTCTCATATTATTTATCCTTTCTCTATTTATTCATCAGTACCAAAGATTCATATGGTTCCAATATCATTTCTGCCTGCAAATGGTTTCTATGTACATTTGAAATCAGTATATCATATTTCGCCGGATCAATCGACACAGCGGGCCGTCCTTTGTAGAAATTGTTAAATGCCAGCAGTTCCTGATCATTCAGGATGCGCTTATACGCAAATACAGCTTCATGTTCCTCCATAACAGGAATATAGCGTCCTTCCTGTATTACCTCATATTCCTTTCTAAGCTGGATTAGCTCGCGGTAATAATGTAATACGGAATCCGGATCTTCCATACTCCTTTTCACATTAATACTGTCATAATTTTCCGTAAGCGAAATCCATGGTTCGGTATCACTGAAACCTGCATATGTTTCATCCGACCACTGCATGGGCGTTCTGGCGTTATCCCTGGATCTTCCCTGGAGGTACCTAATGCGCGCTTCCTCATCATAGCCCTGTTCCATCATGCACTGATAACAGTTGACTGCCGCAATATCCCTATATTGTTCCAATTTATCGAAATAAGCATTGGTCATGCCGATTTCCTCCCCCTGATAGATATAAGGGGTTCCCCGCAACAGGTACAGCGCTGTCGCAAGCATTTTGGCTGACCTGACCGGATATTCCTTATCATTGCCGTAGCGGCTTAGTACCCTTGGCTGGTCATGGCAGCACCAGAACAGTGCGTTCCAGCCGCCTGCCTCCTGCAAGGCTGTCTGCCAGTCTGTTATGATATGCTTCAGTTTCTGAAAATCAAAGGCACGTATCCTCCATGGATTCTGTTCATCGTAATCCACTTTTAAATGATGAAAGCTGAATACCATGGATAATTCTTTATTTTCAGGTTTTGTATACCGGATGCAGTTCTCAATGGTTGTAGAAGAAAGCTCACCCACGGTTATAATATCATCTGCCTGTCCGAAAGACTCCTCGTTTAATCCCCTCAGGTATCCATGAACCAGCGGCCTGTCCGTATAAAACTGTTTTCCTTCACCGTCAGGGTCATCCGAAAAATCTTCCTTGTCAATCAGATTGATCACATCAAACCGAAATCCTTTCACCCCCTTGTTCATCCAGAAACGAACCACATTGGCTGCCTCCTGCCGGACTTTTTCATTCTTCCAGTTCAAATCAGCCTGAGTCTCATGGAACAGATGGAGATAAAACTGATCCATATCCTCCACATAGCGCCAGGCGCTCCCCTTAAATTTTGAAATCCAGTTGTTGGGCGGACCACCCTCTTTTCCCTCCATAAACAGGTAGCATTCCTGATATTCCGTTTCTCCAGCCAGTGCCCTCTTAAACCATTCATGTTCTGTGGAGGTATGATTGAAAACCATATCCAGCATAATATGGATATTCCGTTTTCCCGCTTCTTCAATCAAATCCTCTAAATCAGCCATTGTCCCAAAGAGCGGGTCTATCTCGTAATAATTCTCCACATCATAGCCGTTATCGTTCTGCGGAGACTTAAAAATAGGTGTAATCCAGATATAATCCACTCCTAAAAACTGCAGATAATCCAACTTCTCGATAATACCTCTGATATCTCCCAGCCCGTCATGATTACTGTCCTTAAATGATTTCGGGTAAATTTGATACACTACTTTATTGCCAATATTCATATATTCACCTTCAGTCCCATCGGTATATTTGCTGCGCCGCCAATTCTATCCTCTTAATATCCTTCTTTATATAAAACTCCACCTCTAAATCCCGTTCAGCCCGAATCTCCAATTCACGCAGTTCCCCTTCCTTCCAGGACATATTTAAAACAGCGCCGCTTTTTAAACGGATTCCTTTCAGATAACCAGCTCCCAGCTCTTTCGGCAGCGCCGGCAGGATTACCACCCGCTCCCCATAATCTTGAATCAGCATTTCCAGTATGCCGTTGGCTCCGCCAAAATTCCCATCAATCACAAAGGGAGGACAGTTATCCAGCAGATTGTCTAATGTTGAGTCCGTAAATAACTTTCTCAGCATTTTGTAAGCCATTTCACCATCAAACAGTCTGGCATAAAAATGTATAATCCACGCGCAGCTCCATCCGGTATGACCTCCCCCATTCATCAGCCGCCTCTTAAGTGTTACCGCCGCAGCCTCCGCCAGTTTGGGCGTGCGAATCCGGTCAATCTGTGTTCCGGGATATAAGGCAAACAATTGTGAAATATGTCTGTGTCCGGGTTCTTCTTCCTCGTAATCCTCCTGCCATTCCATGATCTGTCCGTATTTTCCTGTCTTGATGGGGGGCAGTTTCTCCAGATGCTCCCTCACCGCCTCAATATAGGTATTCATTCCAAGGCTGCTACATACCTCTAAATATTTGAGGAAGAATTCACGGATAATTTCTATGTCCATGGCAGGGCTGCAGCAGACAGAAGCCTTCTGTCCATCTTCCGTTATATACACATTCTCTGGTGATACCGACGGACCAGTGGCATAAAAACCGGAACCATCCTGATAAAGATAACCCAGTAGGAATTTCACATTTTCTTCTAATATGGTATAATACTCCCTCATAAAATCCATATCACCGGTATATTGGAAATGCTCAATCACATGGAGGCAGAGCCATACAAAACCATAAGGCCAGATAGTAGAAGAGCCATTGTAGTCCGTGGGCGCACAATCACCCCAGATATCTGTAACATGGTGGGCGCAGGCCCCATCCAGTCCGTATATGTTGCGGGCGGCCTCCCTGCCTCTTGGAAGCATGGTTTTTAAATGTTCCATAAGTGGCAGATGTAATTCCGTAAGCCCCGACTTCTCACACATCCAGTAGTTCATCTGAATGTTTATGTTGATGGTATATTTGCTGCCCCAGGAAGGCTCGAATTCATTTGCCCAAATCCCCTGCAGATTGGCAGGCAGACTTCCCTCCCTGCTGGAGGATATCATCAGATACCTTCCAAAATTATAGTATAACGCCGCCAGGGAAGGATCATCCGCTCCCTTCTTTATATTTTCAAGCCGCTCCGGCACCGTCAGCAATTCACAGGACGGGGCTCCGTCAAACTTTAAGCCAACCCTGCTGTAATACTTTTGGTAATCCTGTATATGGGCCGCTTTCAGCTGGCTGTATGACTTTTTCATTACCTTCCCCAGCTGTTCTTCACACCAGGATTTGGGATGTTCGCTTCTGTATGATGTCCTTCCCACTACATATACAGTCACCTGTCTGGCATGCTCCACAGCCAGCCGGCTGCCATAGCTGCGGACCGTCCCATCTTTCACCTGTACCGAAGCCCCCATGGTAAACTCAATCCCGGAGTCGTGGTTTCCGTTGTAACCAGTCAAATAAATGCAGTTATTCTCACATATGATATTTTCCAGATAAGAAACCGTCTTGCCTGATCTTGTATCACGCCTTGTCAGATACAGATCGAAATTCACCTCTCCATCTTCTGCCGCATTGATCTGGTAGATAAAAACCTGATCCGGATAGGACAGGAATGACTCTCTTTCATAAAGCCGCCCATCCGCCTCATAGCGAAGCTGCAGCAGTGCCTGTTCCAGGTCAAGGGTCCTTTCATAATTCACCGGCTGTTTTCCACTGTCAAATTGCAGCCATACCTGTCCAAGAGGCTGATAATGTCTGGAATGAGGGGTGCTGGCAAAAAAACTTCTTTCCGCCAGGCGCTGTCCATCCTCAACCTTCCCTTGTTTCAGCAGCTCCCGAATCTCACCAATATTCTCCCTTGACAATGGATTACATCGCTCCATCTGTGTCCCCGTCCACAGAGAATCCTCGTTCATCTCAATTAATTCCTTGTCCGTCTTCCCATATACCATGGCTCCCAGAAAACCATTTCCCAATGGAAGTGCTTCCTCCCAGATGGAAGCCGGTTTCTTAAATCTCAGCACATCCATGCAATTCTCCTTCTACAATTTAATTCATTCTGCCTGAAGTTGTTCTTTTTCAAATTCTATCTGATCCATCTTCTTAACAAAAACAGACCATACTACAATATTCAGGATACATAAGGCTACCTGGAATAATGCCACGCGGAATCCGCCAGTTAAGAATCCTGAGACAACCACGGGAAGCCCATTGATACTGACGCCGTTCAGTCTCGGCAGGAGACCCACAACCGTTGCAAAATATGCCAGTATTACATTGATTGTCCCACTGAATACAGCCGGAATGAAAAGAGTGAAATTAAACACAAACGGTACGCCGAATGCAAGTGGTTCCCCAATCCCAAACAACATGGGCACAAAAGCCAGCTTTGCAATCGTATTAAACCTCTTTGTTTTTGCCCTCCACAGGCAATATACAAAACCTGCCAGGACACAGGCTCCAGCGCCGTAAACATAGATAAAGGAGTTGCTCAGAATATTCGGAAGAGCTGTTCCTGCCTGGTATGCGGCCAGATTCTCAATATCCATCTGCAGGTATACCGGAAGCATGACGCTAAGCGCCACCAAATGTCCATGGATTCCAAAAAACCACAGCAGATTAACAATTGTGAGTATGATTGCAAACGATATCCAACTGCTTCCCAGTGATTTTAAGGGCGCCTGAATCACAATGGCAATCAGGTTTGATAAGGTTCCCAGGCTTGTTGCAGCAAAAGCAATTTTCACTGCAAGAATTACGGTCATTACCAATACAACCGTCGTTAAAGCTTTGAAGGAGCGCTCAACCATTTCCGGAACTTCCTTCGGCATTTTCACATAGATATTATGGCTGATCAAAAAACGGGTACACTCCACTACAACAATTGCTGCAATAATCGCGGTGAAAATACCTTCCGCTCCCAAAAGATTCATTCCAATCTGATAGCTTCCGTCTGCCGCTGCCGTAAACGGCTGCAAAAGCATAAATGCCATAACAGAAACAAATCCTGACATAAACTCATCCAGCTTATAATTCTTAGCCAGGTTATAGGCTATGGAAAATGCCACATAGATTGACAGCAGACCATTGGTCACCATATTGGGGAATTTCAGAAAATCCTTAATCCCCACGTTTACAAGAAAGTCCTGGTAAGCGGGAATGCCCATGGAATCAATAACCGCAAAAATTGCACCCACCATTATTAATGGCATCAACGCTGCAAAACCATCCGATATTGCTTTTAAATATAAATTATTCTGTACCTTAACTGCCACTCCTAAAAATCTGTCTACGAATCCTTTATCTTTACTCATATTTCTTCTCCTCCGGCAATCAATTTCCATTTCCCTTTTCATAAATCAAGTGACACATCTGTATCATGTACCGGGCCAGATCCCGCACCGTCATCGCATTCATTAAATGGTCCTGTCCATGAATCAGTATTAAGCTGATTGGCGTCTGACTCTCCCCTCCGGCCTCCTGGCTTAATAACTTAGTCTGGAACGCATGTGCCTTGGACAATGCTGCTTCACATTCATTCAACTTTGTTTCAGCCAGCTCATAATTCTGCTTCTGTGCTGCCTCAATTGCTTCTAACGCATTGTTTCTGGCCTCCCCGCTATTTACCACTAATTCCATAATAATTGATTCTAACTCCATACACATTCCTCCGTGTCTTGTTTTGTTCTATCCTGATTCTATCATTGGGAACATGGAAACTCCACCATCAAAAATGCCGCATTCAATGTGGCAAGCATTGAACGCGGCATTTGCCTAAACACCAATCTGTTTCATCAATCCCTCAATCAGCGTCTCATAATTCCGGTATTGTATCAAACGGTTTATTGCATCCTTATCAGCGATAAATCTGGTAGTCATCTCGTAAAAATCCTGTAATTCTTTCCCTTCCATCCTCCCCATTACCATCAGCATTACGACCTGCACCGGATATCGGTTCCACAAAACAGGCTGATCCAATACTGCAACATAGATGCTGCTTTCTTCTTCCATGATTTTATTCGGATGAGGAATTGCAACCAGGTTGCCGAAATCAGTAGAACAGAGTAATTCCCGTTCCATTACTGACTCATACAGCCCTGTCCGCCGTGAATCCATTTCACTGACGCGGCCACACATGCTGCTAAGAATTTCCTCCCTTGTGGTACCCTCCACAGACCCCAAAAAATGCTCCCTGCAATAAGCATTCAACAGGTATCCCTTACAACTGCCTTCCAATACTTTACGGACATTCAGCAGATCTTTTTCCTCCAGAAATAAACCAACCTCCTGGATAGGTACCGGTATCCTTCTGGATATCGGAACAGTGGTAAATACATAATCTACTTTTCTAAAGTCAAATGTCTGCAGTTCAATTAGATTACTAACATAAATTTCACGGATGTACTGGCTAAAAACCTGTTGAAACCGATACATCAACAGACGCGAGATACCCTTTCCCGAATTACATACAATCAGTACCCTGGATTTTTTAACATCTGCAGATGTCTCCACCTGTTCTAATGCTAATGCAAAAATCAACGCCAGATAACCTATTTCATCCTCTGAAATCTGCTTCTGATAATGCCGGCAAAGTACAGCTGCAGCCTGAACTGCAACATTATATCCCATCAAATACTTTTCCTTTATTTCTTTCAACATGGTATTGGTAAGAGGCATGTCATAACGAATCCTGATATCCATAGGAACCAGATGCTGGTTCAAAGACATCCTTAGTTCAAAATTCCCGCGTAAATCAATGCCCGCCTGTTCATAAACCGTCTCCAACATATCTACAGCAAGCTTATCTATATTTTCCTGTATTACAAAGTTCAACTCATTTCCGGACTGACAACCTACCATGCGCTTTCCTGCAAGATGAAGCGCAATATACTTCTTCTCAATTTCAGGAAAATCCATATCATACTTCTTTGCCAGGCTTTGCTGTAATTCCTCTACAAAATCCATTTCCGTTCTGTTGAGTCCTTTTATATCCTGCAGGGAAATATCTATGAAATGCTGGTTTCGCACTCTTCTGATTTGAATATAAATATCATTTACAAATCGTTCAAAAACAGATTCTGAAAACCTGATTCCATATCGATTGGCATATTCCATGGTAATCTTGGCGAGGCCAGATAATTCGTTTCGCTGTCTTTTATCAATAATCTCCTGAAAAAATCCTCTATGTATAAAAAGCTCCCCCATGCAGCGCCGTATATCAAATTCCTTCCCCCTTATACGTATTCCGTAATTTGGCCTGCGTTCCAGCGCAAGTCCAAATCTCTCGATGTTTTTCTCCACTTGCTTGATAGTACTTGATAAAGTACCTTTGGATACACATAAAAAATCCATCAGCATTTCTGATTTTACATACTGATCGTGGTTCAACAGATACGCCAAAAGGCAGATTACCCGTTCTTCGTTATTAACAGGTACCTTTTCCTGTATATCTTCTTCCTGTTCTTCTTCCAGAAATTCCTGGAATTTACCTGGTTCCTGTATCACCAGCCTATATCCATACCTTGGCTTTGCTTCAATAGCCGCACCATGGTATTTCAATATATCACTTAAATCTTTGATTCTCTTTCGAACCGTTCGCATGCCTATCTTAAGTTCATCTGCCAACTGATCCGATGTGATATATACTTCTTCTGACAAAAGCTTAAGCAGTACAAAATTCTCTTTTCCCTGCATCTGCATCCCCCATTTACCATTATTAAGAAATACTCTTTCCAATCTGCTTTTACTATACACTGATTGAAACGAAAATTCAACTTTGACAAAGAGCCAAAAAAAGGATGCCAAGAGGGTATGATTTCCACTTGGCGCTCGAAGTTTCAAGAACTGGTGCGGGACATTAAGCGGGGCTTGATTGCAAAGGTCGTCTGTTTCCTCCACGGAAAAGGTTGCTCCCCCATCCCGCGCTGTCAGCGGGGCCTGTATTCTTTTCATTCATTAATAGTAGAAAGTTTTCACTGTTCATGTTATTATAGACAATATGGGTAAATGTGTCTCCATTACGGCAGAGTTTTATAGGGGAGGACATGACAGTTGGATAAAGCGATGGAATTACATCAAATCATATACGAGTTACTGGCCGCGCAGATTGAGTTCGGAACCTACCGATATAAAGACCTTCTTCCTAAGATGGAAGAAGTCAGTCAGTGGTTTTCTGTTGCACTGGGTACAGTGAAAGTAGCTTACCGTCAGTTAAAGGCAAAAGGCTATATCACTACGGTAAGGGGGACAGGGGCTATTGTAGCCGTCCAGTTTAATGAAGAAGAGTTGGATAAGAATATCCAAACGTACTTTTCTCAGCGCAAAGAGGCGATAATGGACATGTGCTATGCCTTTGGCCCATTGTACAGCTCTATCCTGTGGTATAGCCTGAAAAATGCCAGTCCCGAGCAGCTGGAAGAGTTAGAAGCCCTTCGCACACAACCCAAAATACTCAGGCCCTACCTCGTGGTAAAACACATCCGGCTGATTTTTGGCCCGCTTAACAACGACCTGCTGCTGGGACTGATCTGGCAGGGGTATCTCTTTTTTCAGGCGCCCTTTTTCAGCTTGCCGTCCAATTTTACGGATTTGGGGGACGGCGGCGGTCCTTTACACGTTTTGACTCGTCTCTGTCGTCAAAAGGACTGGGGCGGGCTTTGGGAAGCGGTATCAACCTGCCAGGAGCAGATTACATTAGCCGCCGAATGTTTTTATGCAAACCGTGTCACGATTGAACCTCCTGAAGAACCAATCCCCTTCTGTTGGAATATTTACCAAGGTTCTTCTCAGCTATGCTATTCAGTAGCAATAAACTTATTAAAAGGGTTCCGCTTGGGCATTTTTAAGCGGGGAGACTTTTTACCAACACCCTCAGAAATTGCAGAATCTATGCAAGTGTCTACCATCACTGTCCGCCGCACCCTGGCGCTGCTTGGCCAGTTGGGCGTTATACAATCCATCAATGGCATTGGAACTAAGGTTTTGAACACGGAGGAAAGTATAAAATACTGTGACTTTACCCAGCCGATTATTCAAAAACAATTGCTGGGATTTGTTCAAAGTCTGCAAATCCTGGCGATGACGTGCGGAGCCTGCGCCAAGAGCATCGTTTTGGACGCGCACGCTGTCGGTCTATGGAAAGAACGGCTGGCATACATAAGGGAAAACGAGCGGTATGAGAGTGTGATTTTCGCCTCGTTTGAGATGATTCCGCTTTACTCTCCGAATAAGGTCATCCGGGAAATTTATGAAAAATTACTGCATTTTCTTCTCTGGGGCTATCCCCTGCGTAGTATGCACGGCTCCCGGGAGGAAATTAACGCCTATTATCTCCCCCATCTCAACGCTTTGCGGGAAAGTCTGGAGCACGGCGATTGGGATTGCTTGGCCGCGGTGTTGGAGGATATGCTGTTTTACGAGCTCCAATTTGCTGCTGCCAGGGTGGAAGAATTGGGAATAAAGGGTGCCGCCACTCTTGTGATACAAAGGCGAGGGGTATAGCTGCATACAAAGGCAGGAATTTATCTATTATCAATTAATAATTTTGAGCGTCGAAAGCTGATGGTAACAGTTTCGACGCTTTTTTGCGTTACAACTTGCTATTTGTATTGGAATCTGATATAGTTAAGCATAGCAAAGACATATGTGATAAAGGTAAGGGATTAAGGAGGAACTGTTTTGAGAAACCTAAGACTCAGTCTGAATTTGCTTATGCCGCATATCTTCATTTCGGCACTGCTGGTGCTGGGCGTAATCGCCAACATTATAAGCTTGAACAATATTAGAAAGCAAACAGAGGCTCTTTATGACGGGCCGCTTGCGATAAAAAGCGCCTCCGGGACAGTCTACGAAGCTTTGGAAGCGATGCAGACGTCCGTCTACCGCGCAATCTCAACTGACGCCCCGGACATCACCGACGAAGCAATATCAGACGCAAGAGACCGCGCAACGGTTCTCCAGGAACAGATTACCCAGCTTAAGCAGCATGCTATCGGGGATACGAGCGCTCTTTCAAGGCTTGAAACAAACCTATCCGAATTAGCGCAGATGCAGGAATATGTTCTGAACCTTGCCGTCCAAAACAACGACGCGGAAGCCTTGGCATATATGGAAAACAGCGGCGTTCCTCTTGTCAACGAGGCCGAAAAAGAGCTGGCTCGGTTCGTTCAGTCAGCCGAGGCAGAAGAAGGGACTCTGGTGGCTTCCTTGGGGCAAACGCAAAGAAAGGCTGTCATTTTTCTAATTGCCCTTTGTACTGCCGGCGCGGTGTTCGCCGTTAGGGACGGCATTTATTTTTGGCGGTTGTACAAGGAGCTCCGGCAGAGCCGCGAACCATACCAGCCCATGCAAATGAAATGATCGTGCGGACGAAGCTTGCCTTTTGACAGCAAACGTCCCACCTGTCATTTACGCTTTACAAAAAAGGAGGTCTTGCGGCTTGATGGTACAGACAAAGTTGTCAAAGGCAACGATCATGATCTGCGCGGTCGCCGTATTATTTGCCACCGTTAGCTGCTCTGCTGTGAACAGCATGCGGGCCGCCGCGCAAAGCATGTACGAGCACCCCTATACGGTGACTAACACCGCCAGGGCCATGCGTTCCCGCCTGCTGGATATGAAACGGTTTGTCGGGATCTTTCTGACAACCAGCTTTGATAGCGAGGAACAGGCTCGCGCGCTGTTTGAGGAACGCTACGCGATGCAGAACGAAGCGATTGAGATCATCGGAGGCTGCTACTTGGGGGATTCGGCCGACGTAGCAGCTCTGCGCGAGGCGATGGATGGCCTGATCGCCGTTCAGGAGGAGGCGCTGCGGTTTGTCGGCAGACATACGCGTGAGGATATCCTGGGTTTTATCAATGACCGCGTCAATCCCCATTACGACGCGGTCAACGAATGCCTGGAGACCATCATTGTTTCGTCCGATGCCAGAATATATCGGCTCACAAAGGACATTGCGCATACGGCGGCCGTTTCTATCGGAACAGCCCTGTGGCTTATGCTTTTTATTGTGTTTCTAACAGTTTATTCCAACAAGGTGGAGCGAAAAAGTATCAGGGATTTGAAAGCGCGGGAGTGCGAGTTGCAGGACGCCCTTCTGCTTGCACAAAAAGCCAACAACGCTAAAAAGGATTTCCTGTCCCGCATGTCTCACGAAATCCGCACGCCGATGAATGCCATCATTGGCATGACCACGATTGCGGGCGCACACCTGGACGACCGAGGCAGGATTGAGGACTGCCTCGCAAAAATCACATTTTCCTCCCGGCATTTACTGTCGCTCATTAACGATGTTTTGGATATGTCAAAAATTGATGCGGGAAAGCTGACTGTCAACCACGAGCCGTTCCAAATACAACAGTTGACCGAATCTGTCGTTTCGGTGATCTACTCCCAGGCCAAGGCGCAGGAAAAGAACTTTTTATGTGATGTTTCAGGCTTAAAGCAGGAAAATTTCATTGGCGATTATTTGCGGGTCAATCAAATACTGCTGAATCTTCTTTCCAATGCCGTCAAGTTTACTCCGCAAGGAGGTACGATTCGGCTGGAGATCAGGCAATTGGAAAAGCAAAATGGCGAAATATTCCTCCAATTCGTTGTCAGTGATACGGGGATCGGGATGAGCGAAGAATTTTTGGAACGACTTTTCCTTCCTTTTGAGCAGGCTGACACACGGGTTTCACAAAAATATGGCGGGACGGGATTGGGTATGGCGATTACATATAATCTGGTGAATTTATTGGGCGGTTCCATTGATGTAAAAAGCAAGCAGGGCAAAGGCACTACTTTTTCTGTGGAACTGCCGTTTGGCCTGCCCCATGCTGCGACAGAGCACCATTCCCGCAGTCTGGAAACGCTCAGGGTGCTGGTGGTGGACGACGAGGAATATGACTGTATCCATGCGAACCTGCTGCTGAAACGGATCGGCATTTCGGCGCAATATGTGAAGTCCGGGCAAGAGGCAATCAGAGCGGTTCTGGAGGCGCGCGAGGCAGGTAGAGACTACGATGTGTGCATTATCGACTGGCGGATGCCGGGCATGGACGGCGTGGCGGTGGCGAGGAGCATCCGTGAAAAGCTTGGACGGGACACCTTGATTATCATCCTCTCGGCCTACGACTGGAGCGAAATCGAACAGGAAGCTCGCCGGGCGGGCGTCAACGCATTTATCGCAAAGCCTCTCTTGGAAACATCCCTTTATAATGTTCTGGTATCGGTTTTAGGTATGAATCCACCTTCCCAAAAGTCGGAAGCCCCGCAAAAAAATTTCGAGGGAAGGAGGTTGCTTTTAGTTGAAGATAATGAGCTGAACATGGACATAGCGGTAGAACTGCTCAAAATGGCCGGGGCGGAAATAGATTGCGCTGTAAATGGCCGGGAAGCCGTGGAACAGTTTGCGGCGTCTCCCATCGGGTACTATGACGCCATTTTGATGGATGTACAAATGCCGGTAATGGATGGCTATACCGCAACGAGGAGTATTCGCGCCGGCAGGCACCCGGACGCGGAAACAATACCCATTATAGCGATGACAGCGAATACGTTCATCGAGGACATAGATGCGGCCTATGCCGCCGGAATGAATGGGCATATTGCAAAGCCGGTCGACATCAAGACGCTGTATCAGACAATAGAAGAATTTTTTTGTGCGCATGTTAATTCTTGAAAACGGAGGAAATCGAAATGATAAAAAACATGAAAATACGGACGCGAATGCTGCTGTCATACGCCGTCATCATCGTACTCTGCCTTGCCGCCAGCATAATTGCGTTATTTATGATGAATAAAATCAGCGGAAATCTCACCAGCTTTTATGACAACAATTACACGGTTACGGTCAACGCCTGGACGGCCAGACGCGAGATGCAGTACGCGCGGGCGGACATTCTGAAGGCCATTATAGAGACGGATGTGAATGACACAAAGGCGGCGATTGACAGCGCTTCCGACGCACTTACAAAGATGCGCGACACCTTCCCTTTAATCCGCGAGCGGTTCAAAGGCGACAAGGCCCTGATGGACGAGGTGGAGACCATATTGCAGCAGGCGATGGGGTACAGGGACCAGGTCTTTGATCTGGCGCTGGCGCTGCGCAATGACGAAGCCTTCGCATTGATGAAAAACTCCTACGCCCCGCTGCTCGACCAGATGGCCGACGTGCTGAGGGAAATCGCGACGGAGGCGGAAAACGATGCAATCGCGATGGTGGAGCAAGGACGGCAGCTTCAAACAACCTCCATGCTTGTGGTCATAGCAGTCATCGGCTTCAGCATCGCGCTTGCGGTCGTTTTGGGGCTTTATATATCCAACGGAATCCGCAAGCCGGTTGAGGAAATCAAAGAAGTAGCGGAGAAGATGGCAGCGGGAAATTTGGATGTGTCCCTTGACTATCAGTCCAGAGACGAACTTGGTAATCTTTCCGACAGTATGCGTTCACTCATTCATATGTTCCGTGAAATTATTGACGACATGAGTTACGGCCTTGCAAGTTTAGGAAGCGGCGATTTTACCGTTGAATCCAAGGTCGAAGAGCTATATGTGGGAGACTTCCAGCGGTTGTTAACCTCGATGTACCAAATAATTGAGAGGCTAAGCCAAACGCTGGGACAAATCAGTATGGCGTCCGATCAGGTTTCTGCTGGAAGCGATCAGGTTTCCGCCGGTTCGCAGGCGCTCTCTCAAGGCGCAACAGAGCAGGCCAGCTCAGTGGAGGAACTGGCTGCGACAATCAATGAAATTTCCTCCCAGGTCAGTGAAAATGCCGAGAACGCACAGCAGGGCAGCAAGTTGGCGGATGCTGCCGGTGCGAAAATTGAGCTGGGCAACCGCCAGATGCAGGAAATGATTGCGGCCATGGGTGAAATCAGCGACAAGTCCGGCCAAATTGGGAAGATCATCAAGACCATTGAGGATATCGCCTTCCAGACCAATATCTTGGCGTTGAACGCCGCCGTTGAAGCGGCCCGTGCAGGCGCGGCCGGGAAGGGCTTCGCGGTGGTGGCAGATGAGGTGCGCAACCTTGCCAGCAAATCGGCGGAGGCTTCCAAAAGCACTGCCGCGCTGATCGAGGGGTCCATCCAAGCCGTGGAGCGGGGCACCAGCTTGGCGGATGAGACCGCAAATACTCTTTCGGAAGTTGTTGTGAGCGCAAAACAGGTGGTGGCGGTGGTCGACAATATATCACGGGCGTCCAGTGAGCAGGCGTTGTCCATAGCCCAGGTAACACAGGGCATCGACCAGATTTCCAGTGTTGTGCAGACCAACTCCGCCACCGCCGAGGAAAGCGCCGCGGCCAGCGAGGAGCTTTCTGGTCAAGCACAAATGCTGAAAAACCTCGTTGAAAAGTTTAAGCTGCGCAATACAGAAGCTGCAGGCAAGGTTTCCTCAATCAAGCCTCTTTATTTGGCTGAGACTGCCGAGCCGCTAATTGGGCTGGAAAAATATTAAGTAATAGAGACATCGAACAAGTGTAATGCGATGGCATACTTCGAAAAAAAGAGCTGTCTTGAAGGGATCATTTAAGACTTTTATTGAATAACTTGATATGTATTTAAGCAAGAGCCGTTATCCAATTTTGGACAACGGCTCTTGCTTTATTGGGATAGGGGGCCAGGAAAAATGGGAATCAGTAGTCGGTTATGATAGAGAAACATTCGATGCAGCACAAAAGGAATGTATAAATTATAGCTTGTTTATACACATTAGCCTCTCATGAGGAGCGAGTATTTACGCACGAACAGCTTTATCAGAATATATGGGGGAAAATTATAAAAGTTGCTCCAATGCGCCCTTGAATTGTCATATACGAAAGTTGTAACACCAATTAGAAAGAGTTCCTGGAGTGCCAAAATATATCCATACCATACGTGGTGTAGGCTACCGTTTTGGCAGTAACGCGCATTAACCAACAGAATTATAAAAAAGTGCAGCTTTTTTCGGGGACTGCACTTTTATATGGCCACATTTAATCACTTTTCTTAAAATAATTTGTTTATGTTGCATACCCAAAAGTGTTATACCGCAAGAACCAGCAGGCATCATCAATGATTACAACTTTCTTTTTTACGCAATCCTCTCTCTCAAAAATCACCTGATATTATTGGTACCTTACCAGTTATCTCCATATATTTTTTCCAATCCCGATTCCAATACTGATACATCCGGTTCTCCCTGAAATCCGTCAACGCATAATTTCGCTTCAGATAAGCACCGAGATATGCTGTCACCTTTTTTGCGCCATTTATATTTAAATGATCCCCGCCGTCCATGGTATCAGTTTCCCAATTCATTCCCAGATCTTTTGCCATAAGATTAAGGTCTACATACGGTACTCCTTTTCCAAGCGCATATTCATTCACCTCGTTATGACGTTCATAGCTCCAATTAAGCGGAGCTGGAATACCAAGTAAAAGGACGTCTATATCATTTTCCCTGCAAAGATTCAGAATCCGGTCCATCCAAAATCTTACAAATAGTTTGCTTTTTTCCTTTTTATCTGTTTCCTTCATATAAATTCTGCCGGTATATGGTTTCGTTTCATCATGATAATTATATCCTTTTAAAGGATTTCTTTCCGTGATAGATACTATGTTGCCTGAATTCCCCCATGTTTTCCATCGGTTATGATATTTAAAAACCGGAAAGTAATAATGCGCGGTATTCTTTATCATGTGTTTTAATTCTGTCTGCATGTCTCTGCAATGATAAAACTGATCCGTTTCCAGAACTACCAGTTTGGGTGTTTGGGTCTTCAACACTTTTTTCAGCCAAAAATAAGACTCCATCGTTCTCTGCCCCGACTGCCCGCAGACATAAGAGGTAATTCCATAAGTATTCCACAATTCCATTGGCAAAACCCCTGTCTGGATTTCACTGTCACCCAGAAAAAGAACCTGCAACGTTTGAGGCGGCTCGGACAGCACATTGATTGCGTGAATATCACGGCTTTCCACCCCGCTTTCAATGGTATATGCCTTCGGTTCCACAATCCTAGCACTCCATGACAGCAGACAGAAAAAAACGAAAATGAACAACAGGTTTTTTCTATATTTCAAAGGATTTCTTCCTCCTGATTAAAAATTGGCATAAATAAGCTCTACCGGCATATAACCAACACCATAAGCCCCGAACAGACAAACAGCCAGCATCACACTGTAATAAATGCTCCAACGCAACGGCAAAGGAAGCATTTTTATATCTTGGCGCACATTCCTTCCCCTCTCCTCAGCCACACTGACAAAAAAAATGAAAGCCAGCGCCGCTCCAATTATCATGAAATCCCACCGGTCCAAGCCCAGAGTCAATAACGTCCCATTCCAAAAAGATGATGGTTGAAACTGCGTCAATAGACGTATAAACATACTAAGTCCAATTCTCAAGCCTTCTGCCCTGAAAAATAATTCTCCAATCACAACCAGCAAACATGTTCTGCCTATCTGAAATAACTCATAGAGCACAGGATACTGCTCCAGCCTTAATATGCTCCGCATCTTATCTGACCACGGGCGCAGGGCTATGGACAGTAGAATCAATGTAAAATAATAGAACCCATAAAAAATGTAACTCCATCTCGGTCCATGCCATATACCATTAAAAAACCATACCGGGAACAGTCCCAGTGCCGCGGCTGTGACCTCTCCCCAGTGCCGGTTACGTTTCCTGACCATCTTTGACAGTTTTCTTACCGGCCCACACATAGATATTGGATAAAACACGTATTCTTTCAACCAGCTTCCCAGTGATATGTGCCATCTTCTCCAAAACTCTGATACTGTTTTTGAAAAAAAAGGACGCCGGAAGTTCTCCGGCAATGTAATGCCAAATATCTCACCGGTACCAATCACAATATCCATACAACCGGAAAATTCCATATACAGCTGAATGGTATAGGCAACGGCCGCCACGCCAATGACGGTTCCGTCATAATTTTGATATCCGTCATATACGGTTTTTACCAGAACATTCAACCGGTCTGCCACCAGCATCTTCTTGAAAAGCCCCCAAAAGATTCTCTGGATTCCTGCTTCCAGCCGCTCCATGGAAATACTGTGTCCTGCAAACAAATTCTTTCCTAATTCTCCATAGCGGCAGATTGGTCCTTCCATAATAGTCGGAAAAAATGAGAGAAACAACGCCAGCTTTCCGATATGCCTCTCTGTCGATATCTTCTTATAATAAATATCTATAAGGTATCCGATTGCTGATAAAGTATAAAATGAAATACCAAGGGGCATAATCATGGACTTCAAGGAAAAAGGTTGTTCTGAAAATAAAAAGTTGAAAATACGGTTCCCATTAGTGGCAAAAAAATTATAGTATTTCATATATACCAAGTTTTCTAACACCAACAGGATACAGAAAATCAGAAATCCTTTCTTTTTTTCTATCAGAATGCCTGATAAATATGTCGTTATGGTTGTCGCCATAATATAGATAATCAGCGCACCACTGATACAATAATAAAAGTAATAGCTAAGAAGCAGCAGCACATACCAGCGGTACTTCACAGGCATAAGCTGGTATGTGATTATAGCTGACGGTAAAAAAAGGAACAAGTATAATGTTGTATGATAAGCCATATTACCGTTCTTTCTTAAGCCGCTCTATCATTTTCCACATGGCTCCGGCTGAATTAAAGTTTTCCGCCACGATGTCCGCAGGAGAAATGCGGATATAAAATGTATCCTCCAGCTCTGCAACTAATTCCAGAATCAAAAATGAGTCAAGGATATGGGAATCAATAAGTGCTTGCTCCTCCTTGTAATTTACATCTGGTTCCAACTCCTGTAATATTTTCATTAATTCGTCCATCTATTATTTCTCCTTCTAAAAATGGTCTGTGAAACAAGCTGGTCAGTAGTGACGGTCTGAATTGAATCAAACCGGCGGTCTTCCTGAACACAAGAATTCCGGGCAGTTCCCTGCTGAGAAACAGCGCCATCCCCTCTGTAATCGAATAAGCTCCCATTTTTTCAAAAACGATAACATCTCCTCTTTGGACCTCATTCAGCCACATGTTTTTTGCAAGCACATCATTTACTGTGCAAAGTGCTCCGCACACATTCCAATAGGCTCCCTCGCAGCTTTTTCTGGGAAGCTGCCGGTAGAACGGAAGTTTCATTCCCATAATCTGGCCATCATAATGCATTTGATGAATTCCGCCGTCCACAATGGCATAAGAGGCATTGCCATTCTTTTTCAGTTCCTGGATGGTTGTCACATAATATCCGCATGTGGCCGTCAGGCTTCTCCCAAGTTCCAGAGTGAGCGTTCCCTGAAAGCTCATATTTTTTGCACACATTCTCAGTTTCTGTAAGGCTGCTTCCACTTCCCATTCTTTCTGTTTCTGGAAATATTCTACAAAAACCCCCGGTCCGTACTCCATTTCCTCCAGTTCTATTCCATACCGGTTCTTGAATTCCTTGTAAATTCCATTCAGATAAAGCAATTCATGTGTCATGAGGCTCACATCCGTTTTCTGTGTTCCTGAAAAATAATGTAGCCCTGCTATCTTTAAATATGGATTTTCAAGACTGTCTATCATCAATTCCTCCACCAGACTTATTTCCATGCCAAATTGATTTCCGCTGGTCAGCCGAAGCAGGATACGAATATTCTTTTCATATTTTTGGGCTAATTCAGAAATCATCAAAAACTGTTCTTTTGATTCCGCCGTAATGACTGGCAGTGTCATCTCTTTTCTGAATATACGTTCCAGTTCCTCTTTCTTTTTTAATACTCCGGAGAAAATAATCTTCTCCGGTTTAATTCCCTGATTTCTACAGATATCATACTCCCCGGCTGAGCATGCCTCAATCCTGTTTATCTGGTCTGCCAGTGCGGCAACCAGAAAGGGATTTGCTTTCATAGCATAACAAATATTGATATCTTCACCCGCCAGTTCCTTAATCCGATCCACATTTTGGATTAATTCGTCAATATCAAACAGATAGAATGGCGTCTTATATTGTTTTGACGCCTCCTGTAAAATCGTATCCGTCACTACGCACCTCCTTTCCAGACCTTTAAATACTCCCTGTCGATCTTCCCATTTTTATTTAATGGCATACTCTGTAAGTTCACAAAATGACCGGGCAGCATATATCGCGGGAGTCTCTCCTTTAAGAGTCTGCGCACCTGCCCGTTCTCTGCTTCTCCTACATAAAATACCGTTATATCTTTTCCATCATAATCGCAGCAGACCTGCCATATCCCATCTATTAAACTGCATTCATGTTCAATCTCCTGCAACTCAATCCGATGCCCCATCCGTTTAATCTGAAAATCTTTTCTTCCTGTAAAGCATAAATTCCCCCGGTTATCATAAAAACCCAAATCTCCTGTCCGGTAAATTGTCATTCCTGCATGGCTTTTGACAGGACTTCTGGTAAACCGCTTGCTGGTCTCCGCTTCATTGCGGTAATAGCCATCCGCAAGTGTTGCTCCTCCGACACAGATTTCCCCCAGTATTCCGTCCGCCATCACCGGCATATCGTATTCGTTTAAAAGAAAAACATTTCGTTTTGCAAAAGGAATCCCTATGGGAAGCGGCACATGTTCTGGCTCCCGCCCGGTTACACGGTAATATGTACAGTTACAGGTGACTTCTGTTGGGCCATAAAGATTGACAAATTCTGCCTTTGGAAGTGATTTCATCCATATCTTCAACTGTTTTTGCGGCATAACTTCCCCGCTGAACATGACACGGCGGATCAGCCCCGGAATTCTGTATTCAAATCCCCTCATTCCACTGACTATGCAGAGAGCGGATGCCGCCCAAATTAAAACAGTAACTCTCTTTTCGCAGAGATAGTCCAGCAGCAGAGCCGGTTCCGCAAACATTCTTCTTGGTATCAGAACCAGCTTGGCTCCGGTAATAACAGACAGATAAATATCTTTTACCGATACATCAAAATCAAACGGCGCCTGATTTCCCAATATATCATGGCATTTTACCGGGAATTCCTGACAAAAATCCTCCATAAAATCAAGAACCGCCTGATGGCTTACCACTACGTTTTTGGGGATTCCGGTGGAACCGGAAGTAAAAATTCCATATAGATAATCTTTGTTCTGTATTCCTGCGCCCCTCACCTTTATCGCTTTCATTTGAATTGGTTTTGCTTTGGCTTTTTCTATTCCCAGAAGGTTTCCCTGAAATCCCACCAATACCAGACGCTTCTTCAGCTGTTCATCCACAATTAAAATATCTGCGTCAAGTACCTCAAGCATTCTTCGGATTCGTTCCTCCGGTAGATCCGGATTTAAATAGACGTAAAAACATCCTGCCGTTATAATTCCAAGAAAAGCGGCAACCGCATCGGCACTTTTTTCCATGAATACCGGTATCGGCCTCCCAGCAATGCTTTTCTCTGCCACGGCTGAGGCAATATGCTGTGCCAGGAAATGAAGTTCTTGCCAATTATAACAGTTCATCCCATCATCTACTGCTTCCCGGTCCGGATAAGTTTCCACGGTTTTTTTGAAATATTCCAGTATATAATCCAATTTTTCATTTCTCCTCATATCTATGTACTTCAGAGGTATATCTCTCTGATACCGATATCTTAACAGTTGGCCCTTAAGCATTTCTGAATCAGTTCTTAACATTTCTAAACTCTGTCGTTCAAGCTGTATATTCCTTAAAATTGCTTAAATAATCTTAATTCTGTGAAAAACAGTTCTGATATCATGTATGATTTTCTTCACAAGATTCTAACTATGGAGGTCATACATGATAAAGAAAAAACTCACTCTTCTCTCCTTGATTCCTGCACATATTTGTCTGCCGCTTATTCTAGCTTTCCTCTGGAATCAACTTGTTTACTGCGGTTCCAGAATGTTGATGAAGAACCACTTCCACTATGACATAACAACACCCCTGGATTTGCTTATCCCGGTTATACCCTGGACGTTGTCCATCTATGTTTTCAGCTTCCTCTATTGGCCATTTCAGTACCTTATATGCTGCAGGCTGGGAAAAGATCACGCATACCGCTTTCTGAGTGCAGACTTTTTCGCAAAAACGATATGTCTTGTCTGTTTTCTGATTTTCCCAACGACCAATTTGCGTCCTCCGATTAGTGTGCATGGTTTTTGGAATCTGTCCCTTATTCTTCTATACCGACTTGATGCACCTGACAACCTGTTCCCATCAATCCATTGTCTGGTCAGCTGGCTGTGCTATATAGGAATTCGCGGACAGCATAGGGTTGGGCGGCCCTATCGATTATTCGTTCTTGGTATGGCATTAGCCATATGTATCTCCACCCTTACCACGAAACAGCATGTGATTCCTGATATGGTAGCCGGTATTCTGCTGGCTGAGTTCAGTTACTGGATTGTCCACTATAGTCGTTTGGATCAGTTGTATGCGAATATCCTTTCCAAAAACAGGAGCTCATGATTAACCGCTCTTTATCCGCAAATAGGGACATAATAAAAGGAGAACTGGCGAGAGTGGTTCCAGTTCTCCAAAAAGTCTAAACGAATTGCCGCCTATCATGGCTTTCTATTTCTTATATTTTTCTGTCCCCTTATAAGTAATCACTCCTTTCTTATCGGTGCAGTAATACACATCGTCTGCGTCTTTCTGGTTCTTCGCATTTTTCATGAGCTTGCCGGAGGTGTTGATCAGATACTGCTCATCGTTATAGGTAACTGCCTCATATTTTGAATCTTTATCTGCCTTCAGACGCTTTCCCATAACATAGATCGCATTATCTTCAATTCCGTCTGCACCCGCGCCCTTCTGAGCTCCTGACTTTTTAAAACGGTACTGGTATGTCTCTCCATCAATCTCAATTGATGTATCTCCGGTTATCATCGCTCCTTCTTTCGGGGAGTTTCCAAAATAGTACACATATACGCCGTCCTCGGAAGTGGTCGGAATATCCGCCTCATTCTCAATTTCCACCGCCCTTTCTATGGTTTTATTATCATCCGCGAATGTAATCTTATACAGGCCATGAAGCATTTTTCCATTCACATCAAACCCATACTTCTGGCCATTCACTGCTTTAATCTGTGCTTTTGTTAAATCTCCTTTCTTATCTGCATAGAACCAATGAGATTCATCATTGTTATGCGCCTCTGCGTCCACGTCTTCACTCGGAACTGTTTTAAACCAGCCGGTTGCCAGCCAGGTCTGGTTTTCTTCATTGTAGTAACGGTTAACTGCATCAGAGGGAGTTGCTTCCGATCCGGTTGCCACAGTCGGCTTATTGTACCAGTCAAATTGTGCTGCGCCATGTTCATTGAACCGGTATTTTTTTCCGTTGATTGTCTTGCTGTCCGTATCCGTTATTTTTTTTCCGTTGGTTTTAAAGTAAAACCAATAGCTATCGCCATCCCGGTCCGTATCCTCATCATTTTCGGCCGTGATATATTTCCATCCAGTTACGATCTTGCCATCGTCATTACCTCCTGCATAATATACTCCGCTTTTCCAGGCATCATCTTCTGTCAACATTTCGCCGTTCTCGTTAATCCAGCCGCTCATCATATGGCCATTCTCATCAAAAATGTATTTTGCCGTTCCAGACTTTACTGTCAAAGTAACCAGCTTTGCCGTATTGGCTCCGGATGGTTTTTTCACAGCTTTTCCATTACTTTGAAAATAATACCACCATTCATCCGGCTCACCTTCTGATGGAGACTCGTTTGGAACAGCCTTCCACTCATTTGTCACAACAGCGCCGGTGGAATTTACATAGTAGAAATCATCATTGTATTCTACCAGCCTGTCTGTGGCCATTTCGCCATTCTCATCCAGGTAATACCAGTTATTCCCGGACTTTTTGAGCGTATCCGTTGCCTTGTCTTTACTACTGGTATAGTAGACCCATGTACCATTCTCCTGCGCCCAGCCTGTTGACGCCATAGAGACCATTGTACTCCCCAAGGCTATCACCATAGACAAGCACGGCACAAGAAACATCTTTCTCATGTATCATCACTCCTTCGTATTTTATAGTACTCAATATGCTTGAGACATCTATAGCTTAATGCAGACAACTTAAATCGTTCCTTAACTAAAGCTAAACGTTTCTAAACTCTTAAAAATCGGCATCCCGATGTTCAAAACTCTGTTCCGGTGCTGCAACCGATTTATCATCTAAGGAGTGAGCAATGATATGATCAGCCAATGCTGCTATTTCCTTTGCTTTTTGTTCAATTTTATTGACATATTTTGAAACAAACTCAACATCCCACTGCTCATTTGAACGAAGAATATCAATATATACCATCAGCGCCGTTAATGGAGTTCTCAGTTCATGAGACATCTCTGTAATAATTTTCTCGTTTAGCCTTACTGCCTCCTCTTTTTCTGCCATCTGCTCCCTGAGGGACTGCCGCATACTGTTCAATCCTAGTGCCATGGACGCAAGTTCATCCTTTCCCTGAACCGTAATCGCATATTCCAAATCCCCGCTTTCTAAAATCTGGATTTCCCGGTTCAATGTACAAACGTATCTTATAACCTTATGAACCTGCATCATCACTACGCCAATTAACAGCAAAGCTGACAATAAAATCGACCCAACTGTGATACCGTTATAAAACTGCTGATTGTAATATCCTGTCAGAAACACATAACCTTCCTGATCGGCAAACTTAACCAAATGGTACGCTTCATAATCTTCATAATTCCCACTAAAGGAAAATTCAGGCATACTTTCACCTTCCGGATAATCAGAATCATACTGAAGGACTTCTCCTTTGTATATTTGCAAAGAAACCACAGACTGCTCTTTCACCCACGCTGCAATTTTATCCATATCCAGGATTGAAACATTTTCTTTATTGATAAATGTCTGGAATGCCTCCAGCCTGCGGTTATTCTCTTTCTTCAGATAACCGCTTTGTACATAATAGGAAGCAAGCAGCGTCTTTCCAGTGCTCTGTAAAAAAACGAACAGTACAACTGAGGACAGCAGTGCTGCAATAGTCCATACCCCGAAACGGAAATACATGGAGTTATAATTCATTTTCTCTCTATGTCCCAAAGCGATACCCCTTTCCCCACACGGTGTTAATATACTGCGGCTCTTGCGGCGATTCTTCAATCTTTACCCGTAATTTACGGATATGTACCATGACTGTACTGTTGCAATTATAAAAATATGGTTCATTCCAAACACTCTCGTACAAATTCTGGGCGGAGAATATTTTTTTAGGATTTTGCATCATTAAAAGCAAGATATGATATTCAATATTTGATAATTCAACCTTTTTTCCTTTTACCTGTACTTCATTATATTGCTGATTTATCCGGATTCCTGCCATCTCTAGGAACTCTTTCGTCTCCTTCCCCTCCACCATATTCTTTCCCTGATACTGATGATAACGTCTTAGAAGCGCCTTTACTCTTCCCAGTAATTCTGCATAAGAAAACGGCTTGGTCAGATAATCATCCCCACCGGCCATGAAACCGATCAGCTTATCAGATTCTTTCGCCTTGGCAGTTAAAAAGAGTACAGGTACATTGGATTTTTTTCTGATTTCCTCACAAGTTCTGAGGCCGGACATTCCCGGCATCATGATATCAAGAATTACCAGATCAATGCTTTCCGTCATAAGCTCCAATCCCCTGATTCCATTTTCGGCTTCTATAATCGTATAGTTTTCATTCCCCAGGAGAATACGGACAGCTTCCCGGATATCCGCATCGTCCTCAATCATTAAAATGGTCCCATTGCTCATCGGCATTCTCTCCTCTGATTTTTATTTGTATTTTGATTATCTGCCGTAAAACTGAATGGTTTCTTAAAATCTCCTTAACAATTGTGAAAAGCAATAAAAACAGCAATATTTAAGAACCTGCCTTCAGAAAATTTAAGAATTTATACTTGAGACAATTTGAACAAAAACAAGTATAATTGAAAACGAAAAGGAGGTACGTTTCATGAACGTTGGAACAATTCTGCTCATCGAAGACGATGCCGATATCCGTGAAGGTGTTCGAGTTCTATTGACGAGTGAAGGGTATTCTGTACTGGAAGCCGACTGCGGTAAGCAAGGACTTTCCTTGCTTAATTCAAATATTGATTTAGTGATTCTTGATATTATGATGCCGGGAATATCCGGGATTATCACCTGTGAAGAAATCCGCAAAGTATCAAATGTACCGGTACTCTTTCTGACCGCCAAGGCCCAGGAATCTGATAAATTATTGGGGCTGATTGTCGGTGGGGATGATTATCTTGCCAAGCCGTTTTCCTATGCGGAGCTGCTGGGGCGGGTAAAGGCTCTGTTACGGCGGTATCATATTTACCAGGGAAAGTTTATGCCTTCAAACCAGTCCGACGGAGACTGGCTGGAACACAAAGGAATCCGGATACTTACAACCTCCAATGCGGTGCAGGTAGATGGTCAGGATATTGAGCTGTCGGAAATTGAGTATCAGATTCTGCTCTTGCTGATCCAATATCCAAATAAGATTTTTACAACTCAAAACATATATGAGAGTGTATGGAATGAACCGTTCTACTACTCCTCGAATAATACCATTATGGTACATATCCGCAAACTCCGGCTTAAGATTGAGGAAGATCCCCAACAGCCAAAGCGCATTTGTACTGTATGGGGAAAGGGGTATCGGATTGGGTAAGAACAAAATACTGGCTGCCATACATTTGACAAGGCTGCATACAAATAACTTAATCAAGAAACTTGTCCTTCTTTTTATTGGAGCTGCCACAGCAAGTATTATTTTTTTCTCTATCTTGTATATGGGAATCACCTGGGGACTGGACTGTTTTTTTTATAAATCTGACTATCTGGAGCATGCCGAGCAACGGACTGTTGAAAATTTGCAGGAATATATCCGTGAGGGAGAATTGACGCCCTATGACAAAGATTCCTTGGCGAAATGGGTAAGAAAGAAAAATGTAGTGTATCTGGAAATATACCGCGACAACCGTCTTCTGTACGCTTCCGGAAGTCCCATGGATGCAGTTCTGGACGGCATGGAAAGTCCCTACTATAAAAACCGCCGGTACACTCTCCATTTTTCAGATGGAGAAGCTGATATTGTCCTGCTGGGAATCTTTGATTATCAGTTTTACAGTTCCGCATTGATTGTTGAACTTTTACTTTCTTTTATTGTATTTCTTTTCCTATTTATCAAAGGAATTAAAAAGGGCATCCAATATATACAGAAACTGCAAGCGGAAATCAGTGTTATGGAGGGTGGGTGCCTGGAGCATCCGATTACTGTGAAGGGGGAGGATGAACTGGCTAAACTTGCCGAGGGGCTGGAACAGCTCAGGATTTCCCTGAAACAGAATATTAAGATCGAAAATGACTTAAAACAGGCAAATCAAAATTTGATTACCGGTATCGCCCACGATTTACGTACCCCGCTGACTGCACTGACCATGTATGTCCAGATTCTTCAGTCTGACGTTTGTACGGACGAAGCAGCAAAGCAATACTATCTGGAAAAGATTATGGGTAAGGCCTCAACGATGAAGGAGCTTTCCGACCGACTATTTGAATGCAGCCAGATTCATGATGAAACGGCTGAAAAACCGCTTGATGAAATCAGGACGCTCCAGGATACCTTTATGGATTATTTATCCGAGATGGTAATGTATCTGGATAATCAGGGATTTAAAGTCGATGCCAAGTTAGAGTGGCGCGCGGTATCAATTGGTGTACGAATGGATTATATTGCACGGATCGTTGATAATATAAGCAGTAATCTTGTTAAATACGCCTCCCCTGACTTTCCGGTCACATTAAAAACCGTCTACAATAACCATATGGGCGGAATTGAAGTCGGCAATCAGATTCACACTAACGCCGGGCAAGTGGAAAGTACCAAGGTCGGTATTAAAAATGTCAAACGTATGATAACCCAGATGAATGGAATCTGTCAGATTGAGATGGAACAGGATTTTTATAAAATACGCCTACTCTTTCCCATTATAGATTGAAAACAGACAGCAGCAAGAGTGAAATCTCTGCTGCTGTCTGTTTTCAATGCAGGTATCCTATAAATTCCCTACTGTTCATTTCCAGAGTCTTTTTTACCGATTTCTTTTTTATCGGCTGCTTTCTGCCCAGTTGCCTTCTTCTTGGATTTTTTCTTCTCCTTTTTTTCTTTCTTCACGTTATCCTTATCTGTTTTGTTCTTCTGCTCGTTTTTCTCTAACTTTTTATTCTGACCATTAGAATTCGGTTGTGACTCTGGTGCATTAGCAGTCGGTGCATTGGTTGCCGGTACATTAGCCCCCGGTGCATTGGCTGCCGGTGCACCAGCTCCAGGTGCCTTTGGTACTGGTGTTTCTGCGGTTCCGGGGCCCTGAGTATTCTGGGATGTTTCTTTCTGGGAAGCTTTCTCTTTATCTTTTTTTGCTGTACGCCTCCTCTTGATTTTTTCAACCTTTTTCTCTGACGATGCATTACTCTCTACTTTTGTATCCTGCTTCTTTGAGTTGTCCTTGGTCAGTCCGCACGCCGCCAGCGAGAATACCATAACTCCCATCATAATAAACACCGAAAACTTCTTTAAAATTTGCTTCATAATCTTCTTTCCTTTCAAAATTTTATTTTCAAAGCATTTGCCTTGTTGAGATATACTTTATCAGGACCGCCTTAATTATTTCTAAACTACTTCTTAACAATCCTAAACTCGTCAATTACCTTTGCAGCCAATTTTCTGTCCCATTTTTACTTCTACTTCCTGCCCTAGCTTAGAAAGCATCCACACAGCAAGTTCCGGTGTCGCCTGTTCCTTTTGAATTAGGATAATAACCGTAGAGCCTCCAAACTCGAAATATCCTTTTTCTGTTCCACGCCGCACATAGCCCTGATGTCTGTTGTTCTGTATTTTTCCAACAAGCAATGCGCCTATCTCCATTTGAACTACCCGTCCGAAATTTTCTGTATCAATCAATGTGTACTCTCTGGTGTTTTGAATATAGACCGGATACTTCTCCATGGCAATCGGGCGTACACAATGTAAAATCCCCGGTATCTTTTTTCTGCATTGTATATTGCCATTATCGATATAACAATAATGATGATAATCGGAAGGTCTCAGACGAAATACAAGGCACCACCCACAATTGTAACAGCCAGCCAGTTCCCTGTTTTCCAACAGATCTTCTATCCGGTATTTTGAATACTTTGCCGGAATCCAGCTCTGCTCGTCAATCTCATATACACTTAAGAGTCCATCACAGGGACTAATCAGACTTTCTGCTGCCCAGTCAATTCTGCGTGTTTCAGGCAGCAGGGAACGTTTAAAAAAATCATTAAAAGTTCTATACTCCTTCTGCTCAAATTCTGTCAGATTCACTTTATGCTTTTTAACGAAGAAAAGAATATAAGGCCGGGAAAGCCTGCTGTCCAGAATCTTCCCCACCTGTCTTGAAATCCACGGCATTGTCAATATCTTCAAACAAAACCGCCCAGCTGCATAATTATATAAAAAACATATTAATTTACTTTCGTTCGCCATCAGGTACTGCCTCCAACCAGTAAGAAGAAACCACATACTCCTAAAATAGAAAGTACAATTTTACCTAGAAAATGCGGCTTTTGAACTTTTATCGGCAGTAAAAACGCCGCTGCCATAATTGACATTGTAATCAGGGTTCCCTCTCCATTTCGGATCCTCACCATATTTTGTATATAGCAGGATACCGGAATGAGAATCGCTGATACGGTTACTGGCAGCCCCTGATAACAGGTCCTTGCCTCTTTGGTCTCATCCTGACGCTTCTCCTCCATCACATTAAAATATGCCAGTCGTATCAATGCACAGAGGACATAAACCACAGATACAATGATACCAGCCAGACTTTTTTCAGCCATTCTGTATAAAAGGACTCCTGGCAGAACACCAAATCCAATTAAATCGCTCAGTGAATCAATCTGTATTCCAAATCGTTTTTCTTCTTTTTTACGCTCCATTGTCCTTGCTATCGGTCCATCAAACAGATCACATACCCCTGCTAGCATAAGACAGATTAACGCTTCATTTATATTTCCATCGCATGCTATTAAAATTCCGGTAAACGCCATAACCATTCCCAGATAGGTCAACACAACCGTATAATTATAATATCCAAGCATTTCATTTATCCCTTCTACAAATTTATTAAAGCTCCTACTCCCAGACTGTAAAACAAAAGACACCATGGCTTGGCAGACAAAATAATAAGCACATATTTTTTAACAGGCATCTTGATGATTCCGGAAAAATAACACAGGAAATCATCCGGTGCCAATGGAAGCAAAATGCACAAGAAAAAAAAGCAGGTATAACTGCGTTTGTTTTGCAAACGGTTTATCCATATTTCATACTGTTTTGCCGGAAATAAATGCTTCACAAGTGGTGCTCCATAACATCGGGCCAAAGCAAATGCTATAATGGAACCAACACAGATTCCAATATAATTGCACCAGAATCCTCCCATAGCCCCAAACAAAACTGCTCCTACAATGCAGCCGAGAAACCCCGGCAATACCGGTACAACAACCTGGAATGCCTGAATCAGTATCAATATGACAGGTGCAAATATTCCAAACCCCTTAATATATTGCTGCATTGTTTCAACAGAATGGAATTGTCCATCCAGACCAGCTTTTATCATAAACAGACATAGAACCAAAATCAAAATCATGCCGCCTCTGGCCGCCCATTTATACACAGGTGTCTGCTCCAATACTCTCCCCTCCTTTCCTGATTCCATTTTAAAAATCACTTCTTAACTGTTTCTGAAAGGAATCTTAAAAGTTCTTATATGTAAAAATCCACCGTTCCTTATGCAGGTCCGATGGATCTTACTTCTTTTAATCATTCTATTTTCCCATTACTTTTTCAAATCTGAACATGCCGTCTTCCAGAGATTCCGGCATCTCATTGACATGTCCGTTATCGCAGTACGGATCAGGGTTTTGTTCATTATAAAATTCAACAATATGAAATCCGCACTTATTCACATAAAAATGAATATTTCTCTTTTCAAAATATGGTGTGACCGTCTCCCAAACTTCAGTTTCCGGATATCTGGCCTCAATTGCATTCCACGCGGCATATCCAAGCCCACTGTTATGATGCTCCGTAGAAATAAAAAACAAATCTAATGAATTGTGATGTGTTTCTTTATCAATACTGACTACGACTCCTCCAACCTTTTTCCCCTGATACATGATGTGGTACGTTTCTGCCTTTGGGGAATAAAAGGACTCCTCTATATCCTGATCCGAAGGAATCAGTTCATCGGATATACCAGGAAGCTGTCTCTTTGCCGCTGTGGTAAATGCCTCCTGCAGTTTTTTCTTGAATGCTGGAAATTCGTATTCCCTGACCTGATCTAAAAATACGTTCATATTCAAAGTGCCTCCTGCTGCTTCATAAAATTTATATTACACTATTTACATTGTATCTGTCATTATTTTAAGAATGATTTATGAAACAGATTCTGAAATAAATCTTAAACTTTCTGAACAGGCGCAATCTCCGCGCTTATCGTATGGTTTCGTTTATTTCGAGCACTGCATATCTTTGCCAATACCATTGTTCATCCAGAGGACTATGCCATTTTTAATTTCTAGTCTATTATACAATATCTTTACCGATTTGCGAAGTTTCCTTAAAAAGGAACCAAAAATCACGGATTTCTTCATGCATATTGCCAACGAAAAAATCCGTGGTTTAATTAAGTGTTCAATGATTACGAAGCTTGTCATTATTTATTTCGGCTACCTTCAAATGATTATATAGCGGAATGAACATTTGATGAAGCCAGTAATTCCAGGCCAATTCCATCCGCCAATCCCTATTATCGAACTCTATATGCTTAAGCTTTTTGTACAATGGCAGCTAATAAAATCAATTTTCTTTCACCTATTATCAGATTAATCCCAGAGCACTCGGCAACCCCAAGCTTAAGAAAGGAATGTAAGTAACCAACAGTAAACCCACAAGGATGGCCGCATAATACCACAGCATATAGGGCATGACTTTCTGCAGTGTTGTATCCCCAATCTTAATCGCGACGAATAAGGTATTTCCCACCGGAGGAGTTACATTCCCAATACAAAGATTATATACAAGAATCAGTCCAAAATGTACAGGATGGATACCCAGTGTTGTAAGGATAGGCAGAAACAGAGGAGTGAAAATCAATACCGCAGGCGGTACATCCATAAAGGTTCCCGATACCAGCAGAATCAGATTCATAATCAATAGAATCAATACCATGCTTCCCGTTGTACCCAGAACAGCACTGGCTACGGTCTGCGGAATCTGGGTAAATGCCATCACCCAGCCAAGGACATTGGATACCCCTGTCAGAAATACGACCATACCACTCATCTTAGCGCTTTCAACCACAATCGACCAGAAGGATTGTAACGTGATTTTTCGATTGAATATCGCAATCACAAGAGAATACAGAACGGCAACAGCTGCTCCCTCAGTAGCCGTGAAAACGCCGCCGATAATCCCGCCGATTACTACAATGATAAGGGATAATGCCGGAAGCGCATGCAAGAATGTTACGCCAAGATTCTTCCAATCATATTTTCCCTTTGTTTTATTGACATACCCTAATCTCCTGGCCAGAAAAATACTGACTATGATGCAGCATAATGCCCATATCAGCCCCGGAACGTACCCGGCCATAAACAATGCTGCCACAGAGGTCCCACCGGATGCAAGTGAATATGTAATCAGTACATTTGAAGGCGGAATCAAAAGTCCTGACGGTGCGGAAGCACCGTTGGTAGCGGCACATACGGCTTTATCATACCCTTGCTCCTCTTCTCCTTTGCGCACCATGCTTCCTACTGCCGCCGCTGCCGCGGATGCGGAACCGGAAATTGCGCCGAACAGAGCATTAGCGCCTACGTTGGTAACCAAAAGTGCGCCCGGAAGCCTCCCAAGAAGCGCCATCACAAAATCAACAATACTCTTAGCGATACCTCCCTGATTCATAATATTCCCCGCCAGAACGAAAAAGGGAATTGCTGTCAGAGTAAATTTGCTCATTCCCACAAAGGTTCGCTGCGCGGCGGTCAACACAGCCACATCCAGGGGCAGGACTCTTACGATTGCAACCAGCGAAGCAATTCCAATGGAATACGTAATCGGCACGCCAATGGCAAGCATAACAAACAACACCGTCAAAATAATGCACAAGGATTCAACAGCCATCTATTCCACCTTCCTTTCTTCCTGTGTTCCGTTCCATATGTCCACAATATTTAAGATTGTATATACTACGCTGAAAACTCCACATACTGGAAGCAGAATATAGAATACTCCAACTGCAACTCCAAGTGAAGAAGTCATCTGTCCCATGGCAAGTATATTAATCTGTGTTCCTCCGTAGATTAGGATTGCTGCTGAAAAAACCAATGCAACCAGCTCCCCAAAACAATTTAAAATTTTCTGTCCTGGAGGATTTAACTTTTCTACAAAAATTGGAATATTCATATGTCCCCGTTCTCCCGTGACAAGTACTGCTCCCAGAAGACTGGCCCAGGCAAACAGATAGGATATCAATTCCTCAGACCATGAAGAAGGATTTTTTAATACAAATCTGGTAAATACCTGCCAGCAGGTCAAAACCGTCATGGCGAGGAAACACGTCCCTGCAAGTACATTTAGCAGCCTATCGAGAGCTTTTCTGATTTTTTTCATTTGACATCACCTCCTGTTACTTGCTTTCCGATGCATAATACGTATTATATTCCTGTATCTTATCATAGATGGCCTGTTTTTCCGGGTTGGATTCCAAATACTCCTCGTGTATCGGATAGCACAGCTCCTGAAAGGGTTTTGTATCCGGATAAATAAACCGAACCTTCTGCTCTGTCTCCGCTCTTTTCTTGGCCTCCGCAACCGATACCTCCCAATTATCCCGCTCCACTTGATTAATCAGCGCAAATCCTTTCTCAAATGTTTCTCTGTCTTCTTCCGGCAGACTTTCCAGGAATTTATTATTTACAATTACACTGTCCGGTGTAATCTGGTGCATATCATAGGAAAAATACTTACATACTTCACCATGCCCGTTTGCAGTCAATACGATTTCACTGTTCTCTGCCCCATCAATAATCTTCGACTGCAGTGCGGTATATACGTCCCCAAATCCCATCGGTGTCGCCGATCCTCCCAGCCGTTTCATCATCTCTACATTTGTTGCCGACTGTTGTACGCGAATCTTAAGTCCCCGTAAATCCTCCGGTTTCTCAATAGCTCGGGATACCGTATAAAAATTTCTCGTTCCCAGATCCAGCCATGTAACAACTGAAAATCCTGCACCCTCTGTAGACGCAAAGATAGGCTCTGTTATACTCTCGTCCTCCATTGCTGCATAAAAGGCGTCTACAGATGTAAAAAGATAAGGCAGATTAAACAACGTAAACGCTGGAGAAAACGTTTCCATAATCGCATTGCTGGCCACGCAGACATCAATAGCGCCTGTCTGGGTCAGCTGAACCATATCGGTCTGGGAACCCAGAAGTTCATTGGGAAATACCTGAACATCATACTTATCTCCCAACTCTTTTTCTATATACTCTTCAAAAGCAAGCATCCCCAGGTTCGTTGGATGATCTGCGGGTTGGTTATGCCCCACATAGATAATCTTCCGTTCCCCCGCGTTATCTGCGCTGCCTGACCCTTTACCACAGCCGGATGCCATACAGGCAGACATACAAAATACCAATAGAAGCAGACATTTCTTTCTTTTATTTTTCATTCTGCTTTTCTCCTCTCTAAGACTCTCATAACCATTAACGCTTCCGGAATCCCCTTTTTATACCAGTCTTTTCTTAAACATCCATCTGAATAGCTGCCGCATATTCTTTCCATACATTTTCAAACCAAAGCTCCCTGTCAGGAATCGGTCGGACAGGACGCCATGTTATGCTTTCTCTGCCTTCTTTGGTTACATAAATCTGTATCTGATCCGCATAAGTATCGTTCCCATACAGAAAGCTATTGTTCTCTCTCTCATCGCTGATCAGATAGGACCCTCTGCTTACACCCTTATTTTCTATATAATTTTGGATACATGCCGTCAATGCCCTGGCAGTGATTAGGGTGTCGAATACCTGAAATGCCTGCATAAGCTGCTGCATGTTCTTCGCTGTCATCGCAGGCAATCTGGATTTCAGAATACGCTCCAGTTCTTCTGCTGCCTTTTTAGTTTGTTCGTTGGAGCGAATATGAGCACAGCATTCGGACATAATTGCTCCGATTTCCCCGATCAGATCTTTTGGTGAAATCACATCATTATTAGCAGTCATAAAATGCTCTGCCAGAATCATTTTTTCTTCGGCCTGTTCCTTTACCATATTGAGGAATACGGCTTCTTCCATAGGGGGCTGTATGTACTGATGGGCAATCTTCATGGCCGCCCTTAAGGCTCCCACCTGTCCGGCATTCAAAGCGCTTCCTCCCGGACGGTGAATCCCATGGGAACCGTTCACTTCCCCGACTGGGAAAAAATGCTTCAGATTACTCTCCCACCAGATATCACCTTCCAGTCCTCCGTTATTGTGCTGTGCACATACACCAATCTCCAGCCATTCTGTTTCAAGGTCAATGTTATGAGATCTGTACAACTCCGCTGCTTTCCGGTTCATATGTTTCAGCCGTTCAATGGGTGTATCCTGCAGAGCATGAGAATTCACCAGGTATGACTTTACCGGTTCTTTGAGGGTCAGGTACCAATCCGTTCCCAGCATATTGATACAACGTGGATTTTGTGTATAGTCCAGATAAACCCTGCGGTGCTTTCGCACTGTTTCTTCATAGACCAGAAGATCAATCATAGAAGAACCCTTTTCTTTTACTTTTTCAGGATCGAAAGGCCATTGATAACCTTTCAAAAAGATTGCAGTTAAGAGTTCTTGGGGATCGGTAAAATAATCTTCCAGAAATTCCCGTTCATCATTTCCACTCTGGTCTGTAGAAATATATCTGGGTAATACCTGCTGATAAGCACCTGACAGATTCCAGCGGAATTTAACCGAAGCAATTCCATACTGCCATTCTATCAGATTTTTTGCTGCTGCACCTGCTTCCAGCGCAATTCCTGTTGAACCATGCTGGCTCGCCGGATACACGGAACGCCCATAGACGCCCGCCGGGCCTCCTACAGCAAAGACAACATTTACCGCATTGACCAAAAGATATCTTCCGTCCCCGCGGTGAAGTGCCATCACACCGATACACCTTTCCCCTTCTGTAAGAATCCGAATAACCTGCCATTGATCCAGTACGGGAATCTGATAGGATACACTTCTTTTTTCCAATGCTTCTGTCATATAACGGGAGGTCAATGGACCGGCAGATGTAGCGCGCATAGCGGGGTCATGATCCGTCTTATACCCACTGTATTCTCCATAGATATTATGGGGAAAAGTAACTCCCGCCTCGCAAAGATAATAAAAACAACGGGTACTGAAAGCTGCCTCGCAAAGCGCCAAATCTCCATCCATTCCTTTTCCCTCAAAATAAGTCTCTGCCATATTCTGAATGGAGTCCGGTGTATCTCCGCAAAGATTCAGTTTATAATACGTCTGCTTATCTGAGCCAGTATTTCTGGAGGTTCCGCTTTTTATCCCTTCCGTCAGGATCAGCACATCCCTCTGTCCTTCCTCATAGATCCGGCAGGCTGCCGCATATCCGGCAGCCCCCGTTCCCACAACCAGGGTATTACAGCTTGTTACCCAAACAGTTCTTTTACTTATTACTGCATCATGTAATTCCATCTTCTCTCTCCCGGCAGTTATTTTTTTCTGCTCTCAAAGAACCTGTTAAGCCTAATCTTTGTTCCTTCTGATGCCATACAGCTTCTCGATGTTTCTGCTTCCAGAAAACCGTTATGCAATATGCCTTTCTGATAATCGTCAAAAATAATCCGCTTTACCTTTGCCAATACGCCTGCGTCATTATCGGCAATCTGAGCGGCAATCTCCTCAGTCACCAAGTCCAGTTCTTCTTCCGGACAGACACGGTTGACCAGTCCCCATTCGTATGCGGTCCGGGCATCCAGCTTTCTCCCTGTCATAAATACTTCTTTTGCTCTGTTTGGCCCAATCAGCATGGGAAGCCGGTAACTACCGCCCCAACCGGGCATCACTCCCAAAGATGCTTCCGGCTGCCCAAACTGCGCATTCTCTCCGGCAATAATAAAGTCACAGGACATGGCCAGTTCCAGGCCGCCTCCCAGCGCAAATTTTGACACCTTTGCAATGACCGGAACAGGCAGGAGCTGCAGCTGATTAAAAATCCTATGTCCGTTCAGCACCCAGTCTGCAATATTGTCTGCTGTCTGAGTCTTTAAGACTGCAATATTCGCTCCTACGATAAAAGACTTGGGAGAAGCACTTTCGAGGATCACGGTGCGAATGTCAGCAAGCCTGCCTTGAATCTTATGTATACATGCTTCCAGTTCCCCCAGCACCTCCCAGTCCAGAGTGCAGGGTTTTCTCTCTTCCTCTTCATAAAATGTGATGTAAGCTTTCCTGTTTTCTTCTCTATATCGAATTTTCGTTGCCATATTTTCTCCTCTCTTAATCTTCAAAAAGTTCTTTATCCATAACTTTTAGTGCCGGAGAGATCAAAGGCCTTGCCTCCATCTGGCTTAATATATCTTTTTCCAGATCCATACCCGGAGCAATCTCCGTCAGCACAATTCCTTCCTCTCTTAGTTCAAAGACCGCCCGCTCCGTCACATACAACACCGGCTGATTCACTCTTCTGGCATACTTGCCGCTGAATGTAATCTGATCTACCTGTTCCACAAGCTTTTTGACAGCTCCTTCGGATATAATCTTAATCTCCCCGTCTCGTATATCTGCCTGAAATCCCTTGGCTGTAAATGTACCGCAAAATACAACCCGTTTTGCATTCTGGGAGATATTGATTGCCCCGCCGCATCCTGATAACAACCGCCCGGTCTTGCTGGAATTAACATTCCCTTCCATATCCATCTGAGCCATTCCCAAAAATGCGATATCCAGACCTCCGCCATCATAAAAGTTAAACTGCAGCGTCTGATCCAGCATTGCATCCGGAACATATGAAACACCAAAGATTACTCCACCCATAGGCATTCCACCGATGATCCCCTGTTCAACCGTGAAATTCAGCTTATCCAGATATCCATCCTCCGCAGCCACAGCCGCAATTCCTGACGGCATCCCCACTCCCAGATTGATGACCATTCCTTCTTTTAATTCCTTTGCAGCTCTTCTGGCAACAACTTTCCTGGCATTAAGCGGAATTGGGCTGATCTGCTCCATCGGTGCCTTTACATTGCCTGCAAGCATGGGATCATAAATTCTCTCACAAGTCTGGCACTGATTCTCGTCTACTACGATATAGTCTACATAGATTCCCGGTATTACCACATCTTTCGCCGGTATGGTTCCCGCCTTAGCAAGATATTTTACCTGGGCAATAACGATTCCACCACTGTTCCTTGCGGCTTGCGCAATGGATACGCCGTCAAGTACTGCGGCTTCTTCCTCATAGGAAATATTTCCATTTTCATCTGCTGTTGTCCCTCGGATCAGCGCCACGTCAATGCCGATATTCGGATAAAAGAGCCATTCTTCATCTTCCAGATGAATAATCTTCACAAGATCCTCTTTCGCACTTGCATTCATCTTTCCTCCTTCAATCCTTGGATCAATGAATGTGTTCAGGCCTGTCTTCGTAATAACGCCCGGCTTATGAGATGCAATTGAATGATACATCTGAGAGATTACCCCCTGTGGAAGGTTATATGCCTCAATCTTCTCTTCCAACGCCAGTTCTGCCATAGACGGAGCCATCCCCCAATGTCCGGCAATGTCCCTTTTTACCAGTCCTTCCAATGCCAGAGCATCTGTTCCAAACGTATCCTTATCCCCAATGCCATTGGCATGGAGCAACGTAAGTCCTGCTGGTTTTTGTTCCTCCAGATACTTACTGCGCAGTTCCTTAAGCAGATAAGTCGGTTCACAGATTCCGCCTCCGGATCCTAAAATAGCTACTGTCATACCATCTTCAATATGGTTGATTGCCGACCTTGCATCCACCACTTTTCCCATTTTTATGCCTCCTATTATGTCATACATATTATTTATGCTTACATTCTAAAACATTTGATATTTTATGTCAATTATCATATTAAACAAATGTAAATCGCTATTTTTGTGCTATTTACACATTTATATGTATTACATAACTATGTGTTTTTTGATTCCAAGCTCACTTCATCGGCATGCAGGGGCATGTATAGCTTTTACACAAAAAAAAGAACATTCCGCAATGAAATGTTCCTCTCTTCTATCTTACTCTATTGTTTTTCCCTATACTGACGGATATCCCTCCGACTTCTCTGTATATGCCGTTTCATGAGAAGCCCTGCCAGTTCTCCATCTTTTTCCCGAATGGCTTCCAGAATTCGTTTATGTTCTGAGACCCCGCTCTGAGATCCGATTGTCCGATTGGCCTGTTGCTGATAATATCCCAGAATATCCTGAATAATACCCATCACCTTTATAACCAAACTGTTATCACATCCGTTTACAATAGTCATATGAAAGCTGAGATCCGCATCCGCAAATCCTTTCTTACCGCAGCCCACATGTTTCTCCATCTCCTCGATACATGATTCCAGTTTTTGAAGATCTTCCTCCGAATGTCTTTCTGCAAATCGAATGGTACATTCTGTTTCAAAAATCTCTCTAAAATCCAAAATCTCCAGTTCATCATACGTATTCAGCATAAGTTCCGGTACCAGATTGTTCAAAAGCAGCTGAGGTGATGTTTCTTTTACAAAAGTTCCCATCCTTTTCTTTCTAACCAGAACCCCCATAGCAACAAGCCGGTCCATAGCAGCCCTGACAGACGTTCTGCTGACTCCCAGTTCCTCCGCAAGCTGCACCTCCTTTGTAATTTTAGTGCCCTCCGACCACTCTCCGCTTACAATCTTTTCTTTCATATATTCCAGTACCGCTTCTCCGGTATTCTCTTTCATACTGCTCATATTGTAATACCTCCAAATTGCTTTTTATTCCTGTAATTCCGTTGCTGTTCTAAAGGGCAGCCGTATAGTGATTTTATTCAGTAGTTTCAGTATATCATCATTCTATAAAACTGGGAAGATTCCTTTCCTTGCTTTTTTAGAAAGAATCTGTCCCCTTATTTCATAGAATAAATAAGGATTGCCCTCACACATCCGGCAATCCCTATTATTACAATCTATTCTTATGTAGCTCAAAATTTTTAATCATTCCATTCCACAACCGGTTTTTCAAGAAGCCTTTTGTAGTAAGAACCTGTCTGATACAGCGCAACCGCGGGATTATGACCAAGTACACGATCCTTTGTAATCAATGTGGTCGTCAGAGCCTCGGCATATTTATAGAACAGGCTGTCATGACCCACGCACAGTCCCACGACCACATTTAGCCCGGTACCTGCTTCATTTAACTTTTTTGCCTGTAGTATAGGGTTGCACATAACGGGTCCTGTCTTTGTGTATTCTTCCTCCAGACCAATGGATGTTTTGTCCTTAGAGCCCACTTTGCAGATAGCGCCATATACATCAAATCCATTGAACCTCAGGATTTTTGCGAAGACACGGCTCTCCTCTATCAGCCCTGAACAGGTGGCTATTCCAATCTTTCTGGCGCCTATCTGTTTCGCGAACTCCATGATTTCTTCCACACGTGTATAGATTCCCGAGTATTCAGATTCTACCTGCGCACCCGCAATTGCAACCCTGTGGTTCTCGTCGTCATCCATATACAGTTTCTCCAGTTCTGCTGCCTCCTTCTGTGTAACATCCTGTGTCAGGCAGAAATCCGGATATTTTCCGCTTCTCCTCTTGCAGTTTAAGCTGCCGCAGTCTACACAGCTCAAGGTTTTTCCATTATTCTGAGCATTCATAAATTCTCTCTTTCATCGCTGAAGTTTTTTTTTCCAACTTTGCGGCACGGCGCTTCTCCAGACGGTCTACGATAACGGTTGCGGACATGTCACCAAGACAGTTCATGGAGGTGGTTCCCATATCGAAGAAACGATAGAATCCTCCCACCATGAGAACAATATCCAGAGGCATGCCCACTGCTGTTCCTACAATCATAAGATTCATCAGTCCGCCTCCCGGAACGCCGGAGCCCGCACTGGTAACCAGGGTTGTAACAAACAGAATGTTAATGATCTGCGTGATTGTGAGAGGGATTCCCATGGCCTGACCGCTGAAAATAAGGACAACACCACAGAGAATTGCCACGCCATCCTTATTGACGGTCGCTCCCAGAGGGATGCCCAGAGATGCCACGGATTCGTCGCATCCAAAATTCTGTGTAGCAACTTCCATACTGACCGGAATAACAGCATTACTGCTGCATGTACTTGCCGCGGTAGCAAAGGTGTTAAATGCCTTTCTTATGAAGGTGATTGGACTGATACCTGTAAGCATCCAAAGCAGCAGACAGTAAACTACAATCAAATGCAGCGCGCAGCACAGATAAAAGGTACCAAGAATCTTTCCAATGGTGACAAGGAGCCCGACACCATATTTTCCCAGTGACGATGCCATGAGGCAGAACACACCAATAGGCGCCAGCTTTAAAGCAATGTTGATAATAGACATCACAAGGTCGCTCATAGCCACAAACCAATTCCGGACCGGCTCCCTTTTACCTTCCGGCAGCATCACAATGGCAACACCGATGATACATGAAATGATAACGACCTGCATCATATCTCCGGAAGAGAAGGTGGCAAAAATATTGCTGGAGAACATACTCTTAAAAAACTCTGCAATTGTGGGCATCTCATTAACCACAATCTCCTCTGTGGCAGCCTCATAGCTAAAGCCGCTGCCCGGGTTGAGGATACTGGTGACACCAATGCCGAGAACTCCTGCACAGATGGTTGTAAAAATATAAAATACGATTATTTTTATTCCAATCCTTCCCAGGGCTTCCGGGCTATCCATGCTGCTGATGCCTTTTACAAGCATACACACCACGATGGGCACCAAAAACATCTTCATTAAGTTCAGCCAGATATCTCCGATAAATCCGATATATGACGCTGGTTTTCCTATAATGATACCTGCCAGCGAACCTAAGATCATTGCAATCAGAATCATTGTTATGTCACTGATTTTCCTTTTCTTCATGGTTTTTCCCCCTTACAATCATTATTTTTAGTCTTCATTCAATATGAACCGTTCATCCTTTGCCACGGCCCACAGCTTTCCATCCCGGTAATAATGGCGGTCCAGATGGGCGGATATCTCGGTCCAGATACGTGGAACAGTTAGTCCCCATTCTTCCATACGCTGTTCAAGAGTTATTTCTTCCTCACCCTGGCGGCCAAGAATCACAATCTCATCACCGGGCTTTGCGTCCGGGAAGTCGGTAAGATCAAGAATGGTATGTTCCAGTGAAACGGTGCTGGCAACCGGGCACTTTCTGCCATGCAAAAGAACATATCCCCCCGCAATCTTAGGACTGATCCCATCACCCATGCCGCCCACCATGATACCAATTCGTTTTGGTGTATCCATTTTCACTGCCTTATATTTTTCTCCAAATTTCCCGCCTGTTACTTCATTTACGTGGACCAGACGGCTCTTCCAGCTGACCAGGGGCGCTTTCAACTCCGGATGTTCCGCTCTTCTCGTCAATGGTGAATATCCCCACATTGCGCGTCCCGGACAAATTCCGCTCATACGTATATCAGGAAGTGCAATACAGCCCGGCGTGTTGGCCAGCTGTCTGAACGGAATCCGATCTGCATCCTCACCAATTGCATCCATAGCGGCCTTAAAACGGGAATACTGCCATACCGCATAATCCGCACCCTCATCCGGCCAGTTCACCGCCGCCATATGACTATATACGCCCTCTACATGAAGATTGGGCATTTGGGAAACTTCCCTGAAAAAGTCCGGAAATTCCTCGGCATTCACACCAATCCTTCCCCTTCCCGTGTCTATCTTGATAAAGACATCGGAGGGTTCTGAAACCGCCTCTGAAAATGACCTGGCGGCCTCAAGGGACAGGATGGTAGGTATCAAATGGTACTGGACATATAAATTAGCAGTCTCCTGAATCAGATTGCTTGCAAAAATCAGAATCGGCATATTAACACCGTTTTCTCTCAGCAAAATACCTTCATCTATACTTCCTACGCCCAGATAATCCGCTCCACACTCTTCCAAAACCTTTCCACAGGCCACAATACCATGACTATAGGCATTTACCTTGATAGCCGGCATGATCTTTACATCCGGACCCACCATTTTTTTCAGGCCTAAAAAATTGTCTCTGAGATTGTCCATATTAAATTCCAGCCAGCAAAATCTGCTGATTTGATAATCTTTCATCTTCTTAATCCTCCGATAACTCTTTATAATAATTGATCAGGCATCCTTTCAAAAGAATGTCCCGTTCCGCCTCTGTCAGATCGCCCATCATCAGCGTCATATCAAACGTTTCTCCAGTTCCGGTCAGAACCTTTGCTGGTATCTCCCTCTGATTCTCCTTAATCATACCACGAATACCAGGTATAAAGATATAATCCCCTGTCCCGCAGGGCAAATCCCCGCCTTCTGGAAGCACGAATGGAAGAATTCCCCAGTTGATGCAGTTGCTCCTGTATCTCTTAGTGGCATATTCCGCACATATATTTGCAAGGCCGCCCAGTACCTTCTGGCAGGAGGCTGCCTGTTCCCTGGCTGACCCGTCGCCAGGCTTCACTGCAAAAAGACAGGAGCCGTACTGTGTATTGCCGGCAAGTGCTTCTGCATTGCCGAAATGCGAGAGCACATTCATCAGGTGCTCCGGCGCGTTCCCTTCCATACGCATCTTTTCATCAGCCTGAATCTCTCTGCAAATCCCAGCAAATCCCGGTACGCGGCGGCATAGGGTATAATCCGCAAGACGGATGGGATTAGAGCGGTAGGAGGCAGTATCTCCGGATGGAATCAGCTCATCTGTAGACGTCACTTTATCCCGGATGACAGCGGAGAGCTTCAGAAGGCAATTTTCTCCCAGCGGTTCCATTTCAGGCCAATCCACTATATTGGGCCCGGATACGATTTCTACAGACGGGTCCGCATTGCCGTATCCGTAGAATACTCTCTTTTCATAAACACTGCGGTCAAAGGTATATGTCATATCCGGAACCGTATATGCCGCATCCGTACCAGCGGTAATCCGTCCTCCATTGGCAGCTGTCGCCGCAATGGATCTGGCATCCATCAGCGCAACTGAGCTATACTGTTTTTCATTGGGCTTGCTTCCCTCCCGGTTGGGGAAGTTACGTGTTGCGTGACGTATGGAAAACGCCTGATTGGCAGGTGTGTCTCCATAACCGGAGCAGGAACCGCAGATACACGGTTTCATAATCACCCCGGAACTCAAAAGAGTTTCAACTGCCCCCGCCCGGGTCAGAGCCAGGTTTACCGGCATGCTGGACGGATAGGCAGTTACATTAAATCCGTTATTTCCAAGACTTTTCCCTTCAAGTATGGCCGCCATTTCCATAAGGTTTTCGTAAAGTCCGCCTGCGCACCCGGCAACACTGCCCTGATCCGCGTAGGGCCTGTGGTTCTTTACCTTATCTTTAAAGGATAGGGCTCCAATCCCAAACAGCTCGTCTGCCTCCTTTTGGACAGAGTCAAATATCTCCTCGGCATGCTCCTGGAACTCATGGATGGTATATACATTGCTGGGGTGGAACGGCATGGCAATCATGGATTGTGCCTTGTTTAAGTCAACTGTAATGATGGTATCATAGTATGCGGTTCCAGAGGCTTTCAGCGGCTTAAAATACGCTGAACGTCCATGGATTCCATAGTAATTTTCAGTCACCTCATCCGTTTCCCATATAGAAGACAGACAAGAACTTTCAACCATCATGGTATCAATATTGCACCGGAAATCCGCAGAAAGATTTTTCATGCCAGGACCGGCGAATTCAATGATCTTATTTTTAACTACTCCATTTTTAAATGTTGCCCCAATAATAGAAAGAGCAATGTCTAAGGGGCCCACTCCTCTGGGCGGCTTCCCGGTGAGATAGCACAAAACCACCTCCGGCGCCGGAATGTCATATGTTCTCTCCAACAACTGCTTAACAAGCTCTGGCCCGCCTTCGCCAAATCCCATTGTTCCCAACGCGCCATATCTGGAATGGCTGTCAGATCCCAGAATCATGTTTCCGCATCTCACCATTTCTTCTCTGACATATGTATGCATGACCGCCAGATTTTCAGGAACATAGATTCCTCCGTATTTATGAGCCGCTGTCAGTCCAAATACATGGTCATCTTCATTGATGGTTCCTCCCACCGCACAAAGACTATTGTGACAATTGGTCATTGCATAAGGAATGGGAAATCGCTTCATTCCGCTGCTTCTGGCCGTCTGGATAATGCCCACATAGGTCAAGTCTTGGGAAATAAGCGCGTCAAAATGAATCTGCATCTGAGCCGGGTCCGGGGATATACTGTGGGAACGAAGAATTTGATAAGCAATCGTATTCTCACGCCCGGCCTTAGGAGAGATTTCTCCGCAACTGCAGACATTTCCGTCACGCAGGAAACCTCCATTTAAATTAATTTGAATCATGTATGCTTCTCCTTTCTGGTATGTAACCATCCTGCTGTTATATATAGCAATTTACATGCCAATTATTTTTCTTATAAAAGGCATTTAATATCTGCAATAACCATCTTTTAATGTTTGTCATTTAATCTCTTATGTCTTATAATTAAACATATACTGTTTCCAATGTCCTAAATCAAAACCATATAACATAATGAATCTCGAGGTAAAACCATGTATGAAAATGAACTGCTGATCATTTCTGTTTATCCGGGAATGATGAATGACATCAACGCTGTATGCGGCTCTCTCCAGATTAATCCAACCATTTTAGAGTGGGAAATTGCTGAGAATACCTTAATCAGCCATCTGAGAAATATGTTCCGAAAAACTGGCGTTCCTGATGCTATCATCAGCAGAGGCGCAACCGCAAATCTGATAGAGCAGAATATACCGGAAGCAGTCTCTGTGAGAGCAGAACCAGGAGACCTTGAACTTCTGGAAACCTTAAAAGCCGCAAAAAGTCACGGTCCCCGGATTGGGCTGCTGATGTTTGAAGATTATCTTAAGAGTTACAACCTTCAGGCAGCAAAAGAACTTCTGGGAATCAGCAGTCTGACGCTGTACCCCTTCCGTTCCAGGGAGGATATCATCCGCCTGGTCCGTCAGGGAAGCACTGACGGCATGGATGTACTGGTAGGCGGAGGAACCCTGGCATACCGGACCGGCAATTCATGCGGAATAAAAGTATTACCGGTCTACTCCGGGCAGCATGCGCTGAGAAACGCAGTTAAACAGGCCCTGTCCATCATTGACGCCAGACAGAGGGAAAAGCTGCAGTTAAAATGTTTCACCGAGGCTGTCTCCTCGATCACGGAAGGGGTTCTCTCAATTGAAGATGGAAGATTTATCGTAGCCAACAAAGAAATGGGAAATATATTCAAGACAGATGAACAGGCCTTGATTGGAAGAAAGGTTGACAACACGGACGACACTCTGGTTGCCGGATATATCCGGCACTTTCTCGCAAACAGCAGGGAGCGGGAAAAAGTCCTGAAAATATTAGGTCAGGACTACTACATTAAAAAAAGCCATTTTGAAGAAAAGGGTAAAAAGAGAATTGTTGCAATATTCCGCAGAGCCCGTGACATCCAGGATCAGGAACAAAGGGTACGGACAGAGATAAGAAATACCGGCTTCTTTGCCAGATATCATTTTTCTGATATTATTGCGGAAAGCGGGATTATGCGGCAGCTTTTGAAAAAGGCAGAAACCTATGCAGCCACAGATGCCAATATATTAATCGGTGGTGACAGCGGTACCGGCAAAGAATTATTGGCACAGAGCATCCATAATGCCAGCAGCAGAGCAAAAGAACCTTTTGTAGCGGTCAACTGCGCTGCAATCCCTGCGACCCTTCTGGAAAGCGAATTATTCGGTTATGAGGAGGGTGCCTTTTCAGGCGCCAGCAAAGGCGGAAAGCGGGGACTGTTCGAGCTTGCCCATAAGGGAACTATTTTTCTGGATGAAATCAATTCCATGCCTTTAGAACTCCAAAGTGTACTGTTGCGGACGCTCCAGGAAAAAGAAATCCGCAGAATCGGTTCCCAGCGCAATATTTATATTGATATCCGGGTCATCGCCGCCAGCAACAGCGACCTTATGAAAATGATCCGGGAGGAAAAATTCCGTATTGATTTGTATTACAGGCTGAACACCCTCCGCCTGACCCTTCCTTCTCTTGACAAGCGCAGAGAAGACATCCGCCCCCTCGCCATGTCATTTCTTAACCATTACAGCCAGAAATATTCCCTGCCTCTGCCAGCCCTGTCTGAAGACAATTACCGTCTTTTGGAAAGCAGGAACTGGCAGGGGAATATTCGTGAACTCAGAAATGTAATGCAGCGGTATGTCATACTTTCACATAATGGAGAAAATTCAATCCAGCCATGTTTTGACGAGGATATAGTGACGGATACGGCACTGGAACCACAGGATGTAACAAGCTTTGGCACACTGGACGAAATTGAGAAAGCCGTGATTCTTAAACGGCTGAAGCAGAATCAAGGCAATCGAAGGAAGACCGCCCAGGAGTTAGGCATATCCCGGTCCACTCTATGGAAAAAACTTGATAAAATGGAGTCAGACCTGGAAACTACTTCCTATAATAATTAATCATGCTGCCCGCTACCAGAATTTTACGTTCATCGTCCGTCATGTCTCCGATTGAAAGCGTAATCATCCGGTCCTCTGCCGGAATGTATGCCTGCAGACCGGTTGCTCCAGACAGTATCAAAGACCGAACGTTGGCAAGAAATAGATACTCTCCTTCCTTCAAGTTCAGTTTTCTTTCTGTCTGGAGAGGAATCAGTCCCCAGTTAATGCAATTGGAACGGTAGCGCTTTGTACTGTATTCCATGGCCAGGTTAGCCCATCCGCCCAGAATCTTCTGATTACTGGCAGCCTGTTCACGGCTGCTTCCGTCTCCTATAGAATCACTGCAAAGGACACTTCCTGATCCAATTGCCTGCGAAGCAACACCAAACCGTTCACATATATGCCTTATGATTGTATTGATCTCTCCATTGTCCCGGGGATTATCCCTAAATGCCTTTGCTCTTTGAACGTATCCTTTATCCTTGCTGATTAACGTATATTCCGCTATACGGTCGGGATTGCTTCGCAGAGACGATGCCTCTCCACTGGGACAGAGCTCATCTGTCGTTGTGCTGCCGGCATAACTTCCAGCCACTTTTAGAAGTATGTGTTCATTCATAAACGGCAGTTGAGGCCAATCGGCAATATTGGGGCCCATTCTCACATCCGTATCAGGCTTTGGACACCCAAAACCATTGTATACTGCTGTATGATAGTATGAATCATCAAATCCATAGTCCACATTCCCGGTGCTATTCTCCATCCCGGCCGTCAATACCTCCTCTGCCGCTGTCAACCTGCCGCCTCTACGGACCGTGGCAGCAATGCTTCTGGCATCCATCAGGGCGGAAGCACTCAACTGTCCCTGGTCTGGCCTGGAACCTTCCCGGCTGTAATAATTTCTGCTCACATGGCGTACTGAAATGGTGTTATTAGATGGTATATCCGTACTGCCAAAGCAGGGACCGCAAATACAGGGATGGATGGTTATTCCGGTGCGAATCAACGCCCCCAGAACGCCCTGTTGTTCAGCTTCTGAGAGTACGGCCTGACTGGCCGGATAGACTCCCAGAGGCACTCCATCCGCCGGTATGATATAATCTCCAAGTATCTCTTTCAGCGCCCATAGATTCTCATATGTGCCCCCGACGCACCCACCCACTACAGCCTGCTGCACTGTAAGCCGATGATTTTGTATCTTGTCCCTGAGCGTAAACCTAAGACCGCCGCTGCGTACAGCAGCATCCTTCTCTACAGACTCCAGGACATCCTCCAGAAAAGATTCATTATCGCTCAGACTGTGAATTGTAAATACATTGCTGGGATGGAACGGAAGAGCAATCATACTCTCGATTTCTCCCAGGTCGATTTCAATAAGGCCATCATATAGAGCATCTTTGTCATGTCTTAACTCACGGTAATCCTGAGGACGTCCATGAGCGCTGAACCATTGTTTAACAGACTGGTCCGTTATCCACACAGTGGAAAGGCAGGCTGCCTCTGTGGTCATGGCGTCAAACCCAAAACGGAAGTCCATGCTGAGCTTCTCTATTCCCGGACCCATTATCTCCAGAATCTTATTTTTGCAAAAACCATTTCCAAAGGTAGCGCCGATAAATGCCAAAGCCAGATCCATGGGACCAATACCCGGTTTGATTTCCCCCTTCAAAAAGACCGCTATCACTTGTGGTCTCCTGATATTATAAGTTCCACCTATGGCCTGTCTGGCAACCTCGGTACCTCCTTCCCCGATTCCCATAGCACCCAGACACCCATAACGGGTGTGGCTGTCACTGGCAAGAATCAGCTGTCCGCTGGCTGCCACATTTTCTCTCATATACTGGTGAATCACTGCGCTATATGGCGGTAGATAAATGCCGCCGTATTTCTTTACACAGTCAAATCCGAACACGTGATCATCATTGTTGATGGTCCCCCCAGTACATGCTAAAGCATTGTGGCAATTAGAGAAATACCAAGGGAGCTGGAACCCTTTGCACTCCATCGCCCGTACTTCCTGCAGAATACTGGAATAGTTGTCATCCGGACTTGCCAGCAAATCAAACTTTAAACGCAGTTCATGGGGATTACCGGATGTGTTATGAGCATCAAGAATCCGGGCAGATAATGTATTTCCCCGAGCTGCCTCCATATCTCCCTCATAAGATTTAATGGGTATGTATGCTCCGTTTTTCAATCGCACCATTGGTTCATTTGATATTTGTATCATCGTATACCTCCTAATTTGAAATATACTATTGTTAAGAGCAATTTTCATGCCATCTCGTCAACTACAAATATGCATGAAACTCTCCTCTCTGTCCTATTGTTAAAATGAGCACTTCCTGCCGGCCCACCATGGACCAGGGGATGGCCCACATAATGAGCGGATCTCTCCCCTGGTGTACCATTTGTATTTATTTCATAAGGCGGTATAGATTCGAACTTCTTCCTCCATTTTCCCTTAATCTTGTCTCCTTTTGTATGAAGCCGGCTTTCATTAAATCATTAATCCCTCGTTTTACCGTATTTCTCGATAACTTTAGCTCATTTGATATGGTTCCTATTGCTGGGTAACAAGTCCCATTCTTATCAGTTCGGTCTTTTAGGTACATATAAACACTGATGGCGCGATGCGGCAATCCTGATTGATACAGTTTACAGAAATATCCCATCCCTCACCCCGCCCCTAATCCACACGGACAGGCAATTTCCTACTGATAATCCCTGGCCTTGTGTGTTCCTTCTTAGCAGACATGATTTCCGGACCTGTTCTTTCTGTTTCACCCACATCCTCCGGCGATAATAAGTCAACTGCCAGCTGTCGGTTCATGATTTCCATTTCCAGCTCATGTTTGTCTGCATAGCTTACCTTCCGGGCGACCCGTTCCTGTAATTCATATGGTTCCTCAAATGTAATTCCCCATTTCAGAAACAGTTTCAAGGTTGCCTGCATTGGATGCGCTCCTGTCTTTGTTACGATGAATGTTCCTTTTTTCAAGGTTTTGATTTCATCTGAGGTCATGAGTGGACGTGAAATCATCTGCAGGCTTTGGGACGGATCATTCCTTCCCCGGCTTATATATCCGGACAATACGGTTCTGTTTCCCATATGCTTTGATAGTACTTCCGCAGACTCTGAGTTGGGGGCAAAACCGCCAAATACGCTGTCCTGGCAGTTATCAATTATTATTTCGCTCCCCTCCTTCCCGTAGTTTTTCTGGAGCTGCGCAAAGCTCTGTATGATGGCCACAATGGAACATCGCCTGGATCTTACAGCACTGAAGGCCATCTCCAGTGATTCAATTTTGGGTATAGTTCCTATCTCGTCCAGATAGAACATGACACGGTTCTTAAGCTTTCCCCCCTGCTCATCCGCAACCGCCAGAAGCTCCCGGTATAACTGTTGGACAATCAGGGATGCCATGAAATACTTGGTCGTGTCCTCTTCCGGCAGTACAATAAATATGGCGGATTTCATGTTACAGAACCGTTCTGCATCAATGGCTGTATCAAAGCATAGGATTTGCTCTAACTCTGAGTCCAGAAAAGCATTCAGGCGGGATAATGCCGTAGACATAACAGAAGCCATGGCCTGATCTGCTGTGTTGAGAGCCGAACCTGCAAACCATCTTGCTTTATGGTCTGTGGGCAGCTTTTCCATCAGCAGTTGAAACTGATTTTTTCCTTTCACACCACTTGGCGCCAGCAAGTCCTGAATCAGTTTAAATACTGAGATGATATGCCGTTTTTCGGGAGGACAATATTCTGCTATCAGGAGGATGACTGCTGTCAGAAGTCCTTCTGCGGCATCATAGAAGAAGGCATTCTGCCCATAGGATGCAGAATCCCCTCCGCTGGAATTAATAATGGTCTTTGAGGTAATCTTGGCATACTTTTCTGCCTTTGCTTTTGCGGCCAGGTTAGCATTATCTTCCTGGTACTGATCCATATATTGATTGACCAAATACAAAAGGTTATTTCCGTCACTTCTTGTTGGGTTCCTCAAATCAATGACAGAAACTTCATACCCATAGTATTTTTTTGCAATCCCCGCATAATTTCTGAACAAATCTCCTTTCGTGTCAGTCGTTAAAAATGACATCCCGGATGCACAGGCATATTCAATATTCGGGTAAAGAAAATATGCTGTCTTACCCACACCTGCTGATCCAATCATGAGTGTATGGACATCGTCTGTATCAACCAGTGCTCTCACTCTTCCTCCTTTGAAGATTCCCCCTACAATCAATCCCTGTGCCTCCGGCAATCCCCGTCCCTTCCTCCATTCCTTTGGAAGATATTCAACGTGGGTGAATGTCTTGCGGATTTCCTGTTTTGATGCAAAACGGGCGGTTCCATGTTGACCATCCCCTACCGTCTTACTTTTAATCCCATCCAATGTATAATGGCAGGATATCATTGCAATCCCGCCAATCACCACAAACATAAAGAGCCCTATGACAATGAGCAATGTCACACCAGAACCATACACTCCATTCCCCTCCTATCCTCCAACACATTCCATGCCAGCATATGATATCTCCCTTCCTAATTCCTCCCTCTGTTTTTCTGCTGTCACAGTTATCTGGATATGGAGTCTCAGACAAGCAAGGATTAATTGTTCGAGAGAATCCTTGTTTATTTCAACCCCATCTCTGCAGGTTAGCTGTTTATCACAGTGAAGGAGGTGTTCTGCAATCCTTTTTAATTCCTCGGATTTGGCCCGCATCTTTCCCCTGTCACGATGTGGCTGGTAGGACTTAAAAACCTGGTTCGCAAGCTGTTCTCTGGTATAGGACGGTTCTTCCATTCTCTGAATTTCCAATAACCGCTGGAATCCAGCTGCGGCCATATCCTCCAGACACATAAGAATCTCCGCTCCATGGTCTTCCTTATATGTTTCCTGCCGCTGTGTTGCCATCCTTAAGTGATGATGGGAATCATGAATCTGTTTTAGAGTTTCCTCTTCTGTGCATGGCCGACCTGCAAGGTTTTTCAACCAAACACACAACTTCATGCACTGTTGGAGTTTTGGATGTTCTCTGGCTGGTACCGGCTGAATTCCATGCATTTCCTTCAGGTCTTCATTCCAGTCCTTATTCCTGGGTGCCAGACGTGATACCTTATCATACCCCTTTCCATTCAGTATTTCCTTTAACCGGTAGCATCCCTCAATACCCGCAGGATCATGGTCTAAGCATAGTATGATTTCCCGTATCTGCGGATGACTGTAAAGAGCCTGGAGCATTGCATGTTCAGCTAAACCATCAAGACAGACATAAGTCTGCTGCGTCCATCCGCAGGGATAAAGTGTGAGGAACGACAATAAGTCAATAGCTGCCTCGAATACATATAGCTTTGAACCCTTTCCACTGTATCCGAATCCATAGGCAGGGTCTGAACCTTCCACATTGAGGCGGAAGCTTTCACCATTTGTATAGGTCCCTTTCATATGGGCATGCCGTGCATTTCCTTGATTGTCAAAGCCAACGAACACAACATTGTGCCGCTTCTTTTCTTCATAGATATCTCCCTTGTCAATAAAGAACCTGAGTATTCCATAATCAATGAAACGTGTCCTGGAAAGATAGGCCATGACACGTTTCGCATTCTCGTATGGCTCCGGCAGTTGGAATCTTCCCCTGTTTTTTGTTTTTAAGGGTATACTGCCACCATCCCTGATGACCGGCTGATAGTTACCTTCCAACAGAGACCTCATTGCCTCAACATAAGTCATGTCATAAAACTCCTGCAGGAATTGAATCGGAGAACCGCCATATTTGCAGCTATGCCGGTACCAGATGTTATCACGTACCGTCACACTGTCATGACGTTTCCAACGCCATTCGCTTCCAGATGGTTCCATCTCCTCTCCCTGGCGGGTAAGGAATTCCACCAGATTGACAGCCCCGGCCCGTTCCTTTTCTTCTTCTGTGAAAGCGATGTATTCCAATCAACATCCCCTCCTTATCCACGGATTCCTTGTGCCATTTTCTTTGCTTTGAGTTTTTGTCTCCTTTTATGGTCAATCCATTCCATGTTTCTGCTCTGATCCTCTTTTATCTGCTCTTTAAATATTCCTGACAGATGGTGGAACAGGCGGATGATGCCTGATTGAAGCTGCACTCTGCCCCATTCATCTTTATGCGCCAGAAGGTATGCTGCGTATGGATTCCCCTGGGACATACTTTTCTGCAGCCAGAACATGCCGCTTTTCACCTCCCTGACCATCGGTTCAAACAGATAAATTTTACCCAACAGATACTGGGCATTCTGATTACCATGTCCTGCACTGTGGTTGAGCCAGTAGATGGATGCTCCCAGATTCTTTTCTATGGCCTGGTCTTTATAGAACATAGTTCCAAGCTTATATGCCACATTCGGATTCACCAGTCCGGCACTCTGTACGGCATCCCCATCTTCTATGGATTCTATCTCATAGAGAATATCCTCCTCTGTCATAGCACCTTCTGCAAGCTCAGATCCATCCGCTTCGCTCTCCATATCCTTCACAATCGTCCGGCCCATATCATCCATCTGCTGTTCCAGGCTCCATGTTCCGGCCGGTTCCAACTCCATGGCCACGCGGATAATTATATTTTTGATTTGTTTGAATTCTTTCTGCTTGGAAAGCGGCGGCGGCTTCGGCATCTGGTCTGAATAGGTGTGTAAGATTTCCAGCCTGAAATCATACCATTTTTGATAACATTCAGCTACGATGGGATTCATGGCCAGTTCATCCACAATCCGATTCACCTGTTGTTTCACCCTCGGCGGAAGATAACCATATACCTTCTTTCCTTTTGTCCGTCTCAGGCTTACCGCTAACTGCAGCAACAGCTGCTCCAGATTGTCACCTCCTTCCCATGCATCCTCAATCTTTTTGTACAACGTTTTCAATGTATCCTTACTTGCTTGTACCAGTTCATTTCGCTGCAGAGTCTGCGCTTGATACAGTTCATACATATCCTGTTTAAATATTTCTTTTGCATACACAGCACGCATCTGCTCAATTCCTTTCTGGGTGACATAGCCCTTTCCCGGGTCGCGGGAATAGGCAATGATATGGACATGAGGATGATGTCCCTCATTATGGAATGCTGCATACCATACCAGCTCCTCCGGCGGGATTTTCATTGCTTCCGCCATCTGCATCCGCTTGCTGCGCAGCAATGCTTCCCAGCTCTTTACAGAATCATAGCCAAGTCGTCCGGCATCCTCCCGCCGGATAGATAGGACGAAGGTCCATACAGGCCCTTCATGTCCTGCCACCTCTTTCTGCACCTTGGATAACATAACCGGAACTCCTGCATCCGTAAACAGGCCATGTGTACCAACCTTCTCCGCACCTGGACGGTTTGCAATATAATCCACATAATTTTCCTTCTTGGCTATCAGGTCCATGTTCTGCTCTATGCACACGCTTATGAACGCTGATGCATTACCCATAGTCGGATTCGCTTGATAGTCCTGGTACTCATAAGTTTCCCGAAGCTCCTGAAACATCTGGACTAATTCAGCTGCCAACTGCTTTTGTCTGGCAGTTGGCGGAAGATGTTCGTGTGTATTTCTGGCTTTCTCCGTCCCCTCCCGTGTTGCAATGTAGCGTACCAGATGAGCCAGATGTGCCTTTTCGTGTTTGATATAATAACATTTCAATATGATTCTTGGCATCCAATCCTCCTTGTCTCCGAATCATCTCCTGCTGTACTATTTCCCCTTCTGATATTCTACGACAGATGCAAGATTCACCGAACCGTTCGTATGCTTCACATCCTGGATACACTTACCCCTCAGTTTTTCCAAGATCTCCTCCCCCACATCATTTTGGGCCGCATACAGATTCATAAGCATGGAAATCTCCACTGCAAGTTTGAATAATAGCCTGGACGTACGGTTCTCAGACGCTTCCACGATACCGGACATGGCCGAGGTAAGTATAACCGGCAGATAGGGGCTGCTTTCCTTTGATAAAAGATATCCACTATAAAATGACAACGCTTTCTCAATGTATTCGCTCCGGCTTTTACAATTCCCCAAGTCCAGGCTCTCATCCATCCGCTTCAGGGTCTTCGGATATAACCAGACCGGGATTCGTTTCTTCGTGTCGTCCTCCAAACACTCACCTCCATTTCAAGATAGCGCCTTCAGCTCTTTTTGTTTCACCACACCCTTATTTACAAACCGGAACTAAGTGGAATTTTTAAGTCAAAAAAAGACCATCACATGATGTGACAGTCTAAACTGTAGGCTTATAAACTTCTTTATTTACTCTATGCATAGAGCAGACGGCCTTTCGTCTCTGGTATCTCACACCATATAGCTCTTGCCGTTACAAACCATTCATCGATTATGGTTTCAACATTCTCCAACGCTTCCACCGGTGTAGCTCCATCCGCCATACACCCGTAGATCTCTGGCACATCGACAATCATCCGAGGGCTTCCAACATTTTTTAGAGTTCGGCAAACCGGACTCATAATCCATATATCATCTTCATCAAGCGTATTCCATCCTTTACCCCTTCCTCATATAGATAGAGCTGGCATGCCCAGTTCTCTTCCAGCATATCATCAATGCAGTCTTCAATCCCATCTCGTTGTTCCCCGCTAATCTGTTTAAGCCACCCATCCAAACGCTCATTCACTTTTTGCTGGATGACACGTTCTTCTGGTGTCTTGTTTTCCTGCCATTGACTGTCCAGTATTTCAACCATGAATGCCAGGATCTCCTCTTTGATTTTCCCTGTTTTCTGTCTCATCGGTATCTCTCCTTTTCATTTGACACCACAATACCGATTATCCTGATGAAAGTCCATATCCATATGTTATAAAAAACAAGGGGCATACCTGGCAGAACCACCTAAAGGGTGCACCCAAAAACAGCCTAAAAGCCTTGAACATACGCTATATTTCATGTGTTTAGACCACCTGAAGGGTGACCAGGCCTCCAAACAGGTGCACCTTCGTGGAAGCAGAAAACGCCCGCATTGCGGGCGATTGTGACTGGGAGGGGCGCCTTTAGGTGCACCTCCCTTTAACCTGCACACAAATCGAACGCCGGAATTACCTCTGAAGTCTGCATGCTGATGGTCCATGATATCCCTGTCTCAGTACTTGATTTTACGCTGTTTTCTCAAATCCGCCCAAATTCCGTCACTTTTTCCTGACATGCCCGGTACTCCCACTCTCCTCTGTAAAAGCCCACACGCTGGCTTACCGTGCGTCACAGGCCTGGTTTATCCGTACGCTGTCTTACGAATTCTCCGTGCTCCATGTTCCTTCCCCTGTTTCCAGTATTCCCTCATTTGACCGGTTGGCAGTGTTCCGCCGTTCCTGGCTCCTCATGCCAGTCCTCCCTTCACATGTTTCCCGGCTTTCAATATATTCCCTGACGGCCGGCGGCACATATTTTTCATATAATTTTTGCAGGGTATGCAGAAGTTCCACCTCCAGATCCACCTCTTTCTTTATCATATACTTTTCCAATGCCGACAGTTTCTCTTCATCATATTTCAGTTGGATGATTGCCTTTTTCAAAATAAACCTCCCTCTTTCAATAAATACTTCTTGACTTAACTCAAAAAATCCATCCGTCCCACATCCGGTCCGCCATTTCTATCAGCGTCCATTTCGATTTCCTCGCCTGCCTGATGGATGGACAACTCCTGTTTCTGGACATCATAATAGTAGACGTGGTCTGATAGGACTTCCTCTTCTCCCACCTCATTTTGGTTCACGAATCGGACTATATCTTCTAAACCATCGTATATTCCATCATCAGGTATAACAAGCCACTCATGAATGGATGATGGCAGAAGGAAAAAGTTTCCTCCCTTGGCGGCAGCAAGCTCCTTCACTGCTTCCGGATATAGGATGCAGGAAGCACCAAATAATCCATCCTGTGATGTCAAAACGCTACAATCTAAAAACGAATCCAAACCATCCTCTTCAGGAGTTTCTTCCATTCCCAGGCTTTCGTTTAATCCATGAATGACATCCTCTAGGTTCCCGATGACGTATGGGGCATTTTCTCTACGGTTATCCATGGCCATCTGAAAAAGCTCATCTTCATGGATTCCCATTCCGGCAATCGTATGGTTGGTCAGTGTTGCACCGATTATCCCCTCCCCCGTATCCTGAATGATATATTTATAAATGACTGCCAGGTCAGCTACCATCCGATGTGGTACATGGGATAGGAGTTCCCGATTCCGGTCCGCATTAATCAATTCCATACGGATATTCTTTAAAATTCTGTCCTTTGTAAAATAAGAACCATTCAGTTGGATTCCCAAGTTTTCCTCCTCAACTGTTTTCATTAGCTGGTCAATAATCTCGTCCATCTTCTTTTTTCCTTCACTAAAATCATCATAAAAGGAGTTCATTACAATGCTTGGTTGTTGTAGCTGGCCTGGCTTTTTTACGACAATTGAACTACTATTTTCCCGGTTCACCCTCTCCCGGTTCTTAATTGTCACCGAATAATCCTGTCCCATTTCCTTATATCTTTCTTCCATTCTCTTGGCTACTGTTGATATGAATTCCTGAAAAACCATGTTAGTTACCCCTCCTTCCACAGGAATATCCTGGTATCAATCGGCCGCATCTTACATCCCCATCTGCATGCCAGGGCCTTCTTCCTCCTGTACGTCTTCATCTAACTTGGGCGCATCTGGTTTCTGTACAACCGTCTGAACAGTTTGGCGTTCCTGCCGTTTATTCCGTTTTGCCTCTTTGACTGTTTCCTTTGTTCCTGGTGTGTTTTCCTTCCCTGCTTCCTGATTTTCCTCTGTTTCAGTTGCAAGCTCGCCTGTCATCTGGAACTGAATGAAGTCCCTGGTCTGTTTTGGTACGGCCCGGTTATACAGTCTGTCCAGCTGTTCTTCTAACAATGGCTCCAGATTCTGCTGCTCACGATTTAAGAAATATAACAATACATTCAATTTTTCCTCCGGGAATCCAATTGTGATGTTCTTCTTTGCCATGGTCATATCCTCCTTACATTTCTATATTGATTTGTGTTCGTTTCTTTGATTCTCCTGTTCACTTTTTCCGGCTGTACTGAGCAGAGCCGGACGTCCATATAAAACCTGTTTGTCTGCATCGAACAAGTTCCTGTAAACTACTTTGCCACGTGAGGAGGATGCATCGACGACCATTCCGTTACCCGCATACATTCCCACATGGGTGATGTTCATGTATCTTCCATTCGGTTTATGGGACCAGAATATTAGGTCCCCCGGTACAAGACTGGCCCTTGTCACCACCAGTCCACGCTCCACACAGTACTGCGCCTGCTCCGCTGCCGTGCCTGGAAGATAGACCCCCAGCTGCCGGTAGGCCCATAGGGTAAGATAACTGCAGTCCGTATAGTCCCCCTGTCCGCGCTTTGCTTGGGAATATGGATCTCCCAGTCGGGTCATGGCAAGCTGCACGGCCAGACTTCCGGCCTCCCCCTCCGGCAGATCACTACAGATAGCCTCGTAAGCTTCAGGCGACAAGGTCCCATTCCATTCAGACCATTCCACAAATCCATCCCCCTCCGTGGGTGCGCCTACCCCATACACCATCCGGTAATATATTTCAATTGCATTGGCCTGGTCTATGTCATTTACTGCCCGGAGGCGTGAACGGATGTTGCTGTAAATCTCTGTCTGGCTGGTAAGCGGAACCGCCACCAGATAGGTTTCCTCTGTTGTATTCCCATCATCATCAGTCTCTTCCCTTGTCCGTTCTTCATATTTCACAAAGCAGTCCACGAATTCCTGTATCACGGATAATGAAACAGGGAGGCCCTCATAATCATAAAAAAGGGAATAGAAGATAGACTTTACCATCATTCCATCTATCTCTCCTTCCTCAATCATTCCGGTGACTTCGTCTATTACATTTCCTATCCGGTTGAAGCTGTTCTGCATCCCTACAATGAATGCCCGGTATTCCTCCGGTGTCTTTTCCGGTAACTTTCCATTCTCGAATACGGTCCTTACCGCATTCTGGTTATGTTCAGTCATCCCGGAAAGCATACCCATTATGAGTAGAATAACCACGAGGACAGGGGATAGAATGAGCCCAAATATGGTCGCCATCCGTTTCCTATGTGATTCATCGGCTGCCGCCAGGATGGATGCCTTTGCGATGGCTGCCAGCACAGGTGCTGCCATACTGACTTACCTCCTTCCTCATCATCTGAGGGAGTCCATCCCTGTCATCCCATCCTGCTGTGCATCCTCCTGCATGGCCAGCCGTACTGAATCATTGACAGCAGCCTCCAGGACCACTGGGGCAAACCCTGCATTCCGATAACCTTCCCGGATGATATTCAGGTACCGGGATGATGGTCGGCCAAAGGATTGGCCCGGAGTCATGACATATACCATGGCCTCCATCTGCTCTCTTCCCATAGATACCTCCACCTGTTTCTTCTCATATAGGTGGGGATAGCCCTCATATCGGTCCAGTGCCAACTCGTCATCCCCCTGAATCTTCCATATCATGACAGGTACACAGCTGCCCTGTTTAGGCTCGATGGTTGCGAACGCATTTTCCCGACGGCCTCTGAAGAGCAGCTCATAATCCATCAGTTCCGCCAGCCCAACAACCCTGGCGGTGGGACATCGGCGTCTCATCTGTGTCAGGCTCAGGTTAGAGCCATATGCTACATATAATTTTCCCTCTTCCATTTTTTCCTCCATTCCGGTTTTCGTCATAGGATTCGATACGTCTCTTCCTTCCAATTTTTCCTTTCCTTCCTGATTCGCGTTCTCCTCCATTTCACGTCTGGCCCGCAGACGCTCCTTCTGCCGCTCTGCCTGAGCCGGGTCCTTCCACGCAATACAGCCGTCCAAATGCTCAAGCAGATGCTTTCTGGTGTTGGCGAACTCCTCCCCTATCAATCCCAGGCGAAGCAGCCAGGTACGGAAGGTATATTTTTCATTTGTGCTTGTGGTCTTCCTTCTACTGGCACATTTCTGGATGAGCGCCTGATAGCTAATGGCCAGGCATAGATGGATATAAGCCTTTACTTTTCCGGCGTGGGTCGTGGAATTAAACAGTCTAAACTCAATCGTTCCCTTTTGGAATACGGAGTGCAGATTCAGGCAATGGTAACGTGTCTTATCGTAATGCTTGCTTCCCCTGCTTCTTCCCCCATACCAAATCAAGCTTACCTCATCCATATTTCTCGGCTTCTTCCGGTTCATCTCATCTAAAAAAGTCTCATCCACCGGTCGGCAGTATTGGTGTTTCCGTGCCACCTCAACCTGCAATGCCTTATAGATTAAGTCCTCCTTGCTGGCCATGATGTTCGTGATATTCCTCAAAGTCCGTGCATTGTGAGGGGTGGCATCCACATGGATATGAATACCGCAGGACTTATTAGCGATAGCCCCACCGTGTCGAAGTTGGCGGACAATCTCCTGTATATCAGGAATATCCGGGTATCTGCAGATGGGACTTACCACCTCCACCTTGTATTCGTCATTGGCAATTCCACTTTTGCATTCTACTTTTATACTGCTATCTAACACAACACGCCACTGACGCCCTTCTCTATCCGGTATCTCATAGACGTAATAAAAACCGCCAATATAAACTGGCGTGGTTCCCATATAATTCCCAATGATGTCAGCCGCCGCCTTACGTGTAAGCCCGGTCAATTCTATCTCAATGCCGAAGCGCTGCTCTCGCATCCCCAGTACCTGTTCGTTTTCCTGCTGCTTTGTCATCGCCCTCCCGCCTTTCCGAACAGTCTGGCCTTATAGGGTGGTGCCTGGACCATCAGGTTATAACGTTCATTCCCGCATTTATAAAGACATATGCCCCTCTGAGGATACTGAATCAAGTTGTATTCACTCTTTTCTAACTGGAGGGTATCCATATAGAAACCTGCATCCACGGCCCCTGCGTTGAACAGGAAGCTGTGTGTCGGGATGGCGAAAAGCGGCTTGGTATATTCGGCAATTCCCGGCAAGTTGTAGTCTTCCAGGTTCTGACTTGACAGGATAACAGCGCTGTCCTTCTTACGGACCCGTTTCATAAAATTTCTGACGTACTCGACCGCCGTCAGGTTGCTGAGGAACAGATAGAACTCATCAATGCTGGCAGCCGTCCTGCCGTTGGTCAGGAGCGCATCACTCATATAGGACAGAATGTTGAACAGCATTGCATTGCGGATGTTCTTGCTGGCCTGCAATAGTCCCTTGACACCGAACACGATGAAATGGTTATCCGTAATATTGGTATGCCCATCAAAAAAAGGCGCCTCCGCTCCCCTGCACATCGAGTGAAGCCCCAGAAGAATTTCCTGAAGGAGTTCTGCTGTGAACAGCTGGCGCCTGGTATCATCAAATCCCTGGTATTCCCCCTCAATCAGCTGGTATAAATCAGAAAGAATGGGATAATCCGTGGGGTTCAGTCTCTTGAAATCAGTCCTGTCCGTAAAACCAAACCGTTCATACAATCTCCCAACCATGATTTCAATGGCGTCAATATGCTGGTCTGTAAAATCCTTATAGGACCGGAAGAAATCCTTCAGGAATGAAATGTGCTGACTCAATCTGCTGGTCTGGCGGAATGCCATGGGAGCTCCTGTGTCATCCGGGCTTCCATCCTCGTCCCAGCACCGTATCTGCAGCAGATTGATTTTGTACTCGCCTGTCATGAGGTCAATGTAACAGCCGCCCAGGTTTTCCGCCAAATCCTGGTACTCTCCTTCCGGATCCAGGCATATGACATCCATTCCCGCTTCACGCATGATGCACAGAATCAGTTTTAACAGATACGATTTTCCCTGACCGCTGTTTCCCAGAATGAGGATGTTGGCATTGGTCTTATCCTCCGCACGCCGGTTAAAGTCCACAATGATGTTGCTCCCAAACTTATCCCGGCCCAGGTAGAATCCATTCGGATCCGTCTTCCCGGAATAATGGAATGGATACAGGTTTGCAACGCTGCTGGCCGGGAGCACCCGTTCATACTGTTCCCTGAACACGTTCCAACCGGATGGCATCACACTGAGGAATCCCTGCTTCTGTCTCATGAGCAGACGGTCCACGTTCAACTTGGAACGCACAAGTTCTGTCAGGACTTCCGTCTGTAGCAGCTTAAGCTGTTCCGGATCCGCTGCCGTCAGTTCAATATATACAGCTGTATGCAGAAGCGGCTCTTTATTCCGGTGCATCTGTGAAACAATGTCAGCCACATCCTGCAGGTTATTGCCTGCTGTGATGGTATCCTGAAGGTTCTCCGTACTCCCCTGCCGCATCCGGTTCTTATTGGCAGCATTGCTGATGATTTTCCGTTCTTCTGCCGGGGAAACCTGCCGGGTGTAGATGCGCAGGGTCACTCCATCTTTCTCTCCCAGGTTCCGTAGGATGGCCTGCTCCTCAGTACTGGTCGGGTACTCCCTGAGTGCCCATACACACCGGTAGGTGTTCCCGCACACATAATGGTCTATCTCAAATTGGATGATGGAAGGGCTGACCATGTCTATAAAATCCTTCACATATACCTCATCATCCCTCCGATTCATTCTTTTTCTTCCGATTACTGTTCCCTCCTCCCCATCAATGGTCATGGAATATGACCCATCGCTCACCATCTGATTCCTCGAACCGCTCCGTGGTCACGTTCTGTTCAAAATACACAGCCAGAACCCTGCGGATGTCATCTCCATTTGCCCTTCTTGTGGTGAATCCCTGGTCATTCAGGGTCTTTTCAATTCGCTTCAGATACGGGGACACTTCCTTCTCTTCCTCTCCCGGAAGCCGCACAACAAGAATGAACTCTCGTGCCGTAGCCATCTGCACCTGGATCTGGTCCAGGAACTTCAGGTCCGCCTCAAGAAGTTTTCGGATGGCAGGATTTTCTTCCTCCTCTACCCGGTCCTGAATAAATTTCTTATTATCCTCAAAGTTCTCTTTGCTGTTCAGGCATAGCATCTCAAGTTCTGCCATTCCTTTTAGGACCGTCATGAGACCATATATTCTGGCAGCCAGGCTTGACTCCGACAGGACAGACAGGTTACTTGGATGAATCAGGAAAAATACCAGCTCACCATGTTCCATTGTCCGCAGGCTATAGTCTGTTATCTCCTGGATACCAATTAGTTGCCGTGTCCCTTCCTTCTTCTGTCCCGTCTTTTTATCCTTTTTCTCCTTCTTCATCATCTTCTCCATTCATAGGTCTGCTGCCGGGTCACAAAAAAGGCACATGCATATAGGATAAAATCCCGGATGCGTGTGCCATCAAACTGGATGGAAAGGAAACCATATACGGTTGTCAATACCATGGGTACCAGGATACCACTGACCGAAAAACAGGCGATGGAGAACACAGCTCCTATTCCTATAAATCCGATATCCCTTAAATCCCACAGCCACAAGGTGGCCCTTGCCCTTAGATGATCCGGATATAAATAGGTCATCTCATTTACCTCCTCCCTCCATTCATCCTATCTCCATTCTTATCAACATTTCCTGCCTTTCATTTACCGATGCAGTAATTTCATCCCGTCCCACGAACCTCACCTCCTTCCCAATCCCATTAGCAAAGGCCAGTTCCTGCTTCATTCCTGCGGATATATGCTCCCCACATATCCATGCACAGTCGCAGACTTCCATCAGCCTTAATCCCATTTCTATTCCCAGTCCACGTTGTGCCGGATCTGTATCGTCCAGGAACGCAGGATACATCATATGTGGAATCACAGGTATGCCGCCCTGCATCATACAATATCGGCCTGCCTGCCCTGCAAAGGCAAGGTTAGCCTCAACATCCCCCGCATAAGGGCTTGCTATATACACCAGTCCTGTCATCATTTTGGTATCAGCGTCACCACCGTTCTTGTAAGATTAATTGCACTCTGGGCAGCATAGACGGAGCCCATCAGATTGGCCCTTGTACTTGTATCCATGCCGAACTGCCCCGCTATCCTTGGTACCTCACCACTGGCCAGCATAATTCCAAGCCCCAATAAGGCATGCTCTCGGATGACCAAAAGCCCTGCTGTCAGAAGGGTTGCCTGCAGGAAGGCTGTGAGACACAGACCAATCACCTGTTTGCACCAGTTCATGAAACCATCCACATATCCCCTGGGAACGGAAAACATATATAAACTCCCTACCGTAATCTGAGTGAGCAGGATTCCCCCTCTTTTAAGGTTGGCAAAGAACACCTTAATGATTGCATACCCCATCATGATGATAAGGAAGATGGTAAAGATTCCGTTTCCCGCCGGGTCCAGTCCACCATATAGGAAGGACAGGTCTGCCTCCTTCAATGAACCTGCGGATGACAGGTTATCCATGATGCCTGCGGCAAGTTCCGTGACTCCAACACCCTGTCCTGATATGGCAGCACTTACCTGTACCTGAAGTGTGATAGCCAGCCGGTACAACTCCACCGGCACACTGGAAAATAATCCTACTGCCATAAAGCCTTTGATTGCATTGAGAGCTGTATCCTTCACACTTCCCCGTCCGGTCTGATATTCAATGGCACATTCAAATACCGCCACCACCAGCCCGGTCACATATAACGCCCAAGCAAGATAGACAAAAAAATGGACAATCCCCTGAACCCATACCAGATCAAATATCTCTGCGCCCATGTTTCCCATCATACCAAAAAACGAACTCAGAAAGCCTATCAGCTGTCCATAAAACCATTCAATGATATCCTCAAATACCGTATCTACGACAAAATCCCAAATGAACAACTCGTCTGCCCACACCTTTCCATCCGGAAGGCCGGATTATCAACACATCTGCTGGCCTTGTATTGGTTCTTGGAATGTCTCCACATAGGCCCTAACCGCATCAGCAAGCTTTTGGTAATCATCCTTGTTCGGCTGGTACACATACCACTCGGTTTTTTCCCGGTACCGCCATATATGGGGGCTAATCCCTTCCCCAAAGTTAGGATTTCCTGTCTTTTTTATTCCCCACAGGTCATGAAAATACAGCATCATGTTGTCTATCTCACCCTCATTTCGGTTCAGCAGGGTGACTTTTAATGCTTCATATTGGTCTGCAACACCACATGTCGTAAAACGAATTTTTATCCGTATATTATTGTCCAGTCTTCCATAGCAGGCATTCCCAATAAAACGTTTGTCCATAAAAGCAGTATCATCTGCAAAGAGTTTTTTAAGTTCCTGTTCAAAAAAAGTCATACCATCCTCCATTTAATCTTAAATACAGTTGCGTATTCACGCTGCCCTATGATACATTCTGACCGACAGAAATACACTCCTGTTCCTTTATATTGACCAGTTCAACCTGGCTGTCCACCAATAAAAGAAGCTCATCAAGACGTCCTATCAGGTCTGTCATATGTTCCTGCCAGCCCGTCCAATTCTCTTCCTTGAACCAACCGCCCCACTTCCTATTTTGTGATTCCGTTTGTACGTTCCTAGTTCTGCCAAATAATCCTGTTCCAACATACTGAGATAAAAAATTGCAAGCCTTGAAGTATAGTGTTCTGGAGCGCAGTATATATTATGGGTAAGCTTTTTAAGCAGGTTTGCTTCAATGCAGACACTGCACGCAGAAGACTTCTTCATTGAACCATCCGTTTTTATGATATACCATATTCTTCATCAATGAGAAACTCAAAAACATAGAAAGCCCTGTATGTGTTGTTTGTAACCGCAGCACTAAAGGCTGCTGACTGAAGTGCCATCTCACAGCACTTATTTATGGCTTCCTGCTCATCTAACTCAAATTCTTTTGCTATTAATTCGTCACTATAAAAATAAAGCATGTTAGAATCACTACATGTCCAGACAACATCCTTATGGCAGAATCCATTTTTCAATCTGCTGCAATAGGCTTCTGTCGTTGTGCTATGATACAGTCTTATCATTTTTTTACATCCCCAAAATCTGCCATATATAAGTGGGCGCTGTCAGAGTAAATACCAGACATGCGAACAGTATCGCTGGCCCGCTCCATTCAAATTGGCCATGTTTTCGGAAATCAAAGTACGCAGTTCCCAGTTTTCCAAAAAAGAATACAGCTAATACCAGGTCGATTGCAGGGAACACGACATGGTCAACGACTGCCCGAATCTGTATCACTGCTGTTTTCCAGGTATCCTCTATCGCCCCGGATACATTCCCATCCGCATAAGATACCATGCAGAACAGAAAAGACAGCAGCCATGAGGTCATGACTACTGTCCCAAAACGCTTGTTCCATTTCATAAGCTTCCTCCAATATAAAATTCTCTAATCACGATACACAGTGAGTAATACGAGTAACATTACCTTTTACCCTTCCCCATTCTTACTGCGCAGGATAATTACGTCTAATAATTCGTAGTTCAGGACCGGCTCATAGCCCAGATGTCACTCGCAGCTACTATCCCCGTTACAAAACAGGTGAAATTAATATACCTGTTCATGTACTGGTTGTCCTGCATCTAGGGACTAACTGGTCCTATATGCCAATCCAACCATAAATCCCCCTGTATATCCACATCGTCTGAAAGGTCAAGGGATAACATGCCTTTGGGTGTCCAGCAGTCCAAAAGCCAGGTATACGCCGTATACGTTCCATCTGGCATCCATATCGGTGTAAAGTGGGTACGTCTGCTAAATGTTGAATACTCATTTTCCTTAAATTCAAACCGGGCATGGTAATCACCGCTGATCCTCTCCAACAATCTCCAATATGTCTGGTAATGAAATTCCGGGAAATAAGTCACAGCATTCTGTGCCCCTGTGACAGCACTGGATTGGGTGGTACTTACATCAGCTGTAACTTCCTGGTTGATTCCATACCCGCTTTTAATTATATCACCAGTTGCTGTGGGATTTTTCTCATCCGGAAATATATCCATCCCTCCTGACAGACTGGCCTGATACCAATCCTGGTCAAATTCCCACCAACCCTCATCTTCCCAATATCCATCCTCATCTTCCCCTCCATCATGGTACACCCAATATTCATGCCACCAAGGCCTCCATATACTCCACTTGGCTTCCTTCATATGACTGTTGGATGGGAGGGAGGTTGGCTTCACATATGAATCATTCCTATCATCTGCAACCGGATTCGGGGGAGGATTCTTGTCCAGGTCTACTACCTTAACATGGATAGTTCCCTTGCTAGGATAACCTCCTCCACCTCCACTAACCTGGATTGTGATATCCTGAGGTGTTTCCGGTGTGGTCCACCGAATCCAAGCCAGCTGCTCACTTCCTTCTGGATAGTACACTTGATTTACAGTGTAGTTCTTACCTTTTATATTAAATCGTACACTTGCAGGGTAATCCGGATCGGACTGGCCACCTCTCACAGTAACAGACGTAATGACTTGTGTATTGACACGGTAAACATAATCATAGGTGACTACTTCGCCTTGTTCCGGCTCATGTTCCTTAAAATGGATGATACCTAATCCCAAAAAGGATATGATTTGGTCCTCGGTAACTAATTGGTCTCTTGGTCCCGACCATGCCGGATAACCTAAGTCGGGAATCTCCAAGAACATAGAAAGCGGTACGTTCTTAAATAAAACATTAGGCAGCATATCCCGGATGTTGGTTCCCATCCTTGAATAATATGCTGCCTCGGTTGCTGTCATAGCCATGCGGATTCCATTATAGGTCACATACGCTACTGGCTCTAATAAGATTTTATATTCACCGTTTGTTATGGTTTCAAATGGAATGCCTGTATCCTGAGAAATTAGCTGTATCATATATTCAGAGCAGAAGTATCGTTTTATTTCTTCAATACTACTGTGTCCGCTGGCACTGGTGACAATTTTAGGTAATTTAATAGCAGGTCGTGCATATGCATATGGAGTGGTATCAACGGCTAACCGTGCACCATTTCTATACGTAATCTTGTTTACTGTTCCAAAATGCAGTTGAATATCTGGACTCTTATTTGTATAATCAATCGATTTTGATATCACTGCTTGGTCTGAACTTCGTATAATCGAAACTCGAACCCCTTCATCACCTACAGACCACTTATTATTCTGGCTCGTACCTTGCGACATATCTCCACCACCGCTATCTATATTTCCATCTCCAATGGCATAGGCATTACTGGAAAGCAATAGGGTTAATGCAAATACAATCAGACATTTTATATATCTCGCCATCTATCTCCTTCACACAAAAAGCCGTTGAAACCAACGACCTTTTGATTATGATATCTATTTAGTTCTGTCTTGCTATAGTATTTTGTTCAATCCATTATGCCAACCTGCTTATTTATATCACCATCAGAATCTACATCTCTACCTATAGAACCAGAAGGCGTTACCCAGCCAAACCCAGGCACATATATCTTCCCTTCCTGAGGCGCAGATTCCGCTTCGGTCGGAGCTTCGGTTGGGGGCTCTGTTGGTTGTTCTACCGGCTGTGGCTCTGTAACCACCGGCGGTTCTGTTTCCGGAGTTGGTTGTGGTTCTGCAATTACTGGATTGGTTGGTGTCACAGTCTCTCCATTTGGTTTCTTTGCCGGGTCATGTCTGTCCTCATCCTTTGGCTTTGCAGGTTTCGTCACCTCTGGCTGAATTTGTTGGACTGTTTCATCGGTTTGGTCTTTCGTAGGCGCTGCCGTTGTCTCTGCTTTCGTCTCCACCTTGATCGTTTCCCGGACTGCCTCACTACTCTCTATCATAGGTTCGGCAACAGTCGTCTGGTCTGCCTGCGTGGTTTCCTGAACAGCTGTCGCCGGCTCACTTTTAAACTGGCCCGCAATCAGGAGCACCAAAATCATGCACACAATCACAGCGCCCCCAATTATCATCCATTTCTTCTGCTTGTCATCCAATTTCATATACATCCCCTCCTCTTCCCTGCTTCTAATTTCAACCTACCATAATAACGTTCTAAAGTCCAGATTTATTCTCCATTTTAAGGAAATATAATATGATTATTATACAAACATATCGCCAGATATTTTTTTTACTATCCCATCAAAACACGGGAGTATAGGCTGCCTGTACTTTCATACGGATCTGCATGTCCGGCAGGCGGCTCCCGCCAAAACGGACCGGCACCCGGAGTAGAAACGTGGCGTCTACCAGGAAGCGTTTGCTGCTGTCCGATGTTAAAGGAACATTCTGTATAGTTACATCCAGGTCCGAAATCCGGTACTCTTCCTTTCGGCATCCGTCCACCAGTTTCACATGATAACTTCCATAATCCAACATTCCCAGAAGGTTATCCAGGAATCCATATACGTCCCCATAGTCCAGACTTTCATCCCAGCCTCCCCCGGACGGATAATAACCGCCGGAGTACCCTTCACGCACACCATGGTATACATCATCATAGTTATCATTGACCGTGGACAGGATGGCTTCCTGTACTGCATCCCTGACTCCCGCTGCAATGAGGTTCAGCCTGGCATATTCTGATATACCGCAAAAGAGGAACAGCACCACCAGGGCAGATGCAACGGCCAAAGGGATGCCATTACCCTCCTGCTCTGATATCGCCTTTCTCCATCCTGCTATTTCCAGTATACTTCCCCCTTTCCCTGTGCTTTGGCATGGAGGGTGACAGGATAGGTACCAAAGCCGCCAAACAGGCCAATATCCATCTGTATGGTCAGGGTAACCTCCACCTCCTCATTCAACTGGAACGGTCCGTCCTCCGACCATTCCACCTCCGGCGTGAGTCCTGTCTTTTCCCGAAGGACGGCCTCTCTTCTGCTTGTCTCCGGCCCAATCCGACCCGCCATCTCTGCTTCCCTGCACAGTTCCTGCGCAAACGTGTCAAGCTGATTCTTGGCTACATATACTGGAAGCACATTTACGACCAGTCCCAGCATTAGGAATACGCACAGAACCAGGACACACACATCGATATATCCCTCCCCCTTCTCATTTCGGATGATATCCACCAGCTCTCCCCCTTTCTTAAAACATGTTTCCCAGTGACTTGAGGATTTCGTATCCAATGATGGCCAGATATGTCATAAGAAAACACAACAGCATAAGAAATGAGAAGATACGTATTTTCGGTGGTATCTTCTGGGCCTCTTTCTTTAGCCGCTGCAGTTCCATCTGCTTGAAATCATGGCTTAACAGCTGAAAATAAGCTGTGCTGTCATCTCCCCTTAACACACCGATAAGTCCTCTTACCACATCTGAAAGCATAGGAGAATTCATACGGGCCTCAAACCGGGTCAACGCTGCCTCATAACTTCCGGAACGCATGTCTGCAGTTAGGATATCAAGCTCTGCCCGGAGGGTATCGCTGGTATTCTTTTTGAAGTTCTCCAGGATGGACAGGACATCCCTGCTGTTCTTCAGATCCTGCTCAATGGTTGCTACGAACCGTGGCAATTCCTGCTCCACCCTATCCCGTTTTTCCTTCAATCTTTCTTCCGGCCTTCTGGATTCTCTGAAATAAACAGCCACCGCTGCAAAAACCGGTACTGGTGTCGCAAGAGGCAGGAACAGTAAACAGGGCAGAATGGGGATTGCTGTCACACCTGCCTTGACTATACAGGAGGCGGCATGAACCTCCGGGGTCATCCCCATCCCGGCGGCTTTCAGGATATTGCCCATCCTCCGCTTTCTGTACTCATCCAAAGTGATATGTCTTGCCAAAAGGACCGACAAATGGTCCATCCCGTCCTCCAGGAATCCGGTAACTTTCTGTTTCCCGCTCCCACGTTCCGCAATCGCCCTGGCTGCTCCCATGCTTGGCAGTCTTAACACTCCCGCAGCCAGGAAATAGAAGCCGAATACAAGAGACAGGCCAAATACAAACAGTAATAAAATCATGTTACCTCCTATATTCAATCGGCTTAGTTAGACGTATGACGGCCGCCGTAGACACAAAGATGACAGCAGCCGTGATGGCCAGTATGGCCTGTCCGAACAAGGTGTGCATCAATGTCTGGTACCAGTCATGATTTAAAGCATACATAAGCGGAATATTCCCGACGACGAGGATTACCATGGTGATGAATTCTTTCCTTGGTTCAAACACCAGGTTTTCCAGCTCCCCATTCACGACACGCATGTCGGACAGCTTATTCACGATGGGCGTAAGCGTAGATTTCAGGGAACGGTCATACTGGCAATCACCGATTGCATCCACCCACTCTTCGAACACATCATTGCGTATCTTCTTCCGCAACTCCTTCAGCGCCGCCTCCATATCCGGATTAATGACTTTCATCCTCACCAGAAAATCTTGAAATGCACTGCTGACCGGCGGGTTCAGGTAGTGGATATTCTCATTGACTGCGGTAAGAATATCCTCGCTACGCAGATAGGCGGTTGTAATGATGCTTAGGGCTGTCTCCAACTCTGATGCGATGGCTTTCTTGTAATGGTGTTCCATGAGCCGGATATACCAGAAGGGAAGGAACAGGAAGCCGGTTGCCAGGACAGGAATCAGGAACACATTTCCCAACATAACGGCCAGGATTCCTCCCGTCATGAACAGGCCGAGGGCTGCCGCACAGATTAAGGAGATTCGGTCTCCTTTCCCGGTTAGGGCCAGTACCTCCTGACATAGTTCTACCTCCCGTTGCAGGATGGATGGCTTTTTTCTTTTCTGTGTTTTTTGTATCTCTGCTTTGATGCTATCCGGTGATTTTAGGAAATGCCGGAAGACCCCATCCGTAAATTCCATGGGGGTCAGCCGCAAAATCAGGAAAAAGCCAGTCACCATTCCAGCGCAGGCCAGTATGTTTACCATCTTCATGCCTCTTCTCCTTCCCATTGCACAAGCTGCTCCTTCGGCATTCCATTTTCCAGGAAGCGCTTCTTCAGGCTTTCTGATATACCCTGTACCCGTTCATGCTCGCCATGGATGATGAAGCGGTCGCCTTCCAGCCGGTTTTCCACTATGTTGTAATGGTATAGGGTTCTGTAGTTCCGGTTGCCGTCTGGAAGGATCTCACATTCCATGATTTCCATGACCTTACGTTTTCGGTCCTCTAACTGCTTGGAAAACACAATGATGGGGAATGCTTCCGTTACTAAGGACATCAAAGTCTCATCTGAGATATCATATTTGCGCTTGCACAGCGTCACCATCCTCCGGTAGGTTGACTCGCAGCTGTTGGAATGAATGGTCGTAAGCACAGTGTGACCGGTCCTGGCCGCCTCCTGTGCAGAGTAAGCCTCTGAACTGCGCATCTCACCTACACATACAATATCCGGATTAAATCGAAGGGCCATGTCGAGAAGATCATCCTGGTCTACGGTCTGTTTCTCATTCTCGGAATCCCTGGTCAGTGTGTGAATAACACGGTTCATGACCTTCCCTTCCTTCACTCGTACAAGGTCCAGCTCCCTTGAACCATTCTCAATTGTGAATATTCGCTTGCTGTCCGGGACCGTGGTAAGGACCCAGCCGGCCAATGTGGTCTTTCCGGAGCTGGTGGCCCCTGCCACACACACGGAGATTCCATAACGGATACATTCTGCCAAAAAGTCAAGCATTTCTCCGGTTGCAGTTCCCCCTTTCACGAAATCCGCCTGGGTCATACTCTGCGGATTGACAATACGGATACTGGCGCAGATTCCTACATCCTCATCCACAAGGGGAGTCTTAAGAACAGCGATACGAATGTTTTTCGATAGATGTCCCAACACCGCAGGGCTTGCATTGTCAAGGACCATCCCGCTTACATGCAGCATGCGCCGGATGACATTGATGGCATGTTCCGGGCTGTCAAAATGTTCCTCCAGCTTCTCATTCCTTCCATCGCTGTACTGTACCTCAATATCATTCCAGCTGTTTACATCCACTTCCTCAATGCCGGTACCAAAGATATATTTGGTTAAGAATGAGAACTCTGCCATCTCAGTATACAGTGTATCCACCAGCTGAACCATGGTCATCCCCTGAACAGCAATCCGGTAGTCCTGAATGTATTTTGTGATATAACGCTTGATCTGGGCTTTCACATCCATGTCAGCATGGCCTATCAGCAGAGTGGCATACTTGCTGGACACGTATTCCTGTACCTCCTGCAGCACCTGAGTGAATTCTCGTCCTTCCCTGGCAGAAAAAAACAGGTCCTGATTCCTGGGGCCCCCATTTCCAGGCACAAATCTCACAGTGATGTCCTCTTCCCATTCTTCCTCCTGTACTTCCATTCCATCATCCTTCCGGTCAGTCGGCATCCCCGGCCTTTTATTCTCTTTTTGGGGATGATGTAATGTCCCGGTGGCAGATATTCTGTTGTGGTCCGGTTGATGAGACTCTACAGCCTGTATTCCCCTTTCTACCATCTGCGGCTCCATTACCACAGCCTTTGGCTCCGCGGCCTTTTCTGTCTGAAAGAACAGTGACTCACCTCGTTTCTCTCCTAACATCCAAATACCTCCCTGGTAATCTGTTCTATTTCCTTGCGGAATCCCCGGCTGTCCTTAAAAGACAGCTCCTTGAACAGGTTCCCGGCCAGCACCTGTTCCTCCACTTCAGCAGAGTGAGGAATCCTGAATGTTACATTTCCTAACACCCGTTCCACATGTTCACTCGCCTCATTTGGCCGGATGTTGCTGGCTACCCGGTACTGCTTATCCGCATCCCATTCATGGTCCTGCAGGAGTGGGAGCTGGCTGGACAGGTAGCTGATAGATTTTAGGTCACACCCCACCAGGCGCAGCACGGAATCTGCCTCCATAAGTGCAATTGCAGACAGGATATCATTGACGATATAGCTGCTGCAGTCAATGATAACATAGGGTGTCAGTTCCCGCAGGCAGTCAATCAGTTCCGTGGCCTGGCTGGCATTATGGGGCGGATAGGTATATTCATTCTCCCCTTTCTGCATCCCCAGAATCATCAGATAGTCCAGATGTTTGTGCACCACGCAGTTCTGACGTACCAGATTCTGCGTCACATGAGTCGCGGCCAAAATGCTCCCCAGCGAATGTTCGGACTCTAAATCCCCCGGCGGACAGATGCAGGGCAGCATGGGAGCTGTCATGTCACATAACAGGAGAGACACATTCCTTTTCCGGTCCGCCAAGTATTTGGCCAGCTTTACAGCCACGGTTGTCTTTCCGCTTCCAGGACTCCCCCACACTGCCAGTACGCCTCCCTTATCCTGGTATTCCTCACAGTCCCTCTTCTCTTCCCTGGAAAAAATGCTGTGTTTCTTGATATTAAGCATTCTGTTCCTCCTTTGTCCCTTCTGTTTCTGTTATCTCTTCCCTTTCTGTATTTTTGCCGTCCTGTGCTTGTGTTTCCCCTGCCTTCTCATCTGCGGCTTCTTCCGGAGGATACAAACGTTCCAGTAACTGCTCCTGTGCCGCAATAAATTGCCCGGCAGTCTCAGCCTTCCCCCGGTACACAAGGGCCGCATGCAGATTTCCTTCCGTCTCAAGCTCTGCCAGGACCTTACACTGAATGGGGGTAGCCAGTAATGTCAAAGTCGCCGGAAGGAATTTTTCTTTCTCCTTATCTCCGGTGTCTGTATTGGCGTCCACACCCGTACTGTCTGTCACTGCAATGACCTGGACATACTGCAGCTCCTGTGGTATAACGGTTTCCCCCATCTTGCGGTAATCCGGTGCGAGGATGGACACGATATCACCGCTCCGTATCTTACCGGATAATCCCGCAGCAAAGGATTTGACGGTCACGGATATGGCTTGTTTATTTCCATCCAGCTGATACAGGTAAGTGTCTGCGCCTGGTGGCTGTTCTGAAATCTTGGAATGAAGAACATAATCGCCTGACAAAAGATCGGCTGTGGCATAGGCGCCTACAACACTCCCTAACTCCTTCATTACATCCCCGGGAAGATTATAGCCACCCACCTCCACCATCTGTACTTTATCCTTTGTGATTTCATCTCCAGCCTTAATGGATTTCTGTACCCGCACGATTTCTGTCTTTTGCGAGATGGCCTGATTAAATAAAGGGGTAACCAGGAAACAGATGGCCAACGATAATACAATACAGAGGATACCAAGGACCGTCCTGTTCTTAAGCAATTTCATTGAGCCCTCCTTATTCTCCCATCCGGGATAATCGTCTTACATGATGCTTCCTTCTGTTCCCTTTCCTGACGCTTTTCAAAACCAGAACTGGTATTGAAAATGTAAATCGGGTCTTTTTACATATCTTCAATTTCATATCTTCACTCTCTTTCCGATCATTCTTGTTTCTGTGCATGGGAGGATAGCCTGCGGATAAGAAATATTACCAACATGATAATAACGAGCAACAAGATGGCTGTCAGAATGGCCTTACCTTGTGCTGCTTCTTTGTCTCCCTTCTCCTTTTCTACCTCACTTGCACTGGCTTTCTCTGTTTTCACGGATTCCACTTCCCAGTTTGTCACATCAGGGATGGATACAGCTGGCATATCACACTCCGGCTGAACCTGGGTTTGCCTTACATCATCTTCTGTCTTCTGCTCCAATAATACAGGTAAGCCAGATATTTCAGCTGGGATTTCCATTATTGGTGCTTCCAAAATAGTCAGTATAGCTACATCCTGCAACGGATGATATGGTCTATATGCCCTCTTTCCCGTTGCATGGCTGCCGCCTGTTCCTCCTCCCGGACGGCGTAGTACATACTTCTCATCATCTTCCGTTCCAGGAATGCGATCCGGTCCATTGAGCCAGAGCTCATCATCCTCTGTTCCGAAGATTCCGTCCTTACCAGGACGGATATTGGTCCCTTCTTGCTCCTTACGGTTGTCATAGCAGTCGTCTTCCGTACCATATATTCCATCGGGGCCAGGTATCAAAAGCAGGTCATCCTCATTCCCTGGAATACTATCCGGACCATTAAACCATATCTCATCATCCTCCGTCCAGAATTCACCATCAGGTCCCGGACGGACATTGGTAGATGAGTAAAAATCCTGGTTGTCATACCAGTCATCCCCGGTCCCATAAATACCATCCAGTCCGGGATAAATCCGTACATCGTCTTCTGTACCGGGAGCGCCGTCAGGCCCATTGGACCATATCTCATCATCTTCCGTTCCAAAAATCCCGTCATTCCCCGGCCTGCGGCTGGTGGATGGATAGGTTTCACCGTTATCCATCCAGTCATCTGCGGTACCGGGGATTCTATCCCATCCATTGGAGACGGTAATATCATCCTCGGTTCCAAAGATGCAATCCGGTCCGGGCCGTGTATTCCACCCATTTCCATCATCCCGGTAATCATCCTCAGTGCCAAAGGTTCGGTCTGGGCCCGGGAAATGTTTACGCCCCCCATCATCCAGATAGAAATCATCTTCCGTCCCGTACTGACCATCCTCTCCTTCGTATATTTTCCGGTCATCACGGGTACCTGCCACTCCATCCGTGCCATTCAGATACAGGTTATCATCCTCCGTCCCGATGGCTCCATCCTTGCCTGGCCGTTTATTCGTTCCATCTCCCAGGTCCCGGAATACCAGGGTGAAATAAGCGTATGCATCCATATCCCGGTCTACCGTATACTCACATGCGGGTACAATCTTCTGCCCCGGTTCTGGAAGTGCCTCCCCATACATGATTCTTTCCGTTTTCTCTTCCCCATAAGGCTGGGCATACCATCCCAGAAAAGCATAATCCTCCAGGTCAGGGACCGGGAGGATTCCGATGGGTTTATCATATGTGACCACTTTCCCATCTATATCGCAATGGGCATTCTTGGTATGGAACATAATGCGGTACTCATTGGCGGACCAATGAGCGTGATAGGTCGTATCCTCATGTGGTACGTCAGTTTCCTCCGTAATCCGGGTCCCTCCGTCTGGTTCCGTATAAAAACCCAGGAGGGTATATCCCTTCCGCATAAATTCCGGAAGCGTCCCGAGTATCCCCGTATATAGAAGCCCCTTCTGTTCATTCTGCCTCCCATCCATCCCGTCCGCAAATGTTATGATGTATGTGTTCGGGAGCCATTGAGCATACAGTGTGACCGTATCCCCATAGATTTTCGTCAGGTTAAGTACGGACTGGCCATCCTCATAAGCGGCACCACCACCGTCCGGATGGATGTTCCATCTCTGGAATGTATGGTAATCCCTGGTGTACTGGTTAACGAATAATGTGACTGGCGTCTGATAGACGAACGGCTGACTATTCATGTTTCCGGTGCCTCCATTGGCATCAAATACGACCGTATACGGATTGTATTTCACATCTGTCCTGGCATCACACCCCGGACGGGTACACCGTTTAAAGTAGGTACCATCATTGGCACCCATGTAATAACCGTCACTGAACGCATGTCCCAGGACACTGGTGGATTGGGTCTGGACCGAACCACAATCCCGGCAGGTCCGTCTCTGGGTTCCCTGCACCGCACAGGACGGCTCGGATGCAGTGGTCCATGGTCCATAATCGTGTGCCACATTGAGATGCATGGTCCAGTGCGCCGGTCCGTAATAGACCCGGTCTCCCTCATTGTTCACTGTGTTCCATCCGTCGGCATGGGCATCCCAGTTTCCCGCCATATCACAGGTAACACGCATGAGCCAGGCATATTCGTATCTGGAATAGTACGAATCAGATGGATGGTACAGTTTTGCAAAGTCACTGAATCTGCGGCCTTTATTATCGTTGATGTAACTTATATGAAAATAGGAATGTTTGCTTGCACCCATTGGCCTCAGGATAAGGAGCTGCCCAGTCTTTAAGTTGACCGTCACCTCTGTCCGGTTCAGGGAACCATTACTTCCGGAACTGACCTGAATCTGCACGTCTGCACACCCATTTGGGCCATATGTCCTATATAGGCTGCTGGTAACTGCTGCGGCCGGAAGAGACGGCAGGTAATTGGCAGACTGCACCGGATATACCTTTGGGATGCGAATTGCATTTCGATTGGCATCCGGATCCCAATCACCCTGATAATACTCCGCTCCATAAGCAGCCCGAAACAGACTACGTGGGCCGGCATACGCTCCTTGGTCTTCTTTTAGTTCCCCTGCTTCTGAATCACATTCTCCTGTTTTCGTATCCTTCATGGGTGCTGCTTCTGATGCGGTTGCTTCCAATACCGTTACATCGGAACACGAAGTACCGTTTCCTTCCACGTTGGCATCCATTGATTCTTCATTGGTATGTGCTCCTTCCTCCTGGATCGGCATGGCTATTACAACTTCACTCTGACCTGATGGTCCCACATCCCCGAAAAGGGACTGGTCTGAAGCATATGCCACCTGATGGGATAACATAGCCATGCTTAGTAAGATGCATAACGTCTTTTTATTCATATCTGACCTCCGCCCATTCATTCTAGCAGCTGCGTCCTATCCTCCTGCACACACCACAGCCAGGCAACCCATTGTTAGGAATGGGACCATGGGGTATGACTTAGGAGGCTGGATGACCTTCCATAAACACCAAAAAAGATATCCCATATGATACACAAGCAGGGATACCGTCCCTAATACCGCCGCCTCCAGTCCGCCATACACACCTAAATGCATACCGCATGCTGCCATAAACTTGATATCCCCTCCACCGATTCCTCCCCAGCATACTGCTGCAAAAAGAAAAGGGATGGCGCACAGAATCCCTGCCGGTGAGCCGCCCTGGTGCCCCAACAGGGAACAGGCTGCAATACAAAGATTCAGCCAGTCCGGTACCATCCGGTGGCGAAGGTCGGTATAGGAAGCGCCCAGCATAAGACCAATCCACAAGGTCAGTTCAAGGTTTCTGTACATCCTTGCCTTCTCACATGGACAGTCCTGCCGGGGCTATCTGCGGGACAGGTGATTCTGCCATTTGTGCCATCTTGCCCTGCTGTATCGTAAGAGCCTCCTTATACGCAGACGTCAGGGCTTCCGTCATCTGTGTACGGAATTCTGCTGTGATTGGAAAACAGATATCCCTAAATTCCCCATTTCCGGTACGATAGGATGGCATGGACAGGAACATGCCTTTCTCACCGTTCATTAGACGTACATTCCGTATAGCCAGACACTGGTTCAAATTGATGGATGCTGTGGCAAGAATGTTCCCTTCCATACTGATGGAATTAATCTTTACATCAATATCCATCTTATTACCTGCATGTCCCTCTGGTTGTGTTTTGGGTTGTACTTGTTGTGTTTTCATTTCTTAACATGCCTCCTTCCTTAACCTGAATAGTTGAACATTTCCGTACCCCTCTGGGTCAGGGTTAGCAGTACTGTATCCGCGAATAACTTATACAGCCCTGCCAACAGAAGGGCAACTGCCATCAGAATCTTGATGGCTTTTCTGAACCTTAGATGTACACGATTAAGAAAATCTCCGGTTAGGTAGTGCCAGTAATTTGGTTGATAAGTTACTGTGTTCATATAATTATCCTCGCTTTCATAATTTTATATAAAAAGAGACACACCAATTCACATGGCATGTCTCTTTTTTACAATTTATTGAAATTATATCTGTTGCTACTTTCTTCTCATTCAATTGTCCCAATCCTGCTATAACCTTATCTTCCTATATTGTGATTCTTTTCCGACAAGCTCCACAGCCCTTTTCACCGGTTCTACCGTCTTGGCCTTCTCCATATTAATGATCAACCCTTCTTTCAGTTCTGTTGGTATACTGTCACGAAGTCCTTCAAAATATTTTTTTATGTCTCTTCGGTATCTATCACAATCAGGTAATATCCCAATTCTGGTACACTCTGCCCCATCCGCTGGTTCCGGTCTTTCCTTTTGCCGGCTCTGCGCTCGCTGGGTGTTCCACCGCTCTTATTCACCATCCATGTTCCTTCCCTTTAACATTTCCATAGGCTGGAGCGCAGGAATAGCGCCATAGCTACCTGTCAGATAATTCTTTGCCAGCGCTTCATCTCGACGTACCTTGTTTCCATCCTCATCCTTAAAATCAGCAAGGGAATACAAATCGGAAACTCCATCCTGATCCTTGTCCACCAGCCATATCTCATCCCGGCGCAACAGTTCATTGGATAACTGCCAGATGTCATTTGTGGTAAAAATCATCTGTGCATGATTGGTGTTGATTTCCGGTGATAAAAAGGTCAATATAATATTTCTGACCAGCAGCGGATGAAGCCTTGCATTCAATTCATCAACAAATAGGGTTCCGCCGTTATCAATCACCTCTTTCAAAGAAGGATATAAGGCAAACATCTTCAGCGTTCCACTAGATTCACTTTTCAAAGGAATTGCTTCAAATTCATCACAATCTGACATCTTATGCAGTGCATTAATCTTATAACTGGGGGCGGACTCTCTTTCAATTTCCCGCTGGTCTTCCTCTACTTTAAAATCACAAATGGCATTATCAAAAGATGCAAAATACTTCACGACATTGCTCTGAATTTCCCTACTTGTGGTAAAACTTTTCGGCAGTACCTGGGAACGGAAAAAGTTCTCTGCGGAATTACCGAAGTCCACAACCTCATTATTTAAAAACCAGTCCCTCACCTTTTTGAGTTTTGATATTTTCAGTTTTGCCCCCAGGGATACAATCAAAGTTTCCTTTTCCAATGCAACCTTTATATTTTCAATACTGCTCTTTAGCAGCCCGTTTACTTCCAGCTCTTCTCCCTTTTTCCGGTAGAAAATAGTCTTATACCGGTTTCTCGCAGTCTTAGCCTTGGAATAAAACCATTCTTCCACCACTTCGTCATTCTGCAGCGCAAACCCATACTGATAAATTTTTCCCGTATTCTCCGAATTATCAACAAAGAACACTTCAAAAGTTGATTCCTCACTCCTGCTCTTGCTGTCAAACAAAAACGGGCTTACCCTAGTGTAATCCGAATCTGCTTTTTGCCTGCTGTCGCTTTCACCGCCAAACTTAAAGGATTCCTCCACATAATAGCTCATGAATTTAAAAGCCTCGTAAATGTTAGACTTTCCACTGGCATTTGCACCATAAATGGCTGCAATCTTCAACAGCTTATCATTTGCCATCTCCACCACATGCTCTTCATGTTCCGTTATCTTTGTAGCCGACAAATTCAGGGATACCTCATCCCGGAAGGATTTGAAATTTTTAAAGTTAAACTGTATCAGCATGGCACTCCCCTTCATTATACCCTCTTCTACGCTCTTAATCCTATTATATGCTATTCTGCAAATAAACCAACATCTTTTTTCATTTTTTCTGTATTTGATTGTATATAAATGTTCTATAATATAAAAACAGCTATTTTCTTGTTTATAGGAAACGGCAGGTCTTTCATCATATCGCAGCAAATCTTATCTCCAGATGTGGTTTCAAATAAAAACATTCTACCTAAAATTATTTTTCTATGGTTTATCCTTCCTGCGCCTCTGTTGTCTGCAAAAACATCACTTATCCTTGTGTACAGCTTCTTTGCCCTTATCTTTATAAAATTCATCAAAGGCATTAATCAAATTATAATGCCTTTGATGACACAAAATATTATAAATTTCAACTCCAAGCTAATTAAAATCTTTTCTTAGCCGGAATAATTAAACATCTCTGTGACACGCTGGGTCAATGTTGGCAGTACCGTATCCGCGAATAACTTATACAGCCCTGCCAGCAGGAGGGCACCAATCACAACAGCCATCAATATTTTGATCGCTGTATCAACAAAATTTTCTGCTTTTTCCTCATGTATCAACCGCTTCACTGATAACACGGTCCTGAATGCCAGCCTTTCCACTCTTTCCTTTACTTTCATAAATCTTCGCTCCTTTCTTTAACGGGTCAGTATGATAGGTCTGTTGAACCACGACGTTCTACATTACATCCCCATCTCCGGTTCATCCCCTTCCTCCCAATCCGTATCCATATCATCCTCTATCCGTTCCCGGCCCATCTCATAATCCGGATCCATCTGCTGTTCATGCGCACAAAGGACGGATTGGTCAAACTGCTCCCGTATCTCACGACTTTCAAAAAAGCATGCATCCTTATATCCCACATGGCAGGGCATCTTGGTCCTTAGCATCACGACTTCTATTCCGTAATCATCTTCCTTCACATTCCGTATGGTACAGATACCTCCAATCCGCACTTCGGCTGTCGCAAGAATCCCATGTTCCGGCTGGAGGTTTGTAATAACGGGCCGGAACACCGGTGTGGTATTATATCCCGCAGCTTCCTGCACACACTCCTTTTCCCTCCTTTCTTCCTGTCCTACGTGTCTTCATTTCCTAAATAGGTTGTCTCTGGCATGCGTCCTCACCTTTCATGTGGTCGGCTCCCTGGGTATCCAGGGATTGTCCCTGGATGAACCCAATCTTCTGGAATCCGTAATGGTCTACATAATAAAACTCGCTTCCCTGCCTGTCATATAGTTCAATGACATCCGAGATAGAAATGGGGTGCCCCGTGGAGCGCTGCGGGAACTCTCTCTCAAACTTGGTATAGATGGTTTCCAGGTCATCCGTCTCAATCTGGCAGTCATATACCACCTCATACCGGCTGGAATCCGGCATCCCATGACGTGATACCTGGTCCTCGTAATCAAGAAACCGCTCCTCCGGTGGCACCTCCGGCCTCAGTTGGTGGAGCCTGCAGTTCCTGATTGGCTTCACCTCCCCGGTCAGGTCCACCCGCCCATGTACGAGACGGTCATACACTCCATCCTGCCAGCATGGTTCCAGCCCCTTCTTCTCCTGCAGGAACCTGGTCAGGTATTCGTTCTTAAACATCGGATCAAGGACGGCTTTTCCATCTTCCACATACCCGGCTATATTGCCATAATACAGGATGAGGTTGTTCTTAACCGCAATGCCTGCCATCTCCTCTCTCCTTTCCGTTTCTCCGTTTCCTAAGAAGACGTTCCAGCTTCTCTCCCAGACCATCATCTGTGCAGAACTGGATGTTCCCTCCTCTCACGACTAGTACGGGGGTTACATGGGAATCCAGGAACACAATCAGTTCGGGCAGTGTCTCCTGGTCCATGAGGGCCTCCAGTTGTTCCTCATCGAATGGCATCCTTAGCTTCACAATCCCATCCCTATCTGCCATATAGGCGCATAGCAGCCGTTCTTTGGACATTCCCCCATCCATATGTCATCCCTCATCTTTCTGCATAAGATCAGCTAATTCAGCCAAAAGACTCACACGGCTTTTATCTGGCATCTGGCGGACAGCAGCACGGACATATGCCTCTATGGCCTCCGGAGACTGGTCCCCTGCCTCAATCAGCTCCACCTTCATCAGTCCAATCCATCCACTTTTATCTGCCTCCAGCCGTATGATATCTCCCGGATGCATTCCTGCTTCCTCACGTACATTCTTTGGAAGATAAATCCTCCCATTACCGTCCACGATTCGGTACGTCCTCTTCAGACCTGCCATCTAATCCCTCCATTTCCATAATGATCCGTACCTTCTCAGGGTTGATTCCAATTTCCGAACACAGTTCCAGTATTTCATGCGGTACGATAACCTTGGCCCGGGCCGGAAGAATGGTAATTCTCCTATCCTCGCACACAACCTCCAGGTCCTCATCCGGCTGGATACCAGCTTCCTCTAACAGTTCCTCCGGAACCGTCAGATGCGTTCCATCCTCATACAACTGGTCCGGTGTAAGTTCCCCCACCTCCAACGGACTTACGAACACCTCCGGCCCGCCGCCATCTTCTTCCGCCAGATATGTGACATAGACTGTTCCATCTGCATTTGTGCCAATCGCTTCCAACACTTCTGCCGGTATTATCACGCTCCCGTCTTCCTCTGGCCTCATATTTAATTCTTTTAACCGCATGTTCCTCCTTCCTTACGAATAAAATCCGTATACATCCGACAGCTCTATCTGTTCCGGCAATTCCCTGCTCCTACACGCTGTATCATAGTTTGATATGAACACCTCCGCATACTCCTCCCCCTGGTTATACCGTTGTGCCAGGTTATTCAACCGTTTGACCGTCTCAATCTGATATCCTTCATACAGTCCACGGATATAGGCACAGTCGTTATAGGATAACAGCCATTTTCCCTGAATTCCCCCAAGCACGTCACGGAGCCGCACATGGTCATCCCGGCGGAACACCACTTCGTAATGTCCCTCTGTTTTGTAATAGGGCGGGTCACAATAAAAAAAGGCATCCTCCCGGTCATACTGCCGTATGAGTGCCTCAAAATCCTTGTTTTCCACCACGGTCCCGGCTAACCTCCTGCTTCCCTCCCAGAGCAGCCCGAATGTCCTGCGAATATCGAAGGGCTGACTCCCATAGGAAGTACAACTGCTTCCATAGCTATATCGGATTAACTGATAAAAGCAGGCAGCCCGTTTTACATCATACATCCTTGCACGTTCCTCCAGGAGAGGCCGGATTTCTCCACACGCCTCTGGTGTCAGACATTGTTCTGCCACATGTCCCTCATCCTGATACCATGGACCTGGAGCCATGAATTCCTCCCGATTCAGAAATCTCTTCAGATAATTGAACTCCTCCCTTCCATTCAACGGAAAGAATCCTAATTCCTGAATCAATGCCAGGGGCCTGTCCCGCACACACCGGAACAGGTTGGTCAGGTCAGAGTTATAATCATTGTATACTTCCATTCCGCTCGGCGGCTTTCCGAACAGAACCCAGCCTCCCCCGCCAAACACCTCAATATAACGTCCATAGGATAAGGGGAACCGCTGGTAAATCAGTTCCCTGAGGGCTTTCTTTCCTCCAATCCAACTGATGATGCTATTCAATGGGGCAGCACCTCCCTACACCATACCGACCTGTTCCATCCGCCTCAGACCATGTTCCCGCAGAAGGCATCCGGTCAGGAGGACGGCAAACAATCCCTGGTCCACCAGGCTGCGGTCCGTCAGGTCCGATACCTTCACACATCCGGTCCGGTAATACAGGTCCTTGGCCAGATGGTACAGGATGTATCCTTTGACGTTGATGCCTCCAAGCTGTATATCCGGAAAGATTACCTGTGACATAGTAATAGCATCCCGTGCCTTATCCCAGAGATATCCGTCAGCGGCCAACAGATAAAGGGCGCAGGCATAGGATGCCTTTTGGTCCAGAGCAAGAATCTGTCTATGCCCCATGAGACCTCTGTATCGTTCCTCATGTTCCCGGTTTCGATAGACAGGGCCGTCCATACATGACTTTGTTTCCTCTACCCGTTCTATAAACTGGCTGTCGGGAATCCGAAACCGCAGTTCCTTTACCATCTTCTGGTATCCTGAAATCTTTGTGTCTCTGCAAAAAAAACAGGAGATCGCCATTTCCTGTCCCTTCCTGTCCGGAAGACAGGGATTCCCCTCCTGCATCAACACTTCGAATGCCTCTAAACTGCTGCCTGATAAAAAACGTCCTACTGGCATTTCATTTACCTCTCTTTCCTCTGTCCTTACATGTTTTGTGAACATTCGTTTTTCTCATTCTTTGTGGACCACCTTCCTTACTGCACAGGTCCCTGGGGGTCCCATCTGACTGTTCTGTCCTGTTTCCAATAGTTGTGCCCCCTGGAAAAAATAATGAACCAGACGTCTCATATCCTCAAACCCTCTTGTTTCCGGCATGCAGACCGTGATAACCGCTGCATCTATGATGCTCCGTCCGTCCCGGATCCTGAAAAATTCACGGCTTTCCCCCCAGTAACCATCTCCTTCTGTATTGAATTCCTCATATCGGCCATCCGCTTCAAATAAATAGGTCACTGTATCAACTCCAATCTCTTTCTGCTCCACCTCCTGTCCCTTATAACAATAGCCATCCATGTAGGTGCTGATGGTTCGTTCCGGAGCCATATAGAGGGTCATGGTATCCAACATTTCTCCCGGCAGGTCCTCAATCGGTTGTTCCTGCAGGACGACCCGTGCCACAAAATTTTTAGGCACCTTACAATCCACCACCAGACGGTCAAGTTTTTGGCCCTCAAAATGTTCAAAATACATGGGATCACCGAACCGTATATGCGTTGGACAGTCCACTACATAAATTTCTTTCTTCACAATTCCCTCCTTTAAGGCCGCATATATCACATCCACGTACTTCCGTCACTCCCACTTCTCATTCTCTGCCCTCCACAGCTCCAGGTCGGACAGGCTGATTTGTCCTTCCGTGTTCTTATCCTCCATCCACCAGGCAAAGACATCCTCTGCATCCTTCCATCGGGTTGTTATCCCCTGCTCCTGAATAGATGTCATCATCACGCCGAATGCCCGTAAATAGGCCCTCTTGTAGCTGGGAAAAATGCGGAATTCGGTCCAACGGTTCTTTGCCGCCATGGGGCAGCCAATGCACCCAACCCGGTGAAATCCCCATTCATACAGCGGGTTTACCGGAATACGCTCGGACTGGATATAGTCCCATATATCCCGATCCAGCCAGTCCACAATAGGATTGCAGATCCGTTTTCCTTTTATAGTGCATGTCTCAAATAACATACGCTCATCGACATTGTCATTGTTAAGAATAATCTTCTTATTCTTATCTCTTGTGTAGTTCTCAAAAACACCGCGATTATTCCTCCGTTTCTGACTTTCCGCCCATCGTACCCCGGTCGTTATAAACCGGTCCTGACAGGAATTTTCCTTCAGTATCTCACAGCAATAACGCTGCAGCCTTGTAGGTGGGAACCGTTTCATGGGAATCAGAGACCACATGGACACCCGCTGGCCTTTGTAATACGGATAGTGAATGCTGCATGGGATTCCCTTGCTTTCATATTCCCTGAATATCTGCCGTACATAATAGATTGTCTGTGGTGCGTCGGCAGTAGTCAGATTATGGTGAAGCTCAAAGGGTATGCCAGCTCTCCTCACAATCTCCCTGCAAACAGCACTGTCTTTCCCTCCACTGTCCGTGACTACTAAAGGACGGCCATATATCCGCAAAGACATTTCAGATGCTGTTTTTACTCTTTCTATCGCTTTCTGCTCTAAATCCATTCAAAAAAGAGTCAGATATCTTTTCCCGGCCGGAACTCTGCCTCCTTCCTTTTCGCTATCTTGCAAGAGAAAGAAAAAAGACACTGACTCTCATCAGTATCTTCGTATTAGATCTGCTCTTTTCTATTTACACTGCAACCACCCTCGCCCCCCTTCCAACACAATTTCATTGCCCCGCTCTCAATTCACAGATTCATTTTAGGAACCTGTACAGGGTCTTATCTTAAAAATGTGGCGTTGCCTTCATATCCGCTAATTTCATATAGAAATTCTTTGAGCACACCGAAAGCGGACATAAAAACAGAGGCGTCGTGACATATTCCTGATGTATGCCACAACAACCTCTATATCATTTAGCACTTATAATTTACCCCGGCCTTCTGCGCCTGGCTCATCTGAGCCTTCCGGTCTATCAAATACACCTTATTCCCCTTCTTGAACATTGCCCCTGTCTGCTTAAACCAGAAAGGTACATCATATTCCACACATTGCTCCATGGAATCAAGTATCCAGGAGAAGTCACAGACTCTTGCGTCCGGCCCGGACTCTCCACCACAGGTAACCCCTTCTATCTTCCCTGTAGCCAAATATTTCCGGATATCGATCTGCTCCAGCATTGGCTCATGAATCACAGTCCGGTGTTTGATTGGCAATTCCAGAAAAACAGGCAGGCGGTAGTCAGCCCGATTCTGGTTCTCACAGGTACAGCAGATGGTCACATTTTCATACCCGCTTCCCCAGTCCCCCGGTAATTCCACCTCAAACCGGTGGATGCGTTTGGTAATAATAACAAAATGCAGATCGCTACGCCTACGAATGATATTCCATGCTTCGGCACGCCATGCATCTGCCTCATCCAGAAAAAAATCAGAGGTCATGCAGGTATACACACTCTCACCATCTGGCTGCAGCTTGTAGTCACCCTTGCGGTTACATTTGACCGGCATATCAAAGTTAGAAGTACGGGTTACAACACTGCTATCCTTACCAAATTCAGCATCTCTCCGATAAACATAGCAATTCGTACAGCCTGGGCTGATTTTTTTACATCCATGCCATGGATTCCAGGTTGACATATCACCACCTCCGGTTTTCACTACCAAACAGGTCAGAAGAGCCCTTTCTCGTAAATTAAGCTCTTATTTCCCACTCTCATAGACCATCAGACATTCTCTCTCGCTGGTATCTTTTTCTGTCATTCTCTCCCGGACCGTGAACCCTTCTTTCAGGTAAAAGGCCATTGCCCCTGTATTCTTATCGAACACATGCAGGGACAACCGCTTCTTCTTTTTCACCGTTTCAATTAGCTGATGGCCAATTCCCTGCCCCTTGTGTCCTGCCGCTACAAAAATACCGGCAATATATTCCGCGTCCATTCCGATGAATCCCAGAATTTCTCCATCCTCCTCGTACACATATACCTCCGCATTGGGCAGTACCGATTTTACGGAATCGAAATTCTTCTTCCAATACTCGGCGTCTATAAAAGAATGGGCTTCCAGATTTCCCTGGAGCCATATATCCATAATCTTGTCTAAATCCTGAAATTCAAATAATCGAATCATCTCTCCGCCTCCTTGCCTCTCTATTATATCGGACCAGCATCTATTGCGCAAGCCCAATCAGAACATTTGTTTGTTTTTGTCGAATCACATCGTTATATATGACAGAACGGTTGGTTACTATATAATTACCGAAGCCCGGTCGTCGTTATGATGAGCCAGGATATTTTTCAACAGTCCTGCTCTAGCACCTACTATCTCATTAATATATCACCTAATCCAAGCTCCTCATTCTCCTGAACAGGGGTATCCAAACGCCGCTCTGACTGCTTATGTTCCTCCGTCTTTTGTACAGGCCCTCCATCAAGAAAACCGCCTAATTTGTTTGCAACATAATCAGACAGCCATGTGCCTCCAAATGTCCCATGACTACGAAGCCTCCATATAGCCAGCTTTCCGAAATCGAGTTTCACATCCTCAAATGGAAACAGCAGGTTGGTTGAGCCCTCATGGAAAAATGACCTCACATTTTCAAACTTTGTCCCTTCCAGTAAGATATCTTCCTGTGTCAATAATTCATTGATCCCAATCACCCATTCCTGTATATCCCCTCCACAGCCCTGTAAAATCATCCCCTCCTTGTGTTTCATCTGACGTAACTCATTTATTGTGATCTCCATGAAACTCCTCCTTCTACTTTTATGACAGCTCAATTCTTCCATATTTCCCTACAGCTATCGTTCTATATAACCCTCAACATGACAGACCGCAGAGCTCATCCGTTCTATCGTCTTCTGTTCTAAATCCAATCGCCAGAGAGTCAGCTATTTCTTATCCCGGTCGGGATCCTGCCTTCTTCCTCTGGCTTCCTTCAGGAGCATAATTTGTATAAAAAGGGGGCTTCCTTTATCTATGTTACATAAACGGTTCCATCCCCCCTGTTTCCTGTTCTGGAAGGTCTGGCCTCTTTAACTCTTCTTCCGTCATGATGCACAGCGCAGTCCCATAGTCCTCATCCCATAGTCCGATATGCATTTCACCCCTCTCCGTATGGATGGGATATTCGAGGAGGGACAGTCCCCATCCCTCCTTCATTTGACGCAGCCAGTCCCTCTTCAGTTCCTCTTGTTCTGCTTCTGTCAATGTTCCTATTGTCCTTACCTCAAGGGCACACCACAATTGCCCGCCATACGCTTCGATCTCCGGAACCATACATTCAACCTTTGCACGTAGCAACTGATGATTCAAGAAAACTCCCATACAATCTTCGTCGGATGGCAGATGCCGTTTGAATGCAGTCTCAATGGCAGTCTTCTGTTTGATTAAACGTTCACCCAATAATATCTCTGGCATGAAACCATCTCGGTTACTCCAGAACAGTGAGACTGTCAGGGGGCTATAGAGCCGGATGGTCCTACTCTCTGACAGACGGCAGCTGTAATCCCTGGTTGGATGAAATACATGGCCTGTGGATGTGGTTACCATGTATCGGTTCGGAAAGGATTCCATATATTCCTCATAACGGCAGAACGGTTTCAGCTCCTCTGGCAGGACTATCCTGGAATACTGTAGAGCCAACATTCTCGCCATCGTCTTACGGCCCATCTTATCAGAAGGGACATACACGTGGTTTTCATAGTCTTGGATAATATCACATGCTTCCCCTATGGTTTCCGGCAATCCAGCTTCCAGAATAGCATAGAGTTTTTCCTTCTCCAGTGTCCCTCTTCGGACGACTTCCCTGTCGATTACATCGGCTACCCGGTCTAGTTCAGATAGCGTAATTCCTGGTGGAAGATAACACGAAAGTTCCCCCAGATAACCACTGGTGTACTGTATGGCATAGGCGTCCCATTTTTTCACTGCCGGGCTGGCTTTCTTCTGTTCTGTAAGCGGAAGTTGGAATATTTCCTTATTCCATTTCTCATCTGCCATATGGACAGAAAGAAAACCTCCTTTGTGAGAGTCATACCCTTGTTCCTTACTCCTCCACGGGGCAGTCTGTTTTTTAATCACATAACCCATGGGGGTCATACAGCCTTTCGTGCTTACATATTCTCTTCCAATGGATTCAAAGTCCAGAAACGGCTCAATTCTCTTGTCTATCTGTATTCCTCGCTTTTCCAACTCCAGACGCCCGGCCGCTTCCCAGTTTTTCATGCGGTCATCCAGGATGTAACGGTCCAGGTTCTTTGCCACATCCATTACCGTTTCGATTGTGTCCGGATGGTCCCACATAAGCGCTGCACCGAATCTTGCCTTCTCATCTTTCTCCCACATGCCCATCTCCCGAGTAAGCTCATTGAGCAATTCCAAATGTCCATCCTTAAATACCGCACAATCCTCCAGGCATTCTGCCAACGATGGCACGTCCGATTCCACCCCGGCGATAAACGGTATCATACTAGAAGAATGCATCCCTTTCAGCTCCATGTATATCCGTTCTATCTCATCCTGACTGGCGGGCAGGTCCATCCATACCCCCTGACTGACATTCTCTCTCTTAATATATATTCGCATCTTACATCTCCAAATAAAAAGAGACCTCCATAAAGGCGGCCCTACAACTACACTAATCTATCACACCAGTATCGCGATTCTTAAACTCAAACTCATTGCATCACCATGTCTGATTCTGACCTGGCAGATTCCCACACAAACGTCTGCTCATTTCTGGAGACGACACCATAGGGAGTCATAGCAGCACCTTTCTTCAGCATATAACGCTCCCCATACCCCCTGAAATCAAAATAAGCGAAGGAAGGATCATCTATATCAATACCCGCTTTCTGAAAGACCTGTTCCGCATAGCATTCTAATGAAATGATAGATGGGTCCAGCTCATAACAGTTCAAATTGTTTGCAATATTCAAATTCAACTCTAGGTCATTACTTTGTTCAAATTCCAATACCGCCTTATATTTTATCAGTGTTTCCCCATCAGGAAATGTCTGGATCCGCTCTGCCAGGATATTTAACTCATTGATATCCGTATCACTGGGAATCTGATAATTAAATAGTGGAACAATACTCTTTACTTCAGTAATAATGCAGGAATTCAACGAAGAGACCTCCAGCCGTTTGAGAGCCTGGTCTATTTCCATTTCTCCTGCGGGTAAATCCAACCATACGCCAGTATGTTTCTCTGGATTACAGTCCAGGGAATTCAACCGCAAGGAGATAACCCCCTCATGGATGTCTGGATATTCCGGAAGGTGCATCCCATCATATGTCTCTGTCCATTTGTCAGATCCAAAGAATAGGTAGCCTTTCGTAGTGAACACTCCCTTATCACTTTTCCGGAGTGCCTGCCCTACTTTTTCTTCATCCAACATCTCCAATACTTCATCGGATGCCTCCTGAATCACACCCAATAACTCTCCCATCAGGCATAGTTCCCCCAGCATGTTATCGTTCAGGATATCTGGTTGGAATACAAATGAGTCCAGGTTATAACAGATATTGATTAATTCCTTCATATCAATTCTGTTCCCATCTTCCTGGCGTAGTTTAATGGCTCCTTCGTAAGTATTGAGTTGTGCTTCATTCATCTGGCTCAGCTTATAGGCCAGTAGGTTTACTTCTTCTAGCTTCTTTTCCCCGCATGCTTCCAATACATTGTCGAGAAACTGCGGCCAGTCCTCAAACCACTTCAGAGCTATTTCTTTCTCGGAAGGTGTATGTGCACACGCCAGAGCATCCGCAATCCCTGCCTTGCCTGCTGGAAGCTTCAGAACTGCACCTGTGTATCCCCGCTGTCCGATGTATTGATTTGCCATGATTGTTACCTGCATTTTTGTTTTATACCTCCAAAAAAAAGAGCCACCACAAAGGCGGTTCACCACATATTTCATTTATCTTCATACTCCTGCATCTTCAGTCTCACACTATATCGGACATTGTTTTATACTCCCTCCTACTTTTTTCTAACCTATTGTTTCAATCTATAAATACCCCATCACCCCTCTTGTTATTTGTAAATCGATTTCTTGCAGTGTTCAATTCTCTTAAATTGGACCTTACTATAATTTCGTAATGTATTCTTTGCCCTGCATATTCAGAAAAGGGTTCTTCACTCTTTTTTACGAACTGAAAGCCTGCACTTTCATAGGTATGCTGCGCAGGAACGCAAACCTGATTCGTCCAAACGACTATCTTTTGGGCCCCTTGCGCAATAATGCGCTGAACGGCCTCCCGCATCTGTCGTTTTCCATAACCTTTTCCTTTGTATTTTGTCAAAATACAGTTGTGTCCGATTTCTGTTGATTCAGGTAGATTGGTCGGATTCCAGGATACGAACCCGATAGGTTTTCCTTTTAAGACTGTCATAAAGCCACTAAAATCAGCAATGTGTGGATTATCATAAAAAAAATCATCAAATTCTTGCCATTGGTCATGCCAATTACGTTCAAATTTCGGTTCAAAAGAATAGCCGTCTTTTAGAAGAGTTGCAAGTGTTCCACGAGGGAAATCTGTTATTCTTTTAAATTCAATATCCATTTTCTCCTCCACAATTTCGATTTATTAGCCCAGTAAACCTGAAATGTTTTAATCAACAACAATTTTGACAGGAGAACACGTTCCACGATTGCACTTGCTTTCAGAAACACTACAAGCTGCAACTCCCAGTGTAATATCCATCAGTGCTTTTAATACAATTTTGTCACCCGCTTTAGAAACTGGTTCTTCCACTGAAATACTGCCATTGGTATTGATTTTCGTGTGCATGAATAAGTTGACAGGTACGATAACGTCACGTTGTTCATCAAGCACCTTATTGATATTATCAAAGCAGTTTGGGTGTTCTTCGCCGTTGTGGTAGAAGAAGTCATACATTTCCGTCCGGCAACATGGGTGGAGCAAATCATGTTCTCCCACATCATCCGTAAGCACTTTTATCATGGGGCGGTATAGGTTTGTATAAATAATATCTCCAACATTCAATTTCAAAGATTCGTTACAGTCAATCGTCACTCCAGTTGAAAGAAATTCATTTGCATTTCCATTCACTTCGGCAAAAAAATCCACTACTTGACCACCTTCAATATCAATCACTGTAATACTTTGACCTTGCTTAACATCAATTTTCATTCCCGAACACGCCGGAATTATATACTCTCTACTCAATGTATTTGCCTCCCAATTTCCGATTTAGGTAAATTATACCACATAGTAGTTTCTCCGTCATGACATTCATCAGTCTTACATCTCAAACCTTACATCTCAAATTCATTGACATCAATCACTCATCCACTACTATGCCAATTTTGAAGTATTTCCACCTTTATATCAGCATCTATCCAGATGATATCAATAAAACAGCTATTTACTGAGTTCAAAAACACAGCTATTTTTCGTCATTTCAAGGCCATTTTTCACTTCAAAGCCATGGGAAGTTGTCGTTTCAATGATAAATAAAAATTTTGTAAGATAAACTTAACATTCTGCACACCATATTTCTTCATTTTATATTTTATAATAAAAATATATTAACCACATGTTCTGAAAGTGTTACTATAACTAAATATTCTAATGCGAAACAGGAGGCATTCTGATGAAAATAAAATACTTTATAGCAGGTGTGACTGTGTATTTCTTTTTCAGTCTGCTTAAAGCCTTATTATACCCATAAAGATGAAAGGGTGGAAAAATAAATATCAATTTAAACCTCATGAGATTCTATAACTTTAATAAAGATTATATAGAGAGCATCTAACAATACCATTGTATAAACGGGGTAATATTTATGGATAAAAAACTATATCGTTCAACAAACGACCGTGTTTTTCTTGGCCTTTGCGGCGGTCTTGGAGAATTTTTCGGGATAAACCCATTGGCTTTCCGATTGATTTTTTTCTTCTCAGGGCCTGGACTTTTAGCCTATCTTATACTCTGTGCTTTTGTTCCAGAAAAACCATATTAAATAAACATTCACTAATTCACCCGCTTTACATCGCAAGTTCATTAATACCCATATCTTCTTCTACCTGCTCATTGGCAAATATAATGTTTACATATTCACTTTACCGTGTTCATCTAATGTTCGGAATGCCACATCTATTAAATAAAGGATATTGCCATTAGCTCTGACAAGGTAGAGTTCGGCTTTAGTGATTAGCCGGAAAACGTCTCCCACTTATTCTTTATGCTGATTTACAAGTTACTATTTAAAAATTATTGGTGATTCTTGATTATCGCCCTGATACCAACAAAATAATATAATCTATACTCCATCCTCCTCTGTGTAATCTCCAATGTACGCGGGCAAAACAGCTTCCAGAAAACTGAAAATCCCCTAGTTCACTACTCAAACCAGGGGATGTCATCTACACCTCTGCGATTTTCACGTTCAAATTCACAGTTGAAAGACATTTCATTTTTACCTATTTCTTGCCAAAAAACACAATATATAGTGTTTTTATATGCATTTTTTAAACAGTCACAAGTCCTATCCACATCACAACTCCAACCTATAGTGATTAGATGTTTTAGATATTTTGATCACCTGCTGCTATAACTCACTTCAAATCAATATTCATTACCAACTTATCAAAATCCGACTCATATAATTGATCCTGTATCACCCTGTATTTTTCAAATTCACTTTCTGCAAAAGCTTTTGCAATTTCATGTGTCACTTTTCCTTTATCCATCAGTATATCTTCATCATTCATCTTAAGGAAAATTTCTAGTTTTGATGCCCAATCTTCCATCGTCATAGGAATATGCCTTTTGGCCTGCCTTTCTGCGTAATCCAGGTACATTGACACAAATTGATTCAAATCCTGTAACTCACTCTGAGACAAATAGTTCTTCGCTATGCTTACATCAGATTTAACAATTTTCCCATCTGGCGCTTTTTTCCATGTAGTCAGTCCCATATGTTCCTTTTTATGATTTGCCCTTTCAACAATAACCTCCGCAGCAGTATGACCATGAATTGCATAATGCAGCTTGTTCTGCACAGTCTTAAAAAATTCCTTTGTAGTTACTGCATCTTTTGAATAATCGACTGCAGTAGCGTAGATATCGGTTATCTTTTGATAAAACTTTCGCTCACTGGCACGGATTTCCCTGATTTCCTCCAGTAAATGTTCAAAATATTCCTCGTCAAATATTTGCCCATTCTCCAACCTTTTTTTATCAAGCACATATCCTTGTACCGTAAATGTCCTTAATACCTTTGTCGCCCATTGACGAAACTGCGTCGCTCTTAATGAATTAATTCTATAACCCACTGAAATCACAGCGTCCAGATTATAAAATTTCGTTTTATATTGTTTCCCATCAGAAGCAGTTGCCGAGGATTCCTCGATAACTGCTTCTGGTACTAGTTCCCCATTCTTAAATATATTTTTTAAGTGTAGCGAAATATTATCAATACTACACTCAAATAACTGTGCCATAGATTTTTGCGTCAACCAAACATTCTCATCATGTACTCTAACTTGAACTGAATCTGTTGAATTCTGTTTTGTAAATACGAGGAAATCTATTGTACTATTCCTAATTTGAAAATCCTTGTCTGTCATAAAAATCTCCTTTTCATACACTTCCATACCATTTGTATTCCTGCTCAATCATTTTAGCATATCGAACAAACGTTTACAACACACATCACTCAACAACCGCTTCACTTGCTTCATCAATCGCCTACCCAAAACCATGCCTCTTTTTTCTCTTAATTCTCTGGGTACATCATTCCACAAGCCCATCAATGTCGCCTCCTCCCTATTCTTTATCTAAAGAACACGAAACCCATCCAACAACCTTGACAAAGGTGTTACACTATGGTACACACTATACAAGGAGGTGGACAATTTGGCTGTTTCTAAAAATAACATAAGAGTACCTATAACAATCCCAAAAGAATTAAAGCAGCAGTTAGATAAAGTAGCAAAAGAGGATAAGCGTACTTTGATAATCTATATATACAGCCGTAAATCGGTATACACGGGCAAGGGGAAAGCGTTGAAAACCACATGGAAATCCAAAAGAACAACACGGAATCTTTCTATGCATATGTGTTATCTTATTCTGTATTATGGGCTTTGTTTATCATCTAAGCGTAAAATTTTCCCGTCATGACATTCATAAATTCACCATGTTTACATATTCACTTTGCCGTGTTCCTCTAGTGTTCGGAATGCCACAGCTATTAAATAAAGGATATTGTCATTAGCTTTCTTTATGCTGATTTACAAGTTACTATTTAAAAATCATTGGTAATTCTTGATTATCACCCTGATACCAACAAATAATATAATCTCTCCATCCTCCTCTGGTAAACTCCAATGTACGCAGACAAAACAGCTTCCAGAAAACTGAAAATCCCCTGGTTCACTACCCGACCAGGGGATCACATCTACACATCTGCAATTTTTGCGCTCAAATTCACATCTGAAAGCCAATCCATTTTTACCAGTGTCTTGACTCAAAACCCAATATATTATGTTTTTGTATGCATTTTCATCCAGAAAACCACAAGTATCATCTACATCACAACTCCAACCTCCGGGAAGGTTTGGATGTAGAAAACACAATTATTGAAGGACAGAATACACCCCAAATGTAATTCAGCTTCATACATATTCCAGCTTAACAGATTCCAATCAACATCTGAACTGCACTCCATGAATAATCTTTTTATAAAAACAGGAGTGTCACTGTTTTGACACCCCAAATCACTTTTCTGGATTTTAATGTAGAACTTTATATGCTACTCTAAAAATTTCTTTTCCCATGCTGCACCGTAACAATATCCACTTCCTTCTTTCTTGCATGAATCTTATATATAATAATATAACTATCCACAATCAGTTCCCGGTAACCGCGGTTTGCATATCTGCCAGTTTTTCGCTCCGCGCAGCGGTATGGATATTCTTCCAGACTGAAAATACCTGCCTCCAAACGGTCCGCCTGCTCTTCTGCATATTCCGGAACCTGTTCATAAATATACTGGTAAATACTGTCTAAATCCCGCAGGGCACGCTGAAACATCTTGATTGTATATTTATTTTGCATACTTTCTCCTCAATCCGCTCAATGCCTCCCTGGCATCCATAAGGACGGCCCCACCTTCCATTTCAGTCTCCGCTTCTGCAATCGCAGCATCAATCTGTGTATCAGTTATCAGCCTCTCATACGCTTCAATGCTCATCACTACAAGATCCCCATAGCCATTTTTTGTTACAAAAATCGGTTCCTGGCTTTTATGGCAGATATCCGAAATTTCATTCGTTTTCCTTAAATCTGTAATTGGCATAATCTGTGGCATAATATCCCTCCTCTTTTTGTACATAATTATATCATTATTATATACAAAATTCAATCTATATATAACGAATCCAGACTCTCATGAATCTTTCGCTTATAACATTAAAGGGTTAGAGACATCATCATACCGCTATTCAATTCCATCTCCGCCCGGTTTTTACTAATAATCCGTATCTCCCTCATCAACTGCCGCACCAATACATCATCAATTACCCTCCCAATACCATGCCTCTTTTACTTTTAATTCTTTGGGTACATCATTCCACAAGCCCATCAATGTCGCCTCCTCCCTATTCTTTATCTAAAGAACACGAAACCCATCCAACAACCTTGACAAAGGTGTTACACTATGGTACACACTATACAAGGAGGTGGACAATTTGGCTGTTTCTAAAAATAACATAAGAGTACCTATAACAATCCCCAAGGAATTAAAACAGCAGTTAGACGAACTGGCAAAAGAGGATAAGCGTACCTTTTCCAACTTATGCGCTAAGATACTGTCTGACTATGTTGAGCAAAAAAAGGATGGTGAGTAATCTTTGAGAATCTATATATACAGCCGTAAATCGGTATATACGGGCAAAGGGGAAAGCGTTGAAAACCAGATTGAAATGTGCAGGGAGTATATTTCAGCCAAAATCCCCGAATCAGATAAGGCGGAAATTGTCGTTTATGAAGACGAAGGCTTTTCCGCAAAAAATACGAACAGACCGCAATTTCAGAAAATGCTTCGTGATATAAAACTAAACAAACCAGAATATGTTGTTTGTTACCGCCTTGACCGTATCAGCCGTAATGTCAGTGACTTTTCTTCTCTGATTGAAGACCTGAACAGCTATAATATTTCATTTGTCTGTATCAAGGAAGAATTTGACACCTCAAAGCCCATGGGAAAGGCCATGATGTACATAGCTTCGGTTTTCGCCCAACTGGAAAGAGAAACGATTGCAGAGCGTGTCCGTGACAATATGCTAATGCTGGCAAGGACCGGACGTTGGCTGGGCGGCACCACCCCCACAGGATTTACCTCTGAAAAGATTCAGGAAATCATCATTGACGGTAAAATCAAGACTTCATGCAAGCTAAAGGACAATCCGGAGGAACTTAAAACCATCGACTGTATTCTGGAAAAGTTCTTAGAACTTCGGAGTATATCCGGCGTAAGCAAATACCTAATCAAGCAAGGAATCAAATCACGTACAGGGAAAATATTCTCTCTGTTAGGGATTAAAGAAATACTGCAAAATCCGGTTTACTGTATTGCTGATGAGGACGCATGGGAATACTTTACGGAACATCATTCAGACGTTTGCTTTGAAAAAACCGAGTGTTCCAATAAATATGGTCTGCTGACATACAATAAACGTGATTACAGGAAGAAAAATGCCCCAAGGCAGGGTATGGATAAATGGATTGTAGCTATCGGAAAGCACAAGGGGCGTATTTCCGGTAAAAAGTGGGTAGCCATTCAGAACATCCTGAAAGATAACATCCCCACAGGTACAAAACCAGCTATCATGCATAATGACTATTCCCTGCTGTCCGGCTTAATCTTCTGCGACAAGTGCCAGAGCCGGATGTTCGCAAAGCAGAGAAGCGGCAAAGGCGGCAACCGTGAACTCTACTACTATATTTGTAACAACAAACTGCGTGGTGGTTTAAAATTATGTGACTGTCAAAACCTCAATGGGCAGCAGGCGGACGATATTGTTTGTGAATACCTCATGCAGTACACGGATGAAAATTCCGGTATCTACAAGCTGCTGGAAAAGCTGAAACAGGATTTACAGGGCCAGACACAAAAAAGTCCCCTATCAGTCCTTGATGATAAAATCACCAAATGTAACAGCGAGATGGACAACCTGATCAACACACTGTCACACGGAAACTTAGGCACAGCTTTCATTGAACGTGTAAATGCCAGAATCATGGAACTGGACAAAGAACTGGCTTCCATGAAAGAAGAAAAAAAACGTCTGCAAAAGGATGTCAGCGTCATAACTGACAGGGAAATCCAAGTTGACATGCTGTCCACGGCATTGTCCAGCTTCAAAGACAATTTCCATACACTGACAATCGAAGAAAAACGCACCTTAATCAAGCTGATGGTTAAGAAAATTGTCTGGGATGGCAAAGATCTCCATATTTTTATCGACGGCGAGTAGGGAACTGTCAGCCCTCTACTCGTCGTATGGAGCAAAGTTACCGTTTAGGTGGTGGCGCATTCCCCACACTCATCGCCATCATCTCCATGTTCTTTGTGGGTGTATCCGGAGGCGCCTTTGACTCCATGCTGTCAGCCCTGCTCCTGACCCTGTTTATTGTACTGGGCGTATGCATGACCTTTTTAGTCTCCAAAGCCCTTTCCATGACCGTGTTAAAGGGAATTCCCTCTTCCTTCACCCTGGAGCTGCCTCCTTACCGGCGTCCCCAGATTGGCAAGGTGATTGTCCGTTCCATCTTTGACCGGACCCTGTTCGTACTGGGGAGGGCCATTGCGGTGGCTGCCCCTGCGGGCCTTTTAATCTGGATCATGGCAAATGTACAGGTAAACGGCATCACCCTGTTAGCCCATTGTTCCGGTTTCCTGGATCCCTTTGCAAGGCTTCTTGGAATGGACGGCGTGATTCTGATGGCATTTATCCTGGGGCTTCCTGCCAATGAAATTGTAATTCCCATCATTATCATGGCCTACATGGCACAGGGAAGCCTTCTGGAATTTGACAGCCTGGCACAGCTGAGGGAATTGCTGGTAAATAACGGCTGGACCTGGATTACCGCTGTCAGTACCATGCTTTTCTCCCTGATGCACTGGCCCTGCACCACCACCCTTCTTACTATCCGAAAGGAATCAGGCAGTCTTAAGTGGACGGTTATGTCCTTCCTGGTGCCTACGGTCTGCGGAATCGTGCTGTGCTTTGCCTTTACAGCCGTAGCCCGGTTGTTTGTATAAAAAAGAGCTTCCCCGCACGTACGGCAGGAGAGCAAAAAGGATGGGACAGCAGCACACATATTCCTGTGCTGTGTCCCATCCTTATTATGCTCTATCAATCAAATATCGTGTCTGGGGGATTAATACATTCCGCCCATATCAGGTGCTGCCGGGCCTGCCGGAGCCGGCTCCTTGATGTTTGCAACAACAGTCTCTGTTGTCAGCAGTGTGGAAGCAACGCTGGTTGCGTTCTGAAGTGCGCTTCTTGTAACCTTTACAGGATCCAGGATGCCTGCTTCAATCATATCCACATACTCTTCCTTGTAAGCATCAAAGCCATGGCCTACAGGGGATTCTTTTACCTTATTTACAATAACGGAGCCTTCCAGTCCTGCGTTGGCCACGATGTGGAACAGAGGAGCCTCCAGAGCCTTTAAGATGATTCTGGCGCCGGTCTTCTCATCGCCTTCCAGTCCGTCAGCAACACTCTTTACTTCTCCTGCTGCGTGTACATAAGCAGAACCGCCGCCTGCGATGATACCTTCCTCTACGGCTGCTCTTGTGGCGTTCAGCGCATCTTCCATACGAAGCTTAGCTTCCTTCATCTCTGTCTCGGTTGCAGCGCCAACACGGATAACGGCTACACCGCCTGCCAGCTTAGCCAGACGCTCCTGCAGCTTCTCCCTGTCAAAATCAGAGGTGGTTTCCTCGATCTGCTTGCGAATCTGGGATACCCTTGCGGAAATGGCATCCTTGTCGCCCATGCCGTCAACGATGATGGTGTTCTCTTTCTGAACCTTAACGGATTTTGCACGTCCTAACTGCTCCATGGTTGCATCCTTCAGATCCAGGCCCAGTTCCTCGGAGATAACAGTGCCGCCTGTCAGGATAGCGATATCCTGCAGCATCTCTTTCCTTCTGTCGCCGTAGCCGGGAGCCTTCACAGCCACTACGTTGAATGTGCCTCTCAGCTTGTTTACAATCAGGGTGGTCAGTGCTTCGCCTTCCACATCCTCAGCGATGATGAGAAGTCTTGCGCCCATCTTAACAACCTGCTCTAACAGAGGAAGCAGATCCTGGATGTTGGAGATCTTCTTATCGGTAATCAGCACGTATGGATCGTCTAAGTTAGCTTCCATCTTATCCATATCTGTACACATATAAGCGGACAGGTAACCTCTGTCAAACTGCATACCTTCAACCAGGTCAAGCTCTGTCTTCATTGTCTTGGATTCTTCAATGGTGATGACGCCGTCCTTGGAAACCTTCTCCATAGCGTCTGCTACCATGGTTCCCACTTCATCATCGGAAGCAGAGATGGCAGCTACCCTTGCAATCTGCTCTTTGCCGTTGATCGGCTTGCTCATCTTCTTGATAGCTTCCACAGCTGCGTCTGTAGCCTTCTTCATACCTTTTCTCAGTACGATTGGGTTTGCGCCTGCTGCCAGGTTCTTCATTCCTTCGTTTACCATGGCCTGAGCCAGAACAGTTGCTGTGGTGGTACCGTCTCCGGCCACATCGTTGGTCTTGGAAGCAACTTCCTTGATCAGCTGTGCGCCCATGTTCTCATATGGATCCTGCAGCTCGATTTCCTTTGCAATGGTAACACCGTCGTTTGTAATTAATGGAGCGCCGAAGGACTTATCCAGGACAACGTTGCGTCCCTTCGGTCCAAGGGTCACACGTACGGTATCTGCTAACTGGTTAACGCCTGCTTCCAGTGCCTTGCGGGCTTCTACGCCATATTTAATCTGCTTTGCCATCTTTCATCAACCTCCAATATTTTATGTTCTACTGTTTTATTTATTATTCAACAACTGCCAGGATATCGTTCTGCTTTACGATAACGTACTTCTCATCCTCAATCTCTACTTCTGTTCCTGAGTACTTGGAGTAGATTACCTTGTCGCCGGCCTTAACCTGCATGGTTACTTCCTTGCCGTCAATAACTCCGCCTGGTCCCACTGCAATGACCTCTGCCTGCTGCGGCTTCTCCTTGGCTGCCCCCGGAAGGACGATGCCGGACTTCGTTGTCTCTTCTGCAACTAACTGCTTTAACACTACCTTGTCAAACAATGGTACTAACTTCATAATTGAATTCCTCCTTGCTCGATATTCTGATTTTTCTTTCTTGATTTTTTTCCTTACTGCTTTCTTTTGCTCACATGATATGTTATATCACCAGTTATTAGCACTGTCAAGAGTTGAGTGCTAATTTCTTTTAATTTTATTGTTTTTTTACAATTTGCTGTTTCTTTTTTTTTCCATTCGTATTACAATAATAACAATAAGGCATAATATGACCCATAGGGGAGCTTTTATGCATCACCATTACAAGAAAGGGGTTTTTGGCATGGCAAAGAAAGGTTGGGGTAAATTCGTGGCATTTGCAGCAGTAACCGGTGCTGTGGCTGCCGGCGTTTCCTACGTACTTCAGTATAAGACATACCACAGGGAGCTGGAAAAGGATTTCCGGGAATTCGAGGATGGCGGCGAGGACAGAACCGACGAGGACGGGACAGATCGCACCATTGATACACGCAGCCTGGACCGCAATTACATCTCTCTTTCCTCCAGCAAGGACGAATTCAAGGTGGCTGCCAAAGATATGGCCCAGGCAACGAAGAATGTCCTTAAGGATGCCGGAAGCCTGCTGTCGGACACGGCCCATGAGGCGGTTTCCGCTGCCGTGGACACGGCTCAGATTGCTCTGCAGACCGTGAAGACAAAGAAAGCGGATTTCATGGATGAGCACTCCAGGGATAAGGATGATGATTCTGATTTGTTTGAAGATGAGGGCTTCCTGGACGACGACTATGTGGACGAGGACGACCTCTATGATTACCGCCGCATGGACGGCAGTTCCTCCTATGATTCAGGAGATCTTACGGAAGATGATTACGACGACAGCAGCGAGGAGCCTGAGAAATCGGAAGCAGGCCGCTCTACTGCCATCATCGAGGAAGATACGCTGGAATAACACAGCGGTTTAAAACCATGTAAATGAACCAAAACAATGTAAAACAGAAAAACCCCGGGAGCATGACAGTTCATGTTCCCGGAGTTTTTTGGCACTTTATTCTGTATTTCATTTATCCGTTTACTCTTTTTTCTTCTTTTTAACTCTTTTTGACTCCTTTATTCCTCCCAGGCCAGAAGGTTAATCCACACAGGCTGGTCAGCCAGCTTCTCATCCATAATATAGGCATGGCTGTCATCCTCCTGGGACATAAGCTGATACTCCCCACGTTCCTCTATATAGATCCAACGGTCATCTAACTGTACCGTACCGTCCTTTACTTCCAGCTTCCAGGTGGATGTCTCTCCCTCCTGGTTCAGGGTGGTATAGGTTACCTCTCCCTCCAGCCTGTCACCGGAAAACCTTCCTGTCTTGCACACATCCCTGGCTTCCCCTTCCGGGCTGGTCTCATAATAGCAGTATCCTGTATGGCCCAGGCCCTCCATCTTCCCATCCTTCCACAATCCCTGGGAGTAATCATACCTGGGGGCATCCAGTTCAACCACCTGAAGGGCCGTACATTCCCCCTCCGGCCTGCCGCCCTTAAAGGTACCGTAATACAGGGTCTTAGGCATGGTAAGGACCAGCCCCTCACCCTCCATGGACTGGCTGAATGACCGGCCGTCATAAAGATACCGCGCCCCATCCATGACCTCATAAAACAGGGTCACAAGCTCCTCCTCACCGCTGTCCATAACCTGGGCGGCAGTCTCCAAATCCTGTGCCTCTAATGCCTTTATGATTTTGTCCAGAACCGCCCTCTGGGATTCTGTCACATCCGGAAGGATCTCTGCGTCTTCCCCTCCCGTCCGGGCCAGATCCTCCCCTGCGCCTTCTGCCGCCTGCGCAGCCCCTGCGGTACCTGGATAAGCCCCAGCCTTCCCCGCGGGACCGCCATCTTCATCCGCCGGACCTGCCTGGTTATACATCCGGCCATAAGCGCTGCCCGCCGTTCCTGCCTGGTCATAGGCCCTGTCATGCTGCCCCCAGAAGGCACTGATTCCCAGTACCGCTGCAAAAGCAGCGGCAGCAGCCATATCTGTCCATGTATTATTCCTGCCCTTCATGGCATACCATTCCTTTCCTGTCATTTTTCCTGTTATATTACCTGCTATATTACCTGCCATATTATCTGTTATCTAACCCCTCATCCTGCCTGCCGTCTAAAAAATCCATCCAGCACCTTAAAACGTCCAGGCCTTAGCCAGTAACTTAGCGCCATTTCGGATTTCCTCCTCGCTGAGACTGGCATATCCCAGCATAACGGTTGAATCAAACAGCTTTTCCTCCGGCTGTATGAAGCATCCTGATATCCCATAAACCTTCACTCCCAGTTCAGCCGCGCGGGCCACCAGACTTTCCTCCGCCTCTCCCTGCCTGTGGGTCAAAAGCACATGCAGCCCTGCATATTCTCCCCTGATTAAAAACCGGTCCTCCAGTTCCTTAAGCCCTGCCATCAGAGCATCATGTTTTCCCTTGTACAGGGCTCTCATGCGGTTCAGGTGTCTCTCATAATATCCCTGGGTTATAAACTGATAGAGAATGTTCTGGTCAATCCTGGACACCGTGGAAAGATAGAAACCGGCTCTTTCCCGGTATGCCTCCAGCAAATGCTCCGGCAGCACCATGAATCCCACACGGATAGCCGGGGCTATGGACTTGGAAAATGTTCCCATGTAAATCACACGGCCGCCCCGGTCCATTCCCTGCAGCGCGGGAATAGGCTTTCCCTTGTATCGGAACTCGCTGTCATAATCATCCTCTATCAGATACCGGTCTGCACCGCTGTAAGCCCAGGCCAGCAGCTCCTGCCGCCGCTTCACAGGCATGACAATCCCTGTGGGATACTGATGGGAAGGCATCACATAGGCCACATCCGCGCTGCTGCGGGAAAGCCGCTGCACATCCATTCCATACCGGTCCATGTCCACGGGAATCACAGGATATCCCTCGCCCTTAAGCACTCTGTATGCCTGCTTGTATGTGGGGTTTTCCATGGCGATTTTCCTGCCGTTTCCCAGAATCTGGGATAGGAGCATCAGCAGATACTCGCTTCCTGCGCCGATGAGTATCTGTTCCGGCCTGCAGTCCACCCCCCTGGCGGAATGGAGGTAATCACCTATGGCAGTCCTGAGAGCCCTTTCCCCCTGGGGGTCTCCTGCCGCAAACATCTCCTTGTTATCATCCACCAGTGTATTCCTGCTGATTTTCCTCCACGTATTAAAGGGAAAACTGTCCAGATCAATTCCTCTGGGAGAAAAATCCACCTGGTAACGGTCCTTTCCGGTGTCTCCCGGCTCTACAAAAGAACCGCCTCCCTTTTGCCGTACTTCCACCAGCTCCTCTATCTTGCAGACAAAATAACCCTTGCACGGCAGTGCCTCTATATACCCTTCAGACAGCAGCTGGTCATAGGCCATCTGGGTGGTACTGCGGCTCAGCCTCAGGTTCCTGGCCAGTATACGGGTGGAAGGCAGACGGCTACCGGCCTCCAGCTTTCCCTGGCGGATTTCGTTTTTTATGTACTGGTAAATCTGTTCATAGAGAGGACTTTCTGACTGACTGTCAAAGGGTACTATCAATTCCATTGTCCGCCCCTTCCTGCCGCAAACTGGCATTATCATTTGTATTTGAAATAAACATTTTAATCATACCAGTCCAGAAGAGAGATGTCAATATATTTTTATGTTTATTCTGTTAATTTGTATTATTCAAGCAAAATACAAAGATTATTTTAAGATAATATACTCTTTTTTCTGATTTGTATATTGTAATCACCACGGTATGGAATTATAATAAAAGTAGGAATACAATCCAATAAAATCAGTTGAGAAAGGACGGATGGACATGAGCGAACAGACTCTGAATATGTTAAAGAAGCTATCTCCCAAAAAGGAACATTCACTGGCTTTCCGCTGTTTCATAGGGGCTGCGGCCATTGTGCTGCTGACCGTGTCCGTGCACATCCTGGTGTTCACAGCCATAGAGAAGCACAGCGAGATAAGGAACCTTCCGGAATGGTACCAGCTGCTGGCAGGTCTGTCTGTGGATGCGCTTTACCCGCTGTTCATAGTGTCCCTGGCATCCATCATCAAGCGGGTGTTCCGTATACCGGTACACCGTCTGGAGCGCAAGGTTTTCAAGTTTACCTATCTCTGCCTTGGACTTATCGCCGCCTCCAGAATCAGCATGTATGTGGGACTCTATGTATTCTTTATGGCTTTGTTTGCGGCAGGCACAGCCATATATATCATCATCGGCATACGTTTTCTCTACGAACTGTTTAAATACCGCTTCATATCCTGCCGGTATTATTAAATGGCGTACTATCAGATTACGCGTTATCAGGTGATCCGTCACCGGATTATGCATGGAATACAGTCATTAATGCGATAAAGAAAATGCCGGGGACCTTTTTCATCAGGTTCCCCGGCATTTTCTTTATCGCATTAATGACTGCTTTGATTTATCTGTTATTACCTTATGGTTCATCCTATTTGGGAAGCTTAAATGAGCTCTTTAAGGATACAATCCGGTTAAACACCGGCTTCTGGGGCGTGCTGTCCTTGCAGTCCACACAGAAGAAACCGTTGCGCACAAACTGATAGCTGTCATAGGCCTCTCCCTCTGCCAGGGCCGGCTCCACGTAGCACTCTTTTAACACAACCAGAGAGTTGGGATTTAAGTTCAGGCTGCCGTCTTCATTCAGCTTGCCCTTCTCCTCGTCCACAATATTCTCATAAAGGCGGCACTCCACCTGTCTTGCTGTGGGAACAGCCACCCAGTGGATGGTTCCCTTTACTTTGCGTCCCTCAAAACCGGAACCGCTCTTTGTCTCCGGATCATAGGTGCCGTGTACCACGGTAATGTTGCCGTCAGCATCCTTCTCACATCCTGTACACTTCACGAAATATGCGCCCATCAGGCGTACCTCGTTGCCGGGGAACATACGGAAATACTTTTTAGGAGGCTCTTCCATGAAATCCTCCCGCTCAATATAAAGCTCCCGCCCAAACGGCACCTTCCTGTCTCCCAGCTCCGGATTCTCCAGATTATTGGGAACATCCAACATCTCCACCTGTCCTTCCGGATAATTGTCAATGACCAGCTTCACCGGATTCAGAACAGCCATCATACGGGGCTTCTTAAGCTTTAAGTCCTCGCGGATACAGTATTCCAGCATGGCGTAGTCCACGGAGCTGTTGGCCTTGGATACACCAACCATCTCCACGAACATCTTGATGGCCTCCGGTGTATATCCCCTTCTCCTCAGAGCCGCGATAGACACCAGACGCGGGTCGTCCCAGCCGTCCACGATGTTATCCTCCACCAGCTTCTTGATATAGCGCTTGCCGGTTATCACATTGGTCAGATACAGCTTGGCGAACTCAATCTGGCGCGGCGGATTCTCAAACTCGCACTCCTTCACCACCCAGTCATAGAGAGGTCTGTGGTCCTCAAATTCCAGGGTACAGATGGAATGGGTAATGTGTTCAATGGCATCCTCAATGGGATGGGCAAAATCATACATGGGATAGATGCACCACTTGTCGCCTGTGTTGTGGTGGGACATGCGGGCAACGCGGTAGATAACCGGATCCCTCATGTTGATATTAGGGGAAGCCATATCAATCTTGGCTCTCAGCACCTTTTCTCCATCCTGGTACTTTCCCTCCTTCATCTCCTCAAACAGAGCAAGATTCTCCTCCACGGAACGGTTCCTGTAAGGACTCTCCTTGCCGGGTGTGGTAAAGTCTCCCCTGTACTCCCTGATCTGGTCGGCTGTCAGGTCACAGACAAACGCCTTTCCCTTCTTAATCAGGAATACGGCGCACTCGTACATCTGGTCAAAATAATTGGACGCAAAGAAAAGCCTGTCCTCGAAATCAGCTCCCAGCCACTTCACGTCATCCATGATGGACTCCACGAATTCAGTCTTTTCCTTTGTTGGGTTTGTATCGTCAAAACGCAGGTTGAACTTGCCGCCGTACTTCTGTGCCAGGCCGTAGTTCAGTAAGATGGACTTGGCATGTCCGATGTGCAAATAACCGTTTGGCTCCGGCGGGAAACGGGTCTGGACATGGTCATAAACGCCCTCTGCCAGGTCCTTGTCAATCTCCTGTTCAATGAAATTCCTGGAGACTACCTCCTTTTCCTCAGTTTCCATTACGGTATCCTTGTCTGCCATAATTGTTCCTCCGTTACGTTGCTATTGTGATAAATATAATTATTAATCATAACACAATTATGGCATATGGGAAAGGGGGAAAAGAAATTATTTAATACCGGAGTCTGAATACCGGTTGTCCGTAACCCCAGCCTTGTCTATGGCATGGTTTATCTCCCTAAGGTATGTGTACAGTACGTCATAAATCCTCATTTTATTCCCGTAAGCCTCATGCCGTTTCATGTCAGGGATAACCGTTTTTCCCACCTTTACCATGGCGTTTACCGCCTCATCAACCGTATTATAAATCCCGTTGGACACCGCACCCAGAATAGCACCCCCGGCAGCCCCTGTCTGCTCACATTTTACAGTATGAATTTCGCACCCCAGAATATCCGCCTTCATTTGTAGTATTTCATTTGACAGGGCGCCCCCTGTAGAAACAATTTTATTCACCGGTACACCTGAATGAATCAGACATTTGTATATTGCATAGAGTTCCATTTGGATTCCCTCTACAACGGCCTGATATAACTCCTCCCTTCCTACGTCCAGTGTAAGTCCCAGGATTGCCCCCTTGGAACGGTCATCCGTATAGGGTGTTGCCGCTCCTGAAAAATGGGGCAGTACATACAACTTCGTCGGCTCATATTGGATACTGCCATTCAGTTCCCCGAAACATACATTCTGGTTCTCCTTTAAGACATCTCTGACCAGCCATCTCAAAATTGAGCCGGAGGCATTGCTCCAGGCAACCGTATTATACATTCCTTCCATTGCGGAAGGTTCGCAGGAAATTTTGTATTGTTCTACCTTGGACTCCGTTAGTACTCCCGGCTCCATCATCACCGTAAGCCCTTCTGTTGTCCCTGCTGCATTAACGCATTCCCCGGCCCGGCACACCCCGGCTCCAATTGCATTTGCAATATGATCATGGCAGCCTGCCAATATCAGGCATGTTCCACTGCAGCCCAGTTTCCGCTTTATCTCCTTGCGCATATTTCCTGCAACGGAGCCTGCCTGCACAGTTTTTGACATAAGGGATTTTGATAGACCGGCCTGCGTAAACAGCCTCCCTGACCATTTATATGTCCTGTAATCAAACAACATGGTACGCGAGGCAACAGAATAGTCCATAACAGTGTCACCGCACAATCTATATATGATAAAATCCTGAAAAGAGAAAATCTTCCAGATCCTCTCGAATAATCGGGGGCTATGACTCTTCATCCACAATATCTTACTCAGGGAATACAGAGAATCTGCCGGAAGGCCGGTAACCTCCGTTATGCACCGTTTCCCGATTTTCTGAATGAAATGCCTGCATTCCTCCCTGCCCCTGACATCTGTACCTGTAATTCCCTTTGTCAGGCACATACCATCTTTATCAACAGCAATCACTGACTCTCCCATGGAGGATACTGTTATGGACTCCACCTCACATCCCCGGCATACCTCCTGAATACATATGAGGACAGCCTTCCAGACTGTCTCGGGGTCCAGTTCCCTAACCCCCCTGGCCGTATGCTCAAAACCATAGCTGACAAACCATGAATTCTTTATATTTCCTGCCTCATCCATGCATACGGCCTTTGTTCCTGATGTTCCTATATCCACTCCGATAAAATACATATCCTCTTATCCCCTGTTCTGAAACAGCTTAATGGCATATCGGGCTTTTTCCTTCATCAGTTCTCTCGAATACTCACAAATCTCATGAAAATATGGTGGTTTGTCGGAGGAACTGATAAACTGCACCAGTTTTTTTGATGGCTCGCAGGCCATATATGTATAATAATTTATCTTGCGAATTCCCCCGTCAATGCATGTTCGCGTATCCTCCTCACTGAGTCCGGAACCACCATGCATAACCAGAGGCGTGTTCGACACAGCCTCCCTGATGGCACCTAAACGCTCATAATCCATCTTCGGTTCTTCAATATAGATACCATGAACAGAGCCAAAGGAGACAACCAGACTGTCCACTCCTGTCTGTTCTACATATCTGGCGGCCTTATCGGGCTTAGTAAAAAAAAATTCCAGTGATTCCCCCTCTGGAAGCGCCCTTCCCTGCCCCGTCACATTACTGGGCATCTCACCATATTCGCCTTCAACTGTCACATGAATCTCATGACATACATCTGCTATCTTTTTCGTCCTTACCACATTCTCTTCAAAAGAAAACCTTGCAAAATCAGCCATAATTGATGTAAAACCAAGGCTTAACGCCTTATAAATATATGCTTCTGTTGTCCCATGGTCCAGATGAAGAGAACAGGGAACAGTAGATTTTTCAGCAGCAGCCTTCATTAAAGGTCCCATAAGCTCAATCGGTGCATATGGCTCATGCAGCTGGGCATGGCTTAATATAACCGGCGTCCCTTCCTCCTCAGCGGCTTCCAGAACAGCCCGCAGCATAGTCAGGCTGGTTGTATTGATACCTGCCACCGCATAATTATGTTTCATTGCATCTTCTAATAAGACTTTACTATTAACTAACATATATTACCCCTCCTGTTCTTCCAGCGGAAGATTTCTTTAAACTCCTCATAAAGTTCGTTGTAGCATTTTCCACGAGATGGATTAGGAGCATACACTTTTTCAGTATGGATAAGGCTGTCAGCCCCCTGCTTTAATGTATGGAAAATCCCAAGCGCCTCTCCCGACAATATCGCATCTCCTATGACGCCTGTCTCATTTCCACTTACACTCTCCACCTCCCGATTCCATATGTCGGCTTTTATCTGCATCCACACAGGCGAAAATGAAGCACCGCCCACGGTTCTTATTTTAGGGATACGAAAACCGTACATCTCCAGTATCTCCATGTTCATCCGTATATGAAAAGCAGTTCCCTCCATCAGTCCCTTAAACAAATCATATCTGGAGGTATCCAGGGTCATACCGTAGAACATTCCCTTTGATTCCAATGAAAAACATGGCGTTCCTGATACAGAAAAATCAGGAATCACTATAATGCCGGAAGGCTCATTCGATACACATCTGTCCAGTTCCTGGTAAGATAGTCCATTACCCAGCTGGTTCCTAAACCATTTTATCAGGGAACCGCTTGTCAGACCCAACCCGTAGGTGGCATATGTGTCCCGAATGACATATGGAATACAGCTATAATTGCATTTCATCATAAATTCCTCACGGCGTGGTCCGTCCATCATGACACTGATGGTTTCGCAGCTTCCGGAAACATTTACTGCCGTATTCTCATCTGTCATTCCCGCCCCCAGCGCACAACACCAGCCATCGTGTCCTCCTGTGATTATCTTTGCCTTTCCATTTATACCTAGTTCAGCAGCCAGAGATGTCCGTATTGTTCCAACCACTGTTCCGGAAGGAAACGCCTCTGACATCAGTCCCACATCAACTCCAGCTGCCTGGAAAATACTCTCCACCCATTTCTTCTCCACCACATCAAAGGCCATGGTCCTAGCCGCAAGAGAATGGCTGATTCCTCTTACTCCGGTAAGCATGTATATGATGAAATCTTCGTAGAGAAAATATCTCTCTATCTTGTCGTAATAAGATTCATTTTTACGAATCCACATCATCTTTTCAATACTGTATGTTCCATTGGGCACATTACCTGTAGTCTGGTAAATCCATTTCTCCCCCAGTTCCTGCACTAACTCCCGGCTTTCCTTTTGCCCTCTTATATCATTAAACAGAAGCGAAGGTGCCAGTACCCTGTCCTTTTTATCCAATGCCACCCCTGCCTCACCAATAGAAGATACGGCAATCCCTTCTATTGGCTCATTAAGCTGAGCGGCAGCAGCAAACAGAACCTTTTTTACATGATTCCAGACAACCCTGCCATCCAATTCATAATTCCCCCCATGGGAACTATAATCATAATCCTGTCTGGCAAAGGCCAGGCGTTTTCCCCTTTCATTGAAAAAGGCACATTTCACCCCGCTGCTTCCTATATCCAGACCACCAAATGCCATGAGCCCACCTCCGCTAATCTGAAAATTGATATCCGTTGCTTAAGAGGGCTATTGTTTCTTTTGCCGACTCTGTCATAGCCCTCTTAGCAATCTGCTCTATTTCATGATATATAGAGAGGTCTCTCAGGACGTATTGAGTCTCTGATCGCATCCTGTGCACTGGTAGACACCTTTGTATACACATTCACTTTGGTGAGACCATATGTAATCGCTTTCTGCAGCTGCGAAGGTTCAACCCCTGAAGAGCCGTGCATAACCAATGCACATCCTGCAGCCTGATGCAGTTTTGTCAAATGGACGAAATCCAGGACCGGCTTTGCCACAGTCATACCATGTACCGTCCCAAATGATACCGTCAGTGCATCGGCCCCTGTTAATTCGATAAAACGTCCGATTTCCTCCGGCTTGGTAAAAAACTCCTTTAAGTCCAGGTCTCCTCCTGCCTGTTCTACCATTGCCACATTAGGCATCTTTCCAACCAAACCCTCTACAGAAATTCCTACACTATGGCAGAAGGTTACACACATTTTAACAATTCTGGCATTTTCCTCAAAATCCAAATGTGAGAAATCAGCCATGACAGATGTGTATCCCGCTTTAATTGCTTTCATGATATAATCAATACTGGTCCCATGGTCCAGATGCAGGCATACAGGGACTTTGGCCTGCTCCGCCATATGGGCCATAACCGGTCCAAACTTTTCAATCGGACCAAACTCCTCATATAACTGGGCCTGTCCGATTACGACAGGGGCGTTCATATCCTCTGCTGCCTGCAATACAGCCTCACAGGTGTCGATTGTAGGTGTGGTAAAACCTGCAACTGCATAGTGATTGATTCTGGCATCCTCCAACAATGTTTTTAAATTCACTAGCATCTTTCTCTCCCCTTCCTTTTATACTTTATTAGCTGCGCGGTTCTTGCGCATAACATCTATGATAACCGAAATGGCAACAACAAGACCTTTCACAATTAGCTGATAGAATGAATTCAAATTAATGAGATTTAGTCCATTGTTAATGACTCCTATCATCAGTACACCTATCATAGTTCCGCCAATCCGTCCGATACCGCCAGACATGCTTGCGCCTCCCAGCGCTGTGGCAGCAATGGCATCCAATTCAAAATTCTGCCCCAGGGTCGGAGAACCAGAACCCAGCCTGGCTGTCCAAATCACACCGCAGAAGGCCGCGAAAAACCCTCCTATGAGATATGGTATCATCTTTATAAGTTTTACATTGATACCGGAATATTCAGCTGCCATTTCGTTTCCTCCAATGGCATAAAGATATGTACCTATCTTGGTTCTGTACATCAGTATGCATATTAAGACCACAAAAAAGGCCGAGTAAATAACGGTTATAGAAATACCGCCAGACATGGTCGTTGTCCCTAATCTGGTAAATGCCTCCTCGGAACACCGTACAGGAGCTCCATTGCATATGACCTGGCACAGCCCCCTTCCTATGTTCTGGGTTGCCAGCGTTGCGATAAATGCCGGAATTTTGATATGCGCAATCAAGATTCCATTAACCAGCCCAACAACAAGTCCGATTCCCAGACAAAAAAGAATGACCATCCATATAGGATACCTTCCGGTACCGATTAAGGTCGCGCACACGATACCTGCCAATCCCACTGTAGAGCCTACCGATATATCAATCAGTCCCAGAATTATTACCATGGTCAGAGCACAGGCCAGCATCATATTCGTGGATACTGACTTCAAAATATTTAGGAAATTATCCTTTGAGACAAACTTATCTGACAACAGGGACACAATGACACACAGGGCAAGAAGCCCCAATAACGGACCTAGATTCATTTGAAGCCATCCAAGTACTGGATTGCCGTTTTTATTCTTCTGTTTCATCTGCTCTCCTCCCCGCTGCATAATCCATGATTTTCTCCTGGCTGAACTCAGAGCGGCTGATTTCCCCCCTGATATGCCCCTCGCTCATGATGTAAACACGGTCACACATATTTATGACTTCCGGAAGCTCTGATGAAACCAGGATGACAGATACTCCCTCTCCTGCCAGCTGGTTTACGATTCTGTAAATCTCTGACTTGGACCCAACATCAATCCCCCTGGTTGGTTCATCCAGTATGATAACCTTCGGCTTATTTGCAAGCCATTTTCCCAATACCACCTTCTGCTGATTTCCCCCGCTCAGATTCCCTACCAGCTGTTCTCCGGACGTCACCTTAATGGAAAATGCATCCACATAATGCTTCACCATTTCAGCCCTTTTCTTCTTATTAACCCTTATGCCTTTGATGATTTCCTTCAAGGCTGCCAATGTCATATTAAATGCTACCGAATTAATCAGAATCAGTCCCTCATTTTTTCTGTCTTCAGGAATATAGGCGATTCCCGCGCAAATGGCATCTCTGGGCCTTCTTATATCTATTTGTTTTCCATCCAGGCATATACTTCCGCTGTCTGTACGAAGTATTCCGAAAATTCCTTTCATAACTTCTGTCCTGCCCGCTCCTACCAACCCGGAAAATCCCACTATTTCTCCATATCGTGCATAAAAACTCACATCCTTAAACTTTCGTCCGCAGCATAACTTCTTTACTTCCAAGGAAACCCCGCCAATGAGATTATCTGTTTTTATATAATACTTTGTAAGCTCACGCCCAACCATCATGTTTATCAGCTGTTCTGATGAAACCTCCGAAATCCGGCATGTCTGAATCGTATGACCGTCTCTCAGGACAGTAACCCGATCAGCAATCTCATATAGTTCCGATATTTTATGGGATATATATATAATTCCTGCTCCCTTTTCCTTTAAAAGGCCAATGGTTTTAAACAGCAGATCCACTTCATGGTCCGACAAAGATGATGTGGGTTCATCCATGACTATAATTCTGGCCTCCGTAGAAACAGCCTTCATTATCTCAACCAGCTGCTGCATACCGATTGAAAGATCCTGTATCAATGTATCCGGTGACAGATTTAAACCAAATTCCCGAATGATTTTATCAGTCTCTTCATACATTTGCTTCTTATCCAGGAATCCGGCCTTGCTTTTCAGTTCTCTGCCTAGAAACATATTCTCAGTTATAGTACGAAACGGTACCAGGACTATCTCCTGATGTATAATTCGAATCTCATTTTTCTGTGCGTCCATGACAGAATTTACTTTTACTTCTTTTCCCTGCAAAAAAATGGAGCCGCTGTCTGCCGTATAGATTCCTCCCAGAATTTTAATCAGGGTGGACTTACCTGCACCATTTTCACCCAACAATGCATGTACTTCTCCTTCTTTCAAATCCAGATTGACCTGGTCCAGCACCTTCACACCGGGAAACGATTTGCAAATATTCTGCATTTTCAAAAGAACCATATCAGCCATCCTATATCACATCCTTTTTAAGCAAAAGGGCCGACGATGCGGCCCTTTCTACACTATCTAAACGCTGCGGCCATTAAGGAATACCAACATAGCCTCTTTCACCTTTTCCTCCATGATTTCCATTGCCAGTTTAGCCAGTCTCCCATAATGTACCGGAGTTCCTTTGGCCTGTTCAATTACATCCAGTAAAACTGGTGCCGGAGCTGTATCCATAGCTGTAAAATAATTAATCTTTCTGATACCGGCATCAATGGCACGGCGTGTCTGTTCCTCACCCGTTCCGGAACCACCATGCATCACGAGAGCAGTCTCTGCCGGTATTGCACTTCTAATCTGTTTCACCCTGCCAATATCCAAATGAGGTTCCCCTTCATAGCTGCCATGGACTGTCCCAAAAGAAATGGCCAATGCATCCACGACTGTCCGTTCTGCAAACAGGGCAGCTTCCTGGGGATTCGTAAAATATGCTTCCATATAACTTAAATCGCTTTTTTCCTTCCCATTTGCACAGCCCGCCATATTATTAGGCATAGCTCCTATTTCCGCTTCCACAGAAATCCCAAGGGGGTGGGCCAGTGCTACAAACTGTTTCACCCTGCATATATTTGTTTCCAGAGGCAGGGATGAACAATCATACATGATAGAAGTAAAACCCAACCGGATTGCTTTCATCAGATATGGAAATGTTTCTCCGTGGTCAATATGTACAGCCACCGGTACCCGTGCATTTTTCGCATACTCCACCATCAACGGGGCGATAATCTCAATGGGAATTACCTCTTCTTCATTCTCGGCATGGTTAAGGATAACAGGGGTACCTAAGGTCTCCGCAGCCCGAATGACAGCCCTCAGTGTTTCCAGGGTAGGTGTATTAAAAGAACCTACTGCATATTTATGCTGTTCACAATCCTTTAAAATATCTTTTAAGTTAACCAGCATATGACATCTCCTTTACTGCCATCCGTCAATTCCATATTCCTGTACATTTTCTGCTGTTATGCTAAATGCCTCTATGGATGTATTAAATTCAACCTTCTCTCCCTTAATTAACTTAAAGCAGTTTTCCGCCCCAATTCTTCCTATTCCCAGAGGTGACTGGCCTGAGGACTGTACAAAACCGTCTTTCCCCAACACCGCTTTGGCATCCGGTGAACCGTCTTTACCGTAAACAGCAATCTCTCCGGCTTTTCCCGCTTCTTTAATGGCTTGAATCACACCAAACGCGGACTGGTCATTTACACAGTAGAACAGGTCAATGTCATCATGAGCCTGGAGTATATCTGTAGCCTGTGTAAATGACTGCTCCATGTTTCCTTTTCCATCCGCTTCTGCCACATTTACATATGCCTCAGGATTCTTTGCATGTTCCTTGATTGCATCCCAAAATGCATTAACTGTAACAATACAGGATTCGGATGTGGGTGAATGCATGATGCCGATTTTAGCTCCGTCCGGAAAACGTTCTGCAACATCCTGTCCCGATACATATCCCAGTCCGTAATTGTCAGATGCCACAATCGCATCAACCACATCGTAATCATTTTCATTTACCACATTATCAATATTTACCACATAAACACCAGCATCCTTACATGCCTGCATGATATTGCGGCTGCCAGCCGAGTCCACTGGTATAAACAGCAGGGCTTTTATACCCATACTAATCATGTCATCAATCTGAGCTGCCTGTACTGATGCGTCCATCTGGGGGTCGAATTGTACCAGTTCTGCTCCATGTTCATCAACTACTTCCTCTATGGCGCTGCCTACAGCCGAGAAATAGGGATTGACCATCGTCATGGGGGAATATCCTATAAGTACCTTCTCTACTGTTCCACTCTCTGCTGTCGTTTCCTTATCAGACGCTTCCTGTCCGGAGGTTTCTGTCGCTGACTCTGCAGTTGTTTTAACAGCTTCAGTTTCCTGCTTTTCAGTTGTTTCTTTTGAGCTTCCCTGACCCGAACACGCGGTCAGTGCCATAATAAGTAATAATCCCATAGACAAACATTTGAATCTTCTCATTTTCTACCTCCCGTACCTTCTTTTAAACTATCTGTCTGTTGTATGTTACATTTTCAGTTTATCATTAAAATATCATAAATTCAACATATCTTGCAATTTTCGATATCATATATGTTATATTTATCATATAATTTTATTTTTTATGATATTTAAATCCATATTTTTTATTTATTATTGCATTTACAATATATTTATGATAAGTTAGCAATGAGATAATTTATTATGCATTTTCACGAGGGGGTGCTGTCATGCGTTCATCTAATGAAGCAGTGTCGCAGAGAAGAGATAAAATTTTAGATTATATATCAGCAACAGGAAGAACTTCAACCGAGATTGTAGCAAAAGAATTTGGAGTTTCTGTCATGACTGCCCGCAGGGACTTGTTATATCTTATGGAAAAACGGTTAATCAGCAAATCTTCCTCTGGTTTATTCAAAGTGGATAACAATACTGTCTTTATGAAAGATTTCAACTTCCGGCTCAAACACCATCTGGCGGAAAAGCAGGCAATTGCCAGGGAATGCCTGAAATTAATCAGCGACGGGGATTTGATTGGAACGGACGCGAGTACAAGCGTCCTGACTCTCTGCAAAATGCTTCCCACGGAATACAAGCTGACATTAGTTACCCTAAGCCAGGTTCTTCCCATCGTAATGGAGAACCACTCAAATGCAACAATTGTATCTACGGGAGGAATTAGTCTTAAGGGACATGCATCTTATGTTGGCTCCATAGCTCTGTCCACGTTATCCACCTTTCATTTTGACAAAAGCTTTCTTTCTACCAGCGCCTTTGATCCTGCTCTGGGATTATGTGACTACTCAGAAGAATTGAGTAATAAATCCAAACTTATTGAACAGTCCAATGAGACATATCTGTTATGTGACAGCTCAAAATTTGAAAAAAAATCTCTCCATTACTTGTTTATACCCGCTAACATAACGGCCATCATCACGGACTGGAAAATCTCCCAGGAACAGTTGGATAACCTTCGCCGCCACAATTACCATGTTATTGTGGCTCCTGAACTATAGAAAAATGAATTAAAGTCTGCTATACTATATCAATGTGTTAAAACTGTACTACTATGAGGAGATTTACCAAACCATGAAAAAAGCAGCAAAATTCGCTCTGATAAAGACCATCCCCATATTCCTCGGCTACCTGTTCTTAGGAATCGCCTTTGGCCTCCTGTTGCAGAAATCCGGTTTGAGTGTGTTCTGGGCCTTTCTCATCAGCACCCTGGTTTACGCGGGTTCCATGCAGTTTGCCCTGGTGGGCATCCTCACCGGCGGCTTAAGCTATGTGACCACGGCTGTCATGACCCTCTTTATCAACAGCCGCCATGCATTTTACGGACTCACCTTCATCCAGCGCTTCAAGGAAATGAGAAAGACCTATCCATATATGGTATTTTCTCTGACGGATGAAACTTATTCCCTGTTATGTTCCATGGCCCGTCCGGCTGACTTTACAGACAGGGAATGGAAGGCAGCCACCTTCTTTACCGCTTTTTTTGATCAGTGCTACTGGATAGCCGGGTCAGTGCTGGGCGCCCTTATGGGTGAGCTCATTACCTTTGACACCACAGGCATTGATTTTGCCATGACCGCCCTGTTTGTGGTCATATGCGTGGACCAGTGGAAGGCGGCAAAGACCCATATACCGGCTGTCACCGGTTTTATATGCGGCGCACTGTTTCTGGTGCTCATCCGCTCTTCCAACTTCATTCTTCCTGCTCTGGCAGCTGCCGTAGCCATGCTGCTGTTCCTTCGCAGGACTGTGGAACAGAGAATGGAGGAGGATTAAACCATGACACAATCAAATTATGTACTAATTACCATACTGGTTTGCGCTCTGTGCACCCAGGTAACCCGTTGGCTTCCCTTCCTTCTCTTTGGCGGTAAAAAAGAAGTCCCCGGGCTGGTCCGCTACCTGGGAACCATTCTCCCGGCCGCCATCATGGCCGTGCTGGTGGTCTACTGCCTGAAGGGAATCACACCTTTAGCCTACCCTTATGGCCTGCCGGAGCTTATATCCGTTGCCGTGGTGGTGGGACTCCACCTCTGGAAGGGAAATACCCTTGCCAGCATTGCGCTGGGAACGTTGTGCTACATGATGCTGGTACAGTTGGTATTCTGATGAGGCTCTGACCATGTTCCGGCTGTGCTCTGACCAACCCATATATAAAAGCCTGTTCACGCTGTATAATGTGTGAACAGGCTTTTCTGCATCATTTTATTTTATAATAATTTTATTTCATACCCATTTTATATGCATTTATTAAATCTCCGCATCCGTCCCTTCCGGCTCCCTGCTGCAGACGTCATTCCCGTCGTTCAGCGCAGGCCTGATCATTCCATCCTTCAGCAGGCCGATGAATACCGGCACCAGCTCCGGATCAAACTGTGTTCCCGCGCCCCGTTCCAGCTCATTGACCGCAAACTCCACCGACATGCTGGGCTTATAGCTGCGCTTGGATACCATGGCGTCAAAGGAATCTGCAATACAAAGGATTCTTGCTGCCAGAGGTATATCCTTCCCTGCGATGCGCCTGGGATATCCCCTTCCGTCATACCGCTCATGGTGTCCCAGGACAGCGGGAATCACATAATCCATGGAGGGAAGGTGGCGTATGATTTCCACGGATGCCTCCACATGGCGTTTCATGGTACTGTACTCCTCGTCCGTCAATTTGCCGGTTTTATTCAGTATGTTTTCCGGTATCCCTATTTTTCCGATATCGTGAAGCAGGGCCGACTCCTTAAGAATCTCCTGGTATTCCTCGCTGGTTTTCAGGGCCTGTCCCATGGCATGGGCGTAGTAGGCCACATTCTTGGAATGCTGGAATGTATAATGGTCCTTTGCGTCAATGGCAGCTGTCAGGGCATAGATGGTGGGAGCATACTCAGAATACATGCTTCGGTGCTTCTTTGCCAGTCCCTCGTCTGTATCCCTCACCCCGATGATTCCGTCCGAGTATACCCGGATTCCGTTCTTTCCGGAACGCTTCACATGGTATACCGCACAGTCTGCGTTGGATATGAGCTCATTCATGGACGCGGCTGCGTACGGAGCCGCGCAGATTCCGCAGCTGACAGTCAGGGGCTTTAAGTAAGTGTCCGTACAGTCCAGATTCATATTCTGGATCTGCCGCGAAATGTTCTCAGCCAGGTTCTGCGCTGAATAGATATCATAGTCAGGCAGGATGACGGCAAATTCCTTGCCGCTGTAGCGTCCGCAGTATCCGTTATCCCCCACAGTCCCCTGTATGATACGCGCAATATGCACCAGTGCCTTATCTCCCTCATGATTGCCGTAAAGCTGGTTGTACAGCTTAAAATCATCCACGTTGAAGATGACAAGGGCCAGGGAGGTCCGCCTGCATTTTTCGTAATTTTCCTCCAGTGTCTGGCAGAAATATTTCCGGTTCAAAAGTCCGGTAAGCTCATCTGTTCTGGCTTCCTCATATGCCTTTTCATAGAGCCTGGAGTTCTTCACCGCAATGGAGCTTACGGATTCAATGGAGTTAAGGAATATGATGTCCTCCTCGGAATACCCCTGGGTACGCATCTTTCCCCGCTTCTCCCTGCCCCCTAAAAGCACCAGACCGGCCAGGTCGTTCCCATCCTTAAGAGGCAGAATACACTCAATCTTAAGGACTTCCATCTGGTATTTTTCTTCCTCCCACATGGACTTATATTCCACGGTCCTGCGGAAATCCTTAAGCAGCAGACAGGAATCATGGCTTTTAAGCCAGTTGATAAGCGGCGCGCTGCCTGCCAGGGAAAAATTCTTGTCATCCAGGGGACTGCTGCTGAATACAGCCGGATAATTCCCCTGGGAATCCCTGATGCAAATATAAATCTTCCTTGTGTGCAGGGTATTTCCTATGACGTTCACCAGGGCATTCAGGATTTCAGTCAGTCTGAGGGATTGGGACACAATGGCGGTGTATTCGCTGAGCCGCTCTGTCTGGCTCACCTCCTCCTTAATAAAAATCCGGTCAAAAAATCCCTTGGCCACCATATAAATCAGCAGAGTGACCAGCATGGTCATAGTAGCCACAATCATGACGCTGAAAGGAGCCAGCATCGGTATATCCCTGCGGATGATGCCGTCCAGGGTCTGGGCCACATTGTAAAAGGCCAGGGCGCTTACAGCCATGGCAATGATATAGCAGTTGCCTCTGGATACCAGCAGGGTCATGCGAAACACATGCCTGGAATAAAGCGTATAGAACATCACCCCTGCATTCAGCACCCCTGACAGAATATCAATGGGAAATCCATTGAACAGAGGCACTGCCATATTGCCTGCAAACAGCAGGAGTATGCCTGACAGCAGCGGAACCACCTTGGCCTTCAGGGCCCTGTTTTTCCGGCTGCTCCATATGATGGCGGCCGTATGTATGATTACCAGGAAACAGAGTCCGTACATAATGCTGGCACGCCAGTCCATATGATAGACAAACACGGCGCCGGCTCCACTCCACTCAATGGCAGGCGGCTGGACCAGGTTTCCTGTCCATATATTATAGAGATTCACCAGAAGGATGAGCACCAGCCATATTTTATGGGAGCTTTTTGCCTTATGGCCGCAGAAATCCCTGATAAAGCAGAAAAACGCACATGGCACCAAGCTGATTCCTGCCAGCGAAACATGAAACCACAGCTCATAGGACGGCCAGGCCCGAAGTCTCATCAAAAGGGAACCGCCGGTCCACAGAATCATGGCGCCCAGCACAGCGATAAAATCACGAATCAGCCGTGATTTCTTAGCCGACATAAAAGCCAGCATAAGAAAGGTATAGAAATATAAAGCTGTTATGGATATAAAAACATAGCTTCTCATACAATCAGTATCTCCTAATATCTCCTGTGCCCGTCAAAAGCCGCCTGCATCTTTATCATTTCCTGTATATCGTGGATGGACGGGTTGATATGCCGCAGTGTCTTTCCTGTCTTTTCCCGATAGGAGGCAAAGGTGCCGCACCGCAGGACCGTTATCTCCAGCGGGTCCATACCCAGTATCCGTTTCAAATCATGGTAATCCTGGTCCACGTATTTAAAATAAATGGTCAGGTGTTCCTTCAGAAGTTCCCTGCTTACGGCCCGGTTCACCACGCAGCCCGGCGCCAGTTCCACGTACATATGGAGGTATGGCCTCCCTCTGTCCTCAGTAAACTCCTTAAGAGCCGCCCAGTCTGTCACATCAATTCCGGAAAGGCTGATAACATTCTTAATGGAATTTTCCGAAATCCTTGTAAAACCGGCGATATCAATAATATCCGGCACACGGTCGATGTACTCAAACCTGGGAATCCGTGTCTCATCCTCCTTGCTGGTAAGTCCCAAACAGCGGTAAACATCCCCTACCCGGTACCGGGCAAACGCCCCGCCTTTCAGCACGGTAAGGACAATTTCATACACCTCTCCGGCTGCCACCTCATCCATACATATGGTCCTGGGAACATAGGAGGGATCATCCAGATTCTTGTACATTTCCGTTTCCGGTATAAATTCATAAAAGCATGCATCCGGAAAAAAGTACAGTCCATTGCGGTTCCATGTCTCTGTCCCGATAAAACTGGGCTCTGTCCCCGCAAACACCTCCACGGGCCTGATGCCCCACAGTTCCTCCAGGTCATCTTTATAGCAGCGGTTATCTGTTCCGGCGCACAGAAATCCCTTCAGCCTGAACAGGTCCTTGGGCATCAGTCCCCGTCCTTCCTTTTCACACTGTTTCTTAGCCTTAAGATACCGCAGAGTCATGGAGGGGGGCATGGTGAACAGCTTTTTAAGGAAAGACCCGCCCTTCTTACCGCCCTCGGACAGGCTGGCAATACTCATGCTCACAAAATAAGCCACGCTGCCCATGCCAAAGAAGAAATCAATGCCCTTTCCCAACCCCATCTTGAATCCCTTCTTATTCCGCTCGGAAAAGGTCATGTTTACGGCCTCGTCCACCGGAGGAAGAAACTCTATATGTAGCTCGTCCGACAATCCCAGGGGAATCAGGCCCGTGATATAGGGCAAAGGCGCCAGGCCATACAAAAATGTATCTCCGATTCCAATGTCAAAACTTCCCCTTCCCTTGCTGGTAGCCATCATCAGGCAGGTCAGGATATTATTTTTATAGGTCTTCAGCATGCCGCTGGTGTAGGGCGCCACCTTGATGGGATGCTTACCGCCCTCCCACGTAGTCTGTATCCATATAATGGGTTTATCTGGAAGCATGTCCTCCTTCTTAAGGAGAAGAACATCCGCATAATCCTCATAGGCCGTCAACGGCACCATGGCCCTAAACTCCTCTATATTCTCCGGCCTCTTATCCTTTAGAATTTTCTTTCCAAGAGGGCTGGCGCACCAGAGTCCCATCTGCTCCTCCAAAAGCCTTCTCTGGATTTTCATATAAGACGCCATGTCCAGGTCCAGAAATCCGCAGTATTCCTGCCATATCCTGTCATACTCCTGATTGGTCAGCTTTTCCTCAAATGTCATTCCGGTTCACCGCCTTTTCCACAGTCTGGGTAATAAAAATGGTACCTGCTCCCGGTACTCCCTGTAGTCAGAAAATTCCTCTACAAATATAAGTCTGTCCTGATACCAGGCATACAAAAGGTTCAGAAAAGAAAGACAAAGGCTGAGCATCACCCGGTTCATATTCCCGGTGGACAGGCCCACGCAGAAAAAGCAGCCAAAAAACCACCAGATGCCTGGATGACGGCACCAGCCATACATACCTGAGCGGCAGACCTTGTGCCGATCCGCCTCCTGACAATACGTATTGTCAAAGGGCAATGCAAAATACAGCGTATAAACCAGTATGGCCAGAAAAATTGCGCCCGGAAGGAGCCAGGCTGACTGTACCTTAAACCCTGATGAGATACAGGCATATACCATCCTTCCTCCCACCACAGCCAGCAGCAGGTTTCCTGCTGCAAAAAGGGGTACAAACCACCTTTTCTTCAAAAAAACACGATTCCAGTCATACAGGAAAAACATCCCAAAGGCTCCTAATCCAAAGCCCCAATCCAACATCTATATCCCCCCTTCCCAACATATAAAAAGGAGTCCGCTCTCTTCATGATTCCAGACTCCCAACCGTATCTAAAATAAATCCTCCCATCTGTTCTCAACCCTTGGGAAATTATGTAAAGTATCATGTAAATAGTAACTATTTGCCGAATAGTATAAATTCTATCATAAATATGCCGAAAAAGGAAGGGATTTGTGCAGGTATTATTTATCTTTTCTTATAAATAATTAGGTTATTTTGTAATCATGCTAAATTTATTGTTTTTTAGATACAATTATTCTCCCCTCGCCTGTTTAAGGATACTCTGCCAGGATGATGATTGATATGGACAATTACAGGGATAAAAGGATAAGTTGGATTGTGGCGCCAATGTTCCTGTGGCTGCGGCAAAAAAAGAGACAGCACAGGCTGTCCCTCAAAATTCTTACCACATAAAATTTCTATCCTTTAGAATTCCTATCCCTTAAAATTACTATCCCTTAAAATTACTATCCCTTAAAATCCATTTCCGTTGTAAATTCCTTGCCGCAATACGGACAGGTGACACGAACCACAGGTCCTTCTAATCCGTTTAGGTTTTCGTACATCTCCTGTAAGAATTTCAAATCAGAAGCAAACAACTTTTCTATTGTTTCAACCGTTACCAGCGGAAGACTGCCCAGTTTTATGATAACATGGGATAATATAATAATTGCCGCATAATCCGGGTTCTGCATTACCCTTGGGTCCCTCATTGCTCTTATTTCGTCCATTGCTGTTGCCAGGCGCATAATCCCGTTCTTATGAAGATTTCCTTCCTCATCCATGTACCCTTTCGGCAAAGTGAATTCGTATTGTGTCTGCAGCATAACCTCTCCTCTCCTTACGTGTTAATATTTAAAATATACTAATACTTCCAATATAAACCATGGGGAATAAAAGAAAAAAGCCTGGTAAACACCAGGCTCTCCACAAGCTGCTGACGGGAATCGGACCCGTGACCTCCGCACTACCAATGCGACGCTCTACCGACTGAGCCACAGCAGCTTATTCTGTTTTGGTACGCTCTCGCGAACCTTGTATATATTATCATGGCCGCATGGTTTTGTCAACAATAATTTTCAAATTTTTTAAACAATTCACCAACGGCTCTTTCTTGCCTTCTCTTTCTTGCCTTCTATCCCCGCCCACACAAACCGCTGCTCCCGCAAGCCTTCCCGGCAATCGTGAGCAGCAGTCTGTGCGGCGGCTTCCCAAAAGATTCTAAAAACCGAATCCTCAATCAACTCTTTTCCAAATATCAGAAAATACCGTCATACCCTTCCCGCAGCGTATCACAGGAGCGGCCCAGCTTCTCCAGCTCCTCCGGTGTCAGGGACAGGGGCAGGACCCTCTGTACACCGTTCTGGTTGATAATACAGGGAACGCCGGCAAATACGTCCATCTGACCGTACTCTCCCCGCAGCATGGCGGATACGGTAAGTACGCTGTGCTCATCCCCCAGAATGGCCTTGGTTATTCTGGTAAGGGCCATGCCAATGCCATAATAAGTGGCACTCTTGGCCTCTATGATTTTGTAAGCGGCCGTGCGGACCTCTTCCTCGATTTCATCAAACCGCTGTCGGCATACCGCTTCCCCTTTTTCCCCGCACAGTTCCAGTATGGGCTTGGTGGCCAGCAGCGCCTGGCTCCACGGCACAAACTCGCTGTCTCCATGCTCTCCCATGACATAGGCATGGACATTTCTGGGATCCGCCTTCAGATAATCGCCTAACAGGTATCTGAGCCTGGCTGTGTCCAGGGCTGTTCCTGTTCCCAGTACCCGTCTCGGATTAAAGCCTGACAGGGTACAGGTTATCCTGGTCATGATATCAACCGGATTGGTTGCCACCAGAAACAGGCCGTTAAAGCCCGATGAGGTAACCGGCTCAATGATGGAGCGGAACACCTCAGCATTCCTTTTCAGAAGATCCAGCCGGGTTTCACCCTGCTTCTGGGCCACGCCGGCACATATGACCACAATATCCGCGTCACTGCAGTCGTCGTACTCCCCTGCATATATTGTCATGCTGGAATTGGCAAATGCCAGGCCATGGTTTAAATCCATCGCCTCCCCCTCGGCCCTCTTTTTATTTACATCAATGAGCACCAGCTCATCACACACCGATTGATTCAGAAGACAATAGGCATAGCTCATGCCCACCATTCCAGTTCCTACGATTACCACTTTCCTCTTATCTGCTCTCACGTGCTGCTCCTTTCCCACCGTCCCGGTCTGCTGTTCATAACCTTAGTATATCTGGAAAACCTGCGTCTTATTCCGGCAGGATTCCCAGTTGGTTTTTCCAGAACCTCCGGCAGGTCCGGCGGCTACCTGGCCAGTTTCTTTTCCATGAGCTCGCTGTTGCTGCTGTAAGCTATCGCATTTTCACGTGAAATCACTCCGTCACGGTATAATTTAATAAGGCTGTTGTCCATGGATATCATGCCTTCCTCCTGGGAGGTGGCAATGATTCCGTCTATCTGGTGAATCTTGGATTCCCGTATCATATTGCGGATTGCATTGTTTAAAAACATAATTTCAAAGGCAGGCTGCACCCCGCCGTCCACAGTAGGTATGAGCTGCTGGGATATAACCGCATCCAGCACCATGGCCAGCTGGGTCCTTATCTGCTGCTGGTTTGGCGGAAATGCATCAATCACACGGTCAATGGTATTGGCTGCTCCCACAGTATGAAGGGTGGAGAGAATCAGGTGCCCTGTCTCCGCTGCTGTCATGGCTATACTGATCGTCTCATAATCTCTCATTTCACCTAACAGGATAACATCCGGCGCCTGGCGCAGGGATGCCCTCAGGCCTGTAACGTAGCTGTCCGTATCCGTAACAATCTCCCTCTGGGTCACCACGCTCTGTTTATGCCTGTGCAGGTATTCGATGGGGTCCTCCAGTGTGATGACATGGGCGTTTCTGGTGCTGTTGATTTCGTCAATAATACAGGCCAGGGTTGTGCTTTTACCGCTGCCTGCGGGTCCGGTCACCAGGACCATTCCCTTGGTAAGCCTGGATACGCCGATGATGCTGTCCGGCAGATGGAGCTGTCCGGCATCCGGCAGTTCAAAACGCACCACCCGGATGATTCCTGCCAGGGAGCCCCTCTGGCGGAACACACTGGCCCTGAAACGCGATACCCCCGGTATGGCAAAGGAAAAATCATCATCTCCATGGGACTGGACCTTATCCATGCCCCGGTTCTTTGCCAGGCCGTATATCTCTGTAATCATCTTGTCCATCTCATCGGGCATGATCCGGTTGTCACCCTGATAGATAATCCGGCCGCCAATCTTATAGGAGAAGGGCATGCCTGGTATAAGAAATATGTCAGCCGCATTCTTCTCCACGGCCGATGTAAGCAATTCCATCACATTCATCTGTTTTGCTCCTTTTGCCTCTGTTTTATTCCTGGGATGGGGCTGCTCCGCCCCACACAGGCATAGAATTATCTATTTCATACTCATCACTGGCATATACATACCATGATTTTATATCGTAATGCTTTTCCCCGCACATGAGAACCAGCTCAATGCGCAGGGACTGTCCCCTGTCCATGGGAATGTCCGTGGAAATAAGTCCGGTTTCCCTGTCGTAAAGCTCTCCCAGCCTGTCCTTGATATCCAGGCTGCACTGGGTGGAATCCTTTCCCTCCCCCATTTCCTCTGTCAGGACCTGGTCCACTTCTTTAAGCCACTGCTGCCCCCTGCTGTCCGCCTCATAATAGGCCCGGACCGCCTCCCCATTGCGCCCGGCCAGCTTTAAATCGCCCTGGGCGCTGCTTAAGGACAGCAGTCCAAAGGTTGCCATGCACAGAACGATGAAAATAAGAATCAGGGACGACGCCCCTATATTCACTTTATTCCTGGATGCCTCTCCTGCCATCTGTCTTTCCTTTCCGTGTTTCATTTTCCCCAAATCCGGCGGTACACAGCTTTAGGAGCCGGCATAGGTCTCTGTCTGAAGCCGGTACAGCATCTTTCCCTTATTAGCCCCTCTGCCGTAGCGCATGATAAGTATGTCCGCCCGCTCCATCTTATCCACTGTTCCGGTGTATATAACCCCCAAAAAGGCGGGTTCACTGTCAGGTTCGGTTTCCTCCCAGCTGCTGTTCCAGTACATGGTATGGATTCCTTCGTAGCCTTCGCTTTGTACCAGCTCCTGGTTCCACTGAACCTGTTCCTGGTTTCCCCCATCGGCATCTGCCAGGTGTTCCCATATGTTTCGGTCCGGCAGCATCTCTGACCACCGCAGAGCCTGCCCCGCCTTAAGCTCTTCTGCCAGGCTCTGTGCCTTAAGCACCGCCTGATTTATGTCCCGGGCGTCTTTGCTTATGTTGTCAGCCTTCACAAACACCAGAACACAGATACTGGCGCAGATGATGAAAAACCCCACCACCACCAGCATTTCCATTAAAAATGGCCCTGAACCGGACCCGCTTTTTCTATTCATCCGTCTCAAGTCCTCCGCTCCGCAGAGAAAGCTCCAGGCTTCCGCCGCCCTCTCCCACGGTCTCTATACGCAGCAGTCTGCCGTCCTTAGAAAGCTTCAGGCCCTGGCATTCTAAAATCTCCAGACCGTCCGCAAGCCCCAGACCGCTGGATGTGTCTGTAAACAGCTCCCGGATGCTTCCATCGTCCCAGTAAATCCATGTGACGTATTCTGAATCCCCTATCTCCTGTTTCATCTCCAGCACCTGGATTCCATCCACATCCGCCACATTTACCATCCCGGCCCGGTCGCCCTGGCGCACCTTGTTGGCAATGTAGCTGAGGGCTGTGTTGCCTGTATAATTGGCATCGCTGCGCACATTGATATTTTCATATACCCGGCTGCCAATCAGCACTGTGAAAAGGGCACACAGCACAAATACCAGAAACAACAGCATGGTAAAAAGCACGCTAACGGCATTTCCCTTCTTGTCTGTTTTCCGATTCATAACTGTATGCCCCCTACTCGTCTATGGGTATGATGGTAATTTCCGGCATCACATTGGACGCGAAACCATCGTAAAACACATTGTATTTCTTTCTGTTAATCTGGACCGCGTAATTCTCCTCCAGATATTCCACGCTGGGCGGATAACGGCCCTCAATGGCATAGCACTGGACCGAAGCCCTTGCCACTGCCTTCCTGAGAGTCTCCTCCTCCCTTGCGCCTGTCCTGCCCGAAAAATTCAGCACAGCGGCAGCAAATAATGCCACCATGGCCGCCATGGCTGCCAGGGACAGTATGTAACCCAGTGCCTGGCTCTTCTCTTTTTTCTCAGACTTAACCTTCATTTACTGCCTCCTAACTGTTATCCGATAGCGGACAATACGCCCACCAGAGGAAGCATGACGGACAAAAGGACAAGTCCCACTGATACAGCCAGGACTGCCACAATGGTCGGTTCAAACCTGGCTATCATATCGTCAATGGCAGTATCAGCCATCTCCTCATAATCCTGGGATATCTCATCCATAACGCTGTCCAGATGGCCGCTTCTGGTTCCCACCTTAATCATCTGTACATAAAAACCGGAAAACAGGCCGGTATCCTTCATAGCCTGGTAGTAGCTCTCACCCATCTGAAGCTGTTCCGAGCATTTCCCGATGCGGACTGCCACGCTTTCATTCTCAACCAGCTCCTTTGCAAGGTCCATACCCTTTTCCAGCTCCATACCGCTCTTTAAGGTCAGGGCCAGCACAGCGGTAAACCGCCGGTTGGCCACTGCCAGGGCAATCTTGCTGCGTCCCTTCACAAAATTCACAAAGCGCTCCACCAGGGCAAAGCGTTTGCCGAATTTGGAGGCTGTCCAGATCCCGCACAATGCCAGGGCCAGCACAGCCCCCGCAATAAGGGCTGCGCCGCTTAACCAGCCTCCCAGCCTCATGGCCGAGGCTGCCACAGGCGGCATTTGGGCCCCCAGCTGCTCATATACCTTGTTAAACACAGGCATGACCTTGGAAAACAGCACAAAGAGGACCACCAAAAGCATTACCACCATCATCACAGGATATGTGACCGCATTCTTTATGGCCCGCAAGAGCCGGTATTCCTTCTCATAGTAATCGGACAGCGATTTCATCATCTGGTCCATGGTTCCTGTCTGCTGTCCCAGCTTGGCCATACGCACCACATAAGCCGGGAATACACCCGTATCCTCCATAACCTTGAAGAAGGGGTCTCCCAGCTCCACGCCCTCAGCCATATACAAAAGCATATCCTTCTCGCCCTGCGAGGCTGCATCCTCAGCCATAATGGCCAGCCCTTCCTCTAACGGAACAGCTGCTTCCAGCAGCAGAGATATCTGCAGGCAGAACGCCGACAGCTCCTCATAGGAATACCGGTAATAAGCCTCTCCCTTTTTCGCCATCTCTTTTGCCTCCCCTTAATAGCTGTATTTTGCCCTGTAGTTAGAGCCGTTTCCAATGTACTGCATGATTTCCTGGCTCTGACCGCTGGAGGACGCAAAGGTGGGGTCCATCAGTTTCCAGCTGTTGCCGTCAAAATAGATGATATTATCCACCCATCCCTGGCCTTCCAGATATACATTAATCCAAGCGTGATACAGATTCCCCGTATAGCCCACCACCAGCTTGGTGGGAATGTCCTGGGACCTGAGCATGGCTGTCATAAGGGCAGCGTAGTCAAAACAGATTCCCTTTTTCTGCGCCAGAACCACATCCACATTGGGCAGATAGCCGGACTGGACCGAACTTGCCTTGGCCGTATCATAGGTGACATTGTTGATTACATAGTTATATACGTTTGACACCACTCCCAACTGGTCTGTTGCGCTGGCAGCCACGGATGCACCTGTCTGCACCGCTGCGCTGGCAGCGTTGAAGTTCACATACTGGTTGGGGTACAGAAATGGTCCGAACTGATTGGTTATGGTGGCATTTACATTCTGGCTGAAGGCCTGGGAATACTGGTTTCCCTGGATATTTTCAAACACCTTCACCGAGTAGCTGCCGCTGCCCTCAGACAGAGGGAACACCTCGTATACGCCGCTGCTGCTCAAATCATATGTATATGTCTCGGAACCGCTTTTTGTAATCTGGACCTTAATCTTGCCCACGCTTCCCGTGTACTTTACCATAATATAACCCTCCGACACATTGGATGCGTCCAGGGTAGCCTTCTCATTGCTGTATGTAGTGACCCCGGAAGCAATGGGAGTCAGTACATGACTTCCGGCAGGCTTTGTGTAGGCCAGGGCCGTCACCGGTACCTGGATACTGCTGACGGCAAAAAAAGCCGCTGCCGCTGCCGCCGCAAGCTTTACAACAGGTTTATATGCTGTCTTCATATCGTTATCACTCCTTTATCTCTAAAAGGACTACATCTCCAGGCGCTGCCTTACAATCTCATAGGCCAGCACGCCTGCCGCAACCGATGCGTTCAGGGAATCAATATCCCCCTTCATGGGAATGGACGCAACCATATCACAGTGCTCGCGCACCAGCTTGCCGACCCCTTCCCCTTCATTTCCCACCACCAGTCCGATGGAACCCTTCAGGTTCATCTTATACATAAGCTCTCCGCCCATATCGGCGCAGACAAACCACATGCCCTTTTTCTTCAAATCTTCCATGGTGGCCGTCAGATTTGTGACCTTGGCTACCGGCGTATAGTTTAAGGCTCCTGCCGATGTCTTTGCCACGGTGGCTGTCAGTCCCACGGCACGGCGTTTGGGAATAATGACGCCGTGGGCCCCTGCCAGGTTGGCTGTACGAATGATGGCTCCCAGGTTGTGGGGATCCTCTATGCCGTCTAACAGTATGAGGAAGGGCGGCTCTCCCTTTTCCTCTGCCGCCTTCAGCATATCCTCCACCTCTGCGTACTCATAGGCAGCAGCATAGGCAATAACGCCCTGATGCTTTCCTGTCTCGGATATCTGGTCCAGCCTCTCCTTCGGCACATAATTAATGATGGTATCATATTTCCTGGCTTCTCTCAGGATAGTGCGCACCGGACCATCCTGACAGCCGTCCAGGACAAACAGCTTGTCGATGGTCTTGCCGGACCGGAATGCCTCCAGCACGGCATTGCGCCCCTCTATGGTAAGTTCTTCGTATCTCATGTCTTATCTCCTTCCGGGTCCGGCATCCTGCCCAGCTTCTCAAGTCCCTGGCTTATCAGATATACCAGCCTGTTGTATTCCTGCCTCAGGAACAGCCACCCTACCAGGGCTTCCATTCCTGTGGCCATGCGGTAATCAATGACAGAAGCGTTCTTGGCTGATGTGGCTGATTTTGCATTGCGCCCCCGCTTGAACACGGCATGTTCCTCCTGGGTAAGCATGTCCTCGATGGCCTTTATAAGCTCTGCCTGTGTCCCGGCCTTTACAAGCTCCGAGCTCTGCTTATGCATTTTATTCACCTGCATGCTGCCCCGGTTTATCACCTTTGTGCGTATGATGACCTCATACACCGAATCTCCAATATAGGCCAGAACCAGTGGAGAGTAAGAATTCTCATCCACTGGTTCAAGCCTCATGCACTGTCTATAATATGTGAGAAATTCCTGAATGGTTACGCTCTCTTCCACTTTACGCCCTCTCTGGTATCCTCTAATACAATTCCCATATCCAGAAGCTTTCCGCGGATTTCATCCGCCAGCGCAAAATTCTTATCTTTCCTGGCCTGCTGTCTGGCTTCAATCATCTCTTCGATCTCGCTGTCCAGCACTTCTTCCTTTTTCTCCGTGATAATGCCCAGTACATCGCACAGTTCTTCTATCATTGTCTTCATATAAGATACGAATTCCCTGGTGCCGGATTCATCAGCAGTGGTATTTGCCAGCTTTACCAGTTCAAATATGGCTGAAATAGCGTCCGCGGTGTTGAAGTCATCATCCATGGCCTCCTCATACTTGCCCCGCAGCTTATCTGCCTCTTCCATAGTTGCCTGCTCCCCGGCAGTCTTGGGGCTGTGGGAAGCCTTTGCCTCCAGATCCCTTAACTTCTCCACACAGGTCAGGATACGCTCCAGGCCGTTCTTGGAAGCCTCCATCAGGTCGGCGCTGAAGTTAAGGGGGCTGCGGTAATGGGCGCTGAGCATGAAAAAGCGCAGTACCTGCAGGTCGTATTTTTCACTAATTTCCCTTACTGTAAAGAAATTCCCCAGGGATTTGGACATTTTCTTATTATCAATATTAAGGAATGCGTTGTGCATCCAGTATGTGGCAAAGTTCTTGTCGTTAGCGCACTCACTCTGGGCAATCTCGTTCTCATGGTGAGGGAATATCAGGTCCTCGCCGCCGGCATGAATATCAATCTGCTCGCCCAGGTAACGTTTGGACATAACGGAGCACTCAATATGCCAGCCCGGACGTCCGTCGCACCACGGCGACTCCCAGAAAGGCTCCCCTTCCTTCTTAGGCTTCCAGAGCACGAAATCGTTGGGGTCTTCCTTGCCTTCCTCACCGGTGACCTTGATTTCACGGAATCCTGACTGAAGCTCATCCAGGTTCTTATGGGACAGCTTTCCGTATTCCTTAAAGGAACCTGTCCTGAAGTACACGGTCCCGTCCCCGGCCACATAGGCGTGGTTCTTGTCAATAAGGGTCTGTATCATCTCCAGCATGCCGCAGATTTCCTGGGTTGCCTGAGGATGGACCGTGGCAGGCTTTACATTCATGGCTGCCATGTCCTTTTTGCACTCCTCAATGTACCGGCGGGACACGGTGTCAGCGTCCACACCTTCCTCAATTGCCTTTTTTATGATTTTGTCATCCACATCCGTGAAATTGGACACATAGCGCACGTCGTAACCCTTATACTCAAAATACCTGCGTACCGTGTCAAATACAATCATGGGCCTGGCGTTTCCTATATGGATGAAATTATACACCGTAGGGCCGCAGACGTACATCTTGACCTCCCCTGGGGTCAGCGGAACGAATTCCTCTTTTTTTCTGCTCAGTGTGTTAAATATCTTCATACTCTTATTCTCCTCAAATGAATCTCTTGCAGCATGTCTGGAACATACCCGGTCAGCTGTGTCAGAATGTGTTTAATCCCGTCTTATTCTTCCTTCGCCCGGCTGCAGCCAGGACAGCCTCCACAGCCGCCTTCCATTATCTTACTATCATAGCAGTAATCTGCTGTTTCCGTCAATAAGGTAATTGCCTGAGAAGAGATTCCTTCCCCGGTTCCTGTAAATCCAAGCCCTTCCTCAGTAGTGGCCTTGACGCTTACCCTGGACACGTCCAGATGGAGGGCGTCTGCTATGTTTGCCGCCATCTGCGGCCTGAATTGAGCCAGCTTGGGACGCTGGGCTATGATGGTGGCATCTATATTCTCAACCACGTACCCTTCCCCGTCCAGAAGTTCTCCTACCTTCTTTAACAGTTCTATGCTGGAAATACCTTTATATGCCGGATCCGTGTCCGGGAAATGCTGTCCGATGTCTCCCAGGGCAGCCGCCCCCAACAGGGCGTCCATCACCGCGTGGACCAGAACGTCCGCGTCGGAATGACCTAAGAGGCCTTTTTCATATGGGATATTGACGCCGCCTAAGATTAGGTCCCGGCCTTGTACTAATTTGTGAACATCGTATCCTTGTCCGATTCTCATTGTGTCTCCTTTTTTACTGCGTCTGCGCTACTCCGCCATGCACACCGTGACTGCGCTGCGCTCGTTGCCCGCGTCATATCATCATCCTTACCTTCCTGGCTATGCAGCTGGCTTGGATGTCGGTCTGAAAGCCGCAGCTTTCTCCGTCTGCATGGACGGGCAGGGCTGCTTCCGTGTGGATGGATACTTCCCTGCACTCGTAGGTTCTGACACCTTTGGGCCGGCGCCTTCCTATGAGGGCTGACAGCAGGACGGGTATCAGCTTTGTCCTGGTGCCGTGGCTCATGACGCAGATGTTTAATTTTCCGTCGCTTCCGTCTGCCCTGGGGGCAAAGAGGAAGCCGCCGCCCTCTGAGGGCTGTATGTGACAGGATATGAAAAGGATGTTGTTGAACTCCACCTTTTTTACCCCGTCCAGTAAAATGTACCCTTTGCAGGATTTACATTTAAAAAACTGGTGTATACCTATGAGTATATAAGAAAGTTTCCCCATACCCAAACGATTTAAACGCTGGCGGCATCTGGAAGACAGGGCATCCTGACAGACTGCCGCGTCAAATCCGATTCCGGCGCTGACCAGAAACCGGCGGTGGGATACCTCCTGGTTTCCATAGGTAAGGACTCCGTAATCAATCATGGTGAAATGCCGGGGGGCCAGCTGTTTCTTAAGACACTTTATGGTGCGTCCGGGCATGCGAAGACTCCTGGCCAGGTCGTTGCCGGAGCCGGCCGGGATGTAGCCCAGACTTAAAGGCCCATGGAAAGACACACCGTCCAGAACCTCATTCATGGTTCCGTCCCCGCCCACGGCGATGATATATCTTGGCTCATCATGGCTGTCTGTCAGACGCCTTGCCGCGGTTCTTGCGTCCCCAATGCCTTCTGTCAGGAAAACTTCGTATTCAATATTATGACTGTCCATATAACGGGCTATGGCTTTCCAGATTTTAAGACCCTTGCCGGAGCCTGCTTTGGGATTTACAATGAAGTTATACATGAAGGATTCAGGTCGTCCTTTCTAATATTTTACTCTGCCTTAAATTATAGCATAATACCCTATAAAACACTAAGAAAATTTCTATAAAAAAAGTTGTAAAAAAAGTCTTGACAATTACCACAATTTATCATATACTGTACAGGCAGTCGCGAGTGAGACACAAACGACGGCAGGATATGGGGTCTTAGCTCAGCTGGGAGAGCATCTGCCTTACAAGCAGAGGGTCA